>Ga0214917_10007762_pt1 | contig 10737 bp, 11 predicted proteins | sample LL_1208_BB_MetaG_FD_177983 | JGI IMG/M metagenome (GOLD analysis project Ga0214917, IMG submission 177983) | Freshwater microbial communities from Lake Lanier, Atlanta, Georgia, United States - LL_1208_BB | ecosystem: Environmental > Aquatic > Freshwater > Lake | place: USA: Georgia | collected...
CGGAATTCTCAAAGAGCGAACCGACACCGGTCGCATATATCTGGTCAACATAGACAATGTCATTGCTCAAGGGCCATTTGACACGCAGCTGGATCCCATATATCAATCAAATCTCTGTCAGGAAATATTACTACCCACCCGCCCTTTCCAAAGAATTGAAGATCCGGCAGGACGAATTGCTCTTTGCACTCTTGGGTCAATTAACTGGGGCAGTTTCCGTACCCCACAAGAAATGCGTAAGTGCTGTAGAATCCTAGTACGCAGTCTCAGCAACTTACTTAACTATCAAGACTTCCTAAGTGTACAAAGCAAATTGGCTAACAAGGACTTTGAACCACTTGGGGTTGGCATCACTAATCTTGCCTACTGGCACGCTCGTAAGAGTCTCAAGTACGGCGAACCAATAGCCTTGGCGGAAGTCCGGCGTTGGATGGAACATCAGGCCTATTACCTAACCGAGATGAGTGTAGAATTGGCTGAGCAGCGTGGTGCTTGCAGCAAGTCGGCGCAGACCTACTACGGTAAGGGAGTTTTCCCTTGGGAGCGTCGAGCCGTAGGAGTTAATGAGCTAACGGATTTCACCCCAAGTCTTGACTGGGAACCTTTACGTGCTAGATTGCTAAAATCCGGTATACGTAATGCTACATTAATGGCAGTAGCACCTGTAGAGTCTAGTTCGGTGGTATTAAATTCAACCAATGGAATCGAAATGCCCATGGAACTGATTTCAGTTAAAGAATCCAAAGCGGGGTCTTTTGTTCAAGTTGTTCCTGAATATCGCCGCCTAAAACAGCGTTATCAACTAATGTGGGAACAACGTGATTGTCTAGACTATCTTAAAACTGCTGCGGTACTTGCAGCCTATATAGACCAAAGTTTAAGCACAAATACATTTTATAACCCTGCCCACTATCCCGGAAATAAGATACCAGGCACAATCATAGCTGGTAACCTTATGCGAGCATACCGTTGGGGTCTTAAAACCATGTACTATAGTTTAATTAATAAAGTTGGTGCAAAGAGTATGATAGCTAATTCAACAACAACTCAAGCCCCCCTTGAAGACGAATTAGATCAAGAAAATTGTGAAGGTTGTGTATTATGAATGATGAATTAACTGCCATGGAAAAAGTGCGAAGCCTCTTGCTGGCCTATGGAATCCCACGGTCTTTTGAAATCGAAGAGGAAGCCGTGGGCATGATTTTAGCGGCTTTAAATCAAGAGGATCTAGCAGATGTACGCCTTGATCAAGAGGGCGGTCTTATTATAGAGTTTAACGACAATGAGTAAAGCACAATACAATCTACAGAGACAGACAAATTATCTAAAAAGACAAATGTTCTTGGATCCAGAAGGCCCAGTAACAGTGCAACGTTTCGAAGAAGTTAGATATCCACGCATTGCAAAGTTTGAAGAAACTGCTCGTGGTTTTTTCTGGGTACCAGAGGAAGTTACATTAACTAAAGACAAAATTGATTTTAAAGAGGCCACAGAAGCAGTCCGGCATATTTTCACTAGTAACCTGTTACGGCAAACTGCTCTGGACAGTATTCAAGGTCGTGCTCCGTCTCAGATCTTTAGCCCGGTGATCAGTATACCAGAACTTGAAGCATTGATTAATAACTGGAGTTTCTTTGAGACTAATATCCATAGCAAGAGCTATAGTCATATTATACGCAATGTGTATGGCGTGCCCAAGGATGTGTTTAACACTATTCATGATACTCAAGAAATTATAGACATGGCCTCCAGTGTTGGAAGATACTATGATAGGCTACACGAAATCAATTGTCTCAAAGAGTTAGGCAAGCCCGATGTCGACGAAGAAATGCATATTAGAGCAATTTGGATGGCCTTAAACGCCAGCTATGCCTTAGAAGCATTTAGATTTATGGTATCGTTTGCCACAAGCCTAGCCATGGTAGAAAATCGTATCTTCATTGGCAACGGCAATATCATCGCACTTATTCTGCAAGATGAAATTCTGCATGCCGACTGGACCGCTTATATTATTAACCAAGTACAAAAGGATGATGCTAGATTCGCTGTGGCAGCCCGCGATTGTCGTGAAGAAGTCTATAATATGTATATGGATGTAATAAGAGAAGAAAAGGCCTGGGCTGACTACTTGTTTAAAAAAGGTGTTGTTATTGGATTGAATCAACAAATTTTATGTGATTTTGTCGATTACACAGCCTTTGTAAGATTACGAGATATTGGTATGAAATATACTGAGGATCATCCGAAGACAAATCCTATACCATGGTTTAATAAACATGTAAATATTAATAAGAAACAAACTGCTTTACAAGAATCTGAAAGTACTAATTATGTAATTGGAGTAATGAGTGATTCTGTAGATAAAGCAGCACTACCAGTAATTTAAAAAAAGGAAAAGTATGACTCTTACCGTGTATAGTAAGGATAATTGTCCGTTTTGTGATCGTGCTAAAAATCTTTTGAAGTTAAAAGGTCTTGAATTTACAGAAATTAGAATTGATCTAGATCCCGAAGCTAGACAATTTATTGTTAATGAAGGGCACCGGACAGTGCCGCAAATATATAAGGATGGTGATTTGTTTGTCCAAGGTGGTTACGCAGGGTTAGCAAAGTTAGATGAATCAATTTTTCAACAGTTAAAGGAAAGTCAAAATGTTAATTGAACGTTCAAAATTAAAACAAGATGATGTCATTAGTTTAAAACTAATCAATGGCGATGAAATCGTAGGCAAGTTAGTTAACCATGTCAACGATACTTATGAATTACACAAACCCTGTGTTGTTTTGACCACACCAGAAGGCATAGGTGTTTTACAGGCAATGTTTGGTCTTGACCCTGATCGAGATAATCTCCACTACAGAGATCAGCATGTTGTTAGTATGTGCCCCACACATGACAAATTAAAAGAACATTATATTAAAGTTCTTGAGGACGGTGAATCGCCTGACAGCCTTTTACCAACTGAAACTATAAGCTCGCAGTAATGCCTGGTGCAGCAAGACTAGGACAAGAGATGGCAGGCCTTGGCGGGATGGTGACTTTCCCTGTGGCCTGTTCAGTTTTGGTCAATGGCAATCCTGCTGCTCATTTAGGATCTATCTGTCTCCCACATCCTTCATTTAAAAAAGGGCCACATAAAATTCCTGTACCGGTTATAAAAGGTAGTTGTTCTGTTCTTGTTGAAGGTAAGCCTATGGCACGTGCCGGCGACATCGCAGCATGTGGGTGTTCTCTTGTTATAGGTAGTTGTGACGTTCAGGTCGGCGGATAGCCTGTTTTTTTTACTATAAATATTAGTTATGGGCTGTAGCGTCTTAAGTGTTGTCACAAGTGTAGCCGGTGCCGGGATGTTAGGCGGTGCCGGTCTCGTGCCGGGCCTAGGTGGACTAAGCAGCCTTGCCGGTGGTGTTTTAGGTGGACTTCCAAGTATTCCTGGATTACCCAGCCTTCCTGGATTACCCGGATTACCCGGATTACCCGGATTACCCGGATTACCCAGCCTTCCTGGATTACCTAGTATCCCCGGTCTTGATGGAGTCGGCAACCTAGCACAGAGTTTCGGTGCTTTAGGTACAGACCTAATACCTGACCTTGCTGGATCAATGTCTGGTATAGTAGATCAAGTTAAAGGTGAATTTGGCAGTATTATCAGCCAAGCTACTGAATCTTGTGGTGATCTAGTTAAAAGTGCAGTTGGCGACATTGGTGGTAGCCTAAGTGGCGTAATGAGCGGTGATCTCATGTCGTCATTGGCACCAGAGGGTATAACGTTCCCTAGTACAAATTTATTTGATAATGTTGTACAACAATCAAAGAGCTTCCTCACCAATGGCATGTCGGGTCTTACTGATTGTATAGCAACTGCTAAAGGATTCTGCGAACAAAGTGGGTTTACTTTAGGTTCAATTGAAAATGCCTTAAATCCGCAACTAAGTAAACTAAATTTTAAAGACACATTCGGCCAACTTACAGGAGGTATGGTCAGCAGTGTCCTAAACCCAATCACTGCATTTAACAAAACATTGTCTACGGTAGTTTCTGGAGGATTGTCTAACCCAACAGGATTCTTAGGTACCTTACAAAATAGTATAAATCAATCAAGCCGAGCCTTTGGATCACTTTCTCGTGATATCAGTCAATGGGGTACAATGTTCCCCAAAGATGCAGTGAGTAATTTTTATTCACCCGTTAAAATTGCACAAAATCTTGTTGATAAAAATATTCCTAGTTTTAATTCATTTCTTAGTTCAAATGGAGTAAATCCATTACAGGTAGCCAAAACCAAGGCGTCGAGACTAGAAACAATTTTCAAGTCTGCTCCGGCCCGGGTAGTTGATGATGTAGTTAAAGTTACAAATTTTCAAAAGCCAATCTCTTCATTAAGCGATGTATTTGAACCGGCAAAAATCATGTCATCTGATACACAAGGAGTATTTAAAGATTTCCCCGGTGTTGCTCGAGAAATAGCTAGTATAGGGCCAAACAGTGCAAGGTCATTCCAAGAACTTGGTGAACAATTAAGCGATGTGGAATTCCCTAGGGCAAGCACCTACATTAATATTGAAAAAGACCGTACAAAATTATATGATACTCTAAACCATAATCGAGATGCGAGGATTAAAATTACTGGGCAGGGATCCGGCGTGTTTAATAACCCTACTATGGATGACGTTATGGGTACCTTTCATGGTACCGAATATAATATTCGTTTGGCAGGAATATTGCAGGGTCAACGACGTCTATTAGCCAGTACCACAGGCAAAGCCTTTCGAGCCGCTGTAGATACCGCCATTTTGAATGCTCGCACCGGTGCCGATAGAGATGCTTTAGATGCAGCAGCGATTCGTCAAGCATATAATAACTTAATAAATGATCCTAAACAACAAGATGTAATTACTACGATTGGTAGATTTTATGATGAAATTCAGTCTAAGTTAGTTCTAGAGCGTCGCAACCTTAAGGCAGCGAGATTAAATCCTGCTGATGCAGAAGGTAGTATTTCATCTATTAATAATTTTCTAGCTAGTCTAGAGACAGCACATGAAGACAATTTTCAGGTCGGGTATCGTAACTGGATAGAGAATGCAGCAGATACAAGTGTATATGGAGAAGCCATAAGAGCAGCGATTGTACAAGGTAAAAATAACTCAATCGCTCAAAGACTTGGAATCAGTATAGCCACAACGAGTGTATTTGACTACACAGATGAAGCTGCACTGGCCAAAGCTAGAATATTAAGTAAATGCTGCCCACCTTATAACACTGATTATGAATCTGTTCCTGAAGAAGGAAAGTTACTTAGTACTTACTGCGAAAATAATATATTATATGGCATTTATGCGGATGGTACAGGTTTAAGTTATTATCGAGTTATCGAAGAAAATAGTGCTGTTTGTGGATATACCACTACCACTACGCAAGGGCCTAGACCTATTACAACCTCAACAACTTCAACCAGCACTACTACTACAACAACCACAGCAGCACCGGGATCAACATCAACCTCAAGTACATCAACTTCTAGCACGTCAACATCAAGTACATCAACCTCAAGTACATCAACATCAAGTACGTCAACATCAAGTACATCAACTTCTAGCACGTCAACTTCTAGCACGTCAACATCAAGTACATCAACCTCAAGTACATCAACTTCTAGCACGTCAACATCAAGTACATCAACATCAAGTACATCAACCTCAAGTACATCAACTTCTAGCACGTCAACATCAAGTACATCAACCTCAAGTACATCAACTTCTAGCACGTCAACATCAAGTACATCAACCTCAAGTACATCAACCTCAAGTACATCAACCTCAAGTACATCAACTTCTAGCACGTCAACCTCAAGTACATCAACTTCTACCTCAACTTCGACTTCAACTTCAAGCACATCAACTTCTACCTCAACTTCAAGCACATCAACATCAAGTACATCAACTTCTACCTCAACTTCGACTTCAACTTCAAGCACATCAACTTCAAGCACATCAACTTCTACCTCAACATCAACTACCTCGACTTCAACATCAACATCGACTACTTCGACATCAACCACAACGACCACCACAACACCACCGTCTTATACAGTTGGATTAACACTAGTACCCTCTACTGGTGTTTCCGAAGGGAACACTCACCAAATTGTGCTAACGTTACCAGCAGGTAGCGTTCCGAATGGGACTTTAGTTCCGGTGACAATTACTATTTTACCAATGCCATGACAATAAAAGAATATATAATAACTTTACACAACCATGAGGACCTTGATAGTTTTTATCAAGATATGGAAACCCCCGGCGGCAACTTATACATACCCAACCGAGCAGTAGATGTTGTCAATCGTAGACCAATTAGTAGAAATACACACTATTGGTTGACAGACCAAGAAGCAGAACAAGTACGAAACGACCCAAGAGTTTGGGATGTAAGTCTAACCCCCAAAGAATTAGGCATAACTATAGAACCAACTTGGACACAAACAGGTAATTTTACAAAAACAGCAATGGCCTCTACCAATGATAAAAATTGGGGCCTACTTAGAACCTTGTTAGGCAGTAAAATAACTAATTGGGGTGGGTCGGGCGGGTACCCGGATGTAGCTACTCAAACCACTACAATAAATTATCCTCTTTCGGGTAAGAATGTTGATGTAGTCGTTGTTGATGGTTTCATTAGGCCAAATCATGCCGAATTCAAAACAAATGCCGATGGATCGGGTACTAGCAGAATAAATCAGCATAACTGGTTCGATTATTTGTCTGGTGATTACCAATACACAGCTACTAACAACTATAATGCAGATCATGGTGCTCATGTAGCAGGAATTGCCGCAGGTAACACGCAAGGTTGGGCACGAGATGCAAAAATTTATAATATCTGTCTATATGATGATGATAATGATGGTTTTGATGATAGTGGAAATCCAGTCAACTTTAACTGGTATGATCATATAAGAGTCTGGCATAATAATAAACCTGTAAATCCTGCAACTGGTCGCAAAAACCCAACAGTTACTACTAATTCCTATACTGCGTGGATGGATCTTAGTTTGACATATATGAACACTTATGGTGCAACAATTATACATCGCGGCGTAACTTATTACGGTCCATGGACAACTACAGGCAATGGTACAAAAACTTGGCAACAATTAGGATTTCACTCCGGGCCATATCCTAGAAACGGGGAATATTGGGTTAGATTTATTCCAAATTTGACATCAATGTGGGCTGATTTACAAGATGCCATCAATGACGGTATCATTATTGTTTTCTCTGCAGGTAACGACACTCGTCGTCAAGATGTTCCAGGTGGACTTGATTGGGATAACCGTGTAGAAATAAGTGGGTATTATACTTATTACATTAATAGACATCCTTATACGGGTAATTTATCGGGCAATTTAGATAAAATTTTAAATGTAGGAAACATAGAAGCCTCTAGATGGGAAAGACCAGTGAATATAACTAATCGAGGGGCCGCTGTTAATATTTGGGCACCGGGCGACGGAATAGTAAGTGCTATTAGTCGGCTAAGTCCTGAAGGACACGCCAATGATCCTAGGGGGTTGAATGGAGATAGAATTATATCATTATCTGGTACAAGTATGTCCGGTCCACAAGTTACTGGAGTTATTGCGACTTTACTTGAATTAAAGCCGTCATTTACTCAAAGTGAAATTAAAAATTATATTCAAAGCCAAGCTAAGATAGGCCTAATAGATGAATCTTTCGCAACAACGGGATCTTATGATGATATATGGTCATTACAGGGTTCCCAAAATTTAACATTGTTTGCACCACAGCCAACTTTTAGCATATCAGTTACAACCACTTCAGCTAGTCCCGGGCAAACTATTACTTACACAATTACTACTACTAATGTTCCAGATGGCTCCACTATATACCTTACAGAAGCAGGTTCTGCAATCGCCAGTGTATTTAACGATAACACGACACAATTTACAGTCACAATAAATTCCAATTCAGGAACTCTAACAAGAACAGTCTCACCTAGCCTAAACATATCATACAGCTCAAGATTGCAACTACGAACCGGGGGGTACAACGGTACAGTGCAAGCAACTGCATTAACTGTGCAGCTTCTAAAGTTCTATACTTTAACCGCAGAAAATTTTACAATCAACAACAATAGCGGTACCTTGAATTTTACATTACCGGCTAATTCTATCGATAGAAATTACAATGTAACAGTAGAGGCCGGGGGCTATTTACTATCATTTCAACTGGTTAACAGCTAAAAATACAACGGTTGGACATTTTAGTTAATTGGGAACTGCTATTTGTCTCAAACAAAAAGCAATGACTATGATTTGTTTTTAATTTAGTATATAATAATTTAACATAGGACTTATTGTCCTTATAAAAAGGAGGTATTATGGAAAATGAATATATTGGGGAAACTTATCCCCCGAATATCCAAAAATACATAATCCAATTTATTGGAATTATTTTCATGGCCGTTGCAGCCTATGCCAGTTACGGTTTGCTAAAATGGGTAGTTGAATCTAAATTTGACAAAATCGAAGCTGTAAAAGGAAGTACAATTACAGCCGAACATCGTGAACGTCAACTTGCTTGTCTTGCTCGTAATATCTATTTTGAAGCTGGTAACGAGCCTTTTGAGGGTAAAGTTGCTGTGGCACAAGTCACAATCAATCGTGCCCAAACCGAAGGCTTTCCCGACGACATTTGTCGCGTAGTTTATCAAAAGAACATCATCTATCAACGAGTAATATGCCAATTTAGTTGGTACTGCGACAGAGAGAGTGCCAGTCGCGTTATACATAGACCTGTGTATAATGAAAGTATGGATGTGGCTAAAAAAGTTCTACTAGAAGGTTTCAGGCTACCTAGCTTGACAGAAGCTCTTTATTATCATGCTGACTATGTTAGTCCCGGTTGGAAACGGGAACGTATTACCAAAATAGGACGTCATATTTTTTACAAGTGAGATATCAATGACAACAAATGAGAGATTTGGACGAGTAGTAAACTATGTGGCACATATACCTGCAGCCATCTTGCACTTTATTTCTGAGCACTTAGGTAATGTCAGTGCTCATACTCTAGGATGGTTAATGATAATTATGCTACACTTAAGCAGTGTACCTACTTTATTAGCAGTGTTGACCAACCAAAGTGATCGGATGCCACCAGTAGACATTATGTTGTTTGTCTGGGGAGCTCTAATTGCAGTGTTTTTTAAAAGCCTATTTGAGAAGAATTTCCTCTACATAGCAACTATCTGTCTTGGGTTTTGTGGTCAAACTGTGTTAATGAGTTTAATCCTTTTTAAGTAAATACTAAGTGAACAAAGGAGTTCCAAATGTCAAAACGTATTAACGTAGTAGATGAACCCGATGCAAACGTAGTAGAACTTGAAGAGACTGATGATCTAGATATTGAGAGTACCGATATAGGTTTCTTGCTTGACAAGGACGGTAACTTAAAAACAGTGTTTGGTCCCGAAAGTGGGTTTACAGACCCCAATGAAACTGTAGCAGCAATCTTAGAAATTCTAGGCGTAGACGAGCTTACAGCACCAAATCGCACTCTACACTAAGCGGCGAAAAACCGCTACCTTGTGGCTTAAAAACAACACTTTTTTGCCTGGAAAACAGGAATTTTAGTGTTGTTTTACAACAACATTTGCCCAAAACTTGACAGGGTTATCCATTTTTGCTATACTACGAGTATGGAAAATGCAAAACGCAAAAGACGCCAAGACACTAAACACGCTGTCTATATGCTTGTTAATACAGCTACCGACGAGCATTATGTAGGCATTACAGTGTGTGGTAGCCAAGTTAATCGTGCTCTCAAAATACGCTGGCAAAAGCATGTTCGCAGAGCACTAACTGAGAACAAATCGTGGGCCCTGTGTGAGAGTATTCGTACACATGGTCCCGAGGTTTTTGCTATACTATTAGTTGATGTTGTTAGAGGGCGAAAGCCCGCTCATGCTGCGGAGCGTAGCATTGTGAACACAGATCGCCCGGCATTGAACAGTCATTAATAACCCAGAACTTGACAGGGTCTTTGATATTTGCTATACTAACGGTACACTGACACAACGGAGATAGATATGGCTTACACGAAATTTGCTCCTCGTTTTGTTACACTAGATGCTGCTCAGAAGCCCCAACTTGAGGCTCTAGAAGCAGCGATTGGTCAACTCAGTGTTCGCGATCGCGACTTTGCTGGTGACCTTATCACTAACTTTCGTAGGTGGGGGCGGCTCAGCGAAAAGCAATTGGCCTGGGTTACCACTCTTACTGTTCGTGCTACCGCCCCTGCCCCGGCTCCAGTGGCTGCTGTCAATGTTGCCAACATTCAGGCAATGTTTGATCGTGCTGGCAGGACCCTCAAGCGTATCAAAGTTAAATTACAGACCGCAGAAGGTCAGCCTGTGGCATTTAGTCGTGCCACTGTTCACAGCAAGTATGCCGGACAGATACTTGTCACTGATGGTGGTCCTTTTGGCGACAACAAGTATTTTGGTCGTATTGACATGGACGGCAACTATCATGCCACAGCTCGTGCCGGTGCCGATGTACTGGCTCTAGTCAAAGAGTTTGCCAACGAGCCTGAGACAACTGCTGGCAAGTACGGACGCTTGACTGGTAGTTGCTGCTTTTGCAATCATAGTCTGAAGGACAGCCGCAGTACCGAGCTCGGCTATGGTCCGGTATGTGCTCAGCGTTTTGG
>Ga0214917_10007764_pt1 | contig 10735 bp, 9 predicted proteins | sample LL_1208_BB_MetaG_FD_177983 | JGI IMG/M metagenome (GOLD analysis project Ga0214917, IMG submission 177983) | Freshwater microbial communities from Lake Lanier, Atlanta, Georgia, United States - LL_1208_BB | ecosystem: Environmental > Aquatic > Freshwater > Lake | place: USA: Georgia | collected...
CAAGTTGTGGCCAAACAAGCGGCCGGCCGGGCGCACCACCAGGTCGGTGTCGGTGATGTCACGCACCGCCATCTCGGCCACGATGCCCACGCCCAAGCCCAGCCGCACATAGGTTTTGATCACGTCCGAGTCGATGGCTTCCAAGGCGATGCGCGGCGTCAACTGCTTGGCGGCAAACGCCTTGTCGATACGGGTGCGTCCGGTGAACGAGGGGTGGTAGGTGATGATGGGCTCATTGGCCAAGTCGGCCAGTTCCAGTTGCTCCACCTTGGCCTGCGGGTGGTCGGCGGGCAGCACCAGCACGTGCTGCCATTCGTAGCAGGGCATGGTGATCAGCTCGGGGTAGTCGGACAGGCTTTCGGTGGCGATGCCGATTTCGGCGGTTTCGTCCATCACCATGCGCGCCACTTGGTCGGGTGCGCCTTGGTGCAGGCTGATGTTCACACTGGGGTAGGCGCTGCGCAGCTGCGCCACCGGCACGGGCAGCACATAGCGCGCCTGGGTGTGGGTGGTGGCAATCGACAAGGTGCCTGAGTCCTGGCTGCTGTACTGCTCGCCGATGCGCTTCAAGTTGTTCACCTCGCGCAAGATGATGTCAATGCTTTTGAGCACATGCTCGCCCGGCTCGGTCACGCGCTTCAAGCGTTTGCCGTGACGGCCAAAAATCTCAATGCCCAGTTCGCTTTCCAGTTCCAAAATGGCTTTGGACACGCCCGGCTGGGAGGTGTGCAGGGTTTTAGCGACCTCGGTCAGGTTGAGGTTGCGGCGCACCGCCTCTTGGACAAAGCGAAATTGATGCAGGTTCATGGCATTTTTCGTATAAGAAGGGCTTTCATTATGCCTTTTTTGCGGGGTTGCTTCGTCGCTACGCTCCTCGCAATGACAGCTCCTCGCAAAGACAGAGATTGCTTCGCTACGCTCGCAATGACGGCATACGCAATGACGGCATACGCAATGACGGCATACGCAATGACGGCTATTGCCAACCGTCTAGGGCAATGGTTGCCATCAAATCCAGTAAGTGAGGATGCTCGCCCACTGCGGGCAAAGGCTCAAATGCCACATGGGGGTGAGCGTCACGCAATGCTTGCAGCATGACAGGCAGATCCTCGCGAACATGCTTGCCTACACCCAAGAACATTGGCACCACCCGCACATGGGTGCAGCCTTGGTCAACCAAAGCTTGTACCGCGTCCAAAAGGCTGGGTGTGCTCAGCTCTAGGTAGGCGCAAGTTACTTTGGCAGCCGGTAGCTGCAAAGCCACACGCTCTGCCACCGCTTGCATGGGGCGGTGCCAAAGAGGGTCGCGAGACCCATGGGCAAACAACACAATGGCTTGCATCAATGCCTCAACACCAGCCAGCTGAATGCCAGCATAGAGATCAACATATAAACAATCCCAGGTGTCGCTGCTGCCAGCCAAGCAGGCCATGCATTCAAGTTACCAATATGCCCGAAGACGTTGTTCATCAAGAAAAAACTGATACCAATCAAAATTCCTAGGAACACCACGCTGGTAATGGGTGTACTGCGCAAATGCAAATAGGCAAATGGCAGTGCCAACATGACCATCACCAAACAACTCAAGGGGTAGAAGAGCTTTTTCCAAAACTCAATTTCATAGCGCTGTGACGACTGGTTGTTAAGATTTAAATGCCGGATGTAACGAAACAAATCCAGCGTTGCCATGCGCTCGGGTTTAAGCAGCGCTACTGAGACCATCTCTTCGGTCATCTCTGAGGCCCAGCGTAATGAGGGGATTTGTTCGCGTCGCAAAGCTTGCGTACCACTTTGGGCGGCGTTGAAGTAGTCTGCGGAAACGTTTTGAAGTATCCAAGCGTTGCCATCGTTGTCAAACGCCGCTTTGTCCGCTCGCAGCATACGAATCAGCCTTCCGCTGCTGTCAAATTCAAAAATACGCACCTTCCCCATTTCTGACTGGGATGTCATCGAGCCCACATTCACCACGCTGTGTTCATTGCCTTGAGTATCTTTCAGCCAAGCACCAGTGACGCCTTGGGTATAAACCACCCCTAAGTGCTGGGTGCGCAATAACTGGCCCACACGGCTACTGGGTGGCGCGACATAGTCGCCAATCACAAAAGTCAGTACAACAAATGCCATGCCAAGAGCCAAGAGATTGCGCAAAGCCAATTGGGGGCCCATCCCGCTGGTACGCAAAATCGTGAATTCGGAGGTTTGTGCAAATTTGGCCATGACGAAGATGGTGCCAATCAATACCGTGATGGGCAGCAACTCGTAAATATGAGAAGGTACCAACAGCAAGACATAGGCCATGGCGTGTTCAAAGGCATAGCCTCGACCGGGGCCTTTGCCTATCCACTTCAGTTCGTCCGCCAAATCAAAGAAGAAAAACAAGCCCACGAAACCCAAGGTGGTAAAGCCGACTTTGGCCAACACCTCGGTGTAGATCATGCGTTGAATGGTTTTCAAGCAGCCCCCCGCCTGAAAAATACCAGCTTTTGCAGCAGATGCGGCAAGCTGGTCTGTTCGCTTCGCCACCACAGTCCCAACAAACTCAGTCCGAACACCGGCAAGTGCAACGCCAAAAGCATGCTCACCATGCCCCACTGACCCGAAGCCACAGCGTTGCGGCTGACGTTAATCAGGTTGTAGTAAATGAAGAAGGTCAGCATGGCCATGACCAAAGCGCCTGTGCGTCCAGTGCGGGGGTTGACATAGGGAATTGCGATACCTAACAAAACCAGATTGATGGCACCTAAGGCCAAGCCAATTCGCCAAGTCAACTCGCCCATGTTCACAGGAATAGGGTTTTTCAACAAATCCCAAGGCAGGGTGGCTTGCGCCTCAATTTCGTCTAAGGCCAGTGTGGTATCGCCCAGCTTGGCACCATGCTCTTGGAACTCAATCACCTTGATTTCATCCTTCAAAGGGTTGATTTCAATGCGCTGACCGTCATTGAGCACCAAGTAGCGATCATCAGCCTTGAATTCCACTCGACCCGATTGTGCACTGGTGATGGTTTGCAAGCCTTTTTCTTGTGAGGCAATGAAAATATGCGTGCCTTCTAAGTCAGAAGGACTGTCTTTGTCGATGAAAAACACGCGGTTGCCACTGGCTGATTCTTGGAACTGACCAGGCTTGACGCGTTCTAAGTCGCCACGCTTTTCGTAGCGGTCACGGATTTCATGGGTCTGTGCATTGGTCCAAGGCCAAGCCACCAAGGCAAGGGCCGCCACCACCACCAAGATGGGGGCAGCAAATACCAGTGCAGGCTGGACTAGACCGGCAGAGCTTTCGCCACTGGACTGCCAAATCACCATCTCGCTGTCGGCATACATGCGCGACAAAGTGGCCACAGAGGCGATGTACAAAGCCAAGGTGACAATCGTGTGCATATTGCCAAGTACGGTGTAGCCCAGCACCAGTGTGACTTCACGCGGATCGATATTGCCGCGTGAGGCTTGACCTAATGTGCGAATCAGCAGCACCGTCATCACAATGCTGACCAAAATAATCAAGGTGGCCCAAAAATAGCGAGACAGCTCAGCGCGGAAAGTGGAATGGAATAACATAAGCCTTAAATGTAAGGGCTGAATTATGAACTTCGAATTCCTCTCACTTTCATGGGCCAAGGCTGCCACCCTCAAGACCGATGCTTTGGTGGTGTTGGTCAGCGACGACCAACAGCACGAAGTCGGTTTGCTCTCAAGCATGCTAGACCAAGCCCAAAAAACGGGTGACTTCACCTCAGCCGTTGGTCAATGCATGGTGTGGTGGAAGCCGCCGAGCTTGGCCGCCCTGCGTTTGGTTCTGGTAGGCGTTGGCAAAGGCCGCGCTGTGGATGTGCGCCAAGGCGTTGCCGCAGGCATAGCTGCTTTGAAAAAATCAAAGTCGCAAACGGTCACGGTGGTTTTACATGATGCGCATACCGAGCATTTGGTGGTGGCCGCCCAAGCCGCAGCTGACGCCAGCTATGTCTACACAGCCACCAAACCCAGCGCAACAGCCCTGAGTTTCAAAAAAATCATCTTGGGTGTGCCTCAGGCTGGCGCAGTCCAAACGCAGTTCGATTTGGCCAAGGCGCAAATTTCTGGCGTTGCGCTGGCACGCGAATGGGGTAACCGTCCAGCGAACCACGCGACACCCGATCATTTGGCCCAAGTGGCCAAGAGCCTCGCCAAACATTCACGTATCTCCTGCGAAGTCATGGGTCTCAAAGAAGTCACCAAGCTTGGCATGGGCTCTTTTGCAGCGGTGGCGCAAGCCTCGGCCCAGCCTCTGCGCTTTATCGTTTTGAAATACAAAGGCGCGGCAGATGCCCAAGCGCCAACCGTGTTGGTGGGCAAGGGCATCACCTTTGATACAGGTGGCATCTCTCTCAAACCCGGCCCCGGCATGGACGAGATGAAGTTCGATATGTGTGGTGCGGCCAGTGTGTTGGGCACCTTTGAAGCTTTGGCCCAACTGCAACCCGCCATCAATGTGGTGGGCTTGATCGTGGCATGCGAAAACATGCCGGGCGGCAAAGCCTTGAAGCCCGGCGATGTGGTCACCAGCATGAGCGGACAAACCATCGAAATATTGAACACCGACGCAGAAGGGCGTTTGGTTTTGTGCGACGCCTTGACCTACGCCAAGCGTTTCAAGCCCAGCGCCGTGATCGATATCGCTACCCTTACGGGTGCTTGCGTGATCGCTTTGGGCCATTTGCGCAGCGGCCTTTACGCGACAGACGAAAAATTAGCCACCGCATTGCTTGAGGCAGGCGAACGCACCCTCGACTTGTGCTGGCGCATGCCTTTGGATGAGGAATACGCTGAAGGTTTGAAATCCAACTTTGCCGATGTGGCCAATGTGGCCGACCGTGCTGCGGGTTCAGTGACGGCGGCCAAGTTTTTGCAGCGATTTGCGAAAGATTTCCCTTGGGCGCATTTGGACATTGCTGGCACAGCTTGGAAAAGTGGGGCAGCCAAAGGCGCTACGGGCAGGCCAGTGCCAGCCTTGTTGTCTTATTTGGTTGGGCAGGCAAACGCCCGCACACCGGCCACACGCTCGCCAGCTGCCAAACGCCGTTCTGTCAAAGCTTGAGTTCGATTTCACCGACCCATGACTGAAGTGGCTTTTCATTTCAATGTGCCAGACAAAATGAACTACGTCTGCCGGTTGTTGCGAAAAGCTACTCAAGCCAAAGCGCGGGTTGTGGTGGCCGGTCCTCAACAAGCATTGCAAACCTTGGACGAGGCTCTTTGGACGTTCACAGCGACTTCTTTTGTGGCGCATTGCTGGTCCTCGGACGCCAGTCCCAAGACCGATCTCAGTTCGGTCATACTCAAGAACCAAGACAATCCCAACGATGATTCTGTGATGCCTCACCACGAAGTCTTGCTTAATCTTGGAAACAGCATGCCCCATGGGTATGAAACCTTTGAACGCGTGATCGAGGTGGTTGGCTTGAGCGAAGAAGATAAATCCCAGGCCCGCGAGCGTTGGAAGCAATATGCCCAACGCGGCTATACCTTGGTCAAGCACGACCTGAGCTTAAAAACAGCCAATACATGAGCCGCCCCGATATTCCCAAATCTCCTGTGCCCATGCTTACCGAGGTAGTGCAGATCAACGGCAGCCTTCGCCCTGCGGTGTTGCCTTGGACATCTACCCAAGAGACAGTTGACTCCGCGCTGGCTGGCTTACCCGACCAAGAGGTTTTGGCTCAAAAGGTGATTGAGCGTGTTGAAAGTCAACTTGCCGAGCTTTTGCCAGAGTTGTTACGCCAGTCTGTAGACGATGTGATAAGAGAGCATTTGGGCGAAAACCCAAAAGCCACCTGATTTTTTTGGCAGAAAAACTTTTCCCCCATACTTTTGGGTTATCTTACGGTTTCTAATTTTTTGGAGATTCCATATGAAGCTTAAGTTAACAGTGGCCTTGGCCATGGGTGTCGCAACTACTATGAGCATGGCTCAAGAAGTTGTCAAAATCGGTCACGTTGCCCCCCTCAGTGGCGCCATCGCCCACTTGGGCAAAGACAACGAATACGGTGCACGCTTGGCCATCGAAGAACTGAATGCCAAAGGTGTGTCCATCGGTGGCAAAAAGGTCAAGTTTGAGTTGCTGGCTGAAGACGATGCTGCTGATCCCAAGCAAGGCACTGCTGCGGCACAGAAATTGGTTGACTCCAAAGTCAATGGCGTTGTTGGACACTTGAATTCAGGCACCTCAATCCCTGCCTCCAAAATCTACAGCGATGCAGGTATTCCCCAAATTTCCCCATCCTCTACCAACCCAAAATTCACACGCCAAGGTTACAAAACCACCTTCCGCGTAGTGGCTGATGATGTGCATCTGGGTGGCACGCTAGGCCGCTATGCTGTGAATGACCTCAAAGGTAAAAACATAGCTGTTATTGACGACCGAACAGCCTATGGTCAAGGCGTGGCTGATGAATTTGAAAAAGCGGCCAAAGCCGCTGGCGCAACCATCGTCGGCCGTGAATTCACCACCGACAAAGCCACTGACTTCACTGCCATCTTGACCACACTGAAAGGTAAAAAACCTGATGTCGTGTTCTTTGGCGGCATGGACGCGGTTGCTGGACCCATGATCAAGCAGATGAAATCGCTGGGCTTGAGCCCCAAATTCGTTGGTGGCGATGGCATTTGCACCAACGAAATCATTAAGCTTGCCGGCGACGCCATTGGCGACAATCAAGTGTTTTGTGCTGAAGCAGGTGGTATTGAAGACAAAGCAAATGAGGCTTTTAAAGCCAAGTTCAAAAAACGTTTCGACACAGATGTGCAAATCTATGCACCCTATGTGTATGACGCTGTCAATTTGATGGTAGATGCCATGGTCAAAGCCAATTCGTCCGACCCAGCCAAATACCTGCCTGTGTTGGCCAAAACTTCCGGCTACAAGGGTGTGACTGGTAACATCACATTTGATGAAAAAGGCGACATCAAAAATGGCGCTTTGACTTTGTTCACTTACAAAGCCGGTAAACGCGAACAGATCAAAATCGTTCGTTAAGCCTGTTTAATTTGAAATTCCCAACTCGTCTTTTGCCATGCAAGGACTTCTTGCAGCAAAAGATGTTGGGATTGGGGGAACCGCTGTGGCCACAGCGGTTCCATCAAAAGCTCAAACCGGTTGGGCTGTTTTTCCGACAAGCGCAGTTGTAGTTTTTTATAGTCAGGTTCTCGTCGGGCGTGGCACAAGATGACAGCCAATCGTAGGCACATCAACTGGCATGCAAAGCCTACGTTAGTAAAGTCAACTTCCAGTTTTCTAAGTTTTCCTTTGTGCCCTAACACCAGCAGACTCAGGCGGTGTAATTCGTACAGTGCAAAGCCAGGCGCATCAGTATTGTCCAAAATGTAGGCACTGTGCTTGTGCGAATCAGTGTGGGATATTTGCGCACCAATCTCATGTAACTGAGCAGCCCAATCCAACTTTTTGGAAAGTCGCGGCCAATCTTGTGCAGCTGGTTTGGCTGTTTCTAATTGATGAAGAAAATAGCAGGCTACTTTGCTCACGCGTTTGGCCTGTTCGGTATCGACTTGAAAGGCTTTTTGTAATCCTGCCACCGTGACTGATCGGGTGTCTTTGGTTTCGTCTTCGCGTTCAATCAGGTCGTACAACAAACCATGCCGCAAAGCTCCAGGTGTCACCTGCAGAGTTTCAATTTTGAACAACTCCAGTACCGCGTATAAAACAGCTAAACCACCACCAATGACTGCGCGGCGATCTTCCTTAAGACCTTCCATGCGCAAGCTGTCGACGTGACCGACTCGGATCAGGTGGCGTTTGAGCCAATCCAAAGACTCCAAAGTGATCGTTTGATCTGACCAGCCTGCGCTGCCCAGTACCTCGGCCACCGCACTCACGGTTCCCGAAGAACCAAAGGCAGTATCCCAAGCTTTCCTGGGGAAAAACTCTACCGCTTCCTCTAGAACAGCCTTGGCTGCTACTTCAGCTTTGTGAAAGGCGGCTTGGGTGAGTTCGCCATTTGCGAAGTATTTGAGGCTGCTGGAAACACTTCCTAGTCTGTAGCTTTCGAGTTTGGACGTTTCTTGTCTTATCCCCAAAATGAACTCGGTAGATCTGCCGCCAATATCTATAACCAAACGACGCTCATCGGTTTGGGGTAAAAAATGCGAAACACCTTGGTAAATCAGCCGCGCTTCTTCTCGCCCAGACACCACCTCAATGGGAAAACCTAAGAGCTGATGGGCTTTCTCTAAAAAAACATGCCTGTTTTTAGCTTCGCGCAGCGTTTGGGTTGCCACCGCCCGAACTTCATTGGCTTTGAACCCTGCCAGTCGTTCAGCAAATCGAGCCAAGCACTCCCAGCCGCGCTCCATGGCTTCTTTGCTCAGATTGCGGTCTTCGTCCAAACCGCTGCCTTGCCGAACGGCTTCCTTAATGTACTCAGATCTTTGAATCAAGCCGTGGCTGTAGCGACAAATTTCCAAACGAAAGCTGTTCGATCCAAGGTCGACCGCAGCGAGCAGGGTTCCATTTTTCATGGTTTCACGACCGCATGAATGCAGTTAATGATTGCAAATGAATAAATAATTACTATCATATTTTTCACTAAATGCGCCATTATGTGTCGAAAATATGACTGAAAAGTGACAATAAAAAGCGGCTTATTCAATTTCTTTCACTTAAAAATTGAAAAATACAAAGAATTGTTAATGAATGTGTATTTTAAGCTTAATAATTCGATTTAATTTATTCAACTAGCCTTTCCCTGAGGTTAACGACACGATACTGTCATATTCTTTTTTTAGAGTCTTGAAAAGCAGGTGAAGTTTTAATCGTTAAAAGTTTTTCAAGGAGAAAAAATGTTTCAAATGAAGTCATGGTTCATCGCCGCCGGTTTCTCAGCCGCCTCCGTTTTGTCGTTGGCCGCCGATATCACAGGCGCTGGCGCAACCTTCCCATTCCCTGTCTACAGCAAATGGTCTGAAGCCTATAACGAGAAAACTGGCGTCAAGTTGAACTACCAGTCCATCGGTTCTTCCGGCGGTATCAAACAAATCAAAGCCAAAACAGTTGACTTCGGTGCTACCGATGCGCCGCTCAAAGGCGAAGAACTTGAAAAAGAAGGCATGGTTCAATTTCCTGCCGTGATTGGTGGTGTTGTTCCCATCGTCAACCTTGAGGGCGTCAAGCCTGGCGAGGTCAAATTGACCGGTGACGTTTTGGCCAAAATCTATTTGGGCTCTATTACCAATTGGCAAGACAAAGAAATCAAAGACCTCAATCCCACCGTGAAATTGCCAAGTGCTGAAATCACCGTGGTTCACCGCGCCGATGGCTCTGGTACCACCTTTACATTCACTGAGTATTTGACAAAGGTCAGTCCTGCTTGGAAAGAAAAAGTGGGTGCAGGTGCCGCAGTTAAGTGGCCAGCTGCCAGTTCCGTGGGCGGTAAAGGTAATGAGGGTGTTGCAGCCAACGTGGGGCGCATCAAAAATGCTATCGGCTATGTTGAGTACGCCTATGCCAAGAAAAACAAAATTTCACATGCCAATCTGCGCAACAAAGACGGCCAAATTGTCGAACCCGATGACACAACCTTCTCTGCCGCTGCTGCCGGTATCGATTGGTCTAAACACGCCGGTATGGCCGCCTCTTTGACAGACGCTTCCGGCGCAAAGTCATGGCCTATCACCACTGCAACATTCATCCTGATGTACAAAGAACCTACCAACAAAGCAGCTTCTGCCGAAGTGTTGAAATTCTTTGACTACGCGTTCAAGGACGGAAAAAAGATGGCGCTGGAGTTAGAGTACGTCCCCATGCCTGACGCCACCACCGACTACATTCGCAAGAACGTTTGGTCTTCCATTAACTTGAAGTAATAACGATAGTTTCCCCAAGGCGATGTGTATCGCCTTGGGTTTTCCTTTTGGAGAATTTATTTAATGAATACCAGCCCAGCAAACGTCAACGCTGTATACGCGCAAAAAATCAGAACCCAATATTTACAGGATCTTGGTTTTGAAAAATTGACCATGATTTTTGCTGCGACCACGCTAGTTGCGCTGCTTGGCATCATTGTTTCACTATTCATCAGTGCTTGGCCTGCACTCAAAGAATTTGGTTTGCCTTTTTTCTACACCGTTGAATGGGACATCATCAACTCTCAATTTGGAGGGTTGATTGCTATTTTTGGTACTGTGGTGACTGCCACCATCGCCATTGTGATTGCCGTACCTTTGAGTTTTGGTATTGCTGTTTTCTTAACAGAAACCTGTCCCATGCAATTACGCAGACCCCTAGGTACTGCGATTGAACTGTTAGCTGCTGTGCCATCCATCATTTATGGCATGTTTGGGTTGTTTGTTTTTGCGCCTATTTTCGCCGACTATGTTCAGCCAGCCATTGCCTCCTCGTTGGGACAGCTGCCCATCATTGGGCAACTGTTTACCGGGGCATTCAACGGTATTGGTATTTTGGCGGCAGGCTTGATTTTGGCGATGATGATTCTCCCTTTTATCGCCTCTGTAATGCGGGACGTGTTTGAAATCGTCCCCCCGATTTTGAAAGAGTCAGCTTACGGTTTGGGCTGCACCACATGGGAGGTTGTTACCCATATTGTTCTGCCTTACACCAAGGGTGGTGTGGTGGGTGGTGTGATGCTTGGCCTAGGCCGTGCTTTAGGCGAAACCATGGCAGTCACTTTTGTCATTGGCAATGCGCACAAAATTTCCGGCTCGCTTTTCTCTCCAGGCAACTCCAT
>Ga0214917_10007765_pt1 | contig 10734 bp, 9 predicted proteins | sample LL_1208_BB_MetaG_FD_177983 | JGI IMG/M metagenome (GOLD analysis project Ga0214917, IMG submission 177983) | Freshwater microbial communities from Lake Lanier, Atlanta, Georgia, United States - LL_1208_BB | ecosystem: Environmental > Aquatic > Freshwater > Lake | place: USA: Georgia | collected...
GAAGGCCCTCGATCCCCTGCCAGCCCATGTAGCCCGCCAGCACCAGGCTGAGCCCCCCCACCAGCAGGTCGCCCCGCAGGAACAGCAGCTGCTTGGCGCGCTCCAGCAGCGGCAGCACCTTCTCGCGGCCGATCAGCACCGCCAGGAAGGGGATCAGCAGCGCCAGGCTCGCCACCAGGGTGAAGCCGGCCGTGTAGAGCACCTCCTGCAGCCGGTTCAACCCCGAGGCCAGCAGGGCAGAGGCCGTTTTGGCAAACAAAAACAGGTCATCGGGGCTGATCACCTCCAGGCCGCCGCTGATCCCCAGCAACAGCGGCAGGGGCAGGGCGCAGAAGCGATCCAGCTGGCGGGTCCAGCCGGGGGGATTGCCCTCCTCCTCGCGGTTCAGCAGTTCCTTGAGGCCCAGGGCCAGCAGGGCCCCCGCCGCCAGCAGGTCGAGCCCGGTGCGGTGGCTGCTGCCTTGGGCCATGGTGAGCAGCAGCCCATGGCCGGCGGTGAGCAGCAGCACCACCATCAGGGCCACCGTGATCATCCAGCCGAGCACCAGCAGGCCGCCGCGCCGCAGCGGCTGCGGCCCCAGCAGCAACAGCAGCAGCAGCCCGATGTGCAGGGGGCTCAGGGTGATGCCGCTGCCGTAGGCCACCAGTTCGGCCCAGAGGGTGGCTTGGCTCATGGGCGGTGCGGCTCAGCGGCGGATCTCGAACCAGTCTTCCCGGATGGGGTGCAGCTGGCCATGCACCACGCTCAGCACCTCCGCCAGTTCGGGGCCCCGCTCGCACCAGAGCCGCAGTTCGGTTAGGGCCTGCACGGCCCCTTCCGCCTGCACCTCCACGGTGCCATCGGGCAGGTTGCGCACCCAGCCGTTCAGATCGAGCTCGCGGGCCTTCTGGCAGCAGGCCGCCCGGTAGCCCACCCCCTGCACGCGGCCCTTCACGATCAGCTGCCAGCGCTCCTGGCGGCTGCCGAAGGCCGGCTCGCTGCGATCGCTCTGCAGCCACTCCCGCCGCCGCACGCTGCGGCTGTTGCGGCTCACCGGGTTGAGGTCGGCGATCAGCCAGCCCGGAGCCCGCGATTCCACCTGCTTGAGCGGTTGTTGGCCGCTGCCGCCGCGCCGGGCGCGGCGTCCGCTGGCGTCTTCGCCATTCATGCCCCCAGTCATGCCCACGGTGCGTCGTTCCCCGGTGCATCTCCACCCCACGCTGGCACGGGGGCGTTCCAGCGCAACAGGGCCCGCCGCTGCCGCTCGAACCCCAGCACGCTCACCGTGGCGGTGCCCAGCACCAGCAGGGCGCCCCCCTCCACCCCCAGCCCCAGCCAGCAGCCCGCCAGGCAGCGCAGCACATGGCCGTGGGCGAACAGGGCCACGCGCCCGCCATCGCCGGCGAGCGCCAACCCCCGCTCGATCACCCGCTCGCAGCGCTCCCTCACCTGCCCCGGGGTCTCGCCCCCCGGGCAGGGGTGGCTGAACACGGTCCAATCCGGCACGGTGCGGCGGATCTCAGCGGTGGTGATGCCCTCGTAATCGCCGTAGTCCCACTCCTTGAGGTCCGGCGTGATTTCGGCGCCGGCCGCCAGCCCCGCCAGCTCACAGGTGCGCCGGGCCCGTTGCAGGGGGCTGCAGAGCACCGCCGCGAAGGGCTGCCGGGCCAGCAGCGGCGCCAGGGCCCGGGCCTCCTCCTCGCCCTCCGGCAGCAGTGGCAGATCCGTGTGGCTGGTGTGGCGCCCGGCCTGGGCCCAGGCGGTGGCGCCATGGCGCAGCAGCCAGAGTTCAGGGGTGCCCATCGGTGGTTGGGGGTGGCAGGGGGATGGCCCGGCGGGCCGCGGCCACCAGCCGCTGCGGCAGCTGGGGGCAGCCCCCCCAGTGCAGGTGCAGCCAGCTGGCGTGCAGCTGGGGTGAGCCCCAGCCTTCGGGGCGGCGCGGGGCGCCCCACCCCTCAAGCTGCCAAAGGGCGCCGGTCTGCGCCAGGGGGGTGTGCAGCTGCCAGCGGTGGAATTCATGGCCGCAGAGCCGCTCGCCCCGCCGCAGCACCAGGCCATCACCGCTGGGCTCGGCCGTGCGGTAGCCCAGGCTGAGGGCGCCGCTGCGGGCCTCGAAGGGCAGCAGGCCCGCCATCGGGTGGGGTGTGCCCTCGGCATCCGCCAGCCGCTGCCCCAGCAGCAGCAGCCCGCCGCATTCCGCATAGATCGGCAGGCCGGCCCCGTGCGCCCGTTGCAGTTCCGCCAGGCTGCGGCGGCATTGGCCCAGCTGGGCGGCGTGCAGTTCGGGGTAGCCGCCGGGCAGCACCAGGCCGCGGCAGCCTGCGGGGAGCGGCTGGTCCGCCAGGGGCGACCAGGGCTGCAGTTCGGCCCCCTGCTGGGCCAGCAGTTCGCTGGCTTCGGGGTAGCGGAAGTGGAAGGCCGCATCGCTGGCGATGGCCAGGGTGATCGGCGCCGCCGCGCCGCGGGCTTCGCTCGGCTCAGCGCCGGGGGTGGTGGCGGGTTTCGGGGCGGCCAGCAGGGGCCACAGCGGCTCGAGCTGCAGGTGCTGCTGCGCCAGGTCGGCCCAGGCCCCGAGCCGCTGCTGCAGGTCGGTGAGTTCGTGGGCGGGCAGCAGCCCCAGGTGGCGCGACGGCAGCTCGAGGCTGCTGTGGCGCGGCAGGGCCCCCAGCAGGGGCATGCCGATGCTCTCGAGGCTCTCCTGCAGCAGGGCGTGGTGGCGGTCGCTGCCGACGCCGTTGAGCACCACGCCGGCGAACCGGAGCTGCGGCTGGTGGTCGCGGAAGCCCCGCACCAGGGCCGCCAGCGAGCCGGCCTGGCGGCTGGCCTCCACCACCAGCACCACCGGCAGATCCAACAGGGCGGCCACGTGGGCGGAGCTGCCCTCCGGGCTGGGGCCGCGGCCGTCGAACAGGCCCATCACCCCCTCCACCAGCGCCAGCCGGCTGCGGCTGCCGTGGCGCTGGAAGCTCTGCTGCACCCAGGCCTCGCCGCAGAGCAGTGGGTCGAGGTTGCGGCAGGGTTGGCCGCTGGCGGCCGTGTGCAGCTGGGGGTCGAGGTAGTCGGGCCCCACCTTGAACAGCTGGATGCTCTGGCCGCGGCGCCGGGCCAGGGCGGTGAGGGCCAGGCTGAGCAGGGTTTTGCCGCTGCCGCTGCAGGGGGCGGCGATCAGGCAGGCCATGGGGTGGCTCGGGCGGACCGCCGCCGGGGATCAGCTGGGCAGCAGCTTGGCAGCCAGGCCCGCCGCCGCCGCCAGCAGGGGGTTGGTGCTGTCGTGGCCGCCGCCCAGCAGCCGGGCCATTTCCATCTCCTCGCTTTCGTTGGGCAGGGGCACCACCTCCTCCGCCAGTTCCATGGAGGCCACCCCGCCGGCCTCAAGCCGCATGCAGCCGCCCGATTCCGAGCAGAGGATCACGCACAGGGGGGGCTTGTCGGCGGGGGCGCAGATCAGGCGCATGCCCACCAGCGCGCCGGGGTGGGTTTTGCTCACCCCCACCGGCACGGGCATCAGCCGGAACTGCACCGACTGGCCATCGCTCCGTTGGAATTCCGCCAGGATCCCGCGGCCCTCGCTGCTGCTGCCGGCCTCCACCCAGCTGCTGCTCTGCAGGTGCCAGCCCAGCCGATCGGCAATCCAGGCCGCCAGCAGCAGCCCCTTCACCGGGTGCTGACCCTCCACATCGATGTCCAGCTGCACCACGTGGGCGAGGGCGCTCTGGCGGCTGGGGGGGTCGAACACCATGGCCAGCGATTCGCGCCAGGTGCGCAGCCGCAGCCAGTTGAGGTCGTTCACCGCCTGGCCCCGTTCGATGCGCTCCACCAGCAGATCCAGGCAGCGCCGCGGCATGCCGATGGAGCTGTCGAGCACCAGGCGGCGGGGCGGCACCGCCAAGGCCTCCAGCAGCTCCGGTGATTCATCGAGGGAGCCGTTCCACCACACCCAGCAGGGCAGCTCAGCGGCGATCAGCGGCTGCAGCATGGCCAGCCCCTGCTGCAGGGCCCCCATGCCGCCGCGCAGCACCACCACATCCCCGCAGGCATCACCGCCGCCACTGCGCTCATCGCTGAGGGGGCAGTAGGCGGCCACCAGGGTTTCCAGGGGGCGATCCGCCGCCAAGGTGGGGGCGAGGGTGATCAGCCGCCGCGGTTGGTGGGCGCTGATGGCGCGGTCCACAAATTGGCCGCGCAGGTCGTCGGCGCTGTGTTGGCCGTCCTGCTGCCCGAGGGCCCAGGCCACCTCAGGCGCCGTGGGGGCGGTGCTGGCGGGCAGCCCCAGGTCGGAAGCGGCCTGGCGGGCGGCCTCGAGCAGGGTGTCATTGAGCAGGCCGCTGATCGGCCCATCGATGCGGCCGGTGCGGATCAGTTGCTGCTGCAGCCAGGAGGGTTCCCACACCACCAGGGTGAAGGTGGCGGCGCCGGCCTCCTCCTTGAGGTGGTCGCTCCAGAGGCGGCTGAGGTAATCGGGCACCTCCTGGGGTGGCAGTTCCAGCGGGGCCTGGAGGGTGAGCTGGGGAGCCATGGCGGGGCGAACGGCGAAGGGGAGGAGCGAAGCGGTGGAAAACGGCGGTCAGGGGCGGCGCCACATCAGGCCGTCGTCGGCCAGCAGGTTGTCGGCGGCGCTGGGGCCCCAGGTGCCGGCTTCGTAGGGGTGCACCGGCAGTTGCCAAGGGGCGTCCTCCATGAGCTCCAGCAGCGGCGTGTAGAGGCGCCAGGCCGCTTCCACCTCATCGCTGCGGGTGAACAGGGTGGGGTCGCCGAGCATGGCGTCCGCCAGCAGGCGCACGTAGCCCTCATCGGAGGGCTCGCCAAAGCTTTCGTCGTAGCTGAAGTGCATGTCCACCGGGCGGCTGCGCATGCCCGATCCGGGGGCCTTCACGTCGAACACAAATCCCGCCCCTTCATCGGGCTGGATGCGCAGCACCAGCTGGTTGGCGGTGGGGCTGCCGCCGGCCGCATCAAACAGGTGCACCGGGGCCTCCCGGAAGGTGAGCACCACCTCGGAGAGACGCTTGGGCAGGCGCTTGCCGGTGCGCAGATAAAACGGCACCCCCTGCCAGCGCCAGTTGTCGATGAACAGCTTCATCGCCACATAGGTTTCGGTGGTGCTGTTGGGGTTCACCCCTGGCTCCTGCCGGTAGCCGGTCACCGGCCGCTGCGGCGTGCCACCGGCGGCGTATTGCCCGCGCACGCAGCAGCGCCAGGGCTCATCCTCATGGGCCAGGCGGGCCGCCTGCAGCACCTTGGCCTTCTCGTTGCGAATCGCCTCCGGATCGAAGCGCCCCGGGGCCTCCATGGTGGTGAGCGCCAGCATCTGGGTGAGGTGGTTCTGCACCATGTCCCGCAGGGCGCCGCTGGTTTCGTAGTAGCCGGCTCGCTCCTCCACCCCCACGGTTTCCGCCGCCGTGATCTGCACGTTGGCGATGTAGTTGCGGTTCCAGATCGGCTCGAAAATCGTGTTGGCGAACCGCAGCACCAGGATGTTCTGAACCGTCTCCTTGCCGAGGTAGTGGTCGATCCGGAAGATCTGCTGCTCCTGGCCGCAGCTCTGCACCACCCGGTTGAGCTGCTCGGCGCTGCTGTAGTCGGTGCCGAAGGGTTTTTCGATCACCACGCGGCTGCGGGCGGGGTCGCGCAGCAGGCCGGCGGCCGCCAGGGCACGGCAGCCGCTGCCGTAAAAGGCCGGTGACACCGACAGGTAGAAGGTGCGGTTGCCGCGGGTGGCCTTGAGCCGGTCGAGCGCCTCCAGGCGCGTGCCCAGCCGCACCACGTCGTCGTTTTGCTGCAGGTCCACCGGTTCGTAGAACAGGCAGGCGGCGAACTGCTGCCAGGCGGCCTGGTGCTGCTGCACCTCGCCGGCCATGGCCTCCGCCATGCGGTTGCGGAAGTCGTCGTCGCTCCAGGGGCGCCGGGCGCAGCCGAGCACGGCAAATTCGCTGGGCAGGCGCCGCTGGCGGAACAGCTCAAACAGCGCGGGGATCAGCTTGCGGTGGGTGAGGTCGCCGCTGGCGCCGAAAATCACCAGGCACTGCGGCGCAATCACCCGTTCCTGGCGCAGCCCCACGCGCAGGGGGTTGGTCTGGGTGGCGGGCATGGGCAACGCGGAGCGTGCGTGCCCCTGGTTTAACGAGCCCTCCGGACATGCGCATGGCTTGGCAACAAAAAAGCCCGCCGGGGGGCGGGCCTGTGTGGAATTGGAGACCTCGGGCTCAGTAGGTTTCCACGTGCCAGCGCTCGGCCTTCTTGAGGGCGGGGCGCAGCTCGCTCCAGTCGAGCCCCTTGGCGGCGGCGGCGGCGGTCATCGCTTCGTCGATGCCGGGCTCCATGCCCCGCAGGCCGCACATGTACACGTGGGTCTTGGGGTTTTCGATCATCGCGAAGATCTCGTCGGCGTGCTCGCTGACGCGGTCCTGGATGTACATGCGGCCACCCTTGGCGTTCTGCTGCTCGCGGCTGATCGCCTTGGTGTAGCGGAAGTTGTCGGGGAATTCCCGCTCGTAGCGGTTGAAGTCGTCGTCGTAGAGGAGGTTGGCGGTGGTGGGGGCCCCCATGAACAGCCAGGCCTTGCCCTTGAACTGCCAGCCGTTCTTGTCGCGCTCGGCGGGCTCAAACATGCGGCGCAGGTAGGTGCGCATCGGCGCGATGCCGGTGCCGGTGGCCAGCATGATCACGTTGGCGTCGTCATCGGCGGGCAGCAGCATCTCCTTGCCCACCGGGCCGGTGATTTTCACCTTGGCGCCCGGCTCGATGTCGCACAGGAAGGTGGAGCACACACCGTTGATGGTCTCGCCGTCCTTTTCGTATTGCAGCTGGCGCACGCACAGCGACACGGTGTTGCCAGCCATGTCGTCGCCGTGGCGGGTGCTGGCGATCGAATAAAGGCGCAGCTTGTGGGGCTTGCCGTTGGCGTCTTCGCCGTCGGGAATGATGCCGATCGACTGGCCCTCCACGTAATGGAGCTGGGGATCACCGCCCTTGAGGTCGAAGGTGATGTGGTTCACCCGGCCAATGGCCCCATCCGCCAGGAGGCTGTAGTTCTCGGTGACGGTGCCGACGAACGGATCCTTGGGCTTGTAGAGGTTGACGGGAACGTCGGCGTGGGACACGGGGGCGGCTGCGGTTGTTTTGGCGGTGGACTCGGCTTTGGCGGCCGGGGCTGCTTTGGCGGCCGGCTTGGCGGCGGCCTTGGCGGCGGGTTTGGGGCTGGCGGGCTTGGCCGCTGCCTTGCTGGCGCTCGGGGCTGGGGTGGGGGCGGTGCTGGCTTCGGCGTTGGCGGGAGCCACGGAGATCACCTTGCCACCCAGGCGGCTGATGGACTGCATCAGCGGTTGCAGGCCGGAGAAGGGAACGTTGATCGTCCGCTCCGCCTGGCGCGCCTGGGCGCTGCCGTAGCCCTGCACCACCACCGAAAACATGCGTGAATCGCTGCGGCTGGAGGTAGCGGTCGAAACACGCATGGTCCCGGGGGGCCTGTAGAACGCGCGCGATCATAGGGAACTTCCCGGGGTTGCTTCCTCCGCGTCATTGCCAAGATCCGGTTAAGTTGCCCGTTGCCTGCCTTCGCTACGTCGGCTCGACCCCTTGACGCAGCTCTCGATCGATTCCACCGGCGCCCTGGGCGGCCCGGTGATCACCCCGGTGCGGGCGCTGGAGAGCGGCTGTTGTGAGCTCGACACGATCCAGCAGGAGATGGAGCGCCTGCCGGGGGGCTGCCGCCGCCTGGCGGTGCAGCTGCGCCTGGGGATCGACCCCCAGTGGCTGTGGGCGGTGCTCACCGATTACGACGCCCTGAGCCGCTTCATCCCCAACCTGGAGTGCTCGCGCCTGCTGTGGCGCCGCGGCAATGTGGTGGGCCTGGAGCAGGAGGGGGCCCAGGTGTTCATGGGGCTGCGCTTCCGTGCCCGGGTTCACCTGGAGCTCACCGAGCAGCTGGAACAGCGCCGGCTCAGTTTCACCATGGTGAAGGGTGACTTCCGCCGCTTCGAAGGGGCCTGGCAGATCGGCGGCGATGGCAGCACCACCACCCTGCTCTACGAACTCACCGTGCAGGGCTGTGTGGGCATGCCGATTGGGCTGATCGAGCAGCGCCTGCGCGATGACCTGGCCTCGAACCTGCGGGCCGTGCAACGGGAGGCCCAGCGCCGCTGCGCCCTGGCGGGCTGAGCCCACAAAAAAGGCGGCCCGGAGGCCGCTGGCTGGTGATACCCCCAAGGGGATTCGAACCCCTGTCGCCTCCGTGAAAGGGAGGTGTCCTAGGCCTCTAGACGATGGGGGCTAGGACTCGGACGGTGCTCGGGCCGGGCTGATACAGCTGGAACCCTTGCTGCGCCTGGCTTTTGAGCCATCGCGCCGCCGATTGAATGACGTTACGGGTCGAAGGGGCCCTTCGTCAATCAGACCGCCCCCTGGCCATCCCACACCGGCACGGTGAAGTGGAAGCAGGCCCCTTCGCCCGGTTCCGACACCACCCAGATGCGGCCCCCGTGCACTTCGGTGATGCGGCGGCACACCGAGAGGCCCACCCCGAAGCCGGAGGTGGTGGAGGAGGTCTGCGGCAGCCGCACCCGCTCCAGGAAGATCCGTTCCTGCTCATCGCGGGGGATGCCTGGGCCCGAATCGCAAATGCTCACCTGCAGCCACTGGCTGGTGCGGTGCAGGATCGTGAGGCTCACCCGGCCGCCATCGGGGGTGTATTTGAAGGCGTTTTCCAGCAGGTTGAGCAGCACCTGGCGCATGCGGCGCTGATCGCCAAACACATCCGGCAGGTCGGTGGGGATGTCGGTGATCAGTTCCAGGCCCCGGCCCACCCACAGCTTTTCCAGTTCCAGGATCGCCTCGGCGGCCACCGGCCCCAGGGCCAGCCGTTGGGGGTTGAACAGGGCCTCCCAGCGGGTGGTGCCCACCTCCAGCAGGTCCTTGGAGAGCTGTTCGATGTCGTCCAGCCGGCGCCCGAGCACGTCGCGGAAGCGGGGCTGGTCGATCTGCCCCAGGTTGAGGCTCTGCAGGGCCAGTTTGGAGGCGGTGAGCGGGGTGCGCAGCTCGTGGGCCACCATGCGCAGCAGGCGCTCCTGCACCCGCAGCCGCTCGATCAGGGTTTCGTTCTCCTGGCGCAGCACCAGCAGCTGGTCCTCCAGCTGCAGCTCCCGCTGGGTGCGGCTGCCGTCGCTTTCCACCGGCCGCAGGCTCATGCCGAGGCCGCTCACCACCTCCTGCTGCTGCCAGCGCGGCAGCCAGTTGCGCAGCTGCAGCAACAGGGTGTTGCCGGCGAACACCTGGCGGGGGCTGGGCTCCAGCTTGATCAGTGCCGGGGTGGCCACCAGGCGGTGCAGCTCCAGCAGTTCCGGCCGCAGGGCGGGATCCACCACATCGAGCTGCACGTCGAAGCCGAAGTCTTCGTGCTCCAGGAAGGCCATCAGGCCCCGCAGGTCCGGGGTGGCGCGGTGGTGGGGAGAGGCCACCAGCAGCAGCTTCAGCAACCGGCGGCTGCTGGGGTCGTCAGGCGCAACGAAGCCGCCCTCCGCGTCGGGAAGGATGGCGGGAGCGGTGTCGGGCTCGGCGGGGTTGAACTCCCCTGCGGCGGGCACAGGCGCGCTGAATCCTGGAGAAAAGGTTGTTTCACCCTATGGGGTTTGGCCAGAACTGGTTGGCGCCGCTATGACGACTGTGACGAGTCGTTGTTTGAGGCATCGGCGGTGGCGCACCTGCGGGATCTGGTGACGCGCGTGCATCCGGTGTCCTCGGCGCGGGTGGGCGGCAGCGGCAGTCGCATTCAGCTCGACACCACCTTGCGGCGTTGGTTCAACCGCAACCTGGGGCTGTGGCGTTCGCGGCGCCAGTACTTCTTCCCCGACGACGAGGTGCTGCGGGTGGACATGCTGCTGCGGGTGCAGACGTTTGAAGACCAGGCTGAAGTGGAGCCCCGCTACCGCTTCACCTGGTGGCCGGAGCAGGAGTACGACTTCTTCGAGCTCAAGCCGCGCTACGTGCGGGAAGGCACCATGGACGCCTCCCTGTGCGGCCATCAGCTGCGCCGCAGCCGCGGCTACCTCTGCGGTTCCCCCACCAAGAGCCAGATTCGCCAGGCCGATGAGCACGAGGTGGTGTTCGAATCCCATTACCTCGAGTGGGACATCCTCGAGCACATCCGCCTGGTGGATCAGGACCGCTTCCGCGCCCGCTCGATCTACTCCTGGCGCGACGGCAACCTGGAGCTGGTGGAGACCCACCACGAAATCCGCCTGGAGCCGGCCGGGCCGCCCTTGCCGGCGGATGCCTGATCGTGCAGCAGGATTGGCCCAGTTGTCGCTTCCCCTGCGTGCGCCTTTCGATCGGCCGCCTTGGCCTGATGCTGTTGCCGCTGGCCCTGGTGCTGGCCCCCGTCGCCGCCTGGGCCGCCCCCGCCAGCCAGGCGGACATGAGCCTTTACACCCGCATGGCGGCGCTCAACGTCTGCATCGCCCGCGCCGCGGGGGTGGACTTCGACAAGGCGGTGGCCATCGCCGGTGAAACCATCGCCCAGGTGATCCAGGGCCAGCACCAATCGCGCATCAGCCAGGTGAGCGATCGGCCGTTGTCGGTGGAGGAGCTGCGCAAGGGCTCGATCAATTCGGCGGTGCTCGGGGCCGTGGAGCTGTGCCCCAAGGAGGTGCCCGAGGAGGTGCGCAAGAAGGTGGATGAGGTGCTGAAGATCACCACCGAAGGCGAGCCCGCCACCAAGCCTGCACCCGCCGCCAAGCCCGCTCCGGCCGCCAAACCCGCCCC
>Ga0214917_10007766_pt1 | contig 10734 bp, 8 predicted proteins | sample LL_1208_BB_MetaG_FD_177983 | JGI IMG/M metagenome (GOLD analysis project Ga0214917, IMG submission 177983) | Freshwater microbial communities from Lake Lanier, Atlanta, Georgia, United States - LL_1208_BB | ecosystem: Environmental > Aquatic > Freshwater > Lake | place: USA: Georgia | collected...
TTCACCCGCTTCCAGCGTCACCTGCGCGACGTGCCGCAGATCGTTGAGCTGCGATCCCACCCGCGACACCGCGCCATCGGTCACGATCACCCCCATCCCGCGAGCGGCGGCGGCGGTCGGTTCACCATCCTGACCGGCAACCGCCTCGACGTCGCTGCCACGCAACCAGCTGAAACTGCCCTCGACCGGCCTGATCGCGCAGTAGCCGGACGGATCGACGGCCCACACCTCGACCGCCGCGCCCGCCACGAGCCGCTCGGTGGGATAGAAGTCGTCGCCGGGCCCGGCACGGAGATACGTGTGATCGGCCACCACCCGCACCGTCGCGGGAAAGGGCCCGCCGCGCGGGGCCGCTTCCTCCGCCGCTGCCGCCGTCTCTGCCCCGACCGCGGCCGCAGCCGCGGTCACGACGGCCATCGCGAGCCTGCGGCCAAAGGCCCGCAGGGCCGGCGCGGGCCGCCGCAACGTGCGGTCCGCCGTGGGCTGCCTCGCTGCACGTGTCGTGGCGGTCAACACTGGCGGCTCCGGCGCGGACGGTGTGGAAAAACAGGCGCGTAGACGAGGCTTGGGCACCTCGTCTACGCGCTGCCGGGGACCGTCTCGCGACGCTCCCCCACCGACTTGTAGACCACCCGCAGCCGGGGCTCAAGCCGCGATTTTTTGCCGCCGCGCGATCGGGAAATCAGCCGTGAAAAACCGCCTCCGCAGCCCGCCGACACCCCACCTCCGGGAGGTGTACCGGGTGGCGGGGAGGTTCGGGCAGGCTGCGTCGAACGCCCGACCGCGCGCTAGCAACGGCGTGACAGCACGAGCATCCGTCCGCCGATCCCCCGGCCCGCGTCGCCGCCTCTCGAACCGGGCCGATCCACCCCGATGCCGGTGCATCCGCGCCACGGCAATTGCCGACGACCGATGCGCCGTGGCGTCACCACCGCTCGACGGGGCGATCGATCACCTCGCGGAGCAGGATCGCCTGCCGGATGGTGGCGGGGTTGCGGAGCAGCCGCACGAGGTCGTCGACCTGCACCCGCGTCGCCGCCGCCGCGGCGGCCGGGCCCCGCTGCGGTTCCCCCGGCTGGATCTCGCCGCGCAGGTGCGTCAGTTCATGCGCGAACACGTCCTGCACGTGCCGCGCCACGGAACTGTCCTCGATCGCCGGGGAAGGCGGCCGGGCCGACGGGCCCGAGCCTCCCGCGGGCGGTCGCGGCGACGGACGTGTCGCCACCTTCTCCGGCCGCTCCGCGCGCGGCGGCTTCGGCCGCGGGGCGGGGGCCGGGGCGGGTGCCGGGGCACGGGCCGTGGTCTCGGCCCGCGGCGCCGGTCGGGCCGGCCGCGGCGCCGCCTCACCGGTCGCCTCCCGGAGAAACTCGGCGATCTGCCGCTCGAGCATGGTTCGCGGGTCGGCATCGCCGCCCGCCGGCGGAGCCGGACGCGGCGGGCGGCCCGGCTCGAACCGCGGCAGCGGCGGCCGGCGGACGTCACGGCCGTTGCCCTGCAGTCGGCGGAACACCGCGAACACCTGCGACAGGATCCAGAAGATCACGAACGCAAAGGGCAGCAACGCCTCCAGCCAGTCGAACCCTGCGGCCAAGAGAACGCCGGCCGGGAGAACGCCGGCCGGCGGGGGCACGGGGAGGAATGGCGGCGGGGGCATCACGACACCGCCGCGGTGCCGGGAGCCGTGCCGGTGGCGATCGTCCGCCGCATGTCGGTGTCGGCCTGCAGGTTGCGGAGCTTGTAGTAATCGAAGATGCCCAGCTGGCCCGTGGTCAGCGATTCGGCGACCGCCTTGGGGACGGCCGACTCGGCCTCCACCAGCGCCGCCCGGCTCTCCTCGATGCTGGCGATCATCTCCTGCTCCTTCGCCACCGCCATCGCCCGGCGGCCCTCGGCATTGGCGCGGGCGACGCGGGTGTCGGCCTCGGCCTGGTCGGCCTGCAGCCTCGCGCCGATGTTGGAGCCGACGTCGATGTCGGCGATGTCGATCGACACGATCTCGAAGGCGGTGTTGGCGTCGAGACGCCGCGCGAGCACGGTCTTGGAGATCGTATCCGGGTTCTCCAGCACGTCGGTGTGCCGCTCGGCGGCGCCGATCGCCGACACGATTCCCTCGCCGACGCGGGCGATGATCGTCTCCTCCATGGCGCCGCCGATGAGCTGGTTGAGATTCGTGCGGACGGTCACGCGGGCCCGCACCTTCAGCTGCACGCCGTTCTTCGCCACGGCGTCGAGCGTCTCACGACCACTGTTCTTCCCGGGGCAGTCGATCACCTTCGGATAGACGCTCGTCTGCACCGCCTCGCGCACGTCGCGGCCGGCCAGGTCGATCGCGGTGGCGAGCTTCCAGTCGAGCTGGCGGATCTTGGCCTTGTTGGCGGCGATCAGTGCCTGCACCACCAGGGGCACCCGTCCACCGGCGAGGTAGTGGGCCTCGAGGGCCTGCTTGGTGATGCCGGTCGAGTCGCCGAGCCCCGCCTGCACCGCCATGATCTTGCTCCGCACGATCACCGTCGGATTGACCTTCTTGAAGCTCATCGCGACGAGGTCGAAGAGGCCGATCCCGGCGCTCGACGCATACGACTGCAGCCAGAGCCGCAGGTATCGCGCCAGGAGCGAGAACACGAGGAGGAATCCGAGGATTCCCAGGCCGATCAGGATCAGGGGCAGCATGGGGAGGTTCCAGGTCGGGGTCCGGTGGTGCGGCGCGCGGCCGCTGCCGGCGCGCGGCCCGCCGCGGCCGCTCGCTGTAGCCTTGATCCGGGCCCGGCGCCGGTCAAGCGGCCGGCGGCTCGATGCGGTCGAACTCGAACGTCTCGAGCGTCGGCGACAGGGCCGATCGGCCGGCGGCATCCGCGGGCGCCGCGTCGGGGGCCGACGGTGCCGGGGCCGGGTCGAGCGGGGACGCCCCCGGCCGGACCGCGGCCGGGGGGAGTCGCGGCATGGGGGCGGGGGCCGACCCGCACTCCCGTCCACGGACGACCAGCGCCGTCCCCTGCACTCCCACCACCTCGACGTCCACGCCGGCCTCGATCGGCCCGCCTTCGCTGAAGGCCTCGACCGCTTCGCCATCGACCTCCACCCGCCCCCACGGGAGGAGTTCGCTCGCGGTGCGCCCGGACCGCCCCACGAGGTCCCGCACGTGCCGCCGGCGGTCCGGGTCGGGGAGGAGGTCGGCGGCGTCCGGCAACGGCGGCAGCACCCGCCGCCCCAGCGGCGTCTCCGGAAACCAGCGGAAGGCCAGCGCGAGCACCACCGGCACCGCCACCACGACCACCGCCAGCGCCGCCATGCCGGCGGCCGCGCCCTGCTCCAGGAACGCCGTCGCGATCCCGGCCACGAGCGCCAGCAGGCTCACGAACCCGAGGATGCCTCCGGACGGCACGAACACCTCGAGCACCATCACCGCGAGCCCGAGCGTCACGAGCGACACGACCCACACGAGCGTGTTCATGCCGGCCCGTCCTGCACGGCCGCCGGCCGCACGACCACGAGCCCCCCGCGCACGCCGACGACCCGCACGGGCTGGCCGGGCTCGAGGAGCGCGGCGTCGCTGACCACGCCGTGCAGCCGGCCGGCGATCAGGGCCTTGCCCGCGGGCGCCAGCCGCGTGGTCGTCAGGCCCTCGAGGCCCACGAGATCCTCCAACCGTTCCTCCTCCTCGAGGTCGTCGGCGGCCGCCGGTGGCTCGAGCAGCACGTTCCGCAGCACGGGCGCCGACGGCAGCCAGCGCCGCAGCAGCACGCCGACGAGCGACACCCCGACGGCGGCGCCGAGAATCCCCAGGAGCGACCACTGCAGCTGCCGGATCTGGTAGTCGTTGGCCGGCAGCACGAACGACTGGCTGGCGAGCACGAGCGAGGCGACCAGCAGCACGCCGCCGCCGAGGCCGAGCACGCCGACGCCGGGCAGCACGAAGATCTCCGCCGCCAGGCAGAACAGACCGGCGAGGAACAGCATCACCTCCAGCCACCCGCTGGTGCCGTGCAGGTACTGGCTCCAGAAGTAGACGATGAACGCCACCATCGACACGAAACCGCCGAGGCCGACGCCGGGCGTGTGCAGCTCGATGTACAGGCCCGCGCCGCCGATGAGCAGCAAGAGCCATGCCAGGCCGGGACTGGCCAGCGCGTCGAGGAACCGGTCGGCCCAGCCCGGCTCCGAGAGGGCGATGTCGCCGCCGAGGCCGTAGGCCTGCACCAGGCCCGGAAAGCCCTCCACGACGTGGGTCGCCACCCCGAGCGTCTCGGCCGACCGGCCGGACAGCTGGATCGGTCCGGTGCCCACCTTCGCGCCGACCTTCCACTCGTCGCGGTCGTCCCGCGCCGCCAATTCCTCCGCAGAGAAGAGGTCGATGCGGCCCGTGCCCTCCTGCGTCGCCTGCGCCACCTCGATGCCGGGCAGCACGAGCGCCACGGGCAGCGACCACGACCGTTCCCGCCGCTTCGCCACCCCCTCCCGCCACGCCGCCGCCACGGCGGCCGCCTGCCGCCCCGCGATGGCGGCGTCGCCCTCCCCGCCGAGCACGGCATCCGGGTGCATCACCAGTTCGTCGCAGGCCAGCGCCACCAGCGCCGCGTCGCCGCGGGCCTGCCGCGGCACGTAGGCCACCGTCCGCACCTGTGTCGGATCGAACGCCGCCAGCCGGTGGGCCAGCACGAGGCTCTGCTCGGGACTGCCGCCGGCCGAGTCGATGCGGAGCACCAGGAAGTTGGCGCCGGCGGCGACGGCGCGGTCGAGCTGCTGCCGCGCCCGGGCCACGGCATCGCCCGTGACCGGGCCGGCGAGCACGATCTGCGCCGCCTGCCAGCCGCGTTCCGCCGCCGGATCGACGGCGAGCAGTCGTTCATCGACGTCCAGGCCGCGGGCCAGCTCGCCCGGTGTCCGCGCCAGCCAGCGCACGAAGCCCAGCTCCCGCGCCCGCCGGCCGGTGAGCGACAGCGGCAGCGGCCCGAGCGGCTCCACGTCGAGCACGGCGGCCTGGCGCCGCACCGTCTCGACGTCGCCGGCCGCCACGAACTGGTCGCCGCCGTCGGTGGCGACGCGGCTCACGCTCGCGGCCGGATCGAGCAGGGCCAGCGCCACGGCGGCCGGCACCGTCCGACGCCGTGTCGCCACCTGCACGTAGGCGGCCCGCATCGCCTCGTCGACCAGCGGCTCGTCCACGTTGGCCGGCCCGAGCACCGCGTCGGCGGCCATCACGATCTCCTCGCAGGCCAGGGCGGCGAGCACCGCGTGTCCGACGGCGCCCGCGGGCAGGAAGGCGACCGTCTTCACCCCGGCGAGCCGGGCGTCGCCGAGAAAGCGGGCCAGTTCGAGCGCCCGGCCGAAGTCGCTCCCGCCGCCGCCGCCGTCGGCGGTCGGTTCGAAGCGGAGCACGAGCACGCCCCGTTCGGTGCCGCGCTTGAGCCGGTCGAGCTGGCGGAGGATCGCCGCCTCCACCTGGGTGTCGCGGGTGCCGGTGATCGGCAGCCTGACGGCCACCGTCGCCACGTCGGCCGCGGACGCCGCCGAGGCGGCGAACGCCGCCAGCACCACGAGGCACGCACCCCACGATCGCAGCGGGCCGGATGGACCGACGCCGCAGGACCGCCGCCCGGCGGGTCGCGGGATGAATGCCGCCCGGCTGTGGAGCATCGCAGGCCTCGGGACGCTGGGCCGACGCCGGAACCGGGACAGCCGGCCAAGAAGACGACCGTTCGATTCTAAGGCGGTGGGACGGCGAGTCAAAAACGACGCGCTACGGAATCTGTTATAAAAGGAGCCAACATGCACGCACTTTCCCAGACCGCCCCGGCTCCGGCGTCCGTCATCGCCGAGCTCATCGGCCTGATCGAGTCGAAGGCGCTCCGCCGCGGCACGTTCCGCCTCGCATCGGGCCGCGAGGCGAGCTTCTACCTCGACGCCAAGCAGGTGGTGCTCGATGCCCACGGTGCGATGCTCGTCGGCCGGGCGATCCTCGACCGCCTGGCCGCGGCCGGTCCGCTGCCGGCGGCGGTGGGTGGCATGTCGATCGGTGCCGACCCGATCACCAGCGCCGTGGTGACGATGGCCGGCGTCGCCGGGCTGCCCCTCAAGGGCTTCATGGTCCGCAAGGAGCCGAAGGATCATGGCACGAAGAAGTACGTCGAGGGTCCGGTCGAACCCGGGCAGCGGGTGGTGATCGTCGAGGACGTGACCACGACCGGCGGTTCGTCGCTGCTGGCCATCGACCGCGTGCAGGAGTTCGGCCTGATCGTCGATCGGGTGGTGTCCGTGATCGACAGGCTGGCCGGGGCGCGGGAGGCGTTCGCGGCCCGCGGCATCCCGCTGGACTCCCTGGTCACGATCCGCGACCTCGGCCTCGAGCCGGAGTGAGCCGTCCGCCCGTCGCCCGTGTGGTCGCCGGCCGTTTGCACCCGCCGCGGCCGGCGGCGTAGGCTTCCTGACATGAGGATCTTCGGCACCCTCCGACGTCGGGCGGTCGCCTGCGTGGCGGCCGCGGGCCTGCTCCCGTGCCCGGCGGCCCTCCTGCCCTGCCTCCATCCGGCCGTCGCCCGGGGTGGCGGGCTTCCATCCAACGAGGAGATCGCCGCCCTCGTCGCGGCGCTGGGCGCCGAGGACTACGGCGAACGCGAGGCGGCCGCCGCCCGGCTCAACGCGCTCGGCGCGGCGGCCATCGATCCGCTGCTGGCGGCGGCCGAGGTCAGTTCCGACCTGGAGATCGCGCTGCGGGCACGGTGGCTGGTGGACACGATCCCCCTCGACACCCCCCGCGACCCGCCCGAGGTCGCGAAGCTTCTGGAGACCTACAAGCGCAAGGGCTTCGCCGAACGCGTGCAGGTCATGCACCGGCTCCTGCGGGTGGACGACGATGGCGGCATCGAGGCCCTGGCGCGGATCGTGCGGCTCGACCGCTCGCCGCTGGGATCGCGTGTGGCCGCCGCGCTGCTCGCGCGGGAGTGGCAGCCGGACGATCCCGCCTGGAACGGCATGCGGGATCGGATCGTGACCGGGCTCGGCGGGAGCACCCGCCCGGCGGCGGCGTTCCTGCGGGCACTGGTCGCCTTCTCGGCCGCCGACCAGTCCGCCGAGAAGGCCGCCGCCCGGTCCGCGGCCCTGGCCGACGCGGCCGCCGCGTGCGGCCTGTTGTCGGCAAGCGGCACCGGCGACGAGGCGTCGGACGCCGCGCGGCCCGGACCGCGGGGCGACGATGACGCGGCCGGGGTCGGCATCGCCGAGACCACGCTCCGCATTCTCCAGCGGTCGCACCTGCAGATGCTCCTGGTGGCTGGCGAACGGGACGCGGTCGTCGCGGCGGCCCGCGGCCTGTTGCGGTCGAGCCTCGACTCCGGCCGCGACGCGGCCACCGTCGGCGAGGAGGTCGCCGGCTCGCTGATCTGGCTGACGGAGCGGGGTCTGCCCGACGCCGTCGATCTCGTGCGGGAATCGCGTGCCGGACTCATCGACGAGGACGCCGTGGTGGGCTACGCCGCCGCGGTGGCCGAGAGGGCCCGGCGGCAGGACGCGGTCGCGGAGCGGCTCGCCGGCGGCGCCTTCGCCAAGCCGGCCGGCGGGGCCGCCGAGTTCGTCGACCGCCTGCAGACGGCCATCCTGCTCACCAAGTGGGGCGCGGCCGACTGGGCCACTCGGGAATACGCCACGCTGGTGGACAACCCGCAGACACCGCCGGCGCAGTTCGCGCTGGCCGCGATCATGTACTCCGAGTTCCTCCACGACCAGGACCGCGAGGACGAGGCGGCCGGCTGCCTCCGCACGCTGTTGGAGGGCCGCGGCGACAAGGGGGATGGCCGGCAGGCGGCCGGCGACCCGATTCTCCAGCAGATCGGCCGCGACCCCCGCGCGATCCGCTCGCGGATGCACTACTTCGAGTCGTGCGCGGCGGCCCGCCGCGGCGACGCCGCCGCACGTCGCCGGGCGCTCGAGCAGTCGCTGCGGGCGTACGCGAAGGACGTCGACGCGCTCATCGGGCTCTACACGCTGCCCGACAACACCCCGGGGCAGAAGGCCGACGCGGTCGCCTGGATCCGCCGGGCGCTCGAGCAGATCGAGAACGAGATCCAGGCGCTGCCCGACGAGGCCAACAGCCTCAACGAGTATGCGTGGCTCGTGGCCAACACCGAGGGGGACATCGGCAAGGCGCTGCGGTATTCGAAGCAGTCGCTCGTGAAGAGCTTCGACAGTTCGAGCTACCTCGACACGCTGGCCCACTGCCACGCGGCGGCGGGCCACCGGGCCGCCGCCGTGCGGACGCAGCGGCTGGCGCTGCGGCAGGAGCCGCACAACCGCACGATCCGCCGCAACCTCGCCCGCTTCGAGGCGCAGGCCGCCGTCCCGTGACCGGGGCCGCCCGGACCCCGGCGGATATCCTGCCCCCATGCCCACCCATCACGTCGCACTGCCCGACATCCGCCTGGCGGTCCACACCCGCGGCCAGGGCCTGCCGCTCCTCCTGCTCCACGCCTTTCCGCTCGATCACCGCATGTGGTCCGGCCAGGAGCCGCTGGCCGACTCGCTGCGGCTGATCGTGCCCGACCAGCGCGGCTTCGGCCGCAGCCGCGACGCCGGCGGCCCGGAGAGCGTCGAACAGCTGGCCGACGACGCCGTGGCCCTGCTCGACGCGCTGCACGTGCGCGAGCCCGCGATCGTCTGCGGATGCTCGATGGGCGGCTACGTCGCCCAGCACGTCGCCGTCCGGCATCCGGGACGGGTGCGGGCGCTCGTGCTCGTGGACACCAAGCTCGACGCCGACACCGCGGAGGCCCGCGCGGCGCGGGCCGATCTCGCCGCGCGGGTGCGTCGGCTCGGCCGCGAGATCGTCGCCGAGGCGATGGTGCCGCGGCTGTTCGCGCCGGTGACGCCGGCGGCGGCCGTCCCGCACCGCCGGGAGCTCGAGCGGCTGCTCCGCGGCCTGATCGTCGAGCAGGAGGAGGACACCATCGTCGCCGCGCTCGGGGCGCTCGCCGCCCGGCCCGACATGACCGACGTCATGCGGAAGGTCGGCGTGCCGACGCTGCTGGTCGTCGGAGCCGAGGATCAGATCACGCCGCCGGAGTGCCTCGAGCGGGCCGAACGGATCATGCCCGCCGCGCGGCTGCTGATCGTGCCGGAGGCGGGCCACATGGTGCCCCTGGAGGCACCGGCTGTCTTCAACGCGGCGGTGCTGGCGTTTCTCGCGGAGGCGGCGGCCGATCGCTGACGGCATCGGCTGCGTCCGGGGGCTCGCGGTCGGGATCGCGGGGCCGTGGCGGAGGCTCGGGCCGGCGACCGAACCCGCCGCCGGGACCGAACCCCGGTCCGCCGGGACCATTCGGGCCGCCGGGACCGCCACGGGGGCGGAACGACCGCGGCGGCTCGTCCCGGCCCGGCTCGGGCGGCCCCGGCCGGAACTCTCCGGGCCGCCGGCCGCGGTTCTCGAACTCCCGCTCGAGGTACTGCCGCACGTTGTCGCGCACCTCCTGCCGCAGGTCGTTCCGCGAGTCGAGCCGCGTCCAGCGGTCGAGCCACTCGAGCCGGTCGGCGGTGCCGAGGTCGATCACGTCCCGTCGATCGGCCGGATCGCGCAGCTGGATCCACAGGTGCCAGAGCCGGGCCGCCTCGAGCAGCTTCCCGCGGTCGGGATCGGCGAGCGCCCGGCCCACCGCGGCGAGTTCGCGGCGGTCGGCCGCGGAGAGCCGCTGGTACGACTCGACCGACTTCTCCAGCTGCCGCCGCTTCGCGTCGGGCAAGCCGAGTACCTCCTGCCGCCGGCTGGCGAGCACGTCGCTGCCGGCGGCGTCGGTGGGCGCGGCCTTGCGCAGCGCCGCGATGGCGGTGTCGAACTCCTCCATGTCGGCACGCGCCGCCGCGGACGACTGCGCCGGCGGCGGCCGACGCGGCGCGGGATAGCCACGGCGGGCGACCTCCTCGAGGAACGCCACCGACCCGGCCTCGCGGAGCAGGTCGACGTGCTGCGCGATCGGCAGGCTGGCGAGGACGGCCAGTTCGGGGTTGGGCGCCGTGGCCCGGCCCGCCGCCAGGCCGATCGCCAGCGAGGCGAGCACGACCGCCGCGGCCGGCAGCCAGCGGGTGAGCATCATCCGGCCCCCGCCGGACGGGCCGGCGTTCGCCGCCGCGGCGGTGCGGCCGCCGCCGGCCGCCGCGACCCCGCCCGCCCCCGTGACGGCCGCCATCTCGATCGTCGTGGCGAGCATGTCGGCCGATGCCGCCGCCGCCGGCAGGCTGTCGAGGAGCTGCCAGACGTCCGCCAACGCCTCGGCCGGATCGGCGGCATCGGCCTCGCCGGCGGGCGGCACGGGACCGTGGTCGGGCTGGCTCACTTTCGGTCCCCCCGCGACGACTCCATGTAGGGGGCGATCGCCTCCCGGAGCTGATCCCGCGCCCGGAACAGGAGCGACTTCACCGCGGGCACGGTCAGGTCCATCGCCGCCGCGATCTCCTCGTAGGAGCACTGCTCGAACTTCGCCAGCAGCACCGCCATCCGCTGCCGTTCGTTGAGGGTGCCGAGGGCCTGCTGCACGACGGCCTTCAGCTCGGCGCGATCGGCGATGCGCGTGGGGAGGAGCCCGCTGGCGGCGACGGCGATCTGCTCGAGGCCGATCGCACTCGACGAGGCCGACACGTTCGCCGGCACCCCGAACTCACGCCGCCGATACGACCGCTGCCGCAGGTCGCTGGCGACGTGGTTGGCGATGGTGTGGATCCAGGTGGTGAACTTCGCGGTGGGCTGGTAGCTCT
>Ga0214917_10007767_pt1 | contig 10733 bp, 9 predicted proteins | sample LL_1208_BB_MetaG_FD_177983 | JGI IMG/M metagenome (GOLD analysis project Ga0214917, IMG submission 177983) | Freshwater microbial communities from Lake Lanier, Atlanta, Georgia, United States - LL_1208_BB | ecosystem: Environmental > Aquatic > Freshwater > Lake | place: USA: Georgia | collected...
CAAATTGTGGATAAACCTGCGAATACGAACCGGCTCTCAGCGGTAGCCGAGTTAGTTAGGTCACCTTTTTAGGTATGTATCCGATTGAACTGCATCGACTAGAGCATAGTGAGCAACAACTCTAAAGCTGCTGCTACGGTTTCTTCCCGAACTTGATCACGTGATTCTCTCGGATCATCACTATTCGGTATCAAGTGCAACTCATCGACCACTGAATCGATCACACTTCCCTGCTTATCGCGCATAACGCAGGCTACAAATACCGTGCCTGGCAAGTGGCCATCCTGAGATGCCGGCCCCGCTACTCCAGTGACAGCCAATCCGAAGTCTGCATCAAGTTTTACTGCAACTCCAGTTGCCATCTCAAGAGCAACTTGCGCTTGAACTGCGCCGCCATCTGCAAGAAGCAAATCTGATACTCCGAGCAGGCTTGATTTTAAGTCAGTAGCGTAAGCAACCACGCCACCGCGGAAAATTTGTGAAGCTCCTGGAATTGCGGTGATAGTAGATCCGAGTTGGCCACCAGTGATTGATTCAGCCGTAGCAAGTGTGCGACCTTGCATTGCAATAACAACTGTTACCGCTAGTGAATCAATATCAGTCTTCACGTACTGTCTCTTTTCATTGGGCGTTTCAAGGATACTAACTTCCCTGTGGAAGTATTCGTGCCTTCAAGACATAGTCAATACCAGTAGTCACAGTTAGCGCCAAGGCAACACCGAGAGACATCTGCGCGACCGCGTCAACCCAGCCACCAAGTGGAATTAGAAATGCAACTATCGCCACTATCTGGCTTACGGTCTTAACTTTTCCACCGCGACTTGCCGGAATCACGCCGTGCTTGATAACCCAAAATCTTAGAAACGTTATTGCAACTTCTCTAAAAATTATGATCCCGGTAACCCACCAAGCGATTTCCCCTTGGATTGAAAGGGCTACAAGCGCAGTTCCAATTAGCGCCTTATCGGCGATGGGATCAGCAATTTTTCCAAAGTTGGTGACCAGTCCGTATCTCCTGGCCCAAACACCATCTACCAAATCCGTTACAGCGGCTATCAGGAAAACAGTCGCGCTCAACCACTGGACCGTGTCGGTTTGCTCGATTGCCAGCGACAGATATCCAAAAACTGGAACCATGAACAATCTTGCAACCGTGAGTACGTTTGGAATGTTTAAAACAGGCACGGCGTTATTAGGGTCGCCAATGTGATCTGGTGTTGGTGGGTAAGTCATGAGGAAATCAGTTTTGCAACAAGGTCAACACCCACGGCGTCAATCACAACTGCCCTCACTATCGAACCAATTGACAAATCCTCATCAGAAACAACGGTCGTTGAACCATCGACCTCAGGTCCTTGATGTTCGCTGCGGCCTTGATTGCCAGATTCTTCGATCAAAACCGAAACCTCTTGACCTATTCGGCTGCGAGCTACGTCCTCACTCACTCGCAACGCGACTTTACTTACTTCTTCAAATCTCGTTTGAATGTCATGTTCCGAGATATGTCCGTCTAACTTCACGGCTGCAGTGCCATCCTCATCGGAATAAGCAAAAACTCCAACTGCATCTAGGCGAGCACCTACGATAAAATCAATTAACTCAGTTACATCCGCTTCTGTTTCACCTGGAAAGCCGACGATCACATTGGTTCTAGCGCCAGCAAGCGGATTGTGAATTCGAATTGCGCTTAAGAGATCGAGGAAGCTGTCGGTTCCGCCAAAACGTTTCATGCGACGCAACACCGCGTTACTTGCGTGCTGGAAAGAAAGATCAAAGTAAGGAACGATTCCAGCAGTATTGGCTATCACGCCTATCAAATCAGGTCGCATTTCTGCTGGCTGCAAATACGAAACCCGAACCCATTCGATGCCTTCCGGTTGCACTAACAACGGAAGTAACTTTTCTAGCAACCTTAAGTCGCCCAGATCCTTGCCATATGAGGTCGAATTTTCGCTAACCAAGAGCAGTTCGCGAACGCCATTCTCGCCCAACCAGGCCGCTTCTTCGAAAATCTCGCCAGGATCTCGCGAGACAAACGATCCTCGAAATGCCGGGATGGCGCAAAATGTACACCTACGATCACAACCAGAAGCAATCTTGAGTGGCGCCCAAGGTGTTGCTTCTAATCTCTTTCGATAAACGTGTGGACCCATTCCTGGGGTTGATACATCTGAGGTTGCTGATTGGCGATCTACTGGCGAAATGGGCAGGAGTTTACGTCGATCTCCTGGCGTGTGAGCCGTGATGCTTTCCCCAGCCAAAACTTTTCTTAAAGTTGAACCAATGTTTGCATAATCGTCAAAACTCAATACCGCATCTGCCTCTGGCAACTCTGCTGCCAGGTCTTTACCGTACCTCTGAGCTAAACAGCCAACAGCGACAACTTTGCCATTGCCCGCAAGTAACTCACTTGCCTCCAAAATGGTGTCAATCGAGTCCTTCTTGGCTTGCTCGATAAATCCACAAGTGTTTACCAGAACTAAATCAGTTGCTTCGCCGTCAGATACAAGATTCCAGCCATCGGCAGTTAATCTGCCGGCAAGCTCTTCAGAGTCAACATCATTACGAGAGCAACCCAAAGAAACTATCGATACACGAGGATTAGCGGTCACGCTGTGAAGCCTACTCGCCGCGTATCAAAGCAATTGTTCCCGCTAGATCTTCAGCAGTTACTAATACTTCACGAGCCTTGGAGCCTTCGGATGGTCCAACGATGTTTCGAGATTCCATAAGGTCCATAAGTCGACCAGCTTTAGCAAATCCGATTCGAAGTTTGCGTTGCAGCATTGAAGTCGACCCGAATTGTGTCGACACGACCAATTCAACAGCCGCCAATAGGTCGTCAAGATCGTTACCAATGTCTCCATCTACTTCACGAGATGCTGCAATCGGCGCCACTATGTCTTCGCGATACTGCGGTGCCATTTGCCCCTTAGCGTGAGCAACAACAGCGCGAATCTCGGCTTCTGTTACCCATGAGCACTGGATACGAATTGGCTTTGAGGTTCCCATTGGCAGAAATAGTCCATCGCCTTGACCCACAAGTTTCTCGGCGCCCGGCTGATCCAAAATCACTCGACTATCTGCAAGGCTTGAAGTTGAGAACGCAAGCCGACTTGGAACGTTAGCTTTAATCAATCCAGTAACAACATCCACAGATGGACGTTGGGTAGCAAGCACTAGATGGATGCCAGCAGCTCTAGCAAGTTGTGTGATTCTCACGATGGAATCTTCAACATCTCTCGGTGCAACCATCATCAAGTCAGCTAGTTCGTCAACAACAACGAGTAAGTATGGATACGGACGAAGCACGCGTTGTGAACCATTAGGTGGCGTTACTTTTCCACTCCGAACCGCTTTATTGAAGTCATCAACGTGGCGGAATCCGTAGGCGGAAAGATCGTCGTAGCGAGCTTCCATTTCTTTAACTACCCAGGCAAGTGCTTCGGCTGCCTTTTTAGGATTAGTAATGATCGGACTAATCAAATGTGGAATGCCCTCGTATGCTGTTAATTCCACGCGCTTGGGATCGATCAAAATCATACGAACTTCATCTGGAGTTGAGCGCATCAAAATCGAAGTGATCAAGGCATTCATACAACCAGACTTTCCTGCACCTGTTGCACCAGCAACTAAAAGGTGGGGCATCTTTGCCAAATTTGCAACTGTGAATCCGCCTTCAACATCTTTTCCTAAACCAACCAACATAGGATGTTCATCGCCGGCCGCTTCGCCACTGCGCATTACATCGCCTAGCGAAACAACTTCACGGTCAGTGTTAGGGATTTCAATGCCGATTGCACTCTTACCTGGAATTGGTGAAAGTATGCGCACATCTGCACTAGCTACCGCGTAGGCAATGTTCTTGCTCAACGCAGTTACGCGTTCAACTTTTACTTTTGGACCGAGTTCTACTTCATAGCGGGTAACAGTTGGGCCGCGCTGAAAACCAGTGACTTTTGCATCGATATCGAACTGCTCCAGAACCTGTGTTAACGCCTCGATTACTGCATCGTTTGCAGTAGTGCGCGCCTTTGGTGTAGCGCCAGGCTTAAGCAGCTTCTCGCTAGGCAATTTGTAGTTTGAGGCAGACACAAATTGTAATTGTTCTGGTTTAGATGGCTTGGTGTCCAACATAGACGCCGGTTGCGAAGGTGTCGAAGTTGCTGGCTTCGAAGTTGGAGTGACCAACGAAACCGCTTGAGTGTCATCAGACAAAACAGATGCCATTACATCTACAGCTATAGTGTTCATCTGCGTGAGGTCCTGAACCTGGACATCAGACTCAATAACTTCTTCAATAACCAAGTTGTTCACAACCGATGTAACGAATGGCAAGTCGCCATCAAGTTGACCGATTGCTAACGCCGGATCAACATCTACGGGAACGGCACTCTTGCGACGAAGGCGGCTAAACAAAGTGCGTTGCGGTGCGACCGTTAGATCAAGTGCAAGTTGAGCCTGCGCAGCTGAAATTGCATCAACATTTGGATGTGTCATCTCAAATTGATCAACTGACTCAGTTTCCGAAGAAGTCCGAGCAAACTTTGCCTTGATCGAGCGAAGTTTGGCAGGGATGGCATTGATTGGCGTTGCTGTGATGATCAACAATGAGAAGAAGGAAACAACTATCAAAAGCAAGACAGTAACGATGGTTCCCACGGCGCTTATAAATGGAGCAGTTATCGCCCAACCAACCCAACCAGAAGCTTCGCGCATCGCTACTGCACCAGATGACGGAATTGGATTTCCCTGATTGATGTGAGCGATACCCATAACGCTCAAAGACAAGAGGGTCCAACCAATAGTTAGTCGTCCCTTTTTCTGGGAAGGAGTATCTGGGTGGCGCATAATTTGAACGGCAATTACGAATAGTGCTACCGGAGCTAGTACGTCAAAAAGGCCAATAGCTCCCGTGACTAGGCTTGTTACTACGCCAGAAACGAAGCCGGTCACGTCAAACCAAACCACTGATGCAACTACGATCGCTAGCGAAAGATAGATAAGCCCCAAACCATCGCGACGATGAGCTGGATCAAGATCTCGTGCGCTTTTACCTATGCCACGTGCGATTGCCCCAATGACATTAGCGATACCCAGCCACAAAGCTGTTATGAATTTACGAACGCCTTGCATTAACGAAGCAAGGGCGGAAGGTTTGGAATTCTTTCGTGGCTTGACTGGGGTGCGCCCAGATGAGGAATTTCTTCCTTGTGGACGGGACGTAGATGAGGTGCGCGGACGAGTCTTTGCCGACGACGGGGAAGCCATATAACAAATATATCCGAAACACTCCAGTAACACTGGCACCAAGAGTCACGGCGTGTCGGAATATTCCTTGGTATTTCCTATGTCAATTGGAGATTATTAACGGAACGATCATCGGGCGCCTGCGGTGCTTCTCGCCTACCCACTTACCTGCAACCCGGCGCACCATTTGTCCAAGTTGATGTGTGTCAGTGACGCCTTCTGCTAATGCCACCTCAAGTGTGGACTTGATCTTGGGCAATATTTCTTCGAACACACTTTCTTCTTTACTGAATCCTCGTGCATGGATTTGAGGTCCCGCTATCACTTTGCGATTCTCAAAATCAATAGCTGCCACAATCGATAAGAATCCGTCTTCACCTAGGACTCGACGATCCTTGAGAAGAGATTCAGATACTTCACCAACAATCGAGCCCTCTACGTATACGTAACCACAAGGCACCGCACCTACAATGCTGGCTCTGCCATTTACCAAGTCAACAACAATGCCATCGCCTGCCAGCATTACGCGAGATTCAGGGACGCCGGTCTTTATCGCTAGGTCAGCATTAGCTCTCAAGTGGCGCCATTCACCATGGATTGGCATGACGTTCTTGGGCTTCACGATGTTGTAGCAGTACAGCAACTCGCCTGCTGCCGCGTGACCTGACACATGCACCAACGCGTTGCCCTTGTGAACCACGTGCGCACCAAGTCGAGTTAGATCATTAATGATTCGATAAACAGCATTCTCGTTACCTGGAATTAATGATGATGCGAGAATTACTGTGTCACCTGTGCCAACTGAAATCGCATGATCTTGATTCGCAATCCGGGCAAGCGCAGCCATCGGTTCACCTTGGGATCCAGTGCAGATCAATACCGCCTGATTATCAGGCAGATCCGTCATTTCGTCGCTAGAGATTAGCGCCCCACCTGGAATCGTTAAGTAGCCAAGGTCGCTGGCAAGTGCCATGTTGCGAACCATGGATCTTCCAACGAAGGCAATTTTACGATTGTTCCGGACTGCTACATCAATAATCTGCTGCACTCGATGTACGTGAGATGCAAACGATGCAACGATGACTCGACCCGAGGCACCACCAATTACTTGCTGCAACGTCGGGATTATGTCTTTTTCACTCGTTACAAAGCCAGGGACTTCTGCGTTGGTTGAATCAACTAAGAATAGATCGACGCCCTTGTCACCCAAACGCGCAAAGGCATTCAAATCGGTGACCCGACCATCTAACGGCAGCTGATCCATCTTGAAATCGCCGGTAATCAAAATAGTTCCGGCATCCGTTGTTACCGCGACTGCTAGCGCATCCGGAATTGAGTGGTTGACCGCGATGAACTCAACCGAGAAGTTACCAAACTTTTCGGTCATGCCCTCTTTCACGGCATGGGTGTAGGCAGTAATTCGATGTTCCTTTAACTTGCTCTCAACAAAAGCCAAGGTGAGTTGTGATCCAACGATTGGAATATCTTGCTTGTGTCGCAGCAAATATGGGACAGCACCAATGTGATCTTCATGCCCATGCGTCAAGATAATTGCTGCGACGTCATCTAGTCGATCCTGAATGTAGGCAAAATCAGGAAGAATCAGATCGACACCGGGTTGGGTTTCCTCTGGAAACAAAACACCGCAATCAACTATCAATAATTTTCCGCGATACTCCAACACGGTCATGTTTCGACCGATGTCGCCAAGTCCGCCAAGTGCTACCACTCGAAAGGCATCATCTGCTAACGGCGGAGGCGTTGGCAGGTCGACTTGTGCAAATGTCACAGGGTAAAGCCACCCTTAATAAGATCTTCCCGCAGAACTCGCCTTTGGTCATCAGTTGCTGGAATTAGTGGCAATCTAAGTGAGCCGCCACCAGCCCTGCCAAGTGCATCTAGTGCGGCTTTAACCATGATTGCCCCACCTGCCTTTGTCATGATGCCTTCAGTAATTGGAACAAGTTTGCGATTGATCTCGCGGGCAGTTTCAACATCGTTGTTTTGCATTGCTTCAACCATCAACTTATGGCGATCAGCCACGATGTGTCCGGTAACGCTAACAACGCCAACTGCACCGATTGCTAATAGCGCAAGGTTTAACGGATCATCACCCGAGTAATAGGCCAGATCAGACTGCGCCATAATTTGGGACGCAGCCCAGGGATCACCCTTGGCATCTTTGTTAGCAACAATTTTTGGATGCTGCGCTAGTTGCAGCATTGTTTCATTGTTGATGGCTACTCCTGCACGACCAGGAATGTCATAAATCATGACTGGAAGGTCTGTTGAATCAGCGACGGCAACCATATGGGCATAAATACCGGCTTGTGGTGGCTTGTTGTAATACGGCGTAACTACGAGCAATCCGTGAGCACCAGCTTTTTGCGCATCTTTTGCCAACAAGATGGAGTGTGCAGTGTCATTCGAACCGGCACCCGCGACTACTCTTGCCCGACTTCCAACCGCCTCAATTACAACTTTTAGTAATTCAAGTTTTTCACGTTCATCGGTAGTTGGTGATTCACCCGTTGTTCCATTTACAACTAATCCATTGTTCCCAAGATCGACAAGGTCATTGGCTAATGTGGCTGCCGCGTCGAAATCAATCTTGGTGCCATCGGCTGTGAATGGCGTGACCATGGCAGTCAGAATCGTTCCAAATGCGGCTTGCGCTTTCACAGTCTCACCTAATCACTTTCGACATTAATTACGGAGCTACTCGACCATTAGCCACAAACGATGCGTGGGTAAGTGGCATGATTCGCTCGAACTCTACTTCGTACTTCTCGGCAACCATTTCAATTTCGCGCTGAGGGAAGGAAGGAAAATGTGAACCCTCGGCTTTACGTCGCAAGCTTAGGAAGTTCATCAATGCACGCGCATTCATGGTCACATAAGCGGAGCTGTAAATCGTTACCGGCAATACGATCCGCGCAACTTCGCGCGCGACTCCGGCTTCTAGCATTGCTTCATAAGATGCGTAGGCAGCTCCACATGCCTTCTTGGTCTCAGAAGTAACAAGATCGAATTGCTCCGGTGAGCCATCGACGAATTCATAAGCGCCAGCTTTACCAACTTGAATCAACTTTCGCTCTGGTCCTGGCGTGTAGAAAACAGGTTCCAAAACTTTGTAGCGTCCAGATTCTTCGTTGTAGCTCGCCATCCGATGGCGAAAATGTTCACGCCACATAAAAATTGGTGCTTGTACGAAGAATGTAAATACTGAATGTTCGAATGGGCTACCGTGACGATCCCGCATCAAATAATTGATCAAACCAGCTGAAGCTGCCGAATCTGCATTTACATCAACTGCAGATTGGTCTCCTTTTGTCGATACTCGGGCTGCCCAAAGCACATCAGCGTCCCCGGCCGAATGTTTAACCAGCTCGACAGTGACGTCACTTCTGAAGGAGATCTCTTGGCCCACAAAACTAGACTAGTGGGGCGCCTCGGCTAACTACGCAGTTGGTGCGGTAGATAATTCCGTGGTCTCAAGTGCCGGAGTTGTTGGGGCAACCTTGTTTTTGAGTAAGAAGTAAAGCACCGTTACTGAGTAAGACACATATCCGATTACTTGAAGCGTTGTAGTTGTTGGCTTCAAATTAAATAGGCCTGCAACCAAAGTTGCCATGAATGTACCTTCAACCAATACGCCACTTAGGTCTAACAAAACGTTGTCTTCACCTGGCAACCAGCCAATTTCTTGGAACTCGTGAATTCCATAAGAAAGCACTCCAGCAGCAACAAATACCAACAGAATGCTGGTGATTTTGAAGAACTTGGAAAGGTTAATTGTTGATGTAGAACGATAAAAGATCCAACCAACAATTACTGCGGTAGCAAGTCCAAGAACAAGCCCAACAACCGATGCAAAGCTGTTTCCTGTCGCGTGCGCTGCTGCCCAGAAAAAGATCGCAGTCTCGGCACCTTCTCGAAGTACCGCTACAAATGCCATCGCCGCAACGGCGATTGCGCCACCGGATACCGCAGCATTATCGAGTTGATTTCGCAGATCGGAACTAATAGTTCTTGCCGAACGCTTCATCCAAAAAATCATCCACGTAACAAAGCCAACAGCCACAAACGAAACGATTCCGGCAAAAATTGGTTCCAGAGTTTCAGACAGCTCTCCGGAAATGGTTTCCAAGCCAACTGCAATGAGAATGCTGGCTACGACGGCAGCACCAACTCCGTACCAAACAAACTTGATCAATGGATTGCGATTGGTGCGTACCAAATATGTAAGCAGAATGCTTACCACTAGAGCCGCTTCGATTCCCTCACGAAGACCAATCAAGTAATTGCTGAACATGTTGCAATCCATTTCATATTTGGATAATCGCTATTTATGCAACTATCTGGTTACATAAATCAGCCTACCTGCCATTTTAAATTCACGCAAAAGGAGGGTGATATCCCATAACTTGGTAAAAGTGCCTAAGTTATTGACTTTTTAGCGGCAACAAGTCGCACTCTTTGGGTGATCGCAACACAAACCAAAACAACGCTGGCCGCAACGAGAGTTCGACCGGTAACTACTTCGCCAAGTAACAGAGCTGACCAAAGAAGAGTTAACAACGACTGCACAAGCTGGATTTGGGAACCCCGAGCAACTCCAAGCTCAGACAACCCTCGATACCAGGCAAAGAAGCCGAAGTACATCGAACCGAATGCGGTGAACAAAAATGCAAGAACCGATACTGGGGTGACCACGTGATCTTCTTGTCCCATCCAAAGTGAAATTAAGAAATATGGCAAGGAAATTGGCAAGGAAAGCACGACACACCATGAAACAACTTGCCAGCCCGACATCACTTTGCTGAGAATTGCACCTTCGGCATATCCAATCGCAGCCGCAATCACAGCACCGATCAAAAACAAATCTGCCTTTAACGAGCTGCCTTCTTGGCCCCCGTTTAGCCAGGCATAGATAACTAAAGTAAGGGTTCCAACGAGTGCTGCCGCCCAAAATGCCCTAGGCACCTTTTCGTGCAGTCTAAACACAGCCAACACTGCAGTCGCTAATGGAAGGCCCGCTGTGATTACTGCGGCATGTGCACTGGTTGTTTCCTGTAAAGCCAATGTTGTGAGAATTGGCCAGCCAACAACGATGCCGCCTGCAGTAACCAGCAATGGCCCAATTAGTTTTCGCTCTGGAAATCTTACGTTTGCCCGCTTTAGAAGAATTAACGCCAAGATTCCAGCCAACGCAGCTCGCCCAAAAGTGAGAGTCCATGGCGAGAATCCTGGAAGTGCGAGTTTCACCATTGGCAATGTGAATGAAAAAATCAAAACACCTAGAAAGGCGAAACCAATCCCACGGACGTTACTAGGCATGAGTTCAGACTAGTGCGATAGATTTAGCGGATTATGAATGCCGCCCTAACTGACTGGAATATTGCGCGGCGCCAAATTGTCGGAAATGCTGTCAGCATCGGTTTTGCTGTAGCTATGTATGGCGTTTCGTTTGGGGCGTTAGG
>Ga0214917_10007768_pt1 | contig 10732 bp, 11 predicted proteins | sample LL_1208_BB_MetaG_FD_177983 | JGI IMG/M metagenome (GOLD analysis project Ga0214917, IMG submission 177983) | Freshwater microbial communities from Lake Lanier, Atlanta, Georgia, United States - LL_1208_BB | ecosystem: Environmental > Aquatic > Freshwater > Lake | place: USA: Georgia | collected...
TTGGCGTTTCACCAAAAGGCAGCCGATGAGCTCGGGGGCGACCACCTCAGCGGGGCGGGCGAAGAAGGCGCTGGGAAGCGGCAGAACGGCGGCAGTGCAGTGAGGGAGCGCTGGCTCCAGAGCCAACGCTGTCGCGTGATCAGGGATGCGTTGCATCTCGATCCCCATCGAACTAGCTTGCGCACATCAAACAGCATCATCTTGATGGCGTCCCTCAAGCCTCACGAGCTCTCGCTGGCCCTGATCATGGTGGGGACGTCCATCACACCGCTCGCGTCTCTGGCCAAACCCCAATACGGGTATTCCGGAAACATTGGCCCAGCTGAATGGTCCAAATTGAGCCCGAAATATGCCGCCTGCTCTGATGGCTCTGAGCAGGCGCCGGTGAACATCGTCACCAAAAACACCGTTAGGAAAAGTGTAGCCACTGAGATTCAACCCCAATATGTGGCCACCAGCGGCGAGGTTGTCAATACCGGTACCACCGTTCAGGTGAACACATCCGGCACCATCAAGATTGGCAAGACCGCCTACAAGCTGCTGCAATACCACTTCCATACCCCTAGCGAAGAAGCCATCAACGGCACCCATTACGCCATGAACGTGCACCTGGTGCACCAGGATGCAAAGGGTCGCCTGGCGGTGATTGGGGTGAACTTCAAGCCAGGCTCAGCCAATCCCTATCTCGCGTCCTTCTGGAAGAACATTCCGACCAAGCCAGGCGGCAGCGTTAGCGTGAACCTGCCATCGCTAAAGGAGCTACTTCCCGCCTCACTGGATTACTACACCTTCGCCGGCTCGCTCACCACACCTCCATGCACGGAGGGTGTTCAGTTTTATATTCTCAAGCAACCTGTTTCGATCTCCGCCCAGCAACTGTCCGCCTTTCGCAAGCTCTACCCCATGAACGCGCGGCCGCTGCAACCCCTCAACGAGCGCGTGATCAAGACCAACAAATAAGGGCACGATCCATGCCCAGCCGGCACAGAAGCGCCAGACTGGGCCCAGCTCCCAACCCATCGCACAAACAACCATGGATTCTGGCGGCTTCACCCTGGCCACAGTGTTGCTCGGCGGCAGCGGCCTGTTTGTGCTGGCCACCCTGTTCTTCGGCACCAAGGGCGGCTACTACGACACTGACGCCTACGACGGCAACGGCACCGCCCACTAGGCCGAGAGGGACTCAGCTCTGGCTAGGCAGCTGCTCCGATTCCGGGCAATCGCCGGTGACCTCAATGTCGTCGGCTTCGGTGGAGCGGCTGAAGTAAGCCAGCCGGGTGCTGACCGCACCAATCGAATCGAGCCGCACGCACTCCTCCCAGCTGTGCACGTCGTCGTCGTCCTCAGCGTCGTAGCGGAGGGTCACCAGATCCCCCTCCAGCTCCACCACCAGGGCTTCCTCGATCCAGCGCTGCTGATCCCGCAGGAACACCCAGATCGGGCGTTGCTCGCACTGGAAGCGGTAGAGCTTGCGCTGCAGCATGGGGCGCCCTCAGGAACCACCTGGTGTTGATCCTAGGGATACTGATCCCACTTGACGCCGCGCGCCGTTGTGGTTGCCACCAGCTCCAGCACCGCCAGCACCGATCAAATCCGGCTGCAGCTGCGCAGCTGGCCGGAGGTGGAGACCTACCTGGAGCGCTGCAAGGGGGTGATCGTGCCCCTGGGCTCCACCGAACAGCACGGCCCCACCGGCGCCATCGGCACCGACGCCCTCACCGCAGAAGCCGTGGCACTGGAGGTGGGCCGCCGCACCGGGGTGCTGGTGACCCCCGCCCAGGCCTTTGGCATGGCCGAACACCACCTGGGCTTTGCCGGCACCATGAGCCTGCAGCCCGCCACCCTGCTGGCGGTGATCCACGACCTGGTGCTCTCCCTGGCCCGCCATGGCTTTGAGCGCATCTACGTGATCAACGGCCATGGCGGCAACATCGCCACCACCAAGGCGGCCTTCGCCCAGGCCTACGGCACCGCCGCCAGCCGCGGCCTGCCCAACGCCGCTGCCCTGCGCTGCAAACTGGCCAACTGGTTCATGGCCCCTGAGGCGATGGCCCTGGCGCGGGAGCTCTACGGCGAGCGCGAGGGCCACCACGCCACCCCCAGCGAAATCGCCATCACCCTGCAGCTCGAACCCAGCCTGCTGAGCAAACATCGCCCCCTGCCGGAGGCGGCACCGGCCGGGCCGATCCATGGCCCCGACGACTTCCGCCGCCGCCACCCCGACGGCCGCATGGGCTCCGACCCCTACCTGGCCACCGCCGAGCACGGCGCCCGCTTCCTGGATGTGGCGGCCACGGCCCTCTCGGGCGATCTGCAGCGCTTCCTGGAGGAGCCCGCCGGCTAAGTTCGCCCCATGAGCAACATCAGCGCCGACGACGTTCGCAAGGTGGCCCAGCTGGCCCGGCTGGAGCTGCCCGACGACAAAATCGCCACTTACACCAGCCAGCTGGAGCGGATTCTCGACTACGTGGATCACCTGCAGGCGGTGGACACCGAGGGCGTGCCCCCCACCACCCGAGCCGTGGAGGTGGTGAATGTGACCCGCGACGACGTGGTGGTACCCACCGCCGTGCGCGAGCAACTGCTGGATGAGGCCCCCCAGCGCGAAGGCGACTTCTTCCGGGTTCCGAAAATCCTCGCCGACTAACCCGCGCTCAGCGCTTGGGCGACACCGCCGTGCGGTGCAGCAGCGCCACGATGTGCCGGCGGGCGCGGAAGCTGGGCAGCAGCGCGGCGATCGGCCTCAGCTTGCTGCGGCGGCGGCGGTGGCTGCGCACGCCGAGCACGATGTCGTAGAGGAAATTGGTGAAGTCGCTGCGGCTTTCAAACAACCCCAGCCGCTGCGGTGAACCCTTGGCATCCAGGATCGGCTTGGTGGCGTGGTACGCCGGGCGGTACTCAAACCAGGGGATCGACGGCCACAGGTGATGCACCAAGTGATAGTTCTGGCCCATGATCAGCCAGTTCATCAGCCTGCCTGGATAAATGCGGGCGTTGTGCCAACGGTTGCGGGATTGAAACGGCCGATGCGGCAGGTAATCGAAGAACAGGCCAAGGGTCACCCCCACCATGAGGGCCGGGGCAAACCAGCAGTTGAACACGAAATCAATGAAGCCATACTTCACACCGGCCAGCACAATCGCCAAGAAGATGCCGCGCCCCAGACCCCACTCCAGCAATTCATAACGGCGCCACAAACGGCGCTGAAAGAAAAAATATTCGTGATAAAAAAACCGCGGGGCGATTAACCACAGCGGCCCAAACGTGCTCACGATGTGATCCGGATCATTCTTCGGATCATTCACATGGGCGTGGTGCTGCAGATGCACCCGCGTGAACACCGGAAAGCTGAAGCCCAGCAGGAGGGCCGCCCCATGGCCCATGAACGCATTCCAGAAGCGGCTGGGGTGGGCGGCGTTGTGGCAGGCGTCGTGGATCACCGTGCCCTCCAGGTGGAGCGCCAGGAAGCCGGTGGCCAGCAGCAGCGGCAGCGGCCATCCCCAGGCAAACCAGCCGGCGATGGTGAGGGCCGCCAGGCCGTAGCCCCCCAAGAACAGCGCCACGGTGGGGTTCCAGGGCGCGGGGGGATCGAGGTATTGGCGCGGCACAGCGCTCACGGAGGCGCGCAGATCGCCCTGCACTGCCATCGCGTCTGCCGGCTGAACCAGAGCCTGCGTCATCCCCAGGGCAGCCGCCGTACACATCGACGCACCACCTTAAGGACGCAGGCCCTCGGCGCGATGCCCACCGGGGGACTTGAACCCCCACAGCCGAAGCCACTGGAACCTAAACCCAGCGCGTCTACCAATTCCGCCAGGTGGGCAGGGGCGCAACTCTAGGCAGCGCCGCAGAATGGGGTCAACGACGTGCCGGTCCATGGTTGCCAGCCTCAGCGGAACCCTCGCCCTGGTGGTGGGGCTCGCCGTGATGCTCCTGCCGCTGCTGGCCATGGAGCTGAGCCGCCCGCGCGACAGCGTTTGGGGGGCCGTGGTGCTGTTGCTGGGGCTCACCCTGGTGACCAGCGCCGATCGCCTCACCGGCTCACCGATGCTGGCGGTGCTCTGCGGCGGGCTGTTGATCGGCCGCCTCGGCCTGGAGGTGCTGCAGCTGCGCTGGCGCGTGCTCACCCCGGAAGAGCAGCAGCGTCTGCTCTCGGTGGAGCGCTGGCAAACCAGCCTCAAGGAACTGGCCGCCACCATCGCCCGCGGGGTGGCCGCCGTGGCCGCCACAGGCACCACCCTGGCGGCGGCCCTGCGCCGCGGTGGTGGCGCCAAACCCACCGCCGGCAAACGCTGGGTGCGCGCTGATTCCGAGGCCGCCGGCAGCCCGGCCAGCGAACCCAACACCAGCACCCTGCCCACCGCCGTGGTGAGCTCCTTCGCCGAGATCGATCAGCTGCTGCAGGCCGCCAGCGGCCAAGCGGGATAATCGGCCCTTGCCGCCCCGGGCGATGTGACCGCCAGCTCTGCCCCCAACAGCGCCGCCGCCGCGGGGCAGATCTCCTACAAGGACACCCTCAACCTGCTGCAAACGCCCTTCTCGATGCGGGCGAATGCCAAGCAGCGCGAGCCGGAGATCCAGGCGTTCTGGGCCGAGCAGCGGCTGTATGAACGGCTCAGCCAGGGCAACCACGGAGAGGCGTTCACGCTCCACGACGGCCCCCCCTACGCCAACGGGGCCCTGCACGTGGGCCACGCGCTCAACAAGATCCTCAAGGACATCATCAACAAAACCGCCCTGCTGCAGGGCAAGCGGGCCCGGTTTGTGCCGGGGTGGGATTGCCATGGCCTGCCGATCGAGCTCAAGGTGCTGCAGGGCCTCAGCAGCGCTGAGCGGGCCGAACTCACCCCCCTGAGCCTGCGGCGCAAGGCCCACGCCTATGCGCTCGAGCAGGTGGAGGGCCAGAAGGCCGGCTTCCGGCGCTGGGGCATCTGGGCCGACTGGGACCAGCCCTACCTCACCCTCCAGAAGCGCTACGAGGCGGCCCAGATCGGGGTGTTCGGAGCCATGGTGCTGGCCGGCCACATCTACCGGGGTCTCAAGCCGGTGCACTGGAGCCCCAGCTCCCGCACCGCCCTGGCTGAGGCCGAGCTCGAATACCCCGACGGCCACACCTCCCCCAGCGTCTACGCCGCCTTCCCGGTGGTGGCCCTGCCGGATGCCCTGGCGGCCGCGCTGGCCAGCGCCGGGCTCAACCCCGAACAGGCCACCGCCGCCGGTGGCCTGGCGGTGGCGATCTGGACCACCACCCCCTGGACCCTGCCCGCCAACCTGGCGGTGTCGGTGAACGGCCGCCTCAACTACGCCATCTGCGCCGTGGCCGCCGCCGGCGAGGGGCCCGCGCCGGCCATCAGCCACCTGGTGGTGGCGGAGGAGCTGCGCGAAGGCCTGGAAACCAGCCTCGGGCTCAGCCTCACACCGCTGCTGAGCGTGAAGGGCGAGGCCCTCGAGGGGATCCACTACCGCCATCCGCTGCTGGAGCGCACCAGCCCCGTGGTGATCGGTGGCGACTACATCACCACCGAGGCCGGCACCGGCCTGGTGCACACCGCCCCGGGCCACGGCGTCGACGACTTCAACACCGGCCGCAAGTACAACCTGCCGGTGCTCTGCCCGGTGGATGAAGCCGGCACGCTCACGGCCGAGGCGGGCCCCTTCGCCGGCACCAACGTGCTCAAGGACGCCAACCCCGCCATCCTCAGCGCCCTGGAGGCCACGGGGCTGTTGCTCAAGCAGGAGCCCTACGCCCACCGCTACCCCTACGACTGGCGCACCAAAAAACCCACCATCTTCCGGGCCACCGAGCAGTGGTTTGCCTCCGTGGAGGGGTTCCGCCAGGCCGCCCTGGAGGCCATCGCCGCGGTGGAGTGGCTGCCGGCCAGCGGCCGCAACCGCATCGAAGCGATGGTGAGCGAGCGGGGCGACTGGTGCATCAGCCGCCAACGCACCTGGGGCGTGCCGATCCCCGTGTTTTACCACCGCGACACCGGCGAGGTGCTGCTCAACGCCGCCACCCTGGAGCACATCCAGGGGCTGATCGCCGAGCACGGCGGCGACGTGTGGTGGGAACGCGATGAGGCGGGGCTGCTGCCCGAGCCCTACGCGGCAGACGCCGCCCAATGGCGCAAGGGCACCGACACCATGGACGTGTGGTTTGACTCCGGCTCCTCCTGGGCCGGTGTGCTGGGGGGCATCGCGGGCAGCGAGAGCCGTGCGCCCGAACTCCACTACCCCGCCGATCTCTACCTCGAGGGCAGCGATCAGCACCGCGGCTGGTTCCAGAGCAGCCTGCTCACCTCCGTGGCGGTGAATGGAAAGGCCCCCTACAAACGGGTGCTCACCCACGGTTTCACCCTCGATGAGAAGGGCCGCAAGATGAGCAAATCCCTCGGCAACGTCGTGGATCCGGCGGTGTTGGTGGAGGGGGGCAAAAACGAGAAGCAGGAGCCGGCCTACGGCGCCGATGTGCTGCGGCTGTGGGTGAGCTCAGTGGATTACTCCGCCGATGTGCCCCTGGGCCCGGGCATCGTGAAGCAGCTGGCGGATGTGTACCGCAAGGTGCGCAACACGGCCCGCTACCTGCTGGGCAACCTGCACGATTTCGTGCCGGAGCGCGATGCGGTGCCCTACAACGACTTGCCGCTGCTCGACCAATGGATGCTGCAGCGCACCGCCGCGCTGATCGATGCGGTGGGTGGTGATTTCGAGCGCTTTGAGTTCTACCGCTTCTTCCAGGCCCTGCAGAACTTCTGCGTGGTGGACCTCTCCAACGTCTACCTCGACATCGCCAAGGATCGTTTGTATGTGAGCGGCGCCGCGGAGTTCCGCCGCCGCAGCTGCCAAACGGTGCTCAGCCTGGTGGTGGAGCGGCTGGCGGGGCTAATCGCGCCGGTGCTGTGCCACATGGCCGAAGACATCTGGCAAAACCTGCCCTACCCCGTGGCCGAGGCCTCGGTGTTTGAGCGGGGCTGGCCCAGCGCACCGGAGCCGTGGCGCCAACCGCAGCTGGAGGCGCCCATGGAGCGCATCGCCGCCCTGCGGGCCCTGGTGAACCGCCAACTGGAGAGCTGCCGCAGCGGCGGCCAGCTGGGGGCCTCCCTGGAGGCGTGCGTGCAGCTGGAGTTCAGCGCAGCGGAGGCCAGCAACGCCACCCGCGACGCCCTCGCCTGGCTGGAGGGCAGTGCCCATCCAAGCGTCGACAACCTGGCCGATTGGCTGTTGGTGTCGCAGCTGCAGCTGGGGGGCAGCGCCCCGGCGGCGGTGCTGGCGGAGGCCAACGAAGAGGGCATCACCGTGCGGATCGCCAAGGCCGATGGCCAGAAGTGCGAACGCTGCTGGCATTACGAAACGGACATCGGCCAGCACAGCAGCCACCCAACCCTCTGCGGCCGCTGCGTGGCGGTGCTGGGCTAACGCCAGCCGGCCGGATCCAGGAACGCCTCCACCGGAGCAGGCCCGGCCAACGGCCGTTCCTGGGCGGGATCCAGGGGCCCTTGCAGCAGCTCCGCGCTGGCGATCCGCGCCGCCTCCGGCAGGGCCGGTTGGTCGGGATCAAAGGCGGTGGGGTGGCTGACGCTGCTGGAGAAGCCGCGAAAGATCAACAGCTCAAACGGCTCCCAGCCATCGCCAGCGGGCAGGGAGCCCCGCAGGCGCAGCACCCGATCGGCGCGGCTGCGGCTGATCGCCTCCAGCGCGGCCAGCAGCGGCGCCACCCCCATCAGAAGCCCCCGGCCACGCGGCCCTGCTTGGGCAGGCGCACCAACAGCCACTGCAACAGCCCCACCGCATAGGCCACCAGGGCCACGTAGCCCACGAAGGCGGCGATGGCACCGGTCCAGCGGCCGCCAAACACAAACGCGAAGGCGCTGGCCGCCCCGCCGTGCAGATCATCGGGCGCTTCGAGCCACACCCGGCACACGGCCCGGCTGATGCCACCCCGCAGGCAATCGAGGGCTGAGGCGCTCAACGCCGCCCCCAGCACGCCATAGACACTGAGGCCCCAGCGCCAGCTGCGCACCGCGAAGGGCAACGGCCGCCAGGGGGGCAGATCCGCCAGTTCCTCGTTGAGGTCCACCCAGAACCACACGCTCACCACCACCAACAGGTGGGCCAACACCGCCAGCCCATAGCCCAGGGGGCGGTTGTCGGTGAGCAGCAACACGGTGATCAGCAGCAGGCTGGCCACCTTCCAGAAGATGCCCAGCAGGCGCAACAGCGCCCGCTCCTGGCGCACCGCCGCCCACACCATCAGCACCAACGGCACACCGATGGCGAACACCGCAGCCAACCGGTAATCGAGCCAGACGAGCGTGCGGTAGGGCAACAGGTCGGGCACGAAACGGGGGTCGGCAAGCCGCCATTATCCGCGGCCCAGCCCTGGTGGCAGCAGCTGTAGGGTCCAGCCATGGCCTGGCCGCTCCGCCCCCTTCAGCAGCTGCAGCAGCGCCTGGCCGCGCTGGGAACGCCGAAGCCCACCCCCGAAGCCCGCTGCCGCACCGCCCTCAGCAACCAGCCGGCCCTGGAGGCCGCCGTGGCCGACCTGGCCCAACAACTGCAGGCCAGCGACCCGGGACAAGCCCAACCAGACCAGCCGGCCCAGCTGGCGCTGGTGTTCTGCTCCACCGCCTACGCCACCGACCTGCAACGGCTGCTGCCGTTGCTGCGCCAGGCCATCCCCAGCCAGCACTGGATCGGCTGCACCGGTGGCGGCGTGGTGGGCACCGCGGCCGACGGCCAACCCCATGAGCTGGAGCAACAACCGGGCATCAGCGTCAGCCTGCTGTGGCTGCCCGGCGCCGAACTGCAGCTGTTCCAGCTGGAGGGGGATGCACTGCCCGATCTCGATGGCCCCAGCCAGGCCTGGACCGACTGGGTGGGCGCTGACCCCGAGGGCGTGCACTCGATGCTGCTGTTCATCGATCCGGGCTGCCCCGCCATCAACGACCTGATCAGCGGCCTGGATTACGCCTACCCCGCTGCCGCGAAGGTGGGGGGCATCGCCGGCCAGCACAACGCCAGCCACGGCTCGCTGCTGTTCAACGACCAGGTGGTGGGCGGTGCCGTGGGCTGCCTGATCAGCGGCAGCTGGCGGATTGATCCAGTGGTGGCCCAGGGCTGCAAACCGATCGGCCCGGTGTTCGAAGTGGAGCAGGCCGAGCGCAACGTGGTGCAACGGCTGCGCAGCGGCGAGCAACAGGGCACGCCCGTGGCCTGCCTGCAACAGATCCTGGAGGGGCTGAACCCCCAGGAGCGCGAGCTGGTGCGCCACTCGCTGTTTCTGGGGGTGGCCAAAAACAACTTCCAGCTTGGCGCCGACGACGACACCGACGCCCCGGCGTTTTTGGTGCGCAACCTGATCGGCGTTGATCCGCGCACCGGATCGGTGGCGGTGGGGGAACGGCTGCGGGTGGGGCAGCGGGTGCAGTTCCAGCTGCGGGATGCCGAGGCATCCCGCCAGGAGCAACGCCACCTGCTCAGCCGGCAACGGCGCCGCCAAGCGCAACCGCTGGCGGCCCTGCTGTTCGCCTGCCTGGGGCGGGGCGAAGGGCTCTATGGCGCCCCGGATGGTGACGTGCAGGCCTGCCGGGAGCACTTTGCCGAAGTGCCCGTGGCCGGCGCCTTCTGCAACGGTGAACTCGGCCCCGTGGCCGGGGCCACCCACCTGCACGGTTACACCGCCAGCTGGGGCTTCCTGGTGCCGAACAGCGGCGCGGCCAGCGGCGATTCCGCCTGAGCTCGCCATGGTGCGCCAGCACGTCAACCCCCTGAGCCGCTTCTTCCAGCAGCCACTGGCGCTGCCGCCGCCGGAGCAGCTGTTCGCCGATGCGGCCCTGCCGCTCCACCTCGACATCGGCTGCGCCCGCGGCCGCTTCCTGCTGGCCCTGGCGGCCCAGCAACCGCAACGCAACCACCTGGGGGTGGAGATCCGCCGGGCCCTAGTGAGTGCCGCCGAAGCCGAGCGCCAACAGCGCCAGCTCCACAACCTCCACTTCCTGTTCTGCAACGCCAACGTGAGCCTGGAGGCCTGGCTGGCACAGCTGCCGGCGGGGCGGTTGGAGCTGGTGTCGATCCAGTTCCCAGACCCCTGGTTCAAGAAAAAGCACCACAAACGGCGGGTGCTGCAGCCGGCGCTGCTGCTGGCCATTGCGGCGGCCCTGGCCCCCGGCCAGCAGCTGTTTGTGCAGAGCGACGTGCTCACGGTGATCGAGCCGATGCTGGCGGTGATTGAGGCCAGCGGCTGCTTTGATCCCAGCCGCGCGGCCGATGCGCCCGGTGCCCCCCCCGCTGGATCCAGCTGGCTGCCGCACAACCCCCTGCCGCTGCCCACGGAACGCGAAGCCCACGTGCTCAGCCAGGGGCTGCCGGTGTACCGCCGCCTGTTCCAGCGCAACAGCGCACCGCCGCCGGCGTTGCAAAGCCTGGAGCAATCGCTTGAGGCCACCGATAATCCGGCCGACCCCACGCCTCCCCTGGCATGAGCCTGGCCCCTGCGCCCCCCACCCCCTGGCTGCTGCGCTGGCAAGGGGTGCTGGCCGGGCAGCCCAGCGGGCCGCTCACCGGCCGCCTGCCCGCGCTGGCGGGGATCGTGCTCTGCGCCCTGATGGCGGGCCTGCCCCTGGTGACCCGCGGCGGGCTGAGCCTGTTGATCCTGGCGGCGGGGCTGCTGTGGCTGATCTGGGCCCTGCGCACCCCCGCCGGCGGGCTGGGGCCGATCAACGGCTGGCTGTTGCTG
>Ga0214917_10007770_pt1 | contig 10730 bp, 11 predicted proteins | sample LL_1208_BB_MetaG_FD_177983 | JGI IMG/M metagenome (GOLD analysis project Ga0214917, IMG submission 177983) | Freshwater microbial communities from Lake Lanier, Atlanta, Georgia, United States - LL_1208_BB | ecosystem: Environmental > Aquatic > Freshwater > Lake | place: USA: Georgia | collected...
GGGCGACCTCCGTCGCCTGGCACGATCCCGGCCCTCCGGGCCTCGCGTCTTTACCAACTCCCCTCGCAGCCGAAGGAGAGGCCGTTGTAGAAGATCTGGCCGCCGCCGTCGTGGGAATCCTGCCGCACGTTGTCGAGGTTGAACTGCCGGGTCGCCGTCGCGATGCCGGCCACCCAGAGGAAGTCGTAGCCGACCTTCACGGCGAAGTTGGGGGTGACGTTCCAGCCGGCGAACAGAGACAGATCACCCACGAACCCCGGCACAAGTTGCTGCTGTGAACTCGCCCGCGCGAACGACCCCTGCTCGAACGGATTGGCGATCGTCGCCGGGGGCGGGGCGGGATTCGGCAGCGTCTTGAGCGTGTCCACACCGTTGGCGACCTGTTGGTTGCCCGAGAAGTTCATCGACGGTGTGGCGCGGCCCCGAAGTCCCCAAAAATAGAACTCGTTTTGGCTGATCAACTCACCGCCGATATTCATACCCCAGAGCCAATTCTGCGTATTGATCAGATAGTTGCCGGCGAACGAGCTCGGATCGGTGTCGTTGCGCCGGCTGGCGAAGTTGAACGTCTCGTTCACATTCGTCACCCGCGTGCCAATGATCAAGGAGGGCAGCCAGGCCCGCTCTGCATGCCGTGACCAATTGCCATTTGGCGACATCACGAGCTGATCCCGACCGAGCCGCCGGTGAAGTTTGTAGTTCCACTCCATGCTGTTGAAGATCGAGTTGTGGCCCGTTTCATAGGTCTGCGCACCGCTGAAACCAGGGAGCTTGATGGTCAACGGCGACACCAGGTACGAGCCGGGCAGCGCGTTGTACTTGTCCTGCTGATAGAAGGCGAAGCCGCCGTAGTAGGTCATCTCGAGGGAGCGATCCCGGTCGAGATAGTCGCGTCCGAGGTATTCGCCGAGCGTGATCCTGGCTCCAGGAGCAAGGGGAAACGGTATGCCCGTCGTCGTGAAACTTCCGACGGGGAGCCTGTTCTCCCCGACAGGGCCCGGCGAGGTCACGTCGTATCCGAGGAGCCGGCGGTAGTTACGGCTGCGGTCGAACCAGACCATTTCGGCCGAGCCATACCAGCGACCGCTGGAAAACCAGTCGCCGCTCGATGCCTCGAAGGGCATCTCGTCGAGCGTGAGTTCGTCGAGCCGGAGCCCGTCCATCGCGGCGGACGACGTCGCCACGATCGGCTCCCTGGTATAGTCCGCGCGGCCCGGCGGCGACTCGGCGACGGCCCGGTCGGAGACGATTGTTTCAGTACCCACGGCAACCCCCTCGTCGGCCAACACGCTCGGGATCTCGAGCACGTCCGTCGCGGCTTCCCGCTCGACTCCAGCGGCGAACTGCTCGGGTACGAGCGGTTCGGAGCGGACGCCCTCCACGCCGCCGGCGACGAAGACGAGAAATACCGCAACCATCGCGAACCGGTGAAGAAGTTGAGTTTTCATCGGTGAACTTTTCAGGGACCTTGGGATTGCCGTCACAGCCATCACACTCACTACACTCATTCGTCATGGGTGGGCCCGTTACAACACTAATTCCCCTCCCATCCGCCACGACCCTCCGCATCTTCCCCAGTTTTCCTCCCTGCGTCCGGAGACCCTGCCGTGTCCACCGCCCTCGCCTCGCTCGTCGCCACCGGCACCAAACTGTGGCTCGACTCGGTCGACCCCGATCTCGTCCGTGAAGCCCGGACAGCGGGGGCGACCGGCGCCACGAGCAACCCCGTCATCATTTCCGACCTCATCAAGACCGGCCGGTTCGACCAAAGGATCGCCGCATGCATCGCGCGGGGTGACGACGACCATACGATCGCCTGGACGCTCGCCGACGACCTCGTGCGGGGGGCCCAGGAGGTGTTCCTCGACGTCTGGGAAACATCGGGGGGCAACGACGGCTGGGTGAGTTTCGAGCTGGATCCGCTCCTCGAGGATCCGCGGGGCGGGCTGTCCGAGGCCGATCGCGTGGCTCGCTACGTTGAGCTCGGCACACGGTGGTCGGCCGATCAGCCCAACCGGATGATCAAGGTGCCGGCCACGCCCGCCGGCATCCGGGCGCTCGAGCCCCTGGCCGCCGCCGGCGTGCCGCTCAACGTGACGCTGATCTTCACCAGCGGTCAATATGAGCGGGCCCGCGACTCGATCTGGCGCGGGGCCGGTAGGCTGGCATCGTTGGCCCACTTCAAGAGCGTCTACAGCGTGTTCGTGTCGCGGATCGACGTCTACACCGCGAAACACGTGCCGACGCTCTCATCCACGGCCCAGGGAATGCTCGCCATCGCCAACGCCAAGCGCGTGTGGCTCGCCAACCGCGAATTCTGGCGAGCCCATCCCACACCGCTTTCGCAGGAGATCGTGTTCGCCAGCACGGGGGTGAAACAGGCGGGCGTCGACCCCTGCCTCTACGTGTCCGCACTGGCAGGGTCGGACATCCAGACGAATCCGCCCGCCACCAACAGGGCCGCCGATGATCCGACCCGCACGTTCACCCGGCGCGTCGACCGCCTGCCGCCGCCGGAAGTGCTCGCGGAACTCGACGCCAAGGTGGACATGGCCCGGCTCGAGGCCGCGCTCATGGAGGAGGGAGTCGAGAAGTTCGTGGCCCCACAGAAGGCGCTTCTCGCCCTCATCGCCTCCCACCGCTGAGCGGCCGCCCGACCGGCACGACCGCTACGGACCGCAGCCCTCGACATCGACTTGAGCGGGCCCCCGCTCGCGATCGAAGACAGGAGCAGAGGCGGCAGCCATCCGCGCCACCGCCGCGGGCGAGCCATGAAAAGCCATCATCTTCTGATCGCGGGACTGCTGCTGTTTTTGACGGGCGTCCAGTTCCGGCTGGTGGAGTCTTTCACGCTCAGCGAACCCTCGAGCCACTTCGTTTCCGCACAACTGGGCGCGGGACCCCGGCAGCAAACGGCCGCGTGGGGCAACGTCCCGGGCCGAAAGGTCGTGGAGCCGCCGCGGTGGCTGGGGCTGGCACTGATGTCGGTCGGCTCGGTGCTCACGCTCAAAGGCATCGCCCTCACTCGCGGCACCTAGCTGTCCGTGGGAAAAGCCCTCCATGGCCCTCTGCCCGCGTATGCGGGCAATCGACAGTCCACTTGGACGACCGGAGGAAACGCCGGCGTTTCCTGGGTCGAAAGTCGCCGCACCGTGCGGCGGCGGATTTGTTCCACAGTCTGCCAGGCGAACACGCCCGCTCACGCCGCCTCGACCACGCCGGGGCTCTCGCCGAAGTAATACTTCTTGGCGTCGGGATTATTGAGTACTTCCTGCGCCGTGCCGTGGCAGAGCACCTGGCCGGCCCGGATCACGTAGCTGCGATCGGTGATGGCGAGCGTCTCACGCTCGCGGTGGTCGGTGATCAGGATCGAGATCCCGTCATCGCGCAGGCCGCGGATGATCTTCTGGATCGAGTGGATCGTGACGGGGTCGATGCCCGTGAACGGCTCGTCGAGGAGGATGATCCGCGGCTCCGTGACGAGGCAGCGGGCGATCTCGAGCCGGCGCTTCTCGCCTCCCGAAATGTAGTGCGCCTTCGACCGCCGGATCTTCACGATGTCGAACTGCTCGAGCAGCTCTTCGCAGCGGCGGCGACGCTCCTTGCGGTCCATGCCCACGAGCTCCATGATCGCGAGCAGGTTCTGCTCGACGGTGAGCTTGCGGAACACGCTCTGCTCCTGGGCGAGGTAGCCCATGCCGCCGTCACGCGACCGTTTGAACATCGGCCAGTGAGTGATCTCCGCGTCGTCGAGCAGCACGCTCCCGGCATCGGGCATCACGAGGCCGCAGGTCATGCGGAAGCTCGTCGTCTTGCCGGCGCCGTTGGGTCCGAGCAGCCCCACGATCTCACCCGTCTCGACGTGAAACGACACCCCGTCGACCACACGGCGGCGGCCGTAGTTCTTCACGAGGCCATCGACGGACAAGAGCGCCACGGGCTCCTCCTGAACCAGATCTCGAGGCGATAGGGGATCAGCGGACGAACCGCATCCTCGCGAAGTTGGGCCACGAGGGCAATCTCAACTCGATCCCCCCGACCTTCACCGGAACGCTCCAGGTCGCCGGCACGGCATGTGGCCAGAAGATCACGAGGGCTTTCCCGATGAGCAGTTCCCGGTTGACATGATGGCCGGTGAGCCACATCCGGCTGTCCTTGCTGGCCGCGGAGTTGTCGCCAAGCACGAAAAACTGGTCGGCCGCGAGGGGAAATTCGAGTCGCTCCCGCTCGACGAGCTCTCCCGGCCTGGCGCCCACGTCGACGGCCCCGATGTAGTAGACGTCGCGGAGCACCCGCAGGTCGGACACATGCACGTCGGCTCCGACGACGGTGATTCCGATCGGCGCGAGGTCGCCCGACCGGGCATCACCCGGCTCGAGCGGCCGGTCGTCGGGCATGCTCGCCTCGGCAGAGTCGATCGAGCGGCTCCAGAGCCCCGGCCGATCGAACGCGATCGGCCGCCCATCGACGAAGAGCGTGAGTTCGTCATCGACATTGGCGAACACGACCCGCCACGTGCCGCGGCCCCGCACCGGCGTCTTGGCCCGAGGCTGTGCACCCGCCCCGGCCTCCGGAAGGAAGAGCCGCGCCGTGCCGTCGGCGAGATCGATCGTGCAGCGATGTCCGCGGCCGGCCTCGACGAGGTCGAGTGTCACGGTGCCGGACGTGGACCGGCTCGCGAGCCGGCAGTCGACGGCGAGATCCCCCACCCAGTGCGGCCGCGTGGCGATCGCGTTGTAGGGCTGAAAGTCGTCGATCAGCCGCGGCTTCGCCCGCAGCGCGAGCGGCTCCCCCTTCTCGAGCGCCGTCCAGTCTTCGGCCGTCGGCGGCGCATGACGATACCGCAGCGTGGCCGCAGTCGTGCCGCCGGCGGTGACGGCGAACGACCGACCATCGTCGGCGGTCTTCCAGACCGGGTCGGCGGAACCTGGCGCCGACCAGTCGCTCCAGGCCCGCGGCCAACCGGCCCGCTGCAACTCGGGCGATACGAACCGGCTATCGTGCACGCACTGGAGCATCGCCAGGAGCTTTGACGGTGGCTTGCGGACGATCGTCGGCGCCGCGCCATCCGTGCTCGTCCAGATGTCGCCGGCGGAGATCGACACCGTCTCCCCAGGCAGGCCGACGAGCCGCTTGATGTAGTTGGTCTTCGCATCCTCCGGATACTTGAACACGACGACATCCCACCGGGCCGGCGCGGCGAAGTCGTATGCGAACTTGTCGACGAGAATCCGATCGCCGTTGAACGACGGATAGCGAGGGTCGTACACCGGCCGCGGCCCGTTGGCCGCGAGCAGCCGCATCACATGGCCGCAGTTCGGGCACTTCGCAGCAGGCACCATCTTGCCGGCCAGCCGCATGCGCAGTTGGGCGAGCGGCCCGCGTTCGCTTTCGAGTACCTCCACGCGCCGGCGGGCCGCCTCGCGCACCTCGGTGAGAGTGGCCGCGTCGGCGAGCCTGGCCCGGAGCTCCTCAAGCTCGCGCTCGAGCCGCGATTGCTCGGTCCGCAGGCTCTGCGACTGGTCGTCTTCCTCGGCGCTGCACCCGACCCGGAAGTCGCGGCTGCACGACTCGCACACAAGGTCCTTGTGGCGTCCCATGAGCGTCGGTGCCATCGATCCGGTGGGGATCACGAACGCCTCCGCCTCGAACGCCCGAAATAAGAGCGCGAGCGTGAACGCCACCACGATCGACTCGACCGTCTCGCGGCCGTAGCCGAGCGGACTGCGAACCGTGTCGGTGGCCCGCGGCTTGTCGCGGGCCGCGTCCGGCGCCATCACCGACCGACCGGCCCGTGCACCACGTGATTTGTCAACCGTCATGCAGTTGCGTCTCCAAGTGAAGCCCGGATTCTACAGCACGGTGTGTACTTCCGGGCTTACCTCGGCTGGGCGCCGGCTCGGGGTTGCCCCGTACCGTCTCGCCGGACGCTCGCCTTCGCCCTCCAGGCTACGGCTCGCTCGGATGTGCCTGCGCTCCGGCATCCATGCCTGCGCTGGTCCCATACGCCGTCTCAACGGTAGGGGCAACCCCTCGCCTCCCCAACTCGTAGGCGCCAAGTACTTTCGGCGGAGACGGTCGGTGCGATGCGCAAGAGCCGATGGGCAGATACGCGGCTTACTCCAAGCGCACCAGCACAGTTGAGACTGGACTAGCGATCGCCCTCGGCGATGGAGCAGCGTGCCGCCGGCTCCGAATGCGGTTTATTACCACCTGCCCTGCCGTCCAGCGACGGGATATGGGGAGCCCGAAGCCGGAACGCGTCACTCAAGGCAGTGACAGGCTGAGCCCATCCCACACTACAGGCCGCGTAGCACCGTTGCCTCGACGTCGTCGTAGGTGAAGGGGCGGCCGAGCCGTTGCTTCGCGGCGTCCTCGTCGAACCGCTCGAGGAGCGTGCCGTCGCGGCCGTACACGAAGACGGCCGGCACGCCCACGAGGTCGAGCTTCGCCGCGAACGCGTCCGACTCCTCGCTGCCGAGCAGGTTCACGACGCGCCGCGCCCCGACCGCCTCGAGGAACGTGCGCACCTTGGGCACCACGTCGGCAGGCGTCCCGATTCCCTCGTAGTCGAACGAGAGCGACATGCACACGACGTCGCGCGGGTGCTTGTCGGCCAGGGCGACCAGCCGCGGGAATTCGCGCACGCAGGGCGGGCACGACGTGCTCCAGCAGTCGAGCACGACCACCTTGCCCCGGCGAGCGGCGATCTCGGCGCCGAGGCCTGCGTGGTCGACGAGCCGGAGCGGCACGGTGGGCTCGGGCTGCCGGGGCGCGGGCTCACTGCGGCCGCAACCCGTGGCCAGAGATGCAATAATCGCCGCCGCTGCCATGGCCCGTTTCACCCACATCCGCCACAAGCCTCCGGAGTCGCTCGCCGCGCCGCGCGAGCTCGTCGTGGCCGTGCCACCGATGCGCAGCCACGTGAATCTCTCCCATATTGTGCGCACCTGCGGCTGTTTCGCTATCCCGCGCGTGATCGCCACCGGCACGGCCCGGCTCGACGAGCGGATCGCCCGCGACGGTGCCGAGCACGTCGTGCTCGAGATCCACCGTAGCCTGCCCCCGGTGCTCGACCGGCTGCGGGCCGACGGCTACGAGCTCGTCGGGCTCGAGCAGGCGACCGGCTCCGAGCCGCTCTTCACGTTTGCGTTCACGCCGCGCACGGTGCTCGTCGTGGGCAACGAGCGGCTCGGGCTCGAGGACGACGTGCTCTCCCGGCTCGACCGCGTCGCGGAGATCCCGATGGCGGGCCTGCCGCACAGCCTCAACGCCGCCACGAGCGCCGCGATCGCGATCTACGAATATGCGCGGCAGATTCCCCGGCGGGTGGGGCGATGACGCTCGTCATCGGCACCGACGAGGCGGGCTACGGTCCGAACCTCGGCCCGCTCGTCGTGGCCGCGACGGCCTGGCGGCTCACGGGCCACCCCGCGACGGCGGATGGAGCCTTCGCGGCGGTCACGGCCGCCGCAGGGAACGCCGGCTCCTCACCGCTCTGGGCCGATTCGAAGACGATCCACCGTAGCGGCACGGGCTTTGCAGCGCTCGAGCGCGGCGTGCACGCGGCTCTGGCCCTCGTCGACGACGAGCCGGTTTGCGATTGGCCACGGCTGGCTGCGACGGTGGGAGCGATCGGGCCTGCGGCGCGCGCGGCGCAGGGCTGGGCAGGGCTGGACTCGCTCCCGCTTCCCCGCGCTGCCGACCCGCAGGCGTGCGCGGCCGCTTCCGCAGCAGCTCGAATCGCCCTCGAGTCCACGGGCCTCGAGCTCCTCGGCATCGCCTGCCGCGCCCTGTATCCGCAGGAGTTCAACCAGCTGCTCGACCGTGGGCTCAACAAGGCCGACATCCTCTCGCAGACGACGCTCGACCTCGCGGCAGAGATCGCGGCCAGGTTCGGCCCGGACGACACGCTCGTGTGGTGCGATCGCCACGGCGGCCGCAAGGGCTACGGCGCGCTCGTCGCCCGGCACTTCTCCCTGCCGCTCGTGCAGCCGATCGAAGAGACCGCCGCCCGCTCCGCCTACACCGCGCCGGCGGCGCGGCTCACCGTCGAGTTCTGCGTCGGCGGCGAGGCACGGATTCCCGTCGCCCTCGCGAGCATGGCGGCGAAGTACGTGCGGGAACTGGCGATGGAAGCTTTCAACGCGTTGTGGGGCGAGCGCGTGCCGGGCCTCGCCCCGACGGCCGGCTATCCCGTCGATGCCAAACGGTGGTGGACCGCGGCCGCCGGCGCGATCACCGCCGCGGGAATTCCCGCAGACGACCTCTGGCGGCGGGCCTGAACTTGCCTCCGACCCAGGGCGAAACCACAATCGCGTTCCCTATGGCCACGCTCACCACCCGCCTGTTCATCGTCCGCCACGCGTGGGCCGAGGATCCCGGCCCCGGCATCGACGACCACGCCCGCCGCCTCACGAAGAAGGGGCGGAAGCGGTTCGAGGCGTTCGCCCGCCACCTCCACGCGGCCGGAATGGAACTCGACCTCGTGGCCACGAGCCCGCTCGTGCGGGCCCGCGAAACAGCCGAGATTCTCGCCGACGTGTTCGACACCCGTCGGCCCGTCGTCGTCGACGCTCTCGCCCCCGCGGTCGATTGGCAGGCCTGCGTCGAGTGGACGATCGAGCAGGATGCCGCAAGCGTGGCCTGGGTCGGGCACATGCCCTGCGTCGGCCGGCTCGTCGCCCTCTCGATCGGCGATGGCTCCGCCGCCATCCGCATGCAGAAGGGGGCGATCGCGTCGATCCGGCTCGACGACGGCCCTGGCCATCCGGGGGAGCTCGAATGGCTCGCCACGGACGGGATCGTCGCCGGCGAGTGACCACCGCCCGGCCGCCGCTGTCCGGCCGATGGACGCGGCCGAAACCCGCGATTAGGCTACGGTCGGTTTGACGACACCGGGGCACGACGAGAGGAGTCACGATGGACGCATATCGCAGAATCCAGACCGGCAAGACCGGCGACGTGCACCTGGTGGTGTTCAAGGACAAGAAGATCCTCGACGACACCGTGCTCGATGAAATCAAGAAGGAGATCGCCGCCTTCCTCGGCAAGAGCTCCGGCCCCGACGTGCTCCTCGACTTCGCGAACGTCGAGTTCATGTCGAGTGCCATGCTCGGGCTTCTCGGGCAGCTCCACCGCAAGATCGCCGCCGGCCACGGCCGGCTGAAGATGTGCGGCATCCGCCCGGAGATCTTCCAGGTGTTCAAGTTGACGAGCCTCGACAAGCTCTTCAGCATCCACAAGGACGCGCCCGCGGCCCTGGCCACGTTCACCTGATGGCCGGCGTCGACGTCCTGATCGCCGAAGACAGCCGCATCCAGGCGAAGATCCTGCAGAGGCGGCTCACTGACGCGGGCCACACGGTCCGCTGGGCCGAAAACGGCGCCGACGCCCTTAAGCTCGCCCGCGAGCGGCGGCCCGAGATCATCATCTCCGACATCGAGATGCCGGTGATGACGGGCTACGAGTTCTGCAAGGCCGTGAAGACCGACCCGGCCCTGCGGACGGTGCCGTTGATCCTGATGTCGACGCTCTCCGACCCGATCGACATCATCCGCGGGCTCGATGCCGGGGCCGACAACTACGTCACGAAGCCCTACGACCCCGATTATCTCCTCGGCCGCATGCAGTCGCTCCTGGCGACGCCGCTCGGCGACCCGGCCGAGGAGGCGACGCTCGAGGTAGCCGTCGCCGGGCAGAAGTTCCGCGTCCAGGCGGGCCGGCAGCAGGTGTTGAACCTGCTCGTCTCGACGTTCGAGAACGCGGTGGCGAAGAACCAGGAACTGATCGCCGCCAACGAAGATCTCTCGCTCGCCCGCGACAAACTCCAGCAGACGAACACCGAGCTCTCCGCGCTCAACGAGCGAATCTCGACCATCAACGCGCGCATGGTCCGCGACCTCGAGGCGGCGGCCAAAGTGCAGCAGTCGCTCCTCCCCCCGGACGACGCGGCCCTGCCGGCGGCCACCGTGGCCTGGCGCTACGTCCCCTGCCAGGACCTCGCCGGCGACTTCCTCAACTTCTTCCCGCTCGACGCCGAGCATGCAGGCTTGTTCGTCGTCGACGTGAGCGGCCACGGTGTGCCATCGTCTCTGATGGCGGTGACGGTGGGCCGATTCCTCTCGCCGAAGGTCACCGACCAGTCGCTCCTCGTCCGCCAGCGTCCCGATGGCGGCGTGGCCGTGGCCACCCCGGCCGACGTGGCCACGCAGCTCAATCGGCTGTTCCAGGCCGACGAGTTCTCCGGCCTCTACTTCACGATCCTTTACGGCGTGCTCCACATCCCGACCGGCCGGCTCGATTACATCTCCGCCGGCCACCCCGCCCTCCTGCTCCTCTCGGGCGACAAGCCTCCCGCCTACCACGGCGCCGAGGGCTTTCCGATCGGCTTCGTGCCCGACATTGAATACGCCCAGGCCTCGCTCCAGCTCGCTCCGGGCGACCGGATCTATATGTATTCCGACGGCGTGACCGAGGCCATGGACAAGGACCAAAACCCGCTCGGCGAACAGGCGCTCGCCGACTGCCTCGCCGCGAGCCGCAGCCAGCCGCTCCCCGACACGGTGGCCGGCCTCCTCGAAACCGTCGTGCAGTGGTGCCAGCCGAACGGCCCGCTCGACGACGTCTCGATCCTCGGCCTCGAGTGGCACCCGTCCGGCCGGCCCTGAACTCAACTCGCCCAAGCCGGCGTCCGAGCCGGCGGCACAATGCTCCGTCGCCAGACGGCA
>Ga0214917_10007771_pt1 | contig 10729 bp, 10 predicted proteins | sample LL_1208_BB_MetaG_FD_177983 | JGI IMG/M metagenome (GOLD analysis project Ga0214917, IMG submission 177983) | Freshwater microbial communities from Lake Lanier, Atlanta, Georgia, United States - LL_1208_BB | ecosystem: Environmental > Aquatic > Freshwater > Lake | place: USA: Georgia | collected...
TGCGTATCTTTGGCTGGGGTCCTAACGACCCGCGTGAACCTCAGCGCGTTGAGGAGCAGTTGCGGCCCGAGGCGCTGCGACTGTTGTCAGTAAATCCGCGTCAGTGAGGGTGTGCAAAAACGCTTCCAAGTCATCGATATCTTGCGCGTTGAGCTTGGGAGACTCGCCAAGCTTGCCACCATAGGGCGCTTCACTGGTGTTCACCAAGCGTTGGTAGGCCTTAGGCACATCATTGAATTTCGCAGATGCCTTGCCGTACCACTTGGCAGGATCGGTGTCGCGGCTGGCATAAAACGCCAAAGCATCATGCAGATTGTCAAAACGGGCGTTGTGGAAAAAAGCGCGGCGCACCGCCACATTGCGCAGCGAAGGCACTTTGAACGCGCCGCAAACGTTTTGCTGAGGTTTGCACAGGCCACGGTCAAAGTGGGTGGCTTTGGCATTGACCAAGATGGCGGTGTGGCGTGGCACGCCTAAGTTGTCATAGCTGAAATCGGTGAACAAGGCCGGTGTGCCATCGGCCGCAGCTTGGGCGCTGTGGCAGGCGGCGCAATTGCCCTTCTCCTCGTCTTGGAACAAGCGCCAACCCCGCTCTTGCTGAGCAGAAAACTGGGCTTGCCCTTGCATGACGCGGTCAAACAAGCTGTCAAAGCGGCGAAACACCGGGTCTTGGGTTTGGTAGCTGGCCAAGGCGGAGGTCATGGCGTCAAAAGCTTGGTCGGGTCTGCGCCAAATGCCATGGCCAAACACCTCACTGAAACGCGCCGCATAGTTGCTGGCTTGCAGACGTTGCACCACCTCGGCACGGCTGGTGTTGGCCATTTCGTGAGGGTTCAAAAAGGGCTCACCTGCTTGCGCTTGCAAGCTGTCAGCGCGGCCATCCCAAAAAAAGCCCCCGCTGGCTTTGCCTTCTTCATCCCACTGCAAGCCTTGGTTGAAGGAGAGGTAGCGTAGCGAAGGCACATTGCGCTCGCCCGGGTGTTGAAACGATGCGCCACCCGCCTCCAAGCCACGCGCAGAGGCGTGGCCCAGCGACGCCACATGGCAAGTCGCACAGGACTGCTGGCCCGAAGCAGACAGGCTGGTGTCATGAAAAATCAGTTTGCCCAGCTGCGCCGCAGGCGAGAGTGGTGCCGCTGGCAGCTGTTTCCACCAGAGCATGCCGCCTAAGACCACGCAGGCGATGCCCATGGGCCACCATTGAACAATGCGTTGCTGCATCAGCGAAAACCGACGCGGTCGAGCATTTGCTGAACCTTGATTTGGTTCATGCCAATAAAGCTCACGGGCAAGGGGTCGGATTTGAAATTCGTTGCACCCATGGTTTGCAATGCGGGGTTGTTGATAGGCACGTTTTTCACCACTGGCCACTCGTTGTTGCCGTCTGCAAAATAGGCTTGCGCGGAGGGGCTGGCCAAGTACTCTAAAAACTTTTGCGCATTGGCAGGGTGCTTGGCATATTGGGCCACCGCCCCGCCTGCGATGTTCATGTGGGTTCCCCAGCTTGATTGGTTGGGGAAGATGACCCCCACACGCTGCATCAAGGCTTGGTCTTCGGGTGCGGTCGAGCGCAAGAGTCGCGCCACATAGTAAGAATTGGCCAGCGCGATGCCGCACTCACCGCTGCCCACCGCTTTGATTTGGTCGGTGTCGCCGCCCTTGGGGCTGCGCGCCATATTGACCACCAAGTCTTTGAGCCAAACCTCGGTGGCAGGGGCACCCAGGTGCTCGACCATGGCGCCGAACAATGACAGGTTGTAGGGATGAGAGCCCGAACGCACACACAGCTTGTTTTTGTTCACAGGCAGGGCGAGCTTTTCATAGCTGTCAACGTCTTCTGGCTTGACCCGCGATTTGTCATACACGATGACACGCGCACGGGTTGAAAACCCAAACCAAGCGGTACCCTCTGCGCGGGAACGGGCCCGCAAATGTTCGGGAATGGCCTTTTCCAGTAATTTTGAATGGATGGGTTTAAACAAGCCCTCGACTTCGCCCTTCCACAATCGCGCGGCGTCCACCAACAAAATCACATCGGCAGGCGAGGCCGAGCCTTCAGCTTTGAGGCGCGACAAGATACCGGCGTCATCGGCGTCGACACGGTTGATGCGAATACCGGTGGCGCGGGTGAAGTCGGCGTACAACGCTTCGTCGGTGGCGTAGTGTCTGGCGGAGTAGAGGTTGAGCTCTGCTTCTTGCGCGTGAGATGCGCCACTCAAACCGACCAACAAAGCCAATGCACCCAAGGCGCGACGGGTAAAACCAGTAAAAACCAACTTGGTAGCCATGATGAACTTTCTGTGAAAGAAGCCTCATCATAGACCAAATACGAACTATTCGCATTTGCGTTAGATCAAAAAACCATTGAAATATCAGGTTTTTCGCAAAGTACGGCTCAAAAGCATCACCGGTAACAGGCCCACCAGCACCAGCGCCAGGGACGGCAGGGCCGCTTCCCCCAGTCGCTCATCTCTGGCCAATTGGTAGGCCATGACCGCCAAGGTGTCGGTATTGAAGGGGCGCAGCACCAAGGTGGCAGGCAGCTCTTTCATGACATCCACCAACACCAACAGCAGGGCCGCCGCGGTAGAGCGTTTGAGCAAAGGCCAATGCACACGGGTGAACAAAGCGGTGCGAAACACCCCCAAGGTGCGGGATGCTTCATCGGTGCTGAGGGGGATGCGGGTGTAGCCGGTTTGCACCGCTTGTAAGGCCACGGCGATGAAGCGCACAAGGTAGGCCCAGACCATTCCCAAGATGGTGGCGGTCAGCCAGTAGCCCGCTTGGCTTTGGGGCCAAGCCTGCTGCAACCAGCCAATCGGCAACAACAAGCCCACCACGATGATCACGCCGGGTACGGCATAGCCTAAGCCCACCGCTTGGGTACTTAAGCGATGCCAAACGCCTGGGTGAACCCTTTGGCTGAAAGCCAATGAAAGCGCCATGCCCACCGCCAGCACGGCGGTCAACAAACCCAGGTACAAACTGTTGCCCATCCAATTAGAAAACTTCAGCCAATCCATCGCGACGCTTTGGCTATGGACCCACAGGGCATGGCCCATGATCAACAGTGGCAAGACAAAGCCCAGCAGCACCGGCAAGGCACACAGCAGCAAAGCCAAAGCCGCTGGCCAACTTGTTAGCTTCAAGGGCTGTGACTCAGCGCCGCGGCCCATGTTGCGTTGACTGGCAAAGCGCAATCGGGCTTGGGCTTTTTGCTCCAAGCGCAGCATCACAGCCACCAACAGCAACAAAAAAGTCGCTAACTGGGCAGCAGCGACGCGGTCGTCCATCACCAGCCAGGCTTTGTAAATGCCGGTCGAAAACGTGGTCACCCCAAAATAACTGCTGACCCCAAAATCTGCCAGTGTTTCCATCAGCGCCAAAGCTGTGCCTGCGGCAATCGCAGGACGGGCCAAAGGAAGCGCCACGCGAAAAATACGGCGCGGCAAATCGGCACCCAGCAAGCGAGCAGCTTCCATCAGCTGGGGTGCACGTTCCACCAAAGCAGCACGCACCAACAAATACACATAGGGGTAAAGCGCAAAACTCAGCACTGCTGCTGCGCCCCACAGGCTGCGCACATCAGGCCACAGCGCACCTTGCCAACCCAACGCTGCACGCAGTGCGGTTTGCAGGGGTCCGCTGAATTGCAAAAAATCGCTGTAGGCATAAGCCACCACATAGGCTGGCATGGCCAAGGGCAAGAGCAGCGCCCACTCCAAGGTGCGTCGCCCTTTGAAATCAAACAAGGTGACGGCTGCCGCGCTGACACTGCCCATGCTGATCACGCCAATGGCTACCCAAAAGCACAGGCCCAAACTGCTCACCACATAGCTGGGCAAGACCGTGCTGGTCATGCCCATTAAGACGTCGGCTGAAGCCTCGTTCCATTGCAGCCAAGCAGCCAGCACCATCAGCACCGGCATGGCCAACAGCACAATTACCAACAACCGCAGCAAAGAAATCAGGCGCATGGCGTTGTCGCAGCAAGCGACAGAGTATCAAAAGGCAGATTGTAGGCAGCGGGTAGGTGAGAAAAGGCAGATGCCTACAATCGATGGCATGTTTCTCCAAGTCAACGCTTTGCAAGTTCACTACCCTGGCCGCCAACGCGCAGCGGTAGACAGCGTGAGCCTGCAGCTGCAAGCTGGGCAAATGGGCGTGTTGATCGGCCCCTCGGGTTGCGGCAAGACCACGCTGCTGCGCGCTGTGGCGGGTTTGGAAAAAATCAGCGCCGGAGACATCTCTATCGACGGTGTGGTCGTCAGCGGCCATGGCGTCCATCTGCCCCCTGAGGAGCGCCGCATCGGCATGGTCTTCCAAGACTACGCGCTGTTTCCCCATTTGAATGTGGCGCAAAACATCGCCTTTGGCTTGCACCGTTGGCCCTTGGACAGACAACGTGCTCGGGTGAAAGATGTGTTGGCTTTGGTGGGGCTGGACAACAGTGGCCAGCGCTACGCCCACGAACTGTCGGGCGGCCAGCAGCAAAGGGTGGCCTTGGCACGAGCCTTGGCACCACAACCGCAGTTGCTGTTGCTCGATGAGCCTTTCTCTAATTTAGACGTGGATTTGCGCGAGCGTTTGGCACATGAGCTGCGCTCCATCCTCAAGATGGCCAACACCACCGCTTTGTTTGTCACCCACGACCAGCTCGAAGCGTTTGCGCTGGGGGATGTGATTGGGGTGATGCACCAAGGCCGACTAGAGCAGTGGGACGACGCCTACCATCTGTACCACCGACCAGCTACCCGCTTTGTGGCGGAGTTCATCGGTCACGGCGTGTTTGCACCTGCCACCCTGCGCCAAGAGGGCCATGACGTTGTGCTAGACACCCCGCTTGGTGAATTGCGCGAAACCATGGCAGCCGATGCGCAAGCACCGCAGATGGGCGAATGCGATGTGCTCTTGCGTGCCGACGACATCGTCCACGACGATGCCGCTTTGGTCAAAGCGCAAATCATTCGCAAAGCATTTCGCGGGTCGGAGTTTTTGTACACCCTGTTGCTTGACAGCGGCCAAACCCTGATGGCCCATGTGCCCAGTCACCATGACCACCACCTTGGCGAATGGATTGGCATACGCGCCGAAGTCGACCATGTGGTGACCTTCGCCAAAGCGGCGGCTTAGGGCTGTGCGAACACCACGTTGAATTGCGCCCCTGGTGGCTTATGCCCCGGATGGGTTTCTTGCAAATCCACGATGGCATCGTGTTGATGGGCAATTTCAAGCACGATGGGTAAACCCAAGCCAGAGCCATCGGCCTCGGTGCCCAGCACACGGTAAAAAGGCTCAAACACACGTTCACGCTCAGCCTCAGCGATGCCTGGCCCTGAGTCCTCCACCTGCAACACCAACGCTTGTTTGGCGTTACGGTAAACCCGCGCTGTCACCACGCCCGGGTGTTCAGGCGTGGAAGGTGTGTAGTTCAAAGCGTTTTCAATCAGGTTGCGCACCATCTCTTTGAGCAAGGTGGGGTTGCCTTGCAGGCCAGCCGAGTCGCAAGCATTGTCAAAACCCAAATCGATGTGTTTGTCCATGGCGCGGGGCAGGCAGTCTTTCACCACCTCCATGGTCAGCGCACTCAGGTTGCAAGCTTGTTTGGTCACTGGTGCGCCGCTGCTCTCGGCGCGAGCCAAGGCCAGCAGTTGGTTCACGGTGTGGGTGGCGCGAATGCTGGCCAGTCCAATATGGTGCAGCGATTGTTTCAAATCGTCGGCATTGGCGTCTTTGCGCAAGGCCAAATCGGCTTGCATACGCAGACCTGCCAGCGGGGTTTTCAACTGGTGCGCTGCATCTGCCAAAAACCGTTTTTGGGTGGCGATGGAGTCTTGCAGGCGTTGCAGCAAATCGTTGATGGAGGACACCAGTGGTGACACTTCGATAGGCACCACGCTTTCATCCAAGGGGCTCATATCGTCAGGCTTGCGATGGCGAATGCGTTGCTCAAGTTCGTTCAGCGGTTGAATGCCGCGCGCCAGTGCCAACCAAATCAGCAACACGGCCAGCGGCAAGATGACGAACTGCGGCAGCATCACGCCTTTGATGATTTCATTGGCCAGCACCGAGCGTTTTTCCAAGGTTTCGGCGACTTGCACCAGCGCTGGACGAGCCGAGGAAGGTTTGACCCGTACCCAGATGTAGGCCACGCGTATGGGTACGCCCTGGCGTACATCGTCCCGCATGCGCAGCTCGTCGGTGACCAGCTTTTCATCGTCTTGCGGCAGCGGTAACTCGCTGTCACCGCTTAAAAACTCGCCTTTGGCGCCCAAGACTTGGTAATACACCTGATCGGTTTCATCAGCATGCAAAATTTCGTGGGCTGGCTGGGGAAAAGAAAAGCGCACCGTTTGATCGTCGCTTTGCACCAGTTGCGCCAAGGCTCGGGCGTTGTGTCCCAAGTCGCGATCAAAGGGCACTTTGGCAATGCCCTCGGCAATCAGCCAAGTCAAACCAAAGGTGATGGGCCACAGCAGCAAAAATGGCGTGAGCATCCAATCGAGAATTTCGCCAAACAAAGAGCGTTGGCGGCGTTGAAACAGCTTCACGATGCAGTCGGTGCGGTATCAGTAGCGGGATGGATTTTTTCCAAACAATAACCCAGTCCGCGTACCGTGGCGATACGGATAGGTCCCTTTTCGATCTTTTTGCGCAGGCGGTGGATGTACACCTCGATGGCGTTGTTGCTGACCTCTTCGCCCCATTCGCACAAGCGTTCGACCAACTGGTCTTTGCTGACCAAGCGGCCAGAGCGCTGCAACAACACTTCTAACAAACCCAGTTCACGTGCCGACAGTTCCACCATGCGTCCATCGATGGTGGCAACACGTCCGGCTTGGTCGTACACCAAGGGACCGTGGTTGATGGTGGCGGTGGTGCTGCCCATGCCGCGGCGCGTCAAGGCGCGCACCCGCGCTTCCAACTCTTGCAGCGAAAACGGCTTGGCCATGTAATCGTCTGCGCCATAGTCCAAGCCCTTGACGCGTTCGTCCACGCTGTCAGCGGCGGTGAGGATAAGCACAGGCAGGTTGTTGCCTCGGGCGCGAAGCCGCTTCAAGACTTCCAGGCCGTGCATTTTGGGCAGGCCCAAATCGAGGATGATGAGGTCGAATTCTTGCGAGGTCATCAAAGCGGCATCGGCTTCACCGCCGTTGGCGACATGGTCGACGGCAGCGCCGGATGCGCGCAGGGTACGAAGCAAACCGTCTGCCAGCACCTGGTCATCTTCAGCGATCAGTATGCGCATGCGCTGTCTCCCTCGACTGAGTTTTCGTCCATTCTAGGGTGAACTTAGCTACAAAAAGCCGCAAATAGATGGGGGTTAACGCCAGTCTGCGGCGTAGGCTTCGAGTCCCAAGCTGACCACGGTGGCGACATCGACGCCCACTTCTTGTCGAAACTCTTCCTCGGTTTGCGCGATGGCGGCTTCAAAGGCTTTCAGCCATGAAAGGCCTGTCTCGGTGAAGACGATGCGTTTGGCGCGTGCGTCTCCTTCGTCATCTTCTCGGCGTACCACCCCCCAAGCCACGCATTGGTTGACCAAGTCGCCCATGGCCTGTTTGCTCATGCCGGCCATGGTGGCGAGTTCATTCAACCTTGCGCCTTGCAAGGGCAGGTGCCGCGTGATGTGGATGTGCGCTGCGCTCACCTTGTCACGGGCCGCCAAATTGGACAAGGCCAAAGGAGCGTCCATGTGCTGCGCCATCAGCGCCAACACCCTGGCGTCAAAGCGGCGCATGGCGTGGCCCAGCAGGCGTCCTAAGTGCGATTGGCGCCAGTCTTGTGCGAAAGGGAGCAGATTAAAGGCCATGGTTATATCGTAAGGTAAACTGACTAAAAAAGGAGTTTACAGGAATGTACAAGGCGGATAAAGTACTGTTCAAGCATCCAGCCTGTGGTTAGCAACAGGTTTAGATGAAGTTCACAACCCATTGACCTTAAAGGAGATTTCCATGGACAACGTCAAAAGCATCGCCGCTGCCGGCGAAAAAGCCAAAGCACTGCAAGCCGCCTTGGCCCAAATTGAAAAGCAGTTTGGCAAGGGCACCATCATGCGTTTGGGCGAGGGCGAGGCCATCGAAGACATCCAAGTGGTGTCCACCGGCTCCCTCGGTTTGGATGTCGCTTTGGGCGTAGGCGGGCTGCCACGCGGCCGTGTCATCGAAATTTACGGCCCAGAGTCTTCCGGCAAAACCACCCTCACTTTGCAAGTCATCGCTGAGATGCAAAAAATGGCAGGCACCTGTGCTTTTGTGGACGCCGAGCACGCTTTGGACGTTCAGTACGCGCAAAAACTGGGCGTCAATCTGCAAGAACTGCTCATCAGCCAGCCCGATACCGGCGAGCAAGCCTTGGAAATTGTCGACAGCTTGGTGCGCTCCGGTGCGGTCGACCTGATCGTCATCGACTCGGTAGCCGCGCTCACCCCCAAGGCCGAGCTAGAAGGCGAAATGGGTGACTCCCTGCCCGGCCTGCAAGCCCGTCTCATGAGCCAAGCGCTGCGCAAGTTGACCGCGCACATCAAGAAAACCAATTGCACCGTCATCTTCATCAACCAAATCCGCATGAAGATTGGCGTCATGTTCGGCTCGCCCGAAACCACCACCGGCGGCAATGCCTTGAAGTTCTACGCTTCTGTGCGCTTGGACATCCGTCGCACCGGCACCATCAAAAAGGGCGAAGAGTCCATCGGCAACGAAACCAAAGTCAAGGTGGTCAAAAACAAAGTGGCACCCCCGTTCAAAACCGCTGAGTTCGACATTTTGTTTGGCGAGGGCATCAGCCGCCACGGTGAAATCATCGACATGGGCGTCACCGCCAAAATCGTCGACAAGTCTGGCGCTTGGTATGCCTACCAAGGCGAAAAAATCGGGCAAGGCCGCGACAACTCACGTGAGTTTTTGCGCGAAAACCCCGAATTGGCCTTCGAGATCGAAAACAAAGTGCGCGAATCTTTGGGCATCCCCTTGCTGCCCGCTGAGGCCGAAGAACCCAAGTTGCAAGCGGTCAAGTGAGCGCCGTTGTGGTGAATTGGCCGTTCAAGGTGATTCAAGGTGGCGCGGCGGTCAACCCGCCAACGGTGAAGGCCAAAGCCGTTAGCCTGTTGGCCCAGCGTGAGTACTCGCGCCAAGAGCTGCGCGACAAGCTCAAAGCGGAAGATGCCAGCCCAGAAGAAGTCGAGCAGGCCTTGGCGCAGTTGGCTGCCAAAGGCTTGGTCGATGACACGCGGGTGGTGGAAACCTTGGTCAACCGACGCGCTGGCAAGCTTGGCGCATCAAGGCTTCGCCAAGAGTTGCAGGCCAAAGGCGTCAGCGCCGAATTGGTGGCCGAAACCATGGCAGACCTCAAGTGCACTGAGTTGGCAAGGGCGCAGGCGGTTTGGCAAAAGAAATTCGGCCTCCTCGCAGCTTCTGCCACGGACCGCAACAAGCAGGCCCGTTTTTTGGCCAGCCGTGGTTTTTCAGGCGAGGTGGTGCGCAAAATCGTCTCCGGTTTGGCCGACGACGCCGAGCAATAACGGTTAAATGCTGAGCATCAAACGCAGGTTTTGCACCGCCGCGCCGCTGGCACCCTTGCCCAAGTTGTCTAAGCGCGCCATCAGCACCGCATGGCCGTGGGTTTCATTCGCAAACACACGCAACTCCATCAGGTTGCTGTCGTTCAACGCGGTGGCGTCAAGCTTCAAGTCGTCCGTGGGAGGCAACACCTTCACGCAAGGGTTGGCAGGGTCATTGGTTTGGGCGTAGTGGGCTGCCAGCGCCTCATGCAAATCGGCGGCACGCACCCGTTTGGGCAGCGCGGACAAATGCAGCGGCATTTGCACAATCATGCCCTGCTTGAAGTTGCCCACACTGGGCACAAACAAGGGTCGACACGTTAGGCCGGTGCAATGCATGATTTCAGGAATATGTTTATGCGACAAACCCAGCGCATAGGCTTCAAACAAGGGCGCCGTGCCGGCCTCATAAGCTTCAATCATGCCGCGCCCACCGCCTGAATAACCGCTGACCGAGGGCAGGCTCAGCGCAAAGTCCCGTGGCAGTAAACCAGCGTCAATCAGCGGACGTATCAGTGCAATCGCGCCCGTGGCGTAGCAACCCGGGTTGGCCACGCGTTGGGCTTGGCGCACCCGGTCGGCCTGTCCAAGTGCCAACTCAGGGAAGCCATAAACCCAATCGGCGTGGGTGCGGTGAGCGGTGGAGGCGTCAATGATGCGCGGTTGATGGCCCACCATGGCGTCCACCATGGCCACGGTTTCAAGTGCGGCGTCATCATGCAAACACAGAATCACCATGTCCACATCGGCCAGCAAGGCGCGTTTGGCTTGGGGGTTTTTGCGCTCGGCTGGGTCAATGCTGACCAGCTTGATCTGCGGCAACAAGGCCAAGCGCTCGCGAATTTGCAGACCAGTGGTGCCCGCCTCGCCGTCAATAAAAACCTGAGCCATGTTGAGAAATCTTTCGGGAAGAAACAAAGGTGACAGTTGTGGCTGTAAGCCCCGTGTCAAAGACGCGTCAAGTCATTCTTGGTGCAATGCAACATGATACATTCCGTGCCAATCCCGCTCTGTATCGGGTGTGAACACAGAACACTTAGGCCAGTTTAAGTGGCTGACCCTAGAAAGCGAGTCCCATGAAAATCCATGAATACCAAGGCAAGGACATCTTGCGCCAATTCGGTGTGCCGGTTCCTCGCGGCATTGCCGCCTTCACGGTTCAAGAGGCGG
>Ga0214917_10007772_pt1 | contig 10728 bp, 11 predicted proteins | sample LL_1208_BB_MetaG_FD_177983 | JGI IMG/M metagenome (GOLD analysis project Ga0214917, IMG submission 177983) | Freshwater microbial communities from Lake Lanier, Atlanta, Georgia, United States - LL_1208_BB | ecosystem: Environmental > Aquatic > Freshwater > Lake | place: USA: Georgia | collected...
ACAACGAGGATCTCTTTTGCTATCGAAGCATCTGTCGCGCGAATTGAAGTCATTGGGCTAGGTTATTGGAGTGCTGCGCCATTCGCCATTAGATGCCTTCCATCGAGAACGCGGTGCCAAGATGGCTGATTTCGGTGGCTGGGAGATGCCGATCGAATATCCAGCCCCAATTGGCGGAGTCATTAACGAACACACTGGTGTTCGCGAGCGGGCTGGACTCTTTGATGTATCTCACCTTGGCAAAGCAGAAATAAGTGGCCCTGGCGCGCGGGAGTTTCTCAACTCCATTGTCACCAATGACTTATCAAAGATCGCTCCAGGCCAAGCGCAATACACGATGCTCTGTGATCCCGATACTGGTGGCGTTGTTGACGACCTTATTGTCTATTTGAAAAGCGATGAAGAGATTTTGCTGGTTCCCAATGCCGCTAACAATGAGGAAGTGGTTCGTCGTATTTCAAATGCAGCGCCAAGGGAGATCTCTGTCAGAAACGCACATGAGAAGTACGCAGTGATTGCGCTGCAGGGCCCACAATCCGACGAGATTTTCTCTGCGCTCGGTTTATCGGTCAATCTTGAATATATGTCTTTCGGCGAATTCGATTTCGCGGGTGAAAATACAATCATTTGTCGTACCGGCTATACCGGAGAGCGCGGTTACGAATTGCTTCCCGCATGGAATTCCGCACCAGTAATCTGGAAGAAAATTCTCGATGCGCTCGAGGCGCGGGGTGGAGTTGTTGCCGGCCTTGGTGCACGAGATACCTTGCGAACAGAGATGTGTTATCCACTCCACGGCCACGAACTCTCGCTGACTATTTCACCAGTTGAAGCAAATGCAGCTTGGGCTGTTGGATGGAAGAAGGAGAATTTCTGGGGAGCTTCACCATTAAAGAAGCAAAGATCAGATGGCGCAACCAAAATTCTGCGACCACTAGTCATGGTTGAAAGGGGAATTCCTCGCGCTGGAATGAATCTCCTCGATCACGATGGAGAATCAATAGGACTGGTAACAAGCGGAACTTTCTCGCCAACGTTGAAGAAGGGAATTGCGCTCGCGCTTATCAAACCCTCTATTGCGATTGGAGAGCAGGTTCAAATAGATATTCGCGGAAACCTTGCTAGCGCACTTGTTGCAAAGGCTCCGTTAGTTCCTGCCCACGTCCGCTGAAATTGAGGCGAAGACTCGCCCTTCGCAATGAGTTCAAGATCGGTCTCGCACTGATCGCAATCAGAAGTGATGTCGTTAATGCACGGGGTAAGTCCCAGGCCATCGCCGACGCAAGATGAAAGGTGAGAAATCTCGAGAGATTCTCAATGGCCCCCAATCGGGAATCGAATGAAAGTTGAGTATCAGTTCCAACCAGCCAAGGCCAGAGTTGAAGATCCATCACCAACCCGAAAAAGAAAGACGTGGCGATTCCGTAAATGGAGAGCGCCGCGACTTCCATTCGACCACTTAACTTTCGCGGAATGAGCGCAACGCCTAAAGCGATCCATCCCGCTGCAAACATCTGGAACGAGAGCCAAGGTCCTACGCCACCGGAGATGAGGGCGCTGACTCCAAAAGATACAAGCGCAAGGGGGTAGCCCAGAGCGATTCCAAATGCCCTCGTTGCGATGATCAAGAGGAACCACATTGGCTCGATGCCAATTGCACCGGCGCCCAACAATCGAAGTGCTGAGATCAATGCTGCGAGAACTCCGATGATTGCGACCGTCTTACTATCCAAGAGTCGTTCCGATGTCTCCGATGCAATCATTGCGATCGCGAACATTCCAATGGCAAATGAAAAGGCAGTGCGGGCAAAGATCGGCTGCGAAGATCCCAAGGGAAGGAAAGGCCAGAAGAATGCAATTAGTCCCGCGAAATTTGAAATGAAAAGAAGGCTCTTAGATCTCATTGTCGATGTCGCCCGCCGATCGTCTTTGTTCTTGAGAGCCAAGCCCGGCAGCAACCTCAGAGACCGTGAGGAAACCTTCTTCTGGATATGCCTTGGAAACTTGGGGAGCGAATGCAGGCGAAGAGAGAAGTGCGCTTCTTGCATCACTATCGGTGATGATCTCGCCATCTGCAATAAAGAGAACCCGATCTGCAATCTCGGCGACAAGTTCCACATCATGAGTCGCAATGCATACAGTGCAAGAACTTTCTGAGACCAACTTTTTGATTATCGAAATGAGTGATTTCTTCGCTTCATAATCGAGGCCACGAGTTGGTTCATCAAGGATCAAGACCTTTGGCGCTGCAGCGAGAACAATGCTCAGAACAAGGCCGAGACGTTGACCTTCAGAGATATCACGGGGATGAGTTTTGGGGTCTGGTACTCGCATCAGGCTCTGGTAAATCCGCCAAGTCACTCCTTTATCGACGCCACTATCGCGATCTGAGAATTCACATTCCTCTTCGATTGACGAGCCATAGAGAAGATCTCCCGGATCTTGAGGAACGTATCCCACTCGTGAAATTAACTCTTTACCAGCGAGAGTTCGAGGATCTCTTCCATCAACTAGGACCTTCCCGCGGAGGGTGGGGGATTGGCCGGAAATGCTTCGCAGCAACGTTGTCTTCCCTGCCCCATTCCGTCCCATCAATGCCACGACTTCGGCTGTATAGAGGGAGAGAGAGATATTTTCAATTGCATATGTCGAACCGTCTTCATCATAGGAAGCGCTCAGCTCGTCAACCCTCACTACCTCAAACTTCTTTTCTAATGGTTTGGGTTGAGTAGAAGGTTGGATCTTGGGTGCGCTCTTGCGAAATTCTCGGATCGACAAGGGGGTCTCGCTCATTCCGACAGTTTTTGCCAATTCGACAAGCGGCGGAGCAATGGGAGATCGGCGAAGTACTTCTCGTGTCAAACCAAAATCGATCTCCCGTTCGTTTCGAATGAGAAGAACGCGATCGACAAATTGAATCACTCGCTCAAGGCGATGTTCAGCGAGAATTATCGTCAAACCAAGATCGTGGACAAGACGATGCAAGATTGAGAGAACTTCCTCTGCTGCGATGGGGTCAAGTGCGCTAGTTGGCTCGTCGAGGAGAAGGACTTTAGGTTGGGTCACAAGCGCTGCGGCGATTGCGACTCGTTGTTGTTCACCTCCGCTGAGAGTGAGGAGTTCTCGACCTCGAAGGGGAGCAAGCGCCAGCAGATCTAGCACTTCTTCGACGCGCTTACGCATCTGTTCGGCAGGGAAGCCAAGGTTTTCCAACGAGAATGCAATTTCATCTTCAACGATGTCACAAACAAAACCATTCTTAGGGTTCTGTCCGACCACTCCCACCAAATCTGCTAATTCCCCCGGTTTGAGCGCGTAAGTTGCCCGTCCATCGACTTCGACTGTCCCGCTCAGGATTCCACCGGTGTGATGCGGGATAAGACCATTGATCAATTTAAGAATGCTGCTCTTACCTGCACCGGTGTGGCCGATGACGAGAATCATCTCTCCAGATTCAACGGTGAAAGTCAGATTCTCAAAGAGAGTTCTCTGAGAGTGAGGGTATGTGAGCGAAACTCCTGAGAATTTGATCATACAAATTTCACTGACATGAGAACGGCAAGAACAAGTGCAAATTCAATCGGCGCAGAAAGCTGCAGTGTGGGCAGCGTTGCAATGAGAAGTAAGATTCCAATGATGGGCAGAGATTCAGCAAACTGCCATCGCTGCGGTCGATACTTCGTTGGTTTTTTGCCGAGACCATAACCGCGGGCTTCAAGTGACGCAGCAAGATCAATAGAGCGCTCCAGAGATTCCTCGAGAACCGGCATGATGATTCGGCGAGCTCTTCTCGCGCCGGAACTCTCATCACCTCGGAGGCGCAGCGCCTGATTGACGCGCGAGATGCTTGTAGCTGTTTGCGGTGTGATTGACGTTGCAATCGACGTTGCCAAACCAAATCCATAAAATCGATAAGGAAGAGCCTTCAACAATCGATGTGGCGTGGTCCAGGCATGAGCGATGGAAATGGCAAGGATGATTGCCGCAAATGTCATTGATTCTGAGAGCGCCGATGTGAGGCGCTCGGTTGTAACAGGCCCGCCTAAGCGAATACCGACAAGAAAATCAGGAAGATCAATTGACGGCAAAGTGAAAATCACTCGACCCGGCATAGGCACTCCAATGATGAGCGCAACCAACATCCGAATGACTACGGCCGAGCTGGCGACTAAGAAACCCAGACGGAAAGTGTTACGGCGATGCTCGGGAATTCTCGTGCTGGCATAGAGTACGAGCGCACTCGAGATGACGGCAAGATCGATTACAAAGCTACTACTTGCTCTTCTTGCGAGCACCAAGACCATGACTGATCCCGCCCATGCCCATGGCAGAACGGGATGAATCTCTCGTCGAGAGGTTGGGGCCATCAGCGCTTTCTACGCATTGCGACAACTGTCAGAACGATTGCAAAGAGGGCGAGCGCACCGATCGCAATCGTCTTTTGTGAGTTATTTGAAGACGTATTAGGTGCTGGCGCAATGAGCGGAGCCTGTGAAGCATCAGACTTAGCAACCGGAAGTTCGATTGGCGCGCCGCACTCGGTCGCTGGATAGCCACCGATACCGCAAATAAGCCCCGACTTGTCAGCACGAATCGGAAGAGCAGCCTTCAACACATCGTGTCCAATCGCGCCTTCGGGAACTACGATGCAATCTGAGAAGAATTCCTTGGGAGTTTCACCGGCGGGCGCGATCTCTCCAGGGCCGAAATCAACAACGAGACCGACTCGAATCTTTCCAGCAACTTGAGAAGTGTTTGCGCAAAGTTCAGCGAAACTGGGATCCATCATCGGAGTTGTGGCGGGGATGTCATTGCTGCTTGCGGTGAATGACCAGCCTTCAACAGCGCCATCTTGAAGCTTGGTTGAAGGACCCGTCATAGCTGCGGTCCATGTTGTCGCGCCAGGAGCAGCTTGGAAGTATCCCCAATATCGGTAGCCCTGATCCGCTTGTGCGGCCGTTGGAAGAGTAAGAGTTGAAACAACGATAAACAGAGGAAGAGTCATGAACTTCTTCAACATTCGAGTGAACCTTTCTTAGGGTTCACAAAGGCGAAAAAAATCTCCGCCCCGCAAACCTCGACGGGTGGTTGGAAATGCGGCGGTGGTGGCGATCCGACTTACATCTTTCGATGCTCACGGTTGCGGGTCAGCGTCGGAATTTCACCGACTTCCCCAGTCACGGCCGCTATGGAGTTGTGAGCGGACTAAACCACCAAAGGGTGCCCCTCGCAAGGAGGCGCTACGCTCTCGACCATGGAATACAGACGACTTGGCCGATCAGGCATGTACATCAGTGAAATCACCTACGGTAATTGGATTACCCACGGTTCGCAGGTAGAAGAGGACGCCGCCAAGAAATGCGTACGAGCGGCTCTCGATTGTGGCATCACAACCTTTGATACAGCTGATGTTTATGCGCGCACCAAAGCAGAGACTGTTCTTAGTAAGGCTCTTAAGGGCGTCCGTCGCGAATCTTATGAACTTTTCACCAAGGTCTACTTCCCAACTGGCGATGGAAAGAACGATCGTGGTTCATCGCGAAAACACATCATGGAAGCGGTGCATGGCTCGCTTCGCCGTTTACAAACTGATCACATCGATCTCTATCAATTCCACCGATTTGATTTTGAGACTCCACTTGAAGAGAGCCTTAGCGCATTTGATGATCTCATTCGACAAGGCAAAGTGATGTACATCGGCTTCTCGGAGTGGACCGCTAACCAGATCTCTGATGCGCTGAAGATTCAAGACCAACGAGGTTATTCACGGTTCGTATCGAGCCAACCGCAATATTCAATGCTCTGGCGAGTCATCGAAAGTAAGGTCGATCCGATCTGCCGCGCAGAAGGAATCGGCCACATTGTCTGGTCTCCGATTGCGCAAGGAGTTCTCTCCGGTAAATATCTACCGGGGAAGAAAGCGCCAAAGGGAACGCGGGCGACTGATACCAAGGGACATGGCGCGAAAATGATCGCAGGCTGGATGCGCGATGAAGTCCTGACGGCAGTTCAAAAGCTTGTTCCTATTGCAGAGCGTGAAGGATTGACAATGTCGCAACTTGCGATTGCATGGGTTCTTCAAAATCCGAATGTGTCTAGCGCAATAATTGGCGCAACAAAACCTTCGCAGATCAAAGAGAATGTCAAAGCAAGCGGAATCAAACTTTCTAGCGAAACGATGGCTGATATTGATCGCGCGTTAGGTGGGCTGCCAGAGAAAGATCCGGCGAAGACGCAGAGCCCGAACCCTCGCGCTTAGAACTTCTCGCCGCGCTTGACCTGTGGCAGCGGAGCTCTCATTCGCCGCATCTGAGTCGAACGCAACCAGGCATAAATTCCAATTCCCTTGGTGGACTCACCGGGGAATCGAGTGGCGATCTCTACTTTCAACTTCCGCGACATAAGAAAGCCGGCTATTCCTGAATAGATAAGCACTCCATACATCACAAAGGCTGAGGCAAGTCGAATTTCAACAATCGGAACAAGTGTCATGAAGAGAACGAAGATGATCATCGGAAGAAAGAACTCGCCAACTGTCCGTTTGGAGTCGACATAATTTCGAACAAATCTTTTCACTGGACCGCGATCGCGAAGCGGAAGGGCATTCTCATCACCACGCAGATAAGCGTCACGTTGTTGAGCGCGAAGAATCCTTGCTTGCTGCTTTTGTAACTTCTTCGCTTCTTTTGTGGCAGCCGGTGCAAGGCGGGGGAGCGAGCGACTCTTCTCTACTTCACGTCGCTTAGGAGTCGGGCGACCTTTTTTCTCGGGCATGAGCGCTACGGTAGAGCGAGCATTCTCTCGAGCGCAACTCGGGCGAAGTGCGAAGTCTTCTCATCGACCTTAATCTGATTGATGATCCGACCTTCGACCAAGGTCTCCATAGCCCAAACCAAATGCGGCAGATCTATCCGATTCATCGTCGAGCAATAACAAACTGTCTTATCGAGAAAGACAACTTTCTTGTCTGGATTATTGGCGGCAAGTCTTTTCACCAGATTGAGCTCAGTACCGACCGCCCAAGCCGAACCGGCAGGTGCGGCAGAGACAGTTTTGATGATGCTCTCTGTACTTCCTACATAATCCGCGTTCTTGACGACATCGTGCTGGCATTCAGGATGGACCAAGATGTTGACGCCGGGAATGCGTTTTCTCATCTCTTCGATATTTTCGATTGAGAAGCGACCATGAACCGAACAATGTCCACGCCAGAGAATCACTTTGGCCTTCAGAATGGCTTCATCAGTGAGGCCACCGCGCGGCTTCCATGGATTCCACACGACGCACTCATCAAGGCTTAATCCCAATTTAAATACTGCAGTGTTGCGGCCAAGATGTTGATCGGGGAGAAAGAAGACTTTCTGACCTTGGTCGAAGGCCCAGCGCATCGCACGCTCTGCATTTGAAGAAGTGCAGATAGTGCCACCGTTCTCGCCAGTGAAGGATTTGATCGCGGCGGAGGAATTCATATAAGTGACGGGGATTGTCGAATCAGTGATTCCAAGTTCTTTCATGACCGCCCAGGCATCATTGACTTGGTTTGCGGTGGCCATATCGGCCATCGAACAACCTGCCGCCAAGTCCGGCAGGATGACGCGTTGATTATCTGCGGTCAAGATATCCGCGCTCTCCGCCATGAAATGAACGCCGCAAAAGATGATCAATTCAGCGCCACGATTGTCAGCCGCTGATTGCGCCAATTTAAAAGAATCGCCAGTGATATCAGCAAACTCGATGACTTCATCTCGCTGATAGTGATGACCAAGAACCATCGCTCGCTCTCCTAGAGCGCTTCGAGCACGTTTTGCGCGATCGACCAAGTTGGGGTCGCTGGCAGGCGGAAGTTCACCGGTGCAGGAGACGCCACGTTCGCTCGAGAGATCAGAGTTGGCTCCAAGCAAGAGAAGCTGAGCCAGGCTTGATGACATAGCGCCATTATCACCTACTTCACAGCCAGCGGCATGGTGGTTCCGTGCCAAAGGAAGCGGTCTTCCGAGCGAAGGAGTAAACTCGCTAGCAGATCACTAAAAAACGGAGACTTGATCAATGAGCACTGAGACAACAACGGGAATCGTCCTGACAGATACTGCAGCTGAGAAAGTTGCAGCCCTTCTCTCACAAGAGGGACGAGATGATTTGAAGTTGCGCGTCGCAGTGCAACCAGGTGGATGCTCGGGACTTCGCTACCAGCTCTATTTCGATGATCGCGCCATGGATGGCGACACAGTCGTGGCTTTTGGTTCTGTCAATGTTGTCACTGACAAGATGAGCACGCCATATTTGATGGGCGCGACAATCGATTTCGTCGACACCATCCAGAAGCAGGGATTCACGATTGACAATCCCAACGCCCAAGGCAGCTGCGCCTGCGGCGACTCATTTAACTAAGAATTAGTTAGTCGCTTTTTCTACTCTCGTCCGCGAGAAACACATTCAATCAGGGCTTGCGAGAGCGCTTGAATATCTCTGCTGGTCTTATTTGGATCGAGAGAAATCCTTATGTGCGCGACATTGGTCCATCCCATCGCATCAAAGACATGCGAAGGAGATAGCGGTCCGGCTCCGCATGCTGATCCGGCATCGATGAGAAATCCTCGTTCTTCCATGGCGCGGACAATCTCTTCTCCGATCACCGACGGTATGCCAATCGGACAATAACGAGGATCGAAATCAACTCCTTCATCAAGCAGCCGTAGATCTGGAATTGCGGCTCTTAGAAGGCCACGCAATTCTTGGTGCAATTGGCGAAGGTGACTTTCTTGATCTTTGTAATCTGCGACAAATGAAGAGAGCGCTACCGCGGAAGCAAGAAGCAATGGTTTTGAGTAAGAACCAAAGACTCTTCTCTTATCCATGGGGGGAATAGGACTTCGCCAACGGCCTTCTTTGGAAATGGCAAGGATGGCAATTCCCTGCGGACCGGCGAACTTTTGGGGATCCCACAGTGCCACGCTCCATCCATCAGGAAGTTTCTGTTGAGGCATCGAAGCGGTCATGTCGGCAAAGAGCGAATCATTGGAATTCAGAGTTGGAGTTCTTTGAATAGTTCCGCTCTCGCGATTAGTTCCTTGCCAACAGATTGCTCGGTGAGCGCTCGGATCTCCTTGTGGGACATCGAACTCTCCGTTCTGATTGACGCTCATTTGCTGTACCGATCCACCTTCATTGCTCAATCGCCGAGCAAATGCATGGACAACTTGTCGGTCAATCGCAGAATGGATGAAGGTGACATTCTCGCGGCGAGCGCGGGAATCTTCGAGCAGTCCTGAAATCGCGCTCCAAAAACCAAAACCTAATTCCCCAACGAATTCGAGTTCGTCGACCTTCCTTCCCAGATGTCCTGCGATCTCTTCCTTTGCTTCGGCTAGCAAAATTCGTAGACTTGATGATTGATGATGCAATTTCGCTGGATCGGCCCAACCCTGCTCAAAGAATGTGTGGAGCATTGCGGCCGCATTGGGCTGGAGCGGAGCGTCGCTCTGGAAATCAATCATGGAAGATTAGCGGCCCCGATAAGGGGTTCCTGTGATGGGGGACACCCTTGGAACGGTACCTCTTTCTCTACTCTCATGCGACCTGCGACTATCCTTCTCGCATGCGTGGATTGACCAAGAAAACGCTTCTTTCAAGCGGAATTCTTGCGTCATCACTTCTGGCCGGATGTTCCAACCAAGAGATCTCCGGCATTGGATTCTCATCGGATGCTTCAAGTGTCAATCAACATTCCCACGATCTCTGGCAAGGCGCATGGATTGCCGCCGCAATCGTCGGCGCTCTAACAATGGCGCTGATTCTCTGGCCAGCTATCTTCCACCGGAAGAAGGATGACCAATTCCCGAAGCAGACCCAGTACAACGTCCCTGCCGAAATTGCTTACACCGTTATTCCATTCATCATCATCGCTGTTCTCTTCGCCTTTACCGCTCGTGCCGAGAGCAAGATCGTCAAGGTTTCACCTCCAACTTCCACCAATGTGCACGACATAACCGTTAACGGAATTCAATGGTCGTGGCAGTTCACCTATAAGGAAGCAGGAGAAAAGGCGACTGTCACCGGCACTCCCGCACAACCTCCAGTTCTCTATATGCCGCTCGGAGAAAAAGTACGTTTTACGATTACGGCATCAGACGTGGTGCATGGTTTCTGGATTCCTGCATTCATGATCCAAATCCAGAATCTGCCGGGCGTCACCAACAAGTTGGAATTCACGGCGAACAAACTCGGAGAGTTCCCTGGTCGATGCAACATCCTCTGCGGACGTCAACATTCTCAGATGCTTTTTACTGTCAAAGTTGTGACGCCTGCCGAATATGACTCCTATCTTCAAACTTTGAAAGCTGGTGCGACCTCATGACCACCTATGCGACGCGTCCGACAGAGCGAGTTCTTTCAGGTGCGCCACGACCGACCAGCAAGGGAAAGATCTTCGTCAAATGGGTGACATCCACCGACCATAAGACAATTGGCTATCTCTATCTCATCACCTCATTTATCTGGTTTTTAATCGGCGGAATTCTTGCTCTCGCTATTCGAGCCGAGCTAGCTCGCCCTGGAATGCAATTCCTCAGCGCTGAGCAATACAACCAAGTCTTCACAATGCACGGAACGATCATGTTGCTGATGTTTGCAACTCCACTCTTCGTGGGATTCGCAAATGTGATCATGCCGCTTCAAATTGGAGCAGCCGATGTCGCCTTCCCGCGACTAAACATGCTCTCGTATTGGCTC
>Ga0214917_10007773_pt1 | contig 10726 bp, 8 predicted proteins | sample LL_1208_BB_MetaG_FD_177983 | JGI IMG/M metagenome (GOLD analysis project Ga0214917, IMG submission 177983) | Freshwater microbial communities from Lake Lanier, Atlanta, Georgia, United States - LL_1208_BB | ecosystem: Environmental > Aquatic > Freshwater > Lake | place: USA: Georgia | collected...
GCGAGAACGTCATATGAATGAAATTGTTGCTGTGGATATAACACGTCAAATTTTAAGAGCTGTTCATTACTTGAACAGTATCAATATAGTTCATGGGGACATTAAGTTGGAGAACTTTGTGTTTGCCACATCGTGTGGTGGTCGTCGATCAATCAACTTGAAGTTGATTGATTTTGGTTTTTCGGCAAAATTAGAATTCAAGGAACCTGGCCAAGATACTCGAATTATTCCTGCTGGACAGTACAAGGGAAAAGTATTTGTAGCGGCAGATTCTGCCGCTAGAACAGTAGCTGTTTGTGGTAGTCCACTGTATGTGGCACCGGAAACGGCGCGAGGTGGCCGGTCATTGAAGTCGGATGTGTGGTCAGTAGGTGTGATGGTATTCATGATGCTGTTTGGGAAGAGTCCGTTCAAGGGAACAACGTTTGATCAAATAGTTGCAGACATTGATGCGAATCGAGATGATTTGATTGCTTGGATTTTAAGCACTGAAAATAAAATCAAAGTAAGTAAAGACGCAATTGATTTCATTGATAGATGTTTAACTGTTGATCCAGAAGAACGAATATCTGCACACGATGCTTTGAGTCATAAATGGATAACTTCTTTATCTCCCAAACGTGGTCAAAATGTGAAGGAATCAGATTTGGAATTGTGTCGCCAATTAATCACTGAGTTTGCATCGTATGGACCCCTCAAACGTGCATGTTTGTGTTTGATTGCATTGCATGCACCTCCAATAAAGATTTTTCCGCAAATTGAAAACGTCTTTGATTACGTTGATGCCAACGGAAATGGGTACATTGAAGAAGAGGATTTGCGAACGACATTATTTGGCCCAAACATGGATCATGATTTGTTTGGTAAGCTGGATTTGTTTCAAGATTGTCGAATAAATTTTTCTGAATTTTTAGCCGCCACTGAAGTGAATCGTGCTCTTCAAATGATTGAACCAGCTTTCATCACTCCTGGAGTACCCATGGATAGAGGATTGAGTGGTGTAGATATTACTGGGTCATTGAGGAGACCGTCAACTATGCCAGGTGTACCTCCAGATCTCGTCAAGGTTTACGAAGGAATAGTGGACTCGGTGTTTCGAAAACTGGACGTGGATAAAACTTCGAAAATCTCACACTCTAATTTGCGGAAATTGTTTGGGCGTAAAGGGTACCAAGGAAGTGGTGTTCCGGAGATGATCAAAGAGGCTGACTACACAGGTGATGGAGTGATTGGCAAGGAAGAATTCTTTACAATGTTGTTTTCGTCAACATCTGCTTTACATCTTAGCAACTCAAACATAAATTAGAGAAAGGCTTGAATGATGTGTATTGAGTGAGTTGCGATTGCCCTAGTGTTGTGAAATGGCCTCTGGGATCCCTGCCATGTTCTACCAAATCTTGACCGCCGCAAGCGCGAGAAATTTGGGCAAACAAGCTTTCCTCAATGTAGTCAGAGTTGGCACGATTTGTCGAACAATCGTCTGGCCTTGCATTCCTCCTCTCATGTTGTACCAATACATCCGACAGAAGGATGAGGATTACTTCGCTTTGGAGCTTTTGAGATCCCGAGCTGAAATTAAGGACGCGAAAGCTGTAAACAACGCGAGCTTACCCGGATCCATCGGACATTGGAAGATTCAGGACGATCTCGAGCTTATTAGATCAGCCGCTAACGCGGAGTAAAGAGTGTGAGTATATGTGATGAAGTAGAACGAAACTAGATACTGATGAATGAATAATACAGTCGTAATAACAACAAAACGCGAATAAAAATTTTCAGGTCTTAGACACCACAACACGCAAGTATATGAAAATGTCAACGATTGGAGCTCAAGCTGCCTCAAAACCCGGTGCCCCTCCCACTGCACAAACAGGAGGGATCAAAGGAAAGTTCAAGAGTATCGGAAATTATATTGAAACAAAATCTGGTGTAGCGAGGACTTTCGGAATCATTGGCGGAATCGGTTTGACAGTTGTCTCTATCATGTCATGTTTCGCGATTTTCAACACGTTCCTGGCACCACTTACATATATCATGAATATCTTCTTCCTGATATTCGGCGTTGTTATATCGATAGTTTCGATATTCCCTGAAAGTGCTGTGTCAGAGAAGATCTACTCTCAAGTCAGTTTTATGTCGACCCTCCTTGGAAGAGCTGTTTTCTTCCTTTACTTGGGCGCCTTGCTGTTTGGCTCCGGATTTTCCGGGTCGTCCCCATCCTGGACTTATCTCCTCATCGGATCCTGGATGCTGTTAACATCAGGAGTGTATTTCTTTTTGAGATGTAAGGGTGCTGGAAACGCATCAATCGGGACCAATGATACACGATCCGTCAATGCCAACGTCTAGAGAGGCTATGGTCGAGTTCTGAGGAATCAGGCTGATAGTCAAGGAGGAATCGTTTTGATTAGAATTAGGGCTACGTTATCATTCTATAGAGCCCCTAGACCGTTCCAAGCTTTGAGCAAGCTACAGTATACAATTCTTTGAACTACTGAATATATCCGGATATGTATCCTGTGTAAACAGTGAATAGGGGTATATGCTTCGGTCAGAATGTAAAATCAAATAAGGTATCGCCAAAAATTTTTTAGCTCCCATCGGAATACTTCGTTTGTCGTATGCCGATATCGAAACGATCCAAGAAGCCTGTTGGTGATAAGTCTGAGAAAATTGGGCAAAACCCCGTTAAAGAGGTTAAGCCGGTTGATACAACTATCGTTGGTGTTTCCGACGAAGTTTCCACTGAGAATTTCTCTTCTTCTGATGACTCTGATGACGAAATCGTTCTCAATCGGTCCGGTAATGTTCCCAAGCATTGGTACGAAGAGGAGGAACATCGTGGATATGATATATACGGAACAAAGGTTGTCAAGACTTTGATGTCGTCGAAGATTGATGAACTCTTGAAGAACGCCGAGAACCCAGACAGTTGGAGAACAGTTCAAGATTTACAAAACGAGCGTGAAGTTTATCTTACAGATGCCGATATTGAAATTATTCGTCGTCTAAGAGCGGGCTACTACCCGGATGGTTCGGTTCGTGACGATGATTACTATGTTGAGTACGATGACACTCCACACAAGCTTCATCCACTGCGAAATAAGGATCTACCAAAGAGTCGTTTCTTGGCTTCAAAGGATGAGTCTCGCGAAATCACAAGATTGGTTAAACTTATTAGAGCGGGCAAATTGGTGCCTCGTAGTCGTCGAAACAATCGACCTCCAGCTGCCACATTGTTTGATATCTGGGCACCGGCTGATGAAGACACAGTTGTACCAAAGGGACCCTCACATATCCCAGCGCCCAAGATGCCATTACCAGGTCATGGTGAATCTTATCATCCACCAGAGGAATATTTGTATACCCAAGAGGAGAAGGATGAATGGTTGGCAGGTGATGACAGTACTCGCAAGTCTACCTTTATCCCCCAAAGTTTCCCATGCCTTCGTCGAGTACCATGGTATGCTGCATTCATAACTGAACGATTCAGTCGTTGCTTGGATTTGTACACAGTCCCAAGAATGCTCAAGAAGAAGATGAATGTTGATCCGGAGTCTTTGCTGCCACAGCTTCCAAAATTGTCTGATCTTCGACCATTCCCTACATGTGTTTCGGTTGAGTTTATTGGTCACGAGAAACCCGTCACGAGTGTCTCTCCATCCCCAACTGGCGAATGGTTGGCATCTACATCAACAGACGGATCAGTTCGTGTTTGGGACACCCTCACAGGTAAATGCATTTGGTCTGCTGCTGATGGTCCAAGTCGTAGTGTGGTTGCATGGCATCCATCACTCCCGATCCTTGCTATTGGTGATATGGACGGTTCAGTTAGTTTTGTGTTCCTCACTGATATGATTGAGGAATCGAGAGATGAGACAATTGCACAAAAAATTTCCGATGCTCTTTCTATTCCAGCTGGAATGGAAACCAACTGGGAAAGCGTGGAGGATAACAAGACCAAGATTTTGAAGTTCTCGTTCGGAGCTTCTACACCTATAACCTCACTGAGTTGGCACTCAAAGGGTGTATTTATAGCCGCAGTCTCGTCGGCTTCGGCCAGTCGAGAAAAGTCGTGTTGCGTTATCTCAATAGCCAATAAGAAACACGTTTCACCATTGAAGGGTAAGGGTCAAGCAACTGGATCCGCTAAACATGTTGTGTTCCATCCAAGCAAACCATACTTGGTTGTAGCAGGAACTTCACATGTAGCCGTGTTTGATTTGAAGACCCAAAGCAAGGTCAAATCCCTCAACCCGAATTCCAACACTGTTTCATCCATCGCCGTCCATCCTGCCGGGAACGGTTCACATTATATCGCTTCTTCGTTGGATTGCAAGGTTATTTGGTTCGATTCGGATGTTCGAGATAAACCATGGAAAAATTTGCGCCATCATGGATCTGCTGTGCGAAAGGTTGCAATTCATCCACTGGCTGGGGACCGATTACCTTTGATGGCATCCGCCGGCGATGATCGAGCTGTTCATGTTATTTACTCGAAGGTCTACGAGGATGACGAGACCAAGAACCCCATGGTTGTACCAGTGAAGAAACTCAGCCATCCGGACCGCGTTGTAGATTGCCAGTGGCATCCAACTTTGCCCTGGATCTTCACCGCGTGCACCGATGGTATAGTCCGCCTTTGGGCCTAGACGAAAGATTATGTTTCCGCAAGTCAGAATTTAGCTAATAAAACCGATCTCTTCTGCATTTGTACTGTAACCAGCACCATTAAAAAGGGTGAGAATAAAGCAGTTTAAAAAAGTGGAGCTGCGGGGAATCGAACCCCGGGCCTTCTCGATGCAAACGAGACGCGATACCCCTTCGCCACAACCCCTGTTGAAAGCTAGGAATTTTCGAAAGCGTTGGGTCATATAGGACACTGTTTCCGATAAGGATGGAAATTTATCACACGGTACAGTACCAACAGACAATAACAAGATAGAATGGCACGAATAACTGAATCTCTACATCTTCTTGAATATGCTGTCCCTATAAAACTTGAGCTCCGTAATGCTCGCCTCGATATCATCGAGAGCTCGATGCTTATAGGCCTTCGGAGGAGCCTTGGCAAAATCTTCCGGATACCATCTGGAACAAATTTCCTTCACTGTTGATACATCAAGTATTCTGTAATGCAAGTATTTCATGAAATTCGGCATATATGCCTCCAGGAACCTCTTGTCAGCATGAACTGTATTCCCTGATAGCAAACCCTTGCCTTGAGCCACATGTTTCGAAACGAATTCGATAACTTGTTTCTCGGCTTCTTGTTCAGTCACGGTACTTGCCTTAACTTGAGCGGCGAGCTTATCAGCGTCATGGTTGCCGTCAGCTTTCCATCCAAACTGGTTCTTGCACCAGTCATTCATGTTTGCGAGCACTTGGTCACTCTGATGGATGATTAGATTAGGTCCTTTATGTACGTTACTCAAATCGCTATCAGTGACTATGACTGCAATCTCGAGTAGTCGGTCATTCCCAACACCTCCTGGAACACCAAGTCCCGTCATCTCGCAGTCTACCCATACTAGTTTCGAAGCTGGATCCGCCATGATTCGTCGAAATACTGATCTCCACAAATTTCCCTACTAGTACATGCAACACACAACACAAGCCACTTCATGCTTCATACACTCTCACTATTGATTCGTTCTTGTTCGGTTTGTTTTTGGCAGACTCTCTCGTTGTTCGCCCTCCTAATGTCCACCCATTTGTTTACCTGCTCTAATGACCTCATCGACAAGCAGCATCTGCTCTGCCAAAACCGGCGCCAGCATCAACATTTGTCTCTTGACCGCATAGTTGTCATAAATACCTTCCATTTCGGGCGAAATTGGTTCACCAGAGTACAAGTCGAGACCGATTGGTTCCTTGCCTCCAGTGGCTTCAAATTCTTCCTCCAACTTGAGGATCGTTTCTTGAACATCAAATCCGGAATTCTCCGCCAACGTTCGCGGCACTACCAAAAGTGCTTCGGCAAATATCTCAACTCCAAGTCGTGTTTTACCACTAACAGTTTTCGCATACTTGAGCAACTGGTTGCGGCAAGCCAGTTCAAATGAACCTGCTCCTGGCACCAGACATTTATCAATCAGAGTGTTTCTGACGGCTCTCAAGCCGTCACGAACTGCGTCCTTTAATTGATTAATCTCGTGATCGTTTGGTCCTTTTATCAAGATAGTACATGACTGAGGATTCGCAACACCTTCTATGAAAGTGTACTTATCGTCGCCAAGAGCTTTCTCATACACTAGTTCAGCGAACCCGAGATCCGATGGACATACATCATCAACTGAGTTGAGGGCATTACCACCACATGCCAACGTGATTCTTTCCATGTTACGTCTCTTGGCCCGTCTTACTGCCATTATCCCTTCTTTTGCGAGCATATCGAGGGAAGGTGGATCAATACCCTTTTGGTTAACCAAGAAGAATCCGTAATTGGATTTATCACCACTACAAACCTTGTTTTTCAATTCAACAATTTTTCGAACTTTATCGTCTGTAAACTTTCGCTCGCTTGCTACCAATTTCTCTCGCTCTTCTGCTGATGAGTAAAAGAAGGTTGAGTTAACTTCTGTGTTTTCGAATTCCAACGAAACATTCAACGTCAGAATAAAACATTTCTCCAATCGTTTTGGCATTTCAGCGTCCCGAGTTCCGTGGTCTAGCACAAGTCCTCGAACCAATCGACTCTCCGTTGTTAGTCTCTCCTTCATCTCCATAATCTCAATCATAAACAAATCAAGAGGAACCTGAGCTGAGTCTGATGTCGTACGAATACAATCAACAGCTCCCACAACAATCGATGCCAACTGATCCGCATGTTGGCGAACCAGTTTTGTTCGAAGTGATGTTCGAGCAACATCAATCAGTTTCATCTTGTCTGAACTAGTGTCGATTTGTTTTTTGAATGACTCTAAAAACGTCACTGCTTCCATTCGTGCCAAATTGAACCCATCTGCAATCAATCGTGGATGCAATCCGTCCGCGATTTGACGTTCAGACAGTTTCATCAATTCCGCCACAAACAAGACATTCGAAGTTGTTCCATCACCTGTCTCTTCATCTTGTGCTCTCGCTGCTCGCGCAATCATTGCCGCAGTCGGATGTTGAATCTGCATCTCTTGAAGTAAAACGGCGCCATCTTTGGTGATCTTGATTTGACCCGCTCCACCTACCAACATTTTCAAAGCACCTCGAGGACCCAGATTCGATTTCAATACTTCTGCTAAACCTTTCGCGGCACTAGCGTTCGCATTCAAAGCGGCCATCGCACGCAACACATCTGCTTTCGAGTTCACCACTGATACCATAATTCAGATCGACGAACTAGGAGTGTGGGGATGAGGGATAACTTAACAGGGACATCGAGTAGCTGGAATGATATAAATTACCCTTCTTATCAGGAATACACGTATCGGCACCATGCTTGATCAGGTCAGCCAAGATGGGCGATTTCTGATTGAGTTTGAATGCCAAAAGCAGCGGAGTCTCGTGACTCAGATTGACAGTGTTTATGAGCGGTTTCAATTTCTCATATTTCAGCAAAGATACGCATAAATCATACTCTGAAATACGAATCAGCGCATGCATTATGGTGTCTCCAATGGCTGTGTGGAATGGAAGAACCGTGTTCTCAATGATCTTGCCAAGTCGTTCTTCGTCCTTAGACATCTTGGAAACCATCTCGATCAGATCACAGACGCCCGGGAACTGATTGTTTGAGAGGAGAGATGAGAATATGGAGACGATTGTGGATGGTTGGTCAAGGACTCGAACCAGTTGCTGTTCGAGCAAGGGTGATTTTGAACGAGAGCCTACCATACGAACAATCAGAGACTCTATTGACGGGGTCGTCTTCGAAAGTTGAACGTTGGTTGATGGACGATTCTGCTGATTTCCTTCTGCCGTTGCTCTCTTGAGCGCAAAAGGATCAAGACGAATAAGTGCTCGCCATTGACCTTTATGTGGAAGTAGCGGTGTGCTCAGTTTACCTGACGAACACAAGGATTTCAGTTTGTTGATCTTCATAAATCCCGACTTCTGGCACAAAACAGCAACAAGCAACTTGAAGTTAGCTCGCGAAACCTCGGCAGTATCTACCAACGCTCTCCCTGTATCGAAGACGAGACGATTCGGTACGTAATTTGAATCCGTTAGATACTTCCGCCAAATTGATATTCCTAGTGGCGTGTTCCGAGCTAGCGACAGATATAATGATACTGATGATCTTGATAACTCGATTGCTGTTATGGAATCAAGGAATGAGGTTACAGACGAAAGTACCTCTCCACATGACAATATATCTTCCAATGATGTATTCCTTGTGATGATTCCCATATCGGAATCGGAAAAGTTTTTGCAGGTCACTGCAACTTCATGTACCGTTTCAAAACGTCAAATCAAATATACGCATCTAATTCCCATCAAGAGAGCACTGCATCATATAATATGCTTGATAATGGTATGAAAATGGTAGATGTCATGGATGAGATCCGGAAAACGCGTCTCAGGCCCGTTCAAACCTCGAATCCTACACATCCGCAGGGAAATATCGCCGATGAGACGAGTAGGCGAGATTCCGGCAACGAATTCCTACCTACTATCACGTCTGATACACTTCGAAAGCCGTTCAAGGGTATTTATCTCCCGTCAAGCTATGATTACGGATCCCGAACACCAACGGCGATCCATTTACCGGATCGACACTTCCCGAAAACGAACACATTCAGCAACTCGTTTACTGGACGGCAAACTCGTTCCGCCGGGTTTATAACAACTTGCTCACGATCGCGCGTGCACTCGGAATTAGATGAGTACCACTGATCGGTCTTGAGAATTTGTCCTACTGTACGGCTAAGTGAAACGTGTTTGACATGCGTAATTAATATTAGTCGAATGAGTCTTCATCCTCAAAAGCGGCATAGTCACGAGCTGCTGTCAATCTGCGTCGGGCTTCCAGGAGGGCGCGAGATGCTGGAGGGCTTGTTGGGGCTTTTTTGGGCACATGGACTGATTGTGAGGGGGCGTGATTCTCGGTCGCCGCTGATTTTGTCGGCCGAGGACGAGATAACAAAGTTGATTTAGGTGGTATCACAAACACAAGCGAGGTACTCATCTTCGTGAGACCTTTCTCTTTGCGTGTTGCTTCATCAGCGACTTCATCGACGTCTACTTCGTAGACGTAATCGAAGAAGTCGATCCCATTAATCTGTAGATCTGATCCGGTATTCGTGTTGTTTGGGAGTATAGTGAAATCAACAGTTTGTCCATCGATAGGATGACTCCAGCAATATCTGAGATCGTCCACGGTTGTTTTCTTACAGTCATGAATGCTTCTTCCATCCATGAATATCGACTTCTTCCTGGAAAAACGGGAGTTTACAACTTCGATCCGAACAGTAACCTTGTAATTGAATAGAATAACGAATTCGCTCTTGATTTTAGAGTTAGAAATAGTTTTCCCCACGCAAATCTCCCGGAAGTGTGTAGGGATTACAGATAGCGACGTACTCATGGTAAAACTACAAAGCGCCATTGAAACTTCCGTGAATGTAACGAAGGTTGAATATTTCGCAAACTGAATAATTTCCCGAAATGGATTTTGATAAGTCCTTTATATCGGGCCTCGAGTTTCTTGTACCGTCGGGATCACTGCATGTGATCCTTAATTCTGTCTTCGCGATTGCGCACTCAGTTGTGGCTGGTTTGCTGGTAGCCTCCATGGGTGATCCGTATCGAGCAGTGATTGAGGAACTAACCCAGGAGGCCGCGAAGAATGGGACAGTTCTGACTCTCGAAGAAATCAAAAGCTCAGATGAGAACCCGATACCAAGTGAATCGGCCCCCAATCCGGTTTTTGCGATTGCGATGATTGTATCAATCGGATTGCATGTTCTTTTTTACCTCGCACAAAAATGGTCAGTGGGTTTGCGGATTAGATTACTATACCGCCGCGTTGCGAGTATTCGAAACAAGCCATCGCATATTTGCGTGTACCCACCTGAGTTCAGAGGTAAGCCGGAGATTCTTCCCCTGGTTCCATCGGTCGGCCCTGATGGATCTCGTCGTCACCGATTTGATTTTCAACGCCGAAAGTTCGAGATTGTTTCGGACGAATCAGTCCCACGAGTTGAACTCCTCTCTTATCCGCTCAATGTTCCGATCCCCCGATTTGTCTCTGAGAACAATGGTATCGATTCATCAGAGGTTATCCGTCGCCAATCCCTGTATGGCCTCAATATGGTTGACATTCCAGTGCCTCCCTTTTACAAACTTTACCTTGAACAACTCCTCTCACCTATTCCTATCTTCCAGTTGTTCTGTTCGGCTCTTTGGATGATGGACGAGTATTGGAAGTACACTTTGTTTACATTACTAACTATCTTTGGTTTTGAGGTGTCCACAACCGTTCAGCGTAAGAAATCTCTAGAGACTCTTCGGTCCATGTCGGGCAAAGTTATTGTCCCTGTACTAGCGAAGCGTAACTCGTCCTTCGTTCAGATCACTTCAGAGCAGCTGGTTCCCGGCGACCGCATCAAATTGTTCCCAAACACCACTGTTGTCCCTTGTGATTGTCTTATCGTTGGAGGCTCTGCTGTGGTTAATGAAGCGTCTCTCACTGGCGAATCTGTTCCACAAATGAAGGATGCAGTTGACGATTCTGACGATGATCGCATCCTCGACATTGCCGGAAGAGACAAGGTCCATTGTGTTTTCG
>Ga0214917_10007774_pt1 | contig 10726 bp, 13 predicted proteins | sample LL_1208_BB_MetaG_FD_177983 | JGI IMG/M metagenome (GOLD analysis project Ga0214917, IMG submission 177983) | Freshwater microbial communities from Lake Lanier, Atlanta, Georgia, United States - LL_1208_BB | ecosystem: Environmental > Aquatic > Freshwater > Lake | place: USA: Georgia | collected...
GTGAAGCTAGCTGTTCAATAAATGTTTGTGGAAAAAGTTCGGTGTAATGATAGATATCCCGTCTTACTTCAAATGTGTTGCTTTGAATGAGGCGGTCTAATTTTGCAAGAGCTTGCGCACAGGGCAACTTGGCATGAGCGGCGCCACAAGCGTAAAAAAAGAGAAGCCAAACAATGAAAGCTTTGATTTTTGTCCCGAACATACCCGCTCGGATTGACTGCAATTTAACGGCCTGATTTTCGTGCTAGGTTCTCTAATGGAATACGGCCATCCAATCGACACAAAGTATGAACTTGGAAGGCAGCTCAAAGAGCACTATAGTTAAAAGATGCCATCATCTATCGTAAAAGCCATCGTTTTTGATTTAGGAGAAGTCTTAATCAAACTTGATTTTTCACAAGTCATGGCCCTAAGAAAAAAGTGCAGTCAGCATCTTGAAGCTTCGATTCAGTCTATGAATGAATGGCCCATTTACGATGCTTTTGAACGAGGTCACGTTAATGAATTTGAGTTCATTCAAAAAATCAACTTGGAACTTTCTTTATCCCTGAATCCAGAAACTTTCAAAACAATTTGGAATTCTGTACTCAAAGAACCAGTTCCCGAAATTGGAACTACTTTAAAACGACTCAATAAAAAATATCCCCTCTGGGCGCTCACAAATTCAAATGAAACTCACATCAAACATTTTAAAAATAACTATCCTTGGCACCAAGAATTTCAAGAAGTGCTGACGAGCTTTGAATTAGGTCACCGAAAACCGGAAAAAGAGATTTATGAAAAAATGCTCAACCGAATTGGCTTTAAATCTGACGAGATACTTTTTTTAGATGATAGAAAAGAAAACGTGGAGGGGGCAAGAAAGTTAGGGATTCGATCAGAGCTCTGCCAGCACACCCCTGAAGACTTGCCCCATATTTTCAAACGACATTCCATTAATTTTTAAATTGTGAAGAATATTCCATAATTTTGCCCTTTAGCGTTATTGCGGCGCGCCGATAACTAGGGCATGAAGATATTAAAAGCCCTTACAATAGCCATTGTATTAACCACGGTCGTGAGCTGCTCCTCAATCGAAGTACAAGAGCCTCCCACCAAACCCGCTGCTGGATTCGAAAACCCGCGACAGCCAGATAGTCAGAAAAGGGTTTATGAGAGTTTAGGAATCTATTCCTCGGGCGATAAGCTTCGCGGGGATAGTATGCTGGAGGCATCTCTAGCCGATGCCCTCTACCGAAGAAAAATACGAAATATCACTTCTTCCATTGTACTTCCAGGTGCTCAGACGAGAGCGATAGGTCCAGTCGTTAAAGTGCTAAAAAAAGACAACTTTGAAGCATTGCTCATCATTAAGAATCTAAACATAGTCTCTGAATCTTCGAGATCTCCCAGCGGGACTGTCGGAAACGATGGTCGCTCAACTCTACTTATCAACAAGGAACCCCAACCGTTACGTATTTTAACTGCAGAACTTGAGTTTATTGATCTTAAATCTAAAAACACAGTCTGGACGGGGCAGTTAACTTTTCAGGACACCAATTCCCTTCCGGTTCTCATCGAAAAAACAGCCACAGGGATCGCAGACTATTTAGCAAGCAAGCAGCTTATTCCTTAAAAACACTGAGCTGCAAACTAATCACAGTTCCTTTACCTAGAGCCGAGTCGAGACTTACTCGCCCGCCCCAAGACTCAACTACCGATTTCACATAAAAAAGCCCGAGTCCACTACCCTTTTCTTTATCAAAACTAAAGCCCTGCTCCCACACTTTCTGAAAAAGCTCTTTGGCGATTCCTTTTCCATTGTCTTTGACAGAGAGGTACAACTTATCACCAGTCTCGGTACACTTGATTCTAATCTCCCCACCTCGGGGAAGTGCTTCTCTGGAGTTATCTAGAATATTTGACATAGCCCTTTTGAGTTCACTTTCGTTAGCTACAATTTTAATATTAGGAATTTCGGATACTGCCCATTGAATGGGCGGTTCGTCGATAAAAAGAATTTGTTTTTCCTGAACGATCTCACTCACCACTTTTTTAAGTTCGCAAATACTTTTAGAATTATCTTTTACCATCTCTTTAGCTCTGTCTTTCTTGGTTGCATCCAGCAAATCCTGCGCAATAATAAAAATCCTCTCTGAAACACCTTGAAATATTTCCTTCTGATTATCCGGCAAAGGAGGTAAATTCTCAATAGCCAGCGTTAGTGCTGCGAGTGGAGAGCGAATATCGTGAGCTACTCGATTTGCGAGCTCATACTTTGCAACGCCAGTAGCAAATTGAATTTCTTTAGCCCTTAACTTTTGAATATTAGCGACAAGTTCATTATAACTTTTCACAAGACTTATAAATTCGGTAGGAGCATACTTAAACTCTGCAGAATCTGTTGACAGAGGTTTTAGATTCGAGAGTTCTTCAATTTTAAGAGCTATTTCAGAGTTCATTTTCTCAACGGGCTTTACGACACTCAATTTCAGGGTCGAAACCCACAGCCACACGCCGCACTTAAGAATTAGAAATACCACAATACAACAGCTTAAAATGATCAGTGAGGGCTTTAAAAACCTACTCCACTGATAGGCAACCTGCAAAACAAGATACCCCTGCAATCGTTCACCCACTAGAAGGGGGCTAATGTCAGTAATTTCACCTTTGAGATAATGAACATTTATTTGAGCAGTCTTAATTTCGCTGGCGGATACCGTAAAAAAGTGTCCACGTGAATACTTAATTTGACCACGCTGATTATAAACCTGAAAACTAAAACTCGAATGACTAGGCTCTGGTTCTTTAATTTCTTCAACTGAAAGCCATTTAAGATCAGCATCGTTTTTCAAAAACAGAGACTGCGCAATTCGTTCTTGGTTTTTCTCTTTCCAAAGAGCAAGTTGTTTTTTACTTTGCGTAATCTCACCAACAACGAAAAACACCTGAAGGGCGCAATAGCACACAAAAACCGGACCGACGATCCACCATGTAAACTGTGAATTTTTCTGTTTCAGTAGTTTTTCTAGGGTTCTAGTTTCCACTTTACCCTCAGAGTTTTCACTCGCTTGCTTTGAGTACTATTTGTGACTTTGATGTGAATATCGCGAATTGGGGAATGTGTCGGGCCAGTATTAAAGTCAATGACTCCTTGAGTTGAATCAAATTTTTGATGCTCAATAAAATATCTAACCCTATCGACCGTAGGTTCTGGCTGTGCTTGAACGATAGCTTTTGAAAGCACAAGTAATGCATCATAGGTCAATGCAGCTTCTTCGCTTGGTTTTGATTTTGGAAAAAGGGCTTTGTAACCTGTTTTAAACTCTTCGTTATGAATTGTTTTCTTTCTTTCGCTCCAAAACGAAGCGAAATAAAGGCGTATTTTAGGCTCTTCGCTCATTAAAGCTTTAATTGTTCGCTCGCTTCCGATGGGGTCACCACAAAGAAAAGGCAGATAAGGATCTGTTTTATGGATATATTTTACTAAAACTGCACTTTTTAAAAACGAATCGGAAACAAAAACGAGGTCGGGACTATTTTTTTTAAAAAGAATTTTAAGTTCCTGTAGGTCGTGCTTTTCACCATTAAAAACGAACTTATCCACTTGAATATTCTCTACTCGCTGCAATCCTTTCATAAAAGCTTCAGCTACAGATTGCGAATAAACAGACCGCGTATTAATCAAAATCAATATCCTTTTTCTTTGAAGATTATTCGTTACAAAGCGAGCCAACCCCCCGCCAACCAACACTTCGTTCGCAGCGATTTGAAATGTGTTCTTCTTCCCTTGAGCAACTTTAGACAAATTTGCAGTGGGAGTTATAAATAGAAATTCGCTTTCTTCGGCTGTCTGTGAAGCTATAAGAGCTTCATCGCTCGTCCTTAACCCCACAACAAATGGATACTCTTTGTCTTTGATCGTTTTAAGAGCGGAAAGGGTTCCATTCACAGTTCCTTGAGAATCAAAAAACTCAAGCTTCAGAAAGTCGGCCGAGGTCGGATGGTTATGAAGAAAAACCCGAGCTCCTTTTAGCAACTCTTTCTCAACGGAATCCGTTCCAGTTTTTGCAAAGAGGATGGCGACCTTAGACTTTTTATGAAGCCCTGTATTCTTTTCCCCATGAAGCGCATTTAGACCAAAAAGATTAATCAAAAGAAAAAGGTATAAATGTGGACCTTTCCTGAGCATCACGATACTATAGTTGCAACCCCAGTACCCAACTCTGTCAAAAGATTGAATAGGCTATGTGAAGCAAAAACTTTCATACCCATCCTAAAACCTCGAAATTTCGTCAATCGACTGTCCAAAAAGTTGACACCTCAGAACATTACTAACAGAGGTTCTTTGGATGCACGGTTTTCACAATTTTCCACCCGTATTCTGCGCCTACAAAATTGGATTTAATCTTGCACCCCTGAAATGGAATTGGGGAAGTTCTAATGAAGAAATCGGGTTTTTTATTTCCATTCCTATTATTCACTTTGTCGATCGTCGCGTTGGGCGAACCGCTTGACCACGATGAAAAACAACGTAAGGGGCAATTTCTACCCGACAAAAGCAATCCATATTTTAACCGTTTGGTAGATAAGACGGCTGATTTCAATGAAGGTCTCGAATTCAAATGCGTTAAAGTTCCTGGAGAAAAGGGATGGCGCCCTCAGAGCTTACGGACTCGAGGCCATAACCAACCTTTTCCCCCCTTAGGCCGAGACCCAATACCCGATGAAGAGACTTGCAAAAGAATTGTCCGCTCTTCAAAAAATGGGGTTGTTTGCTCAAATACGGGTGTGGCTCCATTCTATAAGCCAACTCACTTTTCAGGCTCAACTGAGTACCGCAGAGACTTTGGCTTTTGGGGTTCCTCAACCTCTTTGGAGGAATGTTTAATTGCAACTCGTTACTCTTCTGCTGAACGAATTTGTTATTGGGGAGGAAGCGATTGGTACATTGGGGACATTAAAGGGTCGAAGAGAGGCCTAGGGGGCCCATTTCGAAATGTGAAAGATTGTGTCCGAAGTTACGGGGCAGATCCCACACAAAAGGTGAAGCCCCGAGAATTTTCCACTTTTTTTAAATCTCAATCGAAGTAAACACCATGACTCAATACTGGCTAAGACATTTTGGGCATTTATTACTTTTGCCAATATATTTTCTCTTCACTGAAGTCACTCTCGCTGATAACGGCGTCACCGCGAGCGAAGGGATTCGAATGAGCCCCGATCTTTTGCCCTCCGAGCACTCGGAGGACATTCTAGATGCAGCTGCCTCGCCCAGAAGAAGAGCAGTCAGTGAAAATTCAGGCCACGATGGCAATAAGGATTGTGATTGCGATGTTTCTAATTCCAAATACAAGGGACTATTCGAATCTTACTCGTCACCTCAGTTCACAAAAACTAAGACGGGCACAGGGTTAACTCAGTCCTGCAAAGAGTGTCACGAAAACAAAGAGACCGGTTTTCATTTTGAAGATTGGATGGAGGATCAAAAGCAATGGGAGGAAAGACTCGTATCTTTAGACCCTATCGAAAAAGCACGAACCCTAAGGCTTCTTAGTCAGCTCTATGGGGCTCTTGTGGATAGTCAAAATATGCCACCGCAAAGTGAACCCGAAAAACGGGCAAATTTTCATGCGCATCCAGGTGCCAAACCTTTTATAGATTTTCTTACCAAAAAACATTTGGCCTTAAATCCCAATGAAAATTTTACCATTGCACCTAATAAAGTTCGTCTGATGTCTGAGGAAACGGAGAAAAAATATCGAGACCTAATCCCAAAAACAGAAAGTGCACGACTGAATAGCATTTTAAATAATCCAAACCTTATTTTTTTGGACAAAAAACACATGGTTCCCGGATACCAAGATCCAAGTCTTCCTGTAGCGGGTGAGCGCAGCACCGAACCTGGGTTTAGGGGAGCTGGATTTGCAAAGGATGCTCCATTTATAGACAACAACGGCCATCTAAAACTTTGGTCGCAAGGCTTTGGAATTGAAAAAACACCCAATGCAGAAACATTCCATTTCCTTCAATTGCCGCAAAACACAGATGGGACTCTTCAAAAAATAAAAGTGACCAAACAACGAACCCCGCAGCCGGACGGAGGTTTACTGTATAACTGGGAGTTCCCCGTGGGAACAGTCTCAGGTGAAGTTATTCTTGGAAGGAACTCCAAAGGCGAAAAGTTCGTTCTACAGATTAGAACACGAACAAAAGACCAGGCAGTTGGGCCTTGGGCTAGTGATATATTTAAACCCTTTCCTACAGTTCAGCACTTTAGAAACAAATTACAAGAGCTTTCAAATTCCCGACCAGAACTCGCCCAAGAGGCTCGCCGAGTTTTGGAGGAACTGAAAAAACCTGGAAGGCTAAAAGAAGTCTCTTTGGGCATGCATGGGTATCAGGTTGGAGATCTTGATTCAAAGGGGGGAACTGAAGTTCTGCCTGAGATGTCAGAAGCTTTGACACAAGCACTCTTAAAAGAACCTTTCAAATCAAGCTTAGGCGCCGAGTGGGACAAAGACTCATCAGTCACAGCTTTTGCCCCTACTTCGAATCAGCCCTTTAGCTTGGTCAGCCAACATAACAATGAAGGGGCTCTTATGGTTGGCCGAAAAAACTGCGGGCAATGTCATCAAGATTCCAATAAGCCCATAAGGGACTTTTATCTTAAATCTCACCCCAAGTATTACTCTTCGATCGTTGCCTATGCAAATACGCCGGGAAGTGACCAAAACTTAAGGTTTAATATATTTGATCAAGGCCATTTCCAGAGCTTCGGTGGAACAGGTGTCAATGACAATCGCGTAATTAATCCTAAACTTTTTCCTATTTTAGATGTTAAATAGGCCCGTTTTTAAAAAGCGAGGGAGCCATTTTTTTTCAAAAGGTCAATATCGAGATAACTAATATCTGCAACCTGCAGTGTAGTTTTTGTCCTGAAGTGATACGCCCTAGTGGCTTTATGTCTCTTGAACTTTTTTCAAAAACGCTCGCTCAAGTATCCAAAGTCACTTCTCTGGTTGCACTTCATTTAATGGGAGACCCCCTTGTTCATCCCCATTTAAAAGAAATTTTAGATCTTTGTGACCACTATAATACAAAAGTATTTCTAGTGACCAATGGTTTACTTTTAAAAGCTCCTGAGTTGCTTCTCCATAAAGCCATACACCAGTTAAGTTTTTCTCTTCATAGCTATACCGATAATTTTCCCGGGCAAGATCCCTCTGCCTATTTGGAGCGCATTTTTAAACTCACTGAAATGGCTTTTGAAAAACGTCCAAAACTTTTCATCAATTATCGACTTTGGAATCTGAATTCGAAAAATGGAACAGACCAACAGAACGAAATCTTTTTCAAGGCTATTGAAGACCGTTTTCAAATCAAAATCCCCAGAAACATTGAAATTGCGAACAACAAAAACCTCAAACTCAAGAATTACCTTTCTCTACATTTTGATGTGGAATTTAATTGGCCGGCTCTTTCTCTTCCGGTTCTTGGAACCAAAGGAACTTGTCACGGCTTAAAAAGTCACTTTGGGGTGCTTATCGATGGCACAGTAGTACCCTGTTGTCTTGACAAAGAGGGCCATATTCCGCTTGGAAATCTGAATCAGCAACCCTTAAATCAAATTCTAGCGAGCCCAAGAACTCTTAAAATCATCAAAGGCTTTCAACAGAACCGCCTCGAAGAGGATCTGTGCCAACGATGCCAATACATAGAACGATTCCAAAAAAGATAAAATTGTCACGGCTAGTTATTTTTAAACCGCCAAACAGATCAGCAGTTAATATTTAAAACTTTTTTATATCCAAATTACCCTAACATCCACTACACTTAAAACTTGTCGCATCAGGTAACGCATTTAAACATTCACAATATACGGGGGAACTCATGAAGATTTTAAAATCTATTCTTCTGCTCCTGGGTTTAAGCTCATTCGCATTAGCCACAACTCCAACAGGTCGGTACAAAACTATCTATGATCAAATGAAATCTTTAGAGAGTGCCCATCCTGATACTGTTAAAGTCTTCTCGATTGGTACGAACGACGATGATGTTGATCTTTATGCTCTAAGAATTAGCACATCTCCTCAAGAAATAGACAAAAGCAAGATTGGGCAATTTATGGTGGCAACTCACCACGGAAACGAAGGGGGCTCGACCAACTTAGCGATGGAGTTCTCAAAAGACCTTATTGCTCGATTTGAAAGCTCTGAACGATGGAGAGGGAATCTCGCAGGTATGGAGTTTACAATCGTTCCCGTTCTCAACGTTTCGGGATACAACAACAATGCACGGCATGAACACGGACATGATCCCAATCGTGATTATCCAGGACCGTGCAGCGACAAGGGATGGGGAAAGCTTAAAAGTATTCGCTCTTTGATGAGTTTTCTTGAAACACGGCCCTTTGCTGGAAGTGTCACAGCTCACGGCTATGTAGGAAATGTCACTTATCCTTGGGGATTTTACACAGATAACAACAACACTTTAGATGAAAACCGATACCGAGAGATCTTTCAAAAAGTGGCTGAAGTGAACGGTTACTCCTATGGAAACTCAGGAGATGCGATTTATCCAGCTAACGGATGCTATGAAGATTACGTTTATTGGAAACATGGAAGCTGGTCTCTTTTGGTCGAACTTCTCAATGGCAGCCAAAAAGATGTCGCAAGCACGGTGCCAGCTATGGCCAAGTTTTACGACCTCATCGATGCTTCACCAAGTTCTAAAAACCAATTCGCAGCCAACTGTACTCGCCACCGCGGTCCAGATCTTCGAAGAGAATAGAACAGAATGACTTTACACTCTTTAAAAATTCTAACGGGGCTCTATCTCATCATAGGGCTCCCGTTAGCTGCAACAGCTTCCCCTTCAAAACTTGTTTGTGCCCATTTTGTGACTGAGAATATTCCGTTTTGTACTGTCACTTTAAAAACGGATGAGAATGGCACTTTAGAATCCTTGGCCTCTGTAGAGCACGCAGGTTCAGTTCATTCCACGGTCATTAAATCTCTAGCCCCCAAACCTGGTGAAAAGTTTCGGCTCTATCTTGATGCCAATTTAGAGGGACAGGAAATTGAAATGATAATTGACGAGACACCTAATTCAGATGGCACTCTGCCCTCAGTCATGATTAACCACGAAGCTCCCTTTGCCAAAGAGATGTATGGTAGCTGTATTGAGAAATCAGCTTTGAACTGATTTGATTCCAAATCCCCCAACAATTAAACAAACCAATCCTGTGATGAGCGAAGCCCAATTGAGACCTAAGGATCTATTCATCCATTGATAGAGATCAAAAACTAGGAAGCCACCTCCCGCAACGATCAATGCCATACTCACAATCGCCAAGGCCATGCTCGGAATAGCCTGCTTTATGCCCCTCAGATAGTCTTTTGCGGACGGTCTTTTTAATCCCAAAGCTATCAAGTCATTGGAAACTTGATTTAGAGACTCGAAGATTTTCTGAGGTTCAATAGCTTTCCCAAAGCAAACCCTACTCCTAAAGCCGTTCCAATCGCTGCAAAGGGATGATTCTCAATAGCCTGCCCTACTTTCTCACGAGATTGTTTCATCTGTTGTCTCAACGACCCCAATGTCTCCTCGGCTCTTTTTACAATCTGCTGAAACTGTTCAGTCGTTTTCCCAAGCTCAAGACTCTCTTGCCCTTCAACTTGACTCGAACCTAAATCTTTTGCATCGATCATGAGTGCGTTAAGATCATTTTTTAAGTTCTCTAAGTCTTTTTGTAATCTTCGTTGAGCTAGCATAGAAACCCTCCATGATTGGTTGTTTTTTTTATTTATAACTGCAGACACTATGCCAGCTACTAAAACGGCTTGAGGCTTTTCAAGACTAATGATTTGAGAGATACTACCCTCATGAAAACTCTTTTTCTGATTTCTCTTTTAACTATTGTAAGTTGCGCCACTGCACAAACTGTAGCTTCAAAAGAAGAACAAACCCAGTTGCAGTGTGCTCCTTCGGGCTGTAGCGGACAAATCTGTGCCGAAAAAGGGAAAAGTGTTATCTCAACTTGTTTAATGTTGCCACAGTATGAGTGCGTTAAAAAATCAAGATGTGAAGTACAATCGAATGGAAAATGTGGTTGGACTCCTACCGATGAATACTTGGCCTGCTTAAAAAGATATCAACCTGCACAGAATCGTTAACACTTATGCCTAAATTGATAGCTACAATTTTTTTAGTATTGAACCAACAGCATGTGCCTTTGTTGTTTCCGCATGAAGCTCATTGGACGCTAAAAAACGACAAAACCGAAAGACCTGGGGTCGGCAAAACTGAAAGTTATATCGAGCAAGATTTAGAGTTTGTCAGGATGAAAGGACAATTAGCATCTCTGCCCTCAACCATGGGTAGAGTTGGTTTTTCGCTCATGGAAACAAATATCACTGGAACCCTTGTTGATTCCGAAGGAATACTATTTACGGGTACTGGCACCTCAGGGGCTATCTTTTCGGTGCTGGTCAAAGACAATCAAAGCGACCAACCTCAAGGCATTCTTACTTTTCAATGGGATTTTGAAACTAATGGCGATAGGAAAACTTTCTTTGCTCCATGGAAAGAATTCACTGCAACCATTCGTGGAAAAAAGGTTTCTGGATTTCAACTGGACTTAAACTCCGTTCATTCACTCTCATTTCAAATTTCCAGAAGTCATCAAAAACAAGGGTACGACACAGTTCCTTTGGAATTTGAGTGGGAGATGTAATGTTTCAAG
>Ga0214917_10007775_pt1 | contig 10725 bp, 21 predicted proteins | sample LL_1208_BB_MetaG_FD_177983 | JGI IMG/M metagenome (GOLD analysis project Ga0214917, IMG submission 177983) | Freshwater microbial communities from Lake Lanier, Atlanta, Georgia, United States - LL_1208_BB | ecosystem: Environmental > Aquatic > Freshwater > Lake | place: USA: Georgia | collected...
TGTCAACCGCCATCACTTTAGGGCCACTGGTATTGGTTCCTCCGCAAGCTTCGGTAAGGGTAGCGGCTACTTGTCCTCCTATTGTTTGATTGTAAACATCAACGGCTACTGCCACTTGGTTGTCTCCCATATCGCTTCGGAGAGTAGGGGATACTTCTTCGACAAACCGACTATCTTTACCTTCTCGCTTGGCAATTCCAGGCTCAAAGGCAATTGTGCCAGCAGTCTCTTGAACCAGTGGGATATTCCCACCTCCAGTTCCGTAACGAGATACACAGCTGGGAGCCACTTCCAGTGGTCCAGTAACTCGGCTATCGTTTGGGTGATTCTCATAAAGCACTGCGTGTTTGTCTCCTTTGGTGAGGGTGGGGCAAGGATCTCCGTCTTTTCCAACTCCCAGGCCGTTGCCTTTGCCGTCTTGTTTTTCGCCCCGCTTACCAGCGTGACGAGTAGCCTGATCGTGAATTGGGATTGCCGATTTGACCAGCAATCGACCCGTGGTGAGGTCTTGGTTTCCGATCCCTTTGTAATCTCTTGCTAGAAGAGTGTCGCAGGGAGACTCTGGGTTTGTCCAATAATTCTCGGCTAGGGAGTCTGAACTTTGACCGCCGTCTCGAGGGCTTCCTGAAGCATGGGTGGAAGTTTCTTTCCCCGCACTTCGGCTCGGCGCAGAATCCCTTCGCAAGCTCGCCCACTCAAATAGAACTTTTGTGGGATCTCCGTAGTCTCGAGGACATGCGACAAGGAAACAACGCTTGCGTCGTTGGGCCACACCGAAATATTGGGCATCCAAGCATCGCCAAGCGATTGACCTTTTGGGGCCAAACACACAACCAGCGTCTTTCCACTTGCCCCCTGGTGGTTGTAGCTCGCCGTCTTCACCGGCAAGTGCTCCCAGAAAGCACCCAAATCCGTTGTCTTTAGAGGTGAACACTCCTGGGACGTTTTCCCAGACAATCCAGTTTGGGTTGAAGTGGTCGGCAATTCGGACAAAGGTGAGGGTGAGACCGCCTCGGGGGTCGTCGAGTCCTTTCCGCAATCCCGCCACGCTGAACGCCTGACAAGGCGTTCCTCCGACCAAAAGGTCGATTGTTCCAAGTTTCCAGTCTTCATATTTGCTCATATCTCCTAGGTTAGGAACCTCTGGCCAGTGATGCTTAAGCACCGCTGACGGGAAAGGTTCGATTTCTGAAAAGGCAACTGGCTTCCAACCAAGCTTCTCCCAAGCTACGGAAGCCGCCTCGATGCCCGAACAAACGGAGAGGTATCTCACGAGAGAACCCCCGCTTTTCTTTTGCGGGAATACCCCGCAAAGACGCCCGACTTAACCAACAATGTCCGTGCTTTGGAGGCTTCTGAACCGGCGGGTTGTGTGCCGTGAATTAAATGAGCAAACGATTTTTCATTTGGCCCATAGGCAAGGCTGTCATCGTGATCAATTTCGAGCCCACGGATGTTTGCCTCGGACTCACTAAACGCCACATACGAAGTCTTGAAATTGTGTTTTTCCGCCAAGTCATCATGCGTTCCGCCAAGGCTTGCGGTTAACCGAATGTTTGACGGCAATTTGTCAAGACGAGCCAACCAAAAAGGAATTGCTTTGGTGTAGGCGTAAAACAAAACATGAGGATTGCGATGAGCTACCTCTAACCAAGCGTCAAAGTATGTTTGGCTAAAGAAGTCGCCTGATTCGTGAATCCTCACTAGCTTCTTGTTGGGCAAAGCCTCGCAAAGCATGTCGGCTATTTTTTGGGTTGTCTTACCACGAATTAAGTTGAAGTTATTCCACCTTAATTTTCTTGCGTCATCGTATTGGGCTTCTGAAGAAGCGGCAAAACATCGGAATCTACAATGCTCTCCGTCAATAATTTTGCCTGTAAGACGATTTGCTTTTGACAAACACTCCTTGGCGAATGGGCAAGTGTGGCCAGCGGGAAGATTAAAGATTGCTGTGGTTCTTGGCAGTTTGCCGTTACCACATACAAACCGTAGCTTTACGCTCACTTAATTGTTTTTCCTTTCGAAGGTAATTGGTGAATGTAATCCAGCATCCAGACAGAGATCTTTCGGTCGATCATCTCTAGGAAGCTGGGGGCAACTCGGGTGAACTTGTGGGATCGTTTACCCGCAAGCTCAAGAGCTAGCTCCTTACATTTCTTTTTGTTGATTAACTTCACAGCGAAGGGAGGGGTTGAACACGGAAGGTTGAGAAGGTTTGTTCCGTGTAGCATCCTTCAACGAGGGTTGCGGGTTCTTTGACCCCAAGCTCGGCTAACACCTCGATGAGCTTATGCACATCAAGGTCACGCCGCCTTCCGTCGGAGGCTTTGACGACCCAATGATTTCCTTCGAAGACAGAGTTTCCCGTCTCCTGGTAGGATAACTTTAAGATTGGGAGCACCGACTCCCGCACTTTCTCTGCATTGTTTCTCTTGCTGGTGGCCTCCCCAAACAGATCGATCTGATCTGTTGTTGGCCGTAGGGCGATAGTTGCTTTCATTGTATCCTTTCGGTTTGAGTTTTGTTCTATTGGTTGGTTTGAAGTTATGTTTTTTGGCGTATTTGATGCTTCCTCGGTCAATCCCCCAGCGCCTTGCAATTACGGCTATTGGGACGCCGTCTTCAATGAGCTTCTTCCATTCTGCCCATCGTCCATGCACACTGGTTGGGTCTCGGTAATACTTTTGCTTTCCGTCCTTGTTGACATACGCCGTGATATGAGTTCGAACTTTGAAAGCTTTGTTAAGTTCTTCGGCCAAATCCTTGGTGGCTTTGGCGTAGCTCTGCAAATCTCGTTCCGTCTTAAAGACAATCTGTTCAAGGTTATGGATGGAAGTTCGAAGGTTTCTAATTTGGTCGGTTAGAAGGGGAACAGCAGACTGCTCCACTAAAGCCTTGGTTTCGGGGGACATCATGGGTTACTTTCCAAGAACTCAACGCACTGAGTAATGGCTTCAAATTGAGGTATCATTGGCGGATTTCCGTTTCTGCCAAAGTATTCGTTGAATACATCTTTCAAAACCGCAAACTCTTTTGTGTCTGATCCTTTCTTTATCTCCCGAATCTTTGATGCAATTTCTGGGATATTGGCATTCATATTCCACTCTTCGCACAATTCCAAAGCCCAAGGCCGCCAAGCATTGTAGAATTCTTTGCTGTAAGTCATACAGAAACCCACGATTGTTGGGCTACCTTGAAAGGAATCCCCATCTCTTTTGCTTTCTGTTTAGCTTGTTTAAGCGTGGAAAAATGATTTCCCATAGGCTGGCCAACCCGATTAAGCCAAGACCCAAGCCAAACGATTTTGGAGTTGTGTTTAGATTTTCTGATAAACATTGTGTTCCTAGAATCGGCCAGCCACGGATTTGGGTTATTCAAGTTTAGTTTTAAGTCTTTGCTGTAAGTCATACATTGTTTGCCCTTTCTTCTGCTTTCTCATAGGTGTCGTGAAAGGCGGCTTCTTCAGCAGCTTTAATCAAACCTTCGTCAGGGTTGACGATTGGGGTATTGTCTTTATCCAAACTGATATGCAACTCTCCAAACTCAGCTTGGTTAAGCTCTGAGGTAAGCCAAATGCGGGTGTCGTTTTCCATGTGACCCCAGTATTCGTACCAGCCTATTCCGACATCTTCTTCAACAAGGTTATGGGTTACAAAAGTTGACACCCGGTAATCCTGGTCATCGTAAGTAAACTTAACATGTTCTGCTTCACACTCTTCAGAAGTAACTGGGTCTCGTAAATGACGCCTCATAACTGAACCTTGTGATGGTCCTTTATTGACGCAGACTTGTCAAGAAGAAGTCTTAAAGCAAAGAGCTCAGATTTCAGCCGAGCATTTTCATCACGGATGTTTTGAGTCGCTTCGCTGTAATACTCTTGCCTTGCTTCATCGGCGACTTGTGCCGCCATCTGGCTTCTCCATTGGCCGTAGGTGATTCCGTTCATTATTTTACCTCTTTCTTTTTGTTTCTACTGCTTCTTTTATGGCTTCGGACAATTCTTTAAGTAAATCTTCTGCTTCGTCTAAGCCAAGAAAGTATGTTGCGTTTGTATGTGGGAACGAAAAGGGAAGGCAATGTATATGCTTCTGTATGTCTAACTGGACAACTCCTTTAGATCCTTCTACAGAAATATCCGTAGTTCCCCAAGTGTCTCCGTTATAGTTTACACCGCCATCTTCGCATTGAGAAATGTGTTGTCCCCAATCGTCAATAAAAGCAACATTGTCTTTAACTATGGATTCTTGAATAGTGTCACTCATCCTTGAAACTCCAGCAATTTAATTGGGGACGAAGATGATGCCACAACATCAATGTAAATCTCCCGTCCTTCCCAAGATTCGTCATTATCAAAGGCTGATTTTCTTAGCCAATGCTTAAACAAGCATACTGCTTGTGCTTTGGTTTTATCTTTATAAACCTGTGCACTATTCTCGTCGTCGGATAAGCGTCCGACAACCAATACAGACTTTAATTTCTTCATGTAACCTCCTTATGTGATTGGTGCTTTTGGGTAGTAGGCTTTTGCTTCGCCAAGGGTTTCAAACTCAGCCAGCAATTGCCGATACCCGGTTGATGTAATTTCCAAAGACTGAATGTTTTTGTTGTGGTAAGTGTAATACCGATACACCTTGAACCCCTTCAACAAAGGTTCCCCATCTTCATCGTAACCCCAATCTCTTTCGATGACGGTCTTTTGTTTGTCGGTTGTTTTGGCCGTAAGCAAATTAAAAAGCGGAAAGTTCATTTGTCCTCCTTTGGGCTAAAGATCTTTTTTATGAAGCCTATTGGGCAACCCATAGTTTTCTGGTGATCCTTAAACTTGTTTCCGTAAATATCGATTCCATCTGTGTAGCGATGCCCCATTGAATGAGGGTTATGATAAGCGTCTACTTCTTTTCTTTCTTTCCCAAATAAAAAAGCTGTTATTCGTTCCGATTGTAAAACCTCTTTGCTTATAACCTCTTCGTCTACTTTTAAAGAATAACTATCGGCAAAATATCGAGGGTAAGGAAGCATATACCCAATAGGAGTTCCTTTGTTAATCTGAATTAAATGATTTGGTCTTGTTATTTTAAGCGTAAAAGCAAAATTGCGTCGTAAATTATCTGTCTCCACAACTGCGGACATAAAAGAAATGCCATCAATAAAATAATTTGGGGGGTTGGTTATTAAAGTATTGACCCCTTTAGGCGTTCGAATAAGCCAAGGTGTTTCAACTGTAAAAGTTCCCATTCCGAAATTAGAAGTAATGTTTTGGTGCCTTGGGTTTTTTTCGTTATGGGTAATTGTTACGCCTTCTTGTTCTTCTCGCCCATTCCAAAAAACACTAAAATTATAAGCCGCCAACAATACAAAACCATATTGATTAGCAATTAATAACGGCAAACAAAAATAAGCCTGTTTCGAAAACCAATCTCTTTTCTTTTGTCCGTTTAGGTTAAGGATTAACTCTTTAGGATAGTGTTTGCATGCATCGTTGTGGGTAATAGCCAACAAAGTATTTGGCGGAACATCAACTAAGTCTGGGATGTTGCCTTTGATGCTAAGTCTTTGTTGTTTCATTTAATGCTATCCTTGTATTACAGCTACTCGGCCACGCACTGGATCGTTGATGAAGCGAACGAGTTTGGCAAATCCACGGAACACGCAGCGGGGTTGCCGTTTGTTCTCGTGGGATTCCATGTTCACGCTTTCACTGATGAAGTGATTGACTAAGTGGCAAGCGTTCTTCCAGTGAAGCGTAAGGACATTTCGTCCAGACGATCGACTGGCTTGTTTGTTGTAGTGAATGAAGAAGCGTCTCATTATGGGTTCCGTTCAGTTAAGGTTTGCAATACCTTCTGGCTGGTTGGGCATTCGGTTAAAGCGGAATCTCTTAGGCGTTCAGCAATCTCGGTTCGGCGTAGCAAAGTCTTGCCGACATCACGAGCCAAAGCCGAGCGACTGGCGATCTTCCGTTTCATCGAAAACCAAACACCGCCAGAATGTTTCTTCATTTGGCGTCGAGGTCGACTTGCTGGATATTAAGGAAGCCGGGTCCGTTACCCTCTTCATCCCGATAAACCCAAGCCACGGACGGCTTTCGGTCTTTGGGGTGGGACTTAAACACAAGTCCGTAGAGTGGCTGGCCGTCAATGCCTTCTTCGTCGCACACTACATCGACCAACACTTTGCCTTTTAACTGATTGTATTCGTTTAAGTAGGGGTCTTTCTTTGCTAGGCTCATAGCCAAGCTCCTTTCTTCTTGGGGTTGGAGTATCTGGGAACGAAGTATTTGTCTCCGCTCCAGTCCACCTTGTCTTTATCAAGGGCTCGCTCAATGCCCACGATGTCGTGGACAAGCGAGAAAGTATGATCGCTTGAAAGCATCTCTTTCAGACGAAGCGGGTAGAACTTGCTGTGGCAAATGGCTAAACTAATGCCAGCGTTGGAAACAATAACTTTTACTCTGTTTCTCATCTTCCGCTGTTCTTCGCTATCATCAATTTGAGAGGCAATCTTTTCCATCTGATTGTGATACTTCATCACTACTTTACTTATCAATTTACTATCTGCCTTGGACACTCCCTCAATGGCCATACAGAATCTCTCAGTTCTATCCATCGAATTGGGAATTGTCTTGGACACAAGTCCTCTGCCTCCTGGGATATCAACTCTCTTTCTCACCTTGAACCTCCTTGGTTAATGATTTCCATTTGATCGTGTTGCGTAAGTAAATGTTTCTTTCCTCGGCGTAGGCCAAGTCGTGAAAGACGGATGAAGACACCCATCCTTTAACAAGCCAGACAATGTGGTCTTCGATTTGCTTGGTGCTCCAGTCTGCGGGAATGGTTATGCTGACATCCATCTTCACACGGACTTCTTGGTTCATCCGCAAACCTTAACTTTCTGTCCCTCAAAATCTAAATGCAGAACATTCTTTTCATGCCGTTTGCACCAAACTTGAAGACCTTTTTTAGTCCACCCAACCTCAAGGCTGGCGTAGGAGCGGGGGCTTTCGCCATCGGGCAGTTCGTCCAAGCAATCTCGGCAATGGAAGAATGTCTTAATCTGATTCTTGATTCGTTTGGGTGCAATCATCCAAGCGTCCTTCGTATGATGGTTGCTGTATCCATTGGGATTACTTCAATCTTAAGAAGATCGTCGAGTTGCTTGGTTGTTGGCGTAGGCACCCAAACAACTTCTTTCTCAAGATCCTCAATCTTGCTGACGCAATCGGCACTCTCGCCTTCGTCGTCGGTATTGACGATCAAGGTCTTGCCGGCGAGGTGAGACTGATCCGCCCATGTAAAACGGTAGCAACCGACTTTTTCCAAGTGCTCGTCGCCCTTGATCAACCCCTCGTCATCGACAAAAGCTGTGTCGCCATTCGGCATACCGAAACAAGTAAAGCAACTGCACTCCAACAGATCGTTGATCTTTCGGTAGTCTTTCTTGGGGAAAGATACTTCCGTGATTGACCGAGCTTTGGGGTCAATGAGTATTCCTTTAACCTTAAGCTGAGGTGTAGCCATATTAGTATTCTCCTTTCATCCCATACGCACTACGCATTGGGTTTGTTTCTTGGATGTCTTCCGCAAAGCTGTGAGCTTTCTGATTAACCGACACGCACTGGTTGACTTCATCAAGCCAGTCGGACTTCTCTTCGGGTAGCTTCTCGGTTCGCCCCATCCATGTCTGTGGTCGGATGTTGCAGAACCAATCTTGTATCGAGGGGATCCGCCCCAAGTCCTCCTTCACATGTTGCTCGGCCACCCATCGGGTGGGGATCATTCGGCCATCGCTGTTCTTGATGGCGTGGCCAAAGATCCGTTCAGCCATGAAGCAACCCTCGGCATGGTGACGAAGGGCACGATGGCGGAAGTCGGCCATCATCATCTTGCTTTCGTCAAACCAATCGTGGATGGCTTGGTAGTCTTCGGGTTTGCCACCCCACTTCCTGGCTGAACTGACTGCGTGATGGTAGGGATTAGCCATTGGTCGGATGAGGAAGGACTCCTTCAACGCAGCTATGCAATACTTCACCAAAGGTTTGGTCGTAGTATTTGGACATACGCTCGACGATGAGATTGAATCCTTCCTTGGTTAATCCCGAGTCGTCGTAGCCCAACTCCTTCAAATCGTGAGAGGTGAGGGTAACAACTGGGGCGTGATGGAACAACCGAGTGCTCATTAGTAGGTTTCCTCGGATGTGTTGACTTCCTCGATCCGCTCGTTGTAGGTCAGTTCAATCTGATCATTGTCGAGCGTCCAACTGAAGGTTCCGTAAGACCCCGAGTTGATTTCCCAGCCGCCATGCTCCGACTCAAGGATTCTGTAGAACAAATCCTCCAGTGCTTCTTCCAGCGTGGCTTCCTTGGTGATTTCCTTTGGGTGTCCGTCGGCAAACGACCATCCTTGGTTGATCATAATCCCTTCGATGGACGACTTGAGTTGTTCGTCGGGCAAGGTGATCTTAACTTCTTCAACACCTTTGTTGGTCTTCTTGTTCTTAAAGAATTCGGAAGACTCAAACGAACCGCTGTCGCCACAACCATCAAAGGTTGCCTCGACACGCTGGACACCTAGCTGGGTAAGAATCTCCCGCAGAACTCCACGACTATCCTTGGCTCTCTTGCGGTGAATCTCCCGCTCCTTGGCAATCCCTTCGTAGATACTTGCCATATCTACCTCAAGTTTCTTGGTTTTCTTTGGCATATTGTTTCCTTTCTTTAGCAATCAAGGGGGCCAATCAGCCTTGGGCCGATGTGGGTTGCCCCATTGGTTAGTTTCTTGAGATACTCAATGGTCTCTTCGACCGTCTCCGTCATTACCGCCTTGGCCTTGATGGCTAAGGCACGAGCCTCGGCAGTCAGATGGGCGTAGCCACAATCGTCGTGACCCGAGGTGACGCCCCCGTCACACATCCAGACCACCGCCTCGTTGGCAAACCGCTTGGCCGCAATCGCCCAGCGTAAAGCTGGGCCATCAACGCCGTTTCCACCGCCGTTCTTGGTCGGAAGTTTGTCCACCATCTTGCCGTCCTTGGCCAAGATCCAGAAGTTGGGGACATTCTTGGAGCCGTCTTTGTGGGCGTAGGCGGCAATCGTAGCTCCAGGTGCTGCGTTAAGGATCTTGAGGATGTCGGAACTTTCAAGCGACATCGATCCCGACCAGTCAATCAAGACAACCCCGCCTTTGTTCCGCTTCATCCGATCAAAGATCCGCTTGTAGGGATCAGTGAGCAGACGATGCAAACGGCGTGGGCTACGACCCGATTGCGAACACACCTTGATACGACCCATGTCTCCGTTGTGCATCTTGGTGAGGGGAGCTCTGCCGTGGCAAAGGGGAGCAAAGGCTCCTCGTCCGTCGTCAACGCTGTCGCAACGCCGTGTGTCTGGAATAGGCATTTGCCCGGTTTCGGAAGCCAGAGCAATATACTTGTCCAAGATGGCGGCGATTCGCTCGGTGATTTCAAAGCCACGAGTCATGGGAACCTTCCGCTTCCGACCATCAAAGGATCGGTCGCTGGTCAATATGCTGGAGCAGTTTTCGAGGATGGTTTCAATTTGCGAATTGATGCAATCAAAACCCTCCAGCATGGACTTGTCGCCTAACTCAAGGGCGGCTTTCTTCACGCCATTTCGGAAGTCTTCCTGACCCGCCGTGCCATGAGTAGCTGCGATGCCTTTGATTAAGGTTCGCCAGTCTTTATGCTTGGCTGACTCGTAGCCAGTCGTCTCGTCGGTGGGGTCGAAGAGATGGAGGTGAGGCTGAAAGCCCTCTATCTCGAGAGCTTTGTTAACCCGACACTCCTCGGCAAACATCAACGATTCAAGGCTGGCTTTCTTTCGTTGCACCCAACCCGTCACATCCTTGGGGCTGATGCGAATGTGCATCAACTCGTGGGCACGAATGCAACGAGCCGTCTCGTCGGCATCCAAGGGAACCCGAATCGTATGGGTGGCGATGCAGGTCTTGGGAGCTCCTCGCATCGTCATACATCTGGCGATGTCCCATACCTCATTGTCGCCACGCTTGTTGCCAGCTTGGCGTATGAACTCTGGGAAGATTGCGTTACTCATCGTTACCTCCTTTCAGCGAAGGTTGAAGGTTGGTTAGTCGTTAACTTGATCGATCTTGATGGCGTCCAAGAAGTCGGTGGCTCGGTCAGCGAACAGCAACACCGCCGCTCTCTCGGCTCCGACAGACTTGCGAAGGTTGTCGAAGGCGTAGAAGGAACGAAGGTCAATGCGACGCTCACCCAAGTCAGCTGACCGCTCGGCGTAAACACGAAGGTCAGACGACAACTTCTCCAACGCCGTCTTGTGGGGTTTGTTGACCCGAACACGGATCGGGAAGCGGGAACGGATGGCCTCGGGCAAGTCCTCAAGGTTCTCCAGATTGGTGGTCATCACCACGCTGAAGCCTTTCTTGGGGGTCTCAACCTCGCCAGTCTGGGGATTCTCCCACTTGCAGGACTCGGGGCTGTCGGTCATGGCAAGAAGCGTGGCAAACACATCGCCCCCCGCCTTGTCGATCTCGTCGACAATCAAGCGACCGCCAGTCCGCCATGCCTTGACCGCTTGGCCTTCGTGCCAAGAGAAAGTGCCCTTGTCGTTGGGCATCCAAGCCCCAGTGACATCGGCGTTGGTCATGTCGGGAGTGCAGATGAGACGGAAGGTCGGACGATCCCCAGTCTGCATCGTCAAGCCAGCGTAGGTCTTGCCAGTTCCAGGA
>Ga0214917_10007776_pt1 | contig 10725 bp, 15 predicted proteins | sample LL_1208_BB_MetaG_FD_177983 | JGI IMG/M metagenome (GOLD analysis project Ga0214917, IMG submission 177983) | Freshwater microbial communities from Lake Lanier, Atlanta, Georgia, United States - LL_1208_BB | ecosystem: Environmental > Aquatic > Freshwater > Lake | place: USA: Georgia | collected...
CCTTGCTCAGCCGCCCGCCCTGCGGATTCTTCTGGCTCCGCTTGATGTGGCGATAGACGCGGCCGACGCCCTCGACGACCACCTTGCCGGCGGTGGAACCGTCCGCGGACGCCTTGGCCGGCCGCACCGACAGCACCTTGGCCCGCGTGCCCTTCGCATTGCCCGTCGTTACCTCGACGAGATCGCCCGTTCGGATCAGCATCACACCACCTCGCTCGCCAGGCTGACGATCTTCATGAAATTCCGGTCGCGGAGTTCCCGGGCCACCGCCCCGAAGATGCGCGTGCCCTTCGGGTTCTTGTCGTTGTCGATGATCACGCAGGCGTTCGTGTCGAACCGGACGTAGCTGCCGTCGTCCCGCCGCGTCGGCCGCTTGCAGCGGACGATGACGGCCTTCACGACGGCCTTCTTCTTGACGTCGCTGCCGGCGATCACGCTCTTCACGCTGCACACGATGATGTCGCCGAGGCCGGCCGTGCGCTTCTTGCTGCCACCGAGCACCTTGAAGCACATCACTTCCTTGGCGCCCGTGTTGTCGGCCACGACGAGCCGTGTCTGCATCTGGATCATGGTGCCCGTCCTTCCGTACCGTGCCGCTGGCCGGCGGCGCCCGTGGCGGCCTCCGCCTCAGCCTTGGCCGCCGACTCACGCAACTGGGTGGCCCGCGCGCCACTCCGCAGCGACGCCACGTCGACGGCGGTGCTCTTGGACACAACCCGCACGAGTTCCCAGCGCTTCAGCCGGCTCCGCGGGCGGCACTCGATGATTTCCACGAGGTCGCCGATCTGCGACGCCTCCAGTTCGTCGTGCACGTGGCAGACGGTGCGGCGGTGGAGAATCCGTCCGTACTTGGGGTGGCGCACGATGCGCGGGATCTCGACGCGTCGCGTCTTGCTCGCCGCGGCGCTCGTGACCGTTCCTGTTTCGACTCGCTTGGGCATCTTCGCTGATTCCTGACTGGAAAACCTCTGATCCTGTGTGCCGCGACCGTGCTCTTCCGTCCGCCGTGAAACTCGGGGGTGTGCCGTCTGTCTCGCTCGATCGCCGCCGGGCCACGCGGCCCGGTTCGGCCATCAGTTGCCGCTCTGAGTCCTCTTCTGGAACTGCCGCTTTCCCGGGACGCGGCCGGTCTTTTCCGCGCGGATCTTGGCACGTCCGCTGGCCTTCCGCTTGCGGGCGTGCTTCTCGTGCTGGGGCGAGTGCTCGCCCTGGGCCGGCGCCTTCGCCTCATCCGCCTTGAGCAGGCCTCGCTCCGCGAGGATCGTCTGGCAGCGGGCGATCGTGCGGCGGTGGTTCCGCAGTTCGGTCGGCGCGGCCAGTTTCTCGGTCTGGGCCTGGACCCGCAGCCGGAACAGCGACTCGGCGGCGTCCTTCCAGACGAGCCGGATCTGCTCTTCCGCCATCTCTCTCAGTTCGCGTGCCTTCGTCATGTCGTTCGTGCTTTCGTTCGCTCGTCTTCGATCACGTGCCGTCCATCGTTCCCGGATCACCCGGCCGTCCCGCCGCCCATACCCCGAGGGGGCTCACATCGCCCTGCGCTTCACGAACCGCACCCGCAGCGGCATCTTGTGCGCCAGCCGCGCCAGGCAGATGCGGGCGGCGTCCTCGGTCACGCCACCGATCTCGTAGAGGATCATGCCCGGCTTGATGACCGCGGCCCAATACTCCGGCTCACCCTTGCCCTTGCCCATGCGGGTTTCGAGCGGGATCGACGTGATCGACTTGTGGGGGAACACGCGCACGAACAGCCGGCCCTCGTTGCGGAGGTACTGCTGGGCCGCGATGCGACCGGCCTCGATCGTGGCCGCCGGCAGCCATCCCGGCTGCTCGGCCTGGAGGCCGAAGTCACCGAAGACGACGCGGTTGCCACGGGAGGCGTCACCTCTTATACGACCTCTTTGGCTTTTTCGGTGCTTGACCCTCTTGGGCATCAGCGCCATCGCCGCTCTCCTCGTACGTGCCTTGGTTGACCCACACCTGAACACCAATGTGACCCTGCGCCGTGGGAGCCTCGCAGAATCCGTAGTCGATCTTCGCCCGCAGCGTGGAAAGCGGCATCGATCCCGCGATCGCCTTCTCGCACCGCGACATCTCGGCACCGCCGAGCCGCCCGGCGAGCTGGATCTTCACACCCTTCGCCCCGGCGTCCATGGTCGTGTCGATCGCCCGCTTCAGTGTCCGCCGGAAGGCGGCCCGCTTCGTGAGCTGGTCGGCGATGTCCTCGGCGATCAGCTGGGCCTGGATCTCCGGGCGGCCGACCTCCTCGACCTTCAGGTTGACCTTGCGGCCGAGCAGTTCCTGCAGTTCATCCTGCAGCCGATCGACCTCCTGCCCCTTGCGGCCGAGGATCACGCCGGGCCGCGCGGAGTGGACGATCACCTTGACCTCGTCCCGCGTGCGCTCGATCTCCACCTTGGGGATCGCCGCCGCGCGATGCTTGGTCTTCAGGTAGCGCCGCACCTTGAAATCCTCGAGCAAGAGCTCTCGGAAGTCCTTCTTCGCAGCGTACCACCGGCTCTTCCAGGGCTCGGTGATGCCCGTCCTGAAGCCGACCGGATTTACTTTCTGACCCATGGATGGTGCCTTGTTTATCGGATCGGTGTGACGACTCGCCGCCAGTCCGCCCTACGCTCTTCCGTCAGTCCGCCGCCCGCGTGTCGAGGGCGACCTTGATGTGTGACATCCGCCGCTTGATGCCGAAGGCCATGCCCCGCGCCCGCGGCCGGATTCGCTTGAACATCGGCCCCGGATCGATCCGGGCGTCGACGACGACCAGGTCGTCGAGCCCGGCGGCCTGGCTGTGCTCGGCGTTGCCCAGGGCGCTCTTGATCACCTTCTCGAGCATCCGGGCGCCACGATGCGGCTGAAACCGGAGGATATCGAGGGCCTCGTCGGCGAACTTTCCCCGCACGAGGTCAGCAAGGGCACGGACCTTGCGGGGGCTGATGCGGGCGTATTTGTGAGTCGCTGTGTATGGCATGAATCACCTGTGCCGTTGCTGAAGGCTCACTTCGCGGCCGGAGCCGGCGTCGCCGCTTCCTTCACCTTGCCGCCGTGGCCGCGGAACGTCCGCGTCGGGGAGAATTCGCCGAGCTTGTGACCGACCATGTCTTCGGTGACGAACACCTTCACGTGCTGCTTGCCGTTGTGGACCATGAACGTCAGACCGATGAACTCGGGCACGATCGTGCACGACCGCGACCAGGTCTTGATGGGGTCCCGCTTGCCGGAGGCGAGTTGGGCCTCGACCTTCTCGAAGACGCGGGGATCGATGTACGGACCTTTTTTCGCGCTGCGACCCATGGCTCGTGATTCCGTCTGCTGTGACCTGTGTGCGTGACCTGCGTGCGTTCATCGGCGGCCGCCCGGACCGCCCGGAGCGTTACCTGAGCTTCAACTGGCCGTACCGCCGGCTCTTCCGCCGCCGCAGGATCGCGGCACCGGAGGGCTTGCGTGGCTTCCGGGTGCCGCCGCCCTTGGCGCTCTTGCCGGTGGGGCTCACCGGATGACGGCCACCCTTTGTACGGCCTTCGCCACCACCGTGCGGGTGGTCGATCGGATTCATGGCGGTGCCACGAACCGTCGGCCGAATCCCCATCCAGCGCTTGCGGCCGGCCTTGCCCAGGACGACGTTCAAGTGCTCGGAGTTGCCGATCGCGCCGATCGTCGCCCGGCAGGCGGCCGGCACACGCCGGATCTCACCCGACGGCAGCGTGAGTTGGGCCCACTGCGCCTCCCGCGCCACGAGCACCGCAGCCGAGCCGGCCGAACGGCAGAGGCGGCCGCCGCGGCCCGCCTGCAGTTCGACGTTGTGGATCTGCATCCCCAGCGGGATGGCCGACATCGGCAGGCAGTTGCCCACTTCCGGCGGCGCGGTGTCGCCACTCTGCACCGTCGCCCCGGCCGCGAGCCCCTCGGGGGCGAGGATGAACCGCTTCTCGCCGTCCGCGTAGTGCACGAGCGCGATCCGGCAGGTGCGGTTGGGATCGTACTGGATCGACTCCACCCGGCCGGGCACGCCGTCCTTGTTCCGCCTGAAGTCGATCAGGCGGTAGTGCTGCATGTGGCCACCGCCCCGGTGCCGAGAGGTGATCTTGCCCTGGTTGTTGCGGCCGCCCTTCTTGTGCTTGCGGATCCGCAACTGCTTCGGCGCCACGGCTCCGGCCGTCAGTTCGGCGAAGTCGGAGACACTGGCGCCGCGGCGGCCGGGGCTGGTCGGGTTGTACGTGCGAATGCCCATGGGTGTGAACGCGCCTTCAGAACAGGTTGATCTTGAAATCGGGCTTGAGGGTGACGACCGCCTTCTTCCAGGCCTTCGTGCTGGTCCGCCGCATCCGGCTGCGCCGCATCTTGCCGACGCGGTTCTGCACGGCGACCTTCTCCACCTTGACGTTGAACAGCTCTTCGACGGCGCGGCGGATGTCGGCCTTCGTGGCCTCGGTCACCACCTCGAACGTGTAGGCGTTGTGCCGGGTGGCGCGATGCATGCCTTTCTCGGTCACCAGCGGCCGCAGCAGCACATGGTGGGGCGAGAGGCGGGGCGTCAGCGCCGGGGCGGGGGGAACGGGAACGGCCATGACTTACTTCTCCCTCTTCGCGGGCTGCCGGGCGGGCTTGCGGGCCGGCGACTTGGCCGCCCGGGCCGCGGGCTTCTCGCGGGCGGGCTTCTTCTTCGACGCCGTCGGCTTCTTTCCGGCGGCGGACTCCTTGACGGAAGCACGGAAGGCATCGATCGCGCCGGTCGTCATCAGCACCGCCCGGGGCTGCAGGATGGACCACGCATTGAGGTCGCCGACCGGCGACACCGAGACGCCGTCGATGTTGCGGGCGCTCTTCCAGAGCATGTCGCTGTGCTTCTCGGGAGCGACCAGGACCGAGTTCTCGGCGAGGCCGAGCGCCTTGAGCAGCTTGGCGACGGCCGCCGTCTTCGGAGCGGCCATGTCGAGCCCGCTGACGAGCTTGACCTCGTCATCCGCCAGCCGTGCGGCGAGCGCCATCCGCGTGGCGGCCTGCAGCGACTTCCTCGGCATGCGCCAGCCGAAGTCCCGCGGACGCTTGGCGAAGATGTGCCCGCCACCGCGACGCGTGCCGCTCCGCCGACCGCCGGCCCGGGCGTTGCCGGTGCCCTTCTGCCGGTAGAGCTTCTTGGTCGAGCCGGCCACCTCGCCGCGAGACTTCGTGCGGAACGTGCCCTGCCGCTGGTTGGCCTGGTACATGACCACCGCGTCGTGCAGCAGCTGCTTGTTGACCGACGGAGCGATCTCGGCGGGATCGATCTCGTACGAGCCGACCTGCTTGCCCGACATGTCGTAGACAGCAAGATTCACTTGGCACCCGCCTTCTTCTTGGCGCCGCCGGCGGGAGCAGGCCCGCCGCTTCGCTTCACCGTGTTCGTCTGCCGCACCACCACGTAGCCGCCGTTGGGGCCGGGCACGGCACCGCGCACGAGCAGCAGGTTGTTGTCGCGATCCACCCGCACGAGCCTTATGTTCCGCATCGTGCACCGCTCGTTGCCGAACCGGCCCGCCATCCGCTTTCCCTTGAAGACGCGAGCGGGAGACGTGTTCATGCTCGTGCCACCCTGGTGGCGATGGACCTTTTTCACGCCGTGGCTGGCCCGCTGCCCCTTGAAGCCGTGCCGCTTCATCACGCCGGCCGTGCCGCGGCCCTTCGTCGTGCCGACGATGTCCACCGAGTCGACGCCCTCGAAGACATCGACGGTGAGCACCTGACCCACCTCGACGCCGGCGAAGATTCCGCGAAATTCGCGGACGAAACGCTGCGGCTCGCAGTTGGCCCGCGGGCTGGCCGCCGCGCCGGCCTCGGCGGCCCGCTTGGCACGGCGGCCGTCGAGTTTCGCGACCTGGCCGCGCCCCGCCCTGCCGACGAGCCGGCGGGGCTTGTCGAGGAAGCCCAACTGCACGGCGTCGTAGCCGTCACGGGCCTGGGATCGCACCTGCGTCACGGGACACGGCCCGGCCTCGATCACGGTGACCGGCACCACGATGCCGGAGGCGTCGAATATCTGCGTCATCCCGACCTTGCGGCCGAGCAGGCCCTTGCGGCCAGCCTTGGTTTCAGCCTTGGTGTCTGCAGCCATATTCATCGCAGCCGAAACGAATGCTTGGAGGAGGTGCGGCGATTCGCACCGTCCCCGCTTCGTCTCGCGATCACGCTCGAAGCCGTTGGCTGCGGGAGCACCCGGGAGGCGTTCTCCCGAGCCTTACCCACAACGCCTTCCAAGCATGCCGTGTCGTGCGCTCCTGATGGTGTGGTGGTGGTGGTGGTCTGGGGTGAGGCGGGACGCCCGTGGCATCCCCGTGACGCTAGCGGGAGGATGCCTTGATCTTGATGTCGACGCCGGCGGGCAGGCTCAGCTTGTTGAGCGCCTCGATCGTCTTGGCCGTGGCCTGAACGATGTCGATGACCCGCTTGTGCGTGCGAATCTCGTACTGCTGGCGGGCCTTCTTGTCGATGTGCGGGCTGGAGAGCACGGTGTACCGCTCGATGCGGGTGGGCAGCGGAATCGGGCCGTGCACCTCCGAGTTGGTCCGCTTGGCGGTGTCGACGATCTCCGCGGCGCTCTGGTCGAGCACCGCGTGGTCGTACGCCTCCATGCGAATCCGGATGATTTCCTGTGTCGGACCAGCCACGACGATCTCCTGAAATGCTGACTCGAAATACCGATCCGACCGACCTCGTCCACGCTCGTTGAGTCGCAGGCCCGCGCGTGCCGGAGTGCCGGCCCGCCGATACCGAAGGAAGAAAGCCTCCGGAGAGGCTCCTTACTGCGACACCCCTCGGGACGACCCATGCGGCGTCGCCGGGCAGCCTGAACTGCCGGCGCGTCGTCAGAGCTACCGCGGCCAGCCATGGCCGCCGCGGTGTCGCTGCGGAGGGATTAGGAATCTATGACCATCGCCGCGGCATGTCAACACGCCGCATTTTCAAGGCTCAACGCCTCGTCGCGGCCGTCGCACGCCAGGTCCCGACGCTGCCCGCCGCTGCATCCGCAGGCGGCGGACGTGACCGCGACCATCGGCGGACCGCCGCGACGGGTGTGCATTTTCGGCGTCCTGGGCTACCCTGTCGACCCCGTCCGGCCGAGCTGCCCCTGGCGGCGCGGCGGCATCGTCCCCGGAGATCGCAGCCGTGTCGCCCCCCGAATCGTCCGCCGCGGCGGACCTCTTCAGCCTCGCCGGCCGCGCCGCCCTCGTCACCGGCGCCAGCCGCGGGCTCGGATTGCAGATGGCCAGGGCGCTCGCCCGGGCGGGCGCCGACCTGGTGATCACGGCCCGATCCGTCGACTCGCTCGACGCGTCGCGCCGCGAACTCGAGGCGTTTGGCCACACGGTGGTACCGCTGCCGCTCGACCTCCGGGACGAGCAAAGCATCCGGGCAGCGGCCGCCGCCGCGGAAGCCGCTCTCGGCGGCATCGACGTGCTCGTCAACAACGCCGGCTGCAACATCCGCAAGCCGACGGTCGACGTCACCTGGGACGACTGGAACACGATCGTCGACACGAACCTGCGCGGCACCTTCTTCATGGCGCAGTCCGTGGCCCGCTGCATGCTCCCGCGGCGCCGGGGCCGGATCATCAACATCGGCAGCGTGACGAGCGTGTTCGGCTACGCCGGGTTGGTGCCCTACTCCGCCAGCCGCGGCGGCGTGAAGCAGATGACGATGGCCCTGGCCGACGAGTTCGGCCCGCACGGGATCACGGTGAATTGCCTCGCGCCGGGCTGGTTTCGCACGGCCCAAAACGACGTGCTCTACCGCGACGAGGAGTGGCTGGCCTACATCACCGACCGGATCCCCATGCGGCGGCCGGGCCGGGCCGACGACCTCGACGGGGCGGTGGTGTTCCTCGCCTCCGACGCCAGCGGCTACGTCACCGGCCAGACGCTGCTCGTCGACGGCGGCATCACCACCGGCTCGACGCGGGCGCTGCCGCGGAAGAAGGACTAGACCGAGATCGGAGCTGCTGCGGCTCCTTCCGCGGTCATCCGGCGGCCTGATCCCGTGGCCGGGCCGGGGATTGGACGGGAACGACGCATGGCGGGGCGCCGGGGCAGCCCGCGCCCCGTCGCCGGACGTTCGCTCCGGCCATCCTGGCCTGCGCTCTCTCGAAGCTGACTGCGCTTCGCCATCCATGGCTGCGCTTGTCAGCTACGCCGGCTCTCGGGGCACGGGCCGCCCCTCGATTACGACGTGGGCAGACGAGGGGCCACCGTGGCGGATCGGAGATGAAGCGGCCGTCGCCCAGTCGGGTCGCTACACGAACGCCTCGGCCGTTTCCGCCGGGGCCGGGCCGTATTTCAGCGGGGCCATCGTGAAGCTGGCGCGGCCCTGGCTCACGCTCCGCACCGCCTTCGAATAGCCGAACATGCTCGCCAGCGGGGCCTCCGCCGTGAGCACGTTCACGCCCCCGCGGAGCTCCGTGTCGGTGATGATCGCCCGCCGCTGCTGCAGGTCGTTGATGACGTTCCCGAGGTGGTCCTCCGGCACGCTCACCTCCACCCGCATCACCGGCTCCAGGAGCACCGTGCCCGCCTCGGCCAGCAGCCGGTCGATCGCCTCCGCGGCCGCCATCCGGATCGCGACGTCGGAGGGGGGCGGATCGGGCAGCGGGCTTTCGAGCACGACGATCCGGGCGGCCCACAGCGGGCAGCCCTTGAGGCCGCCCCGCTCCGCGCTCTCGCGAACCGACTGCGTCATGAGGGCGGCGATGGCCGCGGTCGATTCATCCTGCGGAAACCAGCCCTGCTCCACGGTCACCGGCCCCTGTTCGTCGGTCGGCTCGGCCCGCACGGTCACCGTGGCGACGAGCGTCTGGCCGCCGACCTGACGGTTGATGCTCCCCCTGGCGGTGGCCGTCCGGGCCAGCGTCTCCTTGTAGCTCACCCGCGGCTCGTGGACCCGGCAATGGAGGTTGAAATCCCGCTCCAGCCGGTGCCGGATCACCTCCAGGTGCAATTCGCCCATGCCGGAGATCAGCGTCTGCCCCGTCTCCTCGCTCTCCACGGCGCGGAAGGTCGGGTCCTGCCGCTTCATCATCTCGAGCACCTCGCCGAGCTTCTTCCGCTCGAGGCTCGTCTCCGGCTCGATCGCCATCGAGATGACGGTCTCCGGAAACTGGATCTGCTCGAGCAGGATCGGGTCGGCCGCGTCGCAGAGCGTGTCGCCCGTGATGCTCGCCCGCGGGCCGACGACGCCCACGATGTCGCCCGCCTCCGCCTGCTCCACCTGCTCGCGGCGGTCGGCCTGCACGTGCCAGATCTGGGCGATGTTTTCCTTCTTCTGCCGCAGCGGATTCCAGGCCCGGCTGCCCGCCTTGAGCGTGCCCGAATAGACGCGGACGAACGACAGGTCGCCATGCTTCTCCGCCACGATCTTGAAGACGAGCCCGCAGAACGGGGCCTTCGGATCGGCCTGCCGCGAGATCGTCTTCGGCGGCCCTTTCTTGCCGTCCTGCTTGGCATCCTTCTTCCCGTCGAGCGTCGCCGGATCGAGCCCCTCGACCGGCGGCACGTCGGCCGGGCTCGGCAGGTACCAGGCGATCGCGTCGAGCACCGGCTGCACGCCGATGCAGTCGAGCGCCGACCCGGCGAGCACGGGCACCACCTGCCGGAGAATCGTCGCCTGGCGGATCGCCTTCCGCATCACGTCGCCGGGGATCGGCGCCTCCGCCAGCGCCAGCTCCGCGAGCTCGTCGGAGAAGTCGAACAGCGTCGACACCAGCTGCTCCCGCCAGATCGCCGCCTGTTCGGCCAGCTCCGCCGGGATGGCCGACCGCGTCACCGCGGCGCTGCCGGCGGCCCCTGCCAGGGCCTCCTCCTTCGAGGGAAACGTGAGCAGCTCCATCTCCACGAGGTCGACGAGGCCCCGGAACGGGTCCTTCACGTGCGGCGGCCCCAGGCCGAGGGGCACCTGCAGCACGAGCGGGCGTGCGGCCAGCCGGCCCTCGATCTGGCGGACGGTGCCAAAGAAGTCGGCCCCTTCCCGGTCGAGCTTGTTGACCAGCGCGATCCGCGGGACGCCGTAGCGGTCGGCCTGCCGCCAGACCGTCTCGCTCTGTGCCTCCACCCCCTCACGGGCGGAGAAGACGACGACGGCGCCGTCGAGCACCCGCAGGCTCCGCTCGACCTCGGCGGTGAAGTCGACGTGCCCCGGCGTGTCGATGAGGTTCACGTTCACGTCGCGCCAGCGGAAGCTCACCGCCGCCGAGTAGATCGTGATCCCGCGCTCCTGCTCCTCGGGGTCGAAGTCGGTGACGGTGGTGCCGCGGTCGACGTCGCCGAGCCGGTGGCTCGTCTTCGTGAAGAAGAGCAGCCGCTCGGTGAGCGTGGTCTTGCCGGCGTCGATGTGGGCGACGATCCCGATGTTGCGGATGGATTCCAGCGGACGGCCCATGCGGCTCTCCCTCACATCTTCTCGACGGTGCCGATGCCGAGCAGCGCCAGCCCCTGCCGCAGGATCCGGCCCGTAAGATCGCACAGCGCCAGGCGGCTGGCCCGATCCTCCCCCTCGGCCTTGAGCACCGGCAGGGCGTCGTAGAACGACGAGTAGCAGCCGGCCAGGTCGTAGAGATACCCCGAGAGCAGGTTGGGGCGGTAGTCGGCCTCGACGTCTTCGAGGGCCTCGGCAAACCGCACGAGCTCGAGCGCCAGTGCCCGCTCCCGGGGGTCGGCGAGCCGCACCGTCGCCGTCGCCGCCCGCAGCTGC
>Ga0214917_10007777_pt1 | contig 10725 bp, 11 predicted proteins | sample LL_1208_BB_MetaG_FD_177983 | JGI IMG/M metagenome (GOLD analysis project Ga0214917, IMG submission 177983) | Freshwater microbial communities from Lake Lanier, Atlanta, Georgia, United States - LL_1208_BB | ecosystem: Environmental > Aquatic > Freshwater > Lake | place: USA: Georgia | collected...
TTCTATAAATTGATTATTTAATATTAGTTTTCTATATTTTTTTTCTTCATACCATTCTTTTATAATATAATATAGATCCAATATATGAATTGCTAATATATTTGGTTCGTGTATTAAATCAGATATATCTATATTTGATACTTTAAAAAAATCTTTCAAATTTTTCTCTGTCATTTTTTGGTGTGTATATATTATACATATACATATATTTATTATAATTTTTTACACATTATCAAATATTATGAATTATTCATTCTATTTTATACCTTTTTTATTTTAGCTACTGGATGTGTCATAAACGTCATCAAATGATTGCTGTGATTCAATTGATAATCTTATTCTTCCTTCTGGACAATAATACTGTCGGTTTCTTCTTTGTTTTTGCCGACGACCTTTCTTTTTTGTACCTCCTGTTATTCCTGTTGTCTGTACAGACGTATCCATCTTATTTACATCTATTACCCAATCTGTATTTTTGAATACTCCTTGTAAATAATACTCCATAAATGATGGCAACCATTCTCTTACAAGCTGACATCTATCATCACGTGGCATTGACTTAAAAAATTCGCCATATGTTGATGATTTTTCATAGAATGTCTTTAAATCCTCCAGATATTTTGTTGGTGGTTGAGCTATACGCAGAAATTCGTTAAAATCTGGTTTCATTGATTCATTCGTGAGTAATTCTTTCACTCGTTCTTTGTATGATTCGTGCATTTTTTCATCTTGTTGATATGCTTTAAAATGTTTTTCATACCACGTTATGCCATTAAATGCTATTGAGAAATAATACAATACAAGGGGAGTAGCATACGTTCCTCTTTTACGATGGCGTTTTCTATATTTCTCTTCTTCTGTTCCACATTCTATCGTTGATTTATCTTCAAATACAAATTCTGTTATACTTGGTAGTTGTTTATGAATATATCTTAATAGTGTTTTAATCATTGTGACAGTTCCCTCTCCACGATCTAACGGTATCAATGGGGCAGTTAATGAGCATTCTTCATCATATACCAGGGTCGGAATTTTGGCAGAAATGGGGCGTTCATCTTTATCATATTTGATGGATACATTAACACAATCTGAATATTTTCCTCCGATTTTAAAGTTACGACTGTATAATTTTCCATCAGGTGATCTGGATTCGTTATCTTGTATCCTAAATTCATATTTGCCGATTTTTACTTGTTGTCCTTGTTGTCCTGGTTGTCCTGGTTGTCCTTGTTGCATTCTATATATCGTCGGATACAATTTCTAGTGTTGGGTTACGTTGTCCACTCATAAATCCGCTGAATATCCCTTGAATGCCCCATCTTCATTGCTATTTCTTTAAGTTCCCGTGGGGAGGTTTTGGACTGGATTTTGCTGGTTATGTAGATGTGTCTCAATGCGGTCAATGTCATTGGTTGCTTTAATACACGTGTTAGAGTTCGACAGGCCCAATTTGAGAATAATTTTCTGGATGCGAATGGTTGTTGGGGGGTTTCTGGTGTTGTAAACAGATATTTTCTCGGTTGTAGCCTCAGAGATTCTTCTAGTTCCTCCTTTAGCTCACTTGATAATGTGTTCTCTATTTTTTCATATTTCTGTTTCGTTTTGAAATCTGTTACGATCAGTTTTGCCGTGTTGGTTACTGGATCCCTTACAATATAGTTCTCTTCCGTTGGCGTGGCCGACAGGCTTGAAAGAATTTCTGTTGCAAAGTAGTCGGCACGTATTGGCTCTATAAGTGTATAGAACGAAATAAGAAGACGTTCTATTGTGCCTTTTGGTAGGGAACTTCTTATTTCTTCTAGGGCTTTGGGGGAGATGAGTTTTTCTTCTTGGAGGGGGGTGGGCTTGTTTTCGTCATAGTGATCGGCGAGGGGTTTCCAGTTCGCCTTCTCTATTTCTTTCCATTGTGCTAAGAGGGTGGCATCTTTGAGAATAAACTTTATAAATGCCACTGCGGCACTAATATAAATATGATGATTTGCTGGGCTGTGTTTTATTTTTGGAGTTTCTTGCAGGGCTTTAAGTGATTGTTGGGGATTATTTAGGAGTGTGTGTAGGGTGTGTGGTAGTTTGGTGGGGAGATATTGGATCCATTGGGGGATTTTGGTGGCATATTGAGAGATGGAGGATGGTGCGAGTGATTTATTTCTGAATAGATGCTGTAAAATGGCCTGTAATTCTTCGTCGGTATATGATTTTTGGAGAAAGGCCTTGGAGATTTTCATTCTATTAGTTGGAGGAGGGTTTCTGCCGATTTAGACGACGAGCGAGGGATATTTTTCAATTTTTCTAAGAAAGGGGGGGATGGTCTAAGAGAATTAGATAGTATATGAGGCTGTAGATATACCAAGTTCGTCTCGTAGTTTTTGAAGTAGTGTTTCATCGAACTTACCATTTAGTGGTGGACCATATCGTTTAATATACTCCATATATTCTTGTTTTATACCCATTGCACCTGATGTAGTTGTAATTTTTGCTAAGAAAAAACCTCTACCACCTGGTTGTGGGATTTTATTTTTACATTCTTCGAACTGTTTCTTTAAAGATTCAACCATTGCTAACATTTTTTCAGACAAATTGCTAAAAAATGTTATTGATGTTTCACATGGCTCGGCACATCCTGATGTATTTGATGTATTTGATTGATTTCCAAATAGATATTGAGGCATTTCACTATTCTATTTTAGAATAATTATTTGGAAACAATTATCGCTTGACATACAGAATATGGCATTGCGACGCTATAGACATAACTTACGGAATCATATTTCGGGAGGTTCTAGTATTTATATAAACACTTCAAATTCGAGTTCGAATTCTGTTACTATATTTACGAGTACTGGGCGATTAAAAATTAAAGATATTCAAACGGCCATTTGTAATATTATTAATTCGATAACAATTCGTATGGAAATTGATCAAATTATGACAATTGCGACTAATTTGCGTAGCCAAGTAAAAACACAATCTGATTTACTAAAATTGGTCATACAAATTGAAAATTTAGTATCAACTGTGTTTTCTAATCAGCCGACGGCGATTACTGCTATTCTTCAAATTATTCAACGCCTAAAAGATGATATAAATCAATACGAACCCTCATGTTGTGCAAATTATCTTGATAGTAGTATTTTTGATAAACTTAATATAATTCTTACTATGATTTCTGATGCTATTAATGCGACTGCAATTCAAACAGGTATGGAGAGCATTTATGGAGAAATCCATAAGACTGTTATGAATGAGGAATATATACGTCGAGCGGAAGAGGCGGTGATGGGTATATTCCAGAATATTGCGGATAAAGTTGATTTTGGAATTATAAAACAACGTATTTCATATGTTCAAGACCTCGTATCCAAGATAAATAAGGATTGTATGTTATATAATTCTGTATTGTCTCTGGAAATTTACGGAATTGTTGATATGTTTGTTACGGTTACTAATGATAACTTTAAAACAGAACTAGATAAAATACAAATTCGTATACAGGCTTTATACAACAAACTATATAAGACTACGGAATGTCTTAGACTTATTAAAGAAGCTGAAACACTTGTATTAAGTATTATTCAAAATATAATTGATAGGGTAAGTTTTGATATTGTTACACGACGATTAACGTATTTACAAGGACTACTTACGGCGGCTGCAAATTTTTAGGTTCTATTATTGCTTCCCGACGATTCCATCTGGGCTCCGACGATTCCATCTGGGCTCCGACAGATTTTATGGGGCTTAAAGAAAATATTGAGTCTGCGTTCGATTGGTCAGTGAATTTTATTTTATTTTACAAATTTTTTTTGTTTCCACTGAGTATAAAAGAAATGTCACTCCCCCACTCCTCTGTCACAGTTAACTTCCACCTCAATGCCGATGCATCTGGTAACATTGAAGTATTCGGTCAAGCTCCCGAGAATCCCAGCGATCAGGTTACATGCGGTATAAATCTACCCGCATCTGATCTCTCTGGTCTCCTGCGTTTCTGGGAGCCTTCTTCTGCCCGTGGCACTCGTCTAGCCGAACGTCAAACCAACTGGGCCGCCGCTACAGCCCTCCAGACTGATCTGGCCGCCATTGTTAACGGCTCTCAGGATGCAGTCGCTGCCGTTCCTTTCTCTGCATACAGTGATGCCTCCCACAATAGCTTCTCCAGCTTTGGTGAACTCGCCCTCGGTGCCATGGCTCATTACCTATTTGGTCACGTAGCCGCCACTGCCGCCATCACCAATGATACCGCCTTCGTTGCTGGTATCAATGGCGAGGGTGCTTCTGACAGCAAGATCGCCTCCACTCTGAAGGATGCAATCGATCAGATGGATGCCTCAGCTGCCCTGGTTGTTGTAGAACAAGTTCTAGGTCAGGATGCATCTCGTGCCCGTGACCAGGATAACAATGAACTCGCCCCTGATGTAAAACAGGATCTGGCTTTCTGGCCTGGTGACATTATCTTCCTACAGGTAACACTCAAGCAGCCCAGTGTGACTGTATACAGTGGTGTAACTGCCCAGAATAACGCACCCAGTGCCGGTCTTGTAACCGAAGTCACATACAGCTTGAAGATCACTCTGTCCTAAATTGCTCATTGTTAGTTGATTTTTGCGATTAGTTGTGATTGTGGGTTTGTGATTGCTGTGTTATTTTAATAAATAAAATGATTAATTTTATTTTATCATTTTACTGATTTTACTGATTTTACTCTACCAAGGCGGTCCTATTCCTTTTAGCAACGGTTGTGCTGAACCTCGTACTGTTCTATAATTCACCGACGGAGTCGTTCCTAGCCAAATATAGTTTCTATAGAAATCGTATAAGGATGTATTGAGTACTTCTGTTATTTCTAATGAAAATGAGAAATTCATGCCATGTAAATCTACGATTTCTCCATATGGATCCAGTAATTTCACTTGAAGTATCTTCAAATCTGTTGGAGATGGAAAGATTATTTCATTTGATACACATGATGATCCATCATCATAAATTACTGCATATCTATCTTCACGAATAATTATTTTTGCTAGAACCTGTAAATAATTTTCTGTTGTTTTCTGTTCTACTGTATAATAATCATTTACTGCCAAAAACATGTATGTATCTCCCACTACATCTAGACATGATTCTGATGTTAGTGAATACCTTGTAATAGTATTTATTGTATCAAGGATTGTTGTTACTTTATATACGTGTTTGCGGAATCCTAAATTAAATCCGAGACCAAAATGATTTGTCCGTTTCTTATATGATATTGGTGATGTTGAAATAAAATCCAATATGAACGGCTTTGCCGATTGTGTTATATTTGGAATTGCTGATATGACTGGATATGGTGCCACGCCATTATGTATGAATGTTACTTTCGCATTTAATGGATCTACTTCTACCGATAAAAAGATTCCATAGGGATCACGACAGAGTTTATCTAATTGGCTTTGTATTGCAGTCATTATTGCATCTGATGTATAATTCCCTTCTTCTATTACGATTCTAATATCACGAACAATGCCTGTTATATCATATGCTTTGATTCGGAATGAATTATTATTTGAAGTAAAAACATACATCATATTCGGTATTTCCACGGATGCTACACGGAGTCGTATGAGATTTTTATACGGATGCTCTACATTGTATGTAAATGCTGTTGTAGGGTCTGTTGCCTTTGCACGGAATCTGGAATCTATATTAAGAATACGTTTTCTCAGATCATTTGAATTGATTACGTCGTTTGCGTTGTAATTTTCCCCTATATGTGTATTTAACATGTTGTATTCTCTATTTAGGGGGTTTAAATTCCCTTTTTGCCGCCTCCCTCAGGGGGAGGCGGCTTTAAGTTCTCCGTTGAGGCGGCTTTAAGTTCTCCGTTGAGGCGGCTTTAAGTTCTCTGTGGGAATGGACAGCGGCTTTGTAGGAATTGGGCCACATCTGCATTCACTTTCATCTCTTTCATCTCTTCTATCGTTGTCCACTTTGTATCTATTATCTCTTTTGTATCTTTTGGTTCTAATGGGCATTCGGATTCTAGATGAAATACATAATAGTGGCCAAACCCGATTTCTAGAAATGTTATTGGGTCTGGTAACTCAGTAATACCTGTTTCCTCTGTTATTTCCCGTTTTGCACATTCTATTGAGATCTCGCTTGGTAATGGATGACCTTTGGGAAATGACCATTTTTGTGTATAACGGCCTTGTACTAATGCATATTTTACTTGGTTTATTGGTGTTGTTTTTGCTTTGTATGAAATTATTCCACCCACTGAATTTGGTCTATTACGCTTTGTATGTAATATATTTTGTGAATAACCCCGTTTCCCACGAAATGACAGCGAATTGAAGGCTCTTTGATTTGTGTCAGGCACGGGTTCTTCATATATTGGGTGCATTTCTTTTGCGGGTTTTTTGCGGTTTTGGGGGTTCAATGTTTCTCTCTGTCGGTCATGATCAAATTTTTCAATCACTTCTTCCTTACTGTGACTTTTGGGTTGATACGGGAGATGAACCTTCTTTGAATAACTACACTTGGCACACACGGCACGTCACCTGAGAAAAAATTGAATTACATGGGAGGGCTTAAAGAAAAGTTGTGATCCTGTGAGAATCTTACAGGCCTTTTCAAACTTCCCTTCCTTCCCTTCCCTTCCTTTCCTTCCTTTCCTTCCTTTTTGTGCATAAAAAGTGCAAAATGGCGTTCCCCGTTTTCCTTCAGGCAATTGAAAATCCCTTTAACAATGAGGATTATATTGACCAGCGTTGCCAGGTTAGATTTCGTAACGAGTTCGCTTTTGAGGTATACTGGAATCAAGATGATGGATTTCCTATCATCCAAATGGATTATAACAATCTCTTCTATGCTGTTCATACGCCCTACAACAATCAAGACAATCAAATTACATTGAGTGACGTATTCCGTGCACTTCATATTCCTCACAATGTTGGATATCGTTTGCAGTGGCCTGTCGATATGGAACTCAATGTTCAAAACCTCGTAGATTCTTCTGTAAGGGATATGGCTATTTGTCAAATCAATATTATTCCCCTTGAACAAGAACATGTATTTCCTGTTATTAATGCACTTCCTCCTCATCACTTTGTAAATCGCCCCCCTCCTGGCGATCAACCTATGATGATGGATGATGATAGAATCGTTGGCTAAATCTTTAGAGTTCAATCCAAAAATAAGACATAACCCAGAAAAATAAGACACAACCCAGAAAAATAAGACACAACCCAAAAATAAATAGAACACGGTAAATTTTTCATTTTGGATTTATTTTTGAGTTTTAAAATTTTAATTTTATAAATCTGAAATCAAAAATTTTTGTAGCTCGAGGTCTGGACTTTCGTCTAGATTTTTTTTCCGATTTATTTTTTTGTTTATTTTTTAAATTTCTTAAATTTCTGATTTTATAGCGAAGAGGGGGGACCTAAAAGTCATGCATAAACAGTTGTTTCGCTATGTGTTTCTGGAATGCCATCGCATTTTCCCTATATGCAAATCTGAATTTCAGTTTGCCACGGGTTGTATCTATGATCACTGTCTCATCATCAATTGGAAATGGCTTCTCTCCAAATCGTTTTGACAGTACTGCCTTTACTGTTAACTTTAATACAACATGCCTAATCACTGTTCCACTGAATAGTATTGTCTCCACAAACAATACATCATCATTCCATATTAGCCGCCACTTATGCACCGTTGAATACCACATACGATCAAATCCATACCGAGTCTCTGGCTTTGCTGTATGTGGAACCTCATTCCAGCCATCATCACGCACCTTTGTATCCAGTGGTACATCTGATCGCATCTGATTGCAGTAGTAACACTCGCAATAGTCTGGTAAGCGACAGCTATGTGTTTTAATAATACAATCATCACACACATAACCTGGTAGCATACAATCGCAGTTAGATTCATGTGAAAAGTCTGGCTTGGCCATCTTGTAACTACCTTTTTTACTGGATATCCTGTGTTATGGGATATTTGCTTTATACACATCCATCCCTATGAGGTCTACTAGATTTCAATTTTTTCACGAGATTTTCCTATTTCCCTTACTACAAATATTCGGTCTACCCCTCCATAAATGAAAAATTTCTTTTTCTTTTTTCTCTTTTCTTTCACTATCTACTTTTTTCTTTAATTTTTAATTTTTTACAATTTTATTGAGATTGGTTTTTTTACTCATCGTCTGCAAACACAGGCTCCGCTACCGAGTCGTCAATCCGATCCTCTCCTGGCCGATAGATGCCCTGCCACTCTCCGCAGCCACCATCTGCTGCCTTTAGCCATACTTCATTGTCCGAGTTACGCAGGTAGTCCTTGCCCTTGTATGGCCATGGGTGAACCATACCATCTGCTGGGCAAGTCCATGCGGCTGTGGGGGCAACTGGCTTTGGCTTTGGCTTTGCTGCTGCCTTTGGAGCCGCCGCTTGCGCAGCTGGCGCAGCTGCAGCCGCATCTGCCTTCTTCACTGCTGCCGCTGGAACTGGTGCTGCACTCTTTGCCTTTGGAGCCTTTGCAGCATCCTTCTCCGCCTTCTTGGCTGCCTTCTCCGCCTCCTTCTCCGCCTTCTTGGCATCCTTCTCCGCCTCCTTCTCCGCCTTCTTGGCCTCCTTCTCCGCCTCCTTCTCTGCCTTCTTGGCGGCTGCTGCCACCTTCTTTGCCTCTGCCTCTGCCGCCTTCTCTGCTGCCGTCTTCTTTATCACCTTCGAGCCTTTGGAGCTACCGCTTGACACACTTGCTGCATCACCTGCACCTGCAGTAACTGGCGAGTCGTCCACGTACTGAGCCTCAAACTCCGCATACAGTTCTGGACGAGTACCCTTACCATCCTTAGGAGCCCAGTAGTGCTTTGACAGCGACATGGCATCCTTGTTGATGATCTGGCGGCCCCCTGGCTGAGCTTCGGTGATTGAGTCCTCATAGACATGCGCTCCTTCGTGCAGGATAGATGCGGGCATCGCAATCTCCTCCTCCACCTTATCACCTGTCTCCTTGTCCTTATGGGTCTGGTGCACCGTGAACGCCTCCCAGCCATTCGCCTGTGCATGCTCCAGTACGAACTGTACCCACGCACGAGGCTTCCGCAGCTGCGGCGGCACCACGCCTTTCGGCATAGAACCCGCCTTCTTGGCTGTCATCTTCGGTACCTTTGCAGCCTTCCCTGACGTCTTGGCCTTCTTCTCAGCCTCTGCCAGACCCGCCTTTAGCAGCTTGAACAGCTCCGTCGTGTCCAGCGACTTCATAGTCGTCACCAGCTCTTCCAGGTTCACCGCCTGCACATCTGATGCCACTGACATTTCTGCTACCGACATCCTTGAGTGATTCAAAGGAATGAAGAAGGGCTTTAACCGAGTTTAAACTGCGATTTTAGGCACTTGCGGATTGAATATCCTGTGTTTTGGGATATTCCTGCTTTATACACAGCTCTTCTCTTGCCACATCCTCCCTTTCAATTTTTTTTTCAATTTGATCAATTACGACGGTTGCGACCGGTTTCCCTCCCCTTTACATACTAGGCATCGCCCGAGAGAGGAGGCCAAAAAACCCTTTGCATACCTGATTTTTCAATTTACCAAAAAAATTGATTTATACCTCTAAATGGCGGCTTCGCCGCCTATACCCCTCCCTTTGAACAAGTGGGCGTGCAGGGGGGCGACGGGGACGCTTCCCCCCCTTCTTTTGTCAAATTTGGAAAAAAATTGAAATTGTTAGTTGGTCTAGGGAAGAGCTGTGTATAATGCTTGAATATCTCATAACACAGGATATTCCTTTCCCCCTTTAACCCTATAAAGATGCCTTCCAACTCAGAGTTCGTTAGCCTCTTGAAGAAGGCTCGTACCGCCTACGCCGATCGGCGTGGCGATGCTGCCGCAGAGACCCGTCGCATGGAGGCTGCCCATGCTGTTGTCCGCACACCACAGTTCATGTCCTTTTGCAAGGATAATGCTGTTCTTGATGGCAAGTGCATTCCCACTGCCAAATTCCTTAAAATGATCGCTTTTGACGACTCCTATTCCGAGTTCAAGGATGTTGAGCGTATGACGGCTAAGTATGATGCCTGTCTTGAATATGAGGGCAAGAGCACTACCTGCTCACGCATGTCTCATGATGATATTGACGCCATTCATGGCGCTGATTACAAGACACGCCACTTTCGCTATGTCAAGTCTTCTCCTGAGCTCAATACTCTCCGCAAAATACTCACTACTCGTTTTGAGGCTGTTGAGGCATACATTCGCTACTGGGCTTCTCATCACTTTACTTGGCCCGAGGCTTCCCCTCGTACTCCTCCTCGCACTCCTGCTCCTGTCGCACCCCTTGCACCTATTAAATCTACCACCACCTCTGGCTGTGGCGCACATGACGATGCTTGGTAAAAATCACCATAAAACCAAACAAAAAATGAAAAATCAATACACCAATAAAAACAGATTTTTCATTTTTTCTCCTATTATTCCTTGTTTGTTCTAGATTTTTTTCTCGTATGACTCCTTGTTCGTTCTAGATTTTTTCTTGTGTGTTGGTTTGTTTTCTTTTATGATCACCGCTTCGCAGCGGCGGTGGCATATGTGGACCAAAAAAATTGAAATCATATTTCGTCCTTCTTCAATGCTGTGTATAAATGCTTGAATACCCATAACACACGGTATTCATCCCTGTTTTGTTATTTAAAACTCGGTTAAAACTCGGTTAAAACTCGGTTAAAACTCGCTTAAAACT
>Ga0214917_10007778_pt1 | contig 10724 bp, 9 predicted proteins | sample LL_1208_BB_MetaG_FD_177983 | JGI IMG/M metagenome (GOLD analysis project Ga0214917, IMG submission 177983) | Freshwater microbial communities from Lake Lanier, Atlanta, Georgia, United States - LL_1208_BB | ecosystem: Environmental > Aquatic > Freshwater > Lake | place: USA: Georgia | collected...
AGATCACCCCCCAAAACATTTTTCTGCCCGCTGCCTCGTTTGACCATGTTTTGGATTCTGCACCCACCCCGAAAAGAGGGCAAAGAGACATCTTTTACATAACGTTAAATCAGTGAATATTTGATCTTAAGTAGTTTATTAATAATGACTTAATATTGATGATAAAAAGTGACTACAGACTCGCCTGACCCCTCTGCTTCTGCAAATATATCGTTCGTTATGGTGCGTGATCTCAATTCCTCCCCAGATAAGGACCCCGCCCTAGATACACTCGAGCGCCTGAATCCTAACCGCACCTCTTCTGCACCCTCCCCGGCCTTGGGCCGACTCGGCCACCCTGGGAACGCCGCTTTTCTTGAGGAACTCTACGAATCTTGGAAAACCAACCCCTCCTCCGTTGATCCGACTTGGCGTGCCTTTTTCGAAGGTTTCGAACTGGGTTGCCAACTCCGACCCCCCGCCCGCTCCGGATCCACTCCCTCCTCCCAGTCTCCCGAATTCGGCAACGTCCTCCCCCAAGCCCGCATCTACAATCTCCTCTTTGCCTACCGCGCCCTCGGCCACACCCTCGCCCATCTCGACCCTCTGGGTCTCACCCCCGAGGAAAATTCCGATCTCGCCCTCTCGACGTTCCGATTCACCGATTCCGATCTCGATTCGGTTTTCGATTCCGGAACCCTCGGCGGAGGCGGTCCGCGCACCCTCCGCGACATTCTCTCCTTCCTAAAACAAACCTACTGCGACCACATCGGAGTCGAGTTCATGCATATCATGAACTTCACCATCCGCCGGTGGCTCCGCGACCGCATGGAGCGCTCCCGCAACCAACCCTCCTTCTCTTCGGAACAACAACGTCGCATCCTCGAAAAAGTCATTGCCGCCGAATCTCTCGAGCGTTTTCTCCACACCCGCTACGTCGGCCAAAAGCGCTTTTCCCTCGAAGGAGGGGAAACCCTTATCGCCGTTCTCGACACCCTTCTGGAGGCCTGTCCGAATGCCGGCGTTGAAGAAGTGGCTATCGGCATGGCCCACCGTGGCCGTCTCAATGTCCTCGTGAACACCCTAGGCAAATCCCGCCGCAAACTTTTCACCGAGTTCCACGAAAACTACGTGCCGGAAACCGTGTTGGGGGACGGCGACGTCAAATATCATCTCGGCTACGAAAATGACATCACCACCTCCTCCGGAAAAAAAGTCCGCGTCTCCCTTGCCCCCAACCCGAGCCATCTCGAAGCGGTCAACCCGGTGGTGGAAGGCCGTGCCCGGGCCCGCCAACGCCTCCGGGATGACACCGTCAAACGGGAGAAAGTCGTGCCTGTTCTCATCCACGGCGACGGGGCTTTCATCGGACAAGGAGTCGTCGCGGAAACCCTCAACCTCTCGCGCTTGGAAGGCTATCGCACCGGAGGAACGATCCACATTGTGGTCAACAACCAGATTGCCTTCACCACCCTCGCGCCGGACTCCCGTTCGACCCGCTACTGCACCGCCCTCGGAAAATCTCTGGGATTGCCGATCTTTCACGTCAACGGGGACGATCCCCTCGCCGCCGCCTACATCATCCAGATTGCGTTGGAATTCCGTCAAAAGTTTCACGAGGACATCATCCTCGACATCGTCTGCTACCGCCGCCACGGCCACAACGAGGGAGACGAGCCCAACTTTACCCAACCCACCCTTTATTCTGAAATCGACTCCCACCCGTTGATCAGCCGCCTCCTCGCCCGGCAACTGCTGGATTCCGGCGCCATTACCGAGGAGGAAATTCAAAAGATCCGATCCAAAATCGACACCGTATCGGAAGAGGCCCTCAAGGAATCCCGGGAAGCCGTTGCAAAGTTCCATCCCTCCATTCATCCGCCCCTTCGCTGCCCAGACCTTCTCCGGGATGTACCCACTGCGGTTCCCGCTAAAAAACTTGCGGAACTGGGCGTGTCGATCTCGACAATTCCCGACGATTTCCAAATCAACACCAAGATCCGAAAAATGCTCGACTCCCGAAAGGCCATGGCCGCCGGCCAAACTCCCCTCGACTGGGCTTGTGCCGAGCACCTTGCCTTCGCCTCCCTTTTGATTGAGAAGGTTCCCATCCGTCTTTCCGGTCAGGACAGCCGACGGGGCACCTTCAGCCAACGCCATTCCGCCATTTACGATCTCCGGACCCGCGCCCGCTATATCCCGCTCAAAAATCTATCCAAAAACCAGGGCTCTTTCTGCGTCTACAACAGCCCCCTCTCGGAAGCCGCCGTCCTCGGATTCGATTACGGCTACTCCCTCGACTGCCCGGAGATGCTCGTCCTTTGGGAGGCCCAGTTCGGGGATTTTGCCAACGGCGCGCAAATCCAGATCGACCAATACATCTCCTCCTCCGAATCCAAATGGGGCACCACCTCACGCCTCACCCTTCTGCTTCCTCACGGATATCACGGACAGGGCCCCGAACACTCCAGCGCCCGGCTCGAACGATTCCTCCAACTCTGCGCCGAAGACAACATGGTCGTGGCCTACCCCACCACCCCAGCCAATTACTTTCATCTGCTCCGTCGCCAAGCCTTGCGCAAAATCATCAAGCCTCTGGTCGTCATGACCCCCAAGGGCCTGCTCCGCGATGCCCGCGCCACCAGTCCGGTGACGGACCTGACCCGTGGCGGTTTCGAGGAAATTCTTCCTGATCCAGAAATCAACCGCGGAGCCCGCCGCATCATCCTCTGCTCCGGCAAGGTCTTCTACGATCTCCGGGATTATCGGGAGAAAAACAAGATCACCGACACCGCAATCGTTCGCCTGGAGCAGATCTATCCTCTTCACGAAAAGAAACTTTCAGCGGTCCTTTCCACTCATTCTTCGGATGCGGAAATCGTCTGGTGCCAGGAGGAATCCGAGAATATGGGGGCCTGGTCCCATCTGGCGCTCCGCCTGCAAAACTTCTTCGGACGTAAGATCCGATATGCCGGACGCGACGCCTCGTCCTCCCCCGCCACCGGCTCTCTCGCCATCCATCTGCTTGAACAAAATCAGCTCGTGCAGGAGGCTTTTGGCGCTCCCGTAGCTCCAAAGCCCCCTGAGAAAAAATCCTCCAAGCCCTTGTCCATCGAAAGAAAAGTCAGTAAGCCCCTCAAAAGGAAAAAGAAAAAATGAGTACTGCCACCGCCACCCTCCCCATCCGTGTCCCTTCCGTCGGAGAATCCATCACTTCCGGAGTTCTCGGAAGTTGGAAGCGGAAAAATGGCGATTCGGTTGCCTCCGGCGATCCCCTTTTCGAAATCGAAACAGACAAAGTCACCTCGGAAGTTTTTGCCGAGGCGGATGGGACTCTCGAAATCCTTGTTGCCGAGGGGACCGAGGTGAAGGTCGGCCAAACGGTCGGCAATCTCCACCCCGGAAAAGCCCCTGCCCGAAAAACCGCCCCAACCGAGACCCCGAAGAAGGAAACCCCCGCAGCCAAGGCACCAGTCCGGGAAAGTTCTCCCATTCCTTCTCCCACCCTCGTTCGGACCGAAGCGGACACTGCGGTGTTGTCCCAGAGTTCCGCCCGATCGGACCGGGAATCACGGAAGAAAATGTCCCCCCTGCGCCGCAAAATCGCTGACCGATTGGTCAGCGCCCAACACACCGCTGCCATTCTCACCACTTTTAACGAGGCCGATCTCTCTAACCTCATCGCCCTTCGCACCGAAGTCCAATCCACCTTTCAGGCCCAGCATGGGGTTAAGCTGGGCTTCATGAGTTTCTTTTTGCAGGCCGCCGTCCACGCTCTCCGAGCCGTTCCCGCCGTCAACGCCCGGATCGAAGGGGATGAAATTGTTTCGCAACACTACTTCGACATCGGCGTGGCCGTTGGCACCGAGCGGGGCCTCGTGGTTCCTGTCCTGCGGGACTGTGATCAGATGGATCTGGCCGGCCTCGAAAAGTCCCTCGCTGCCGTGGCCGCCCGGGCCCGGGATGGAAAACTCTCCCTTCCGGATCTTGAAGGAGGCGTCTTCACCATTTCGAACGGCGGGGTCTATGGTTCCGTGCTTTCTACCCCGATCCTCAACCCGCCCCAGTCCGCCATCCTCGGGCTACATGCCATTCAACAACGGCCGGTTGCCGTAGGCGATCAGGTGGAGATCCGCCAGATGATGAATCTCGCACTCTCCTACGATCACCGGCTCATCGACGGCAAGGAAGCCGTCACGTTCCTGATTCAGATCAAAAAGTTTGTCGAGAATCCAGCCTTGGCTCTTTTGAGGCTCACCCCCGGAAGTTAAATCCTGTTAAGAGAACCGGACGTCTTTGCCCGGATCCATCTCGAATTCCAAAACCTCGATCTTCTGGGCGTTGGGCTTCAGTACCTGCGTCTCAAACTGGTGGTAGAGAGGATGATCAAAAGCCGCCGTACGTTTCAGACCGTTTTCAAATTCCAATGCCAGAAAAAGGTCGTGTTGTGAATCCGCGCCGTTTCCAGGGATTCTTTTTCCGCAAGCTAGGCTGAGGACATCCTGGATTTTTAAAATCCGGATCCGGCTTTCCACCATCATCTCTTCCACTCGATGGGCAGGGAGACCTTCCTTCAAATGGATCAGCTTGAGATGATGAATCATGAGAACGAAAGGTTGGAAGGGAAGGAGTGCCAGTGTCAAGAACCCTGCTTGTCGGTTCAAGGTTTAGAAAAAAGTCTTTGCACGAATCACTATTTCCGTGATATTATATAAAAATGTTTAATCGCACTCCTTCCAAGAAAAACGAGACTTTGGACACCACTTTCAGTTATCCTGAGATCCAGAAGGACCACACCACCCGGATTGATGCATCATCCCCCCGTACAGCCATGATCACCGACCAAGTCGAAATTAAAGGAATGCTAGCGTTTGACGGGGCCCTCGAATTTAATGGCGTCTTCGAAGGCGAAATCATATCCCAAGGCACACTGACCATCGGTTCGGAAGCCGTTATCAAAGCGGAAATTCAGGCCGCAAAAGTGATCATCCGCGGAAAAGTCCAAGGCAACATCACCGCCACGGAATCCGTTGAAGTTTGCGATAACGCCGAGCTTTTTGGTGATGTGCAGACAGCAAAGTTTATCGTCGCCGAAGCCGCAATTTTCCGTGGTCGCTCCGATCCGATCGAAGGTAAGGCCAGCGCCCCCGAATTCTCACCCGTTTTTCGGCGCCTTGCGGCTTCTCCCTCTTCTAGGTCGAAGTAATTTCCCCGTTTGCGGGAAGAATCGCCTGAGCCAAGACCGGCTCGGCCGCCATCCGAACCTCCCCTTGGCTGTGGATCCGGCCTCCCTCGTCCACAGTCAATTCGGAGAACACAATCTGTTCGGCGATAATTTTTCCGGTAGACCCGACTTTCAGAGGCCCACTGAACTGGGCGGTTCTGCAACGTAACTCCCCGTCGATCTGACCGCTTCGAAAAAGCAGGGTATCCTTGGATTCTAAACTCGCTCCGGGTCTGACCTCCAAAACCTCTCCCGACGCGCCGGAACGTAGGTGGGCCTGCCCCTCCACCCTTAACCATTCCGCCGCTTGAAGAAAACCGTTGGCCCGGCCCTGAAGGACAATCCTCGCAGCTCTTGCCTTGGAACCCCCGAAGTTTCCCTTCGGCCCGATCGTCAATTCCCCCTCCAAAACAAGATTTCCAAGATGCTCCCCGTCGATAACCCGATGCCCCAACTCCAGATGTCTTCCACATTCCAGACAACTGGAGGATTGCGCCTCATCCGCCACCATCTGAACCGCCCCGCAATCCGCACAAGTCAGCTCCCGCTTTTTGATCCCTGCACGTTTGACTTTTTTCCGGGCATTCATCGGGGCACGGGATGACTTGAAGTAGGCCCCACAACCACGGCAGACGGTGGAAATAAAATTCTCGGACTCCCTTTGAGTCTGCCCGCACTCCGGACAGCTTACCTCGATTTTTTGGGGAAGCTCAGCCATCCAGAGAATCCCCAATTCGAAGCTCCCCACGAAAATCCGCCCCCGGCTCGATCCTCAGCACCTTCGCCGCACATCGGGTCCGCAAAACCGATTGTGCAACGAGCCAAACCCGACCTCTCCCCTGCAAGCCGGCATCCACCTTCCCTTCCAATCGGATGTCCACCCCGGAAACAGCGCCCGAAATCTCCGCCTCCTTCGCCACGACCAGTTTTCCGGAAGCATGTACATTTCCCTTCACCTTGGCCCGAATTACTCCGTCCTGTTCCAAACGGACATCCCCAAAAATCTGGAGCCCATGACCCGCCAAGGAGGCAGCTCTCTCCTTCGGATTATTTTTTGTTCCTGTTTCCACGCAGCTCGTCCCGGATTTCTTCTAGCAGTTTTTCCGATCGGGTCATCGGAGGTTCTCCTGTCATCAAGGAAGGAAGCAAACGGAACCGCTCCAGCCAACGGACGACCAGAAAGATGCAGAAAGCCACGATCACAAAATCCAAAACTGAACTCAAAAAAGCCCCGTAACACAGAACAGGAACTCCCGCTTTTTTCGCCTCTGCCAAAGTCACATAGGAACCCGATCCCAGGATCAAAAACAGGTTGGAAAAATCCACCTTGCCCATCAGCAATCCGATCGGGGGAAGAACGATGTCATTCACCAATGAGGTTACAATCTTCCCGAATGCTCCGCCCACCACCACTCCGATTGCTAGGTCGAGGGCATTCCCCCGAACGGCAAATTTCCGAAAATCATCCCAGAAGCTCATCCGCGGATCATCACCCCATCCTCAGTGCATTCCCCTCTCATCCGCCCACAATGCCCCCCTGCTTCCACTCCTCAATTCAGAATTCACCCCTTCCCCCGGCGTTGCAGGCCTTCCCTTTTTCCGATATTCTTACCCCTTACGCCTCGGTAGCTCAGTTGGTAGAGCAGGTGACTCTTAATCACTTGGTCCTAGGTTCAAGTCCTAGCCGGGGCAGTTTTTAGTGCTTCGCATCCCCCGGACTCTCATCCCCGGCCAAAACCAGGGCCGCCACCACCAACCCCAAATGAACCGCGAGATCGGCCACCACCGACTGCGCCCCCATGAGCATTTGCCCGAATGCCAGGACGACATACAAAATCCCCGCCAGAACCAAGGGTCCGCGATTTTTTCCTGCCACCAGAATTCCCGCTCCCAGTAAAATTTCCCCATAAGGAAGGGTCCCAAGAAACAATTTCACCCCCCAAGCCGGCAGAAATGTCTTCTCCAAAAAAGCCTGACTCAACGCCGGCAGAACCTCGGAATAAAAATGGGAAAAACTCAAACCCGTATTCCCGTAGAATTTTCCGATTCCCGCGGTCAAAAAACGCAATCCCAGAAAAAGCTGTAACAAAAAGAATGCCCAGTCTCGGCTTTTCCAACGGATCCAGAAGGGTCGCGGATCGATGGAATCCAAGCTCATCTCTTTTTTCCAAGTCGAAACTCACGGTGTGCCGCCCGGACCGCTTTGGCTCCGGCTTCCTCATCCACCACGACGGTAATTTTGATTTCACTGGTGCTGATCATCTGGATGTTCACCCGGGCCGCTGCCAGGGCCCGAAACAACTGTGCCGCCACCCCGCTGTGACTCCGCATTCCGATTCCCACAACGGAAAGCTTCGCCACACCCTCACGGAACAGGATTTGACGGGCCCCTCCCGCCCGGCGGAAAGGATCAAGAAACTTCCGCACTTTGGGCAGTTCCTCCCGTGGAACGGTGAATGTTATATCGGTCTGGGCCTTGCCGTTCCGCCCACCCGTAGGCAGGGAAACGTTCTGAACGATCATGTCGACATTAATCCCCGCTTTCGCAATTCCGGAAAAAAGCCGGGCCGCCACTCCTGGCTGGTCCGCCACCCCCACAAGCGTGACCTTCGCTTGGCTCTTTTCCAGGCTCACCCCACGCACCACGACACGCTCCATGGATTTGGCTTCTTCTTTCACAATAGTTCCTCGGGCACGATTGAAACTCGACCGCACCTCAAAGACCACTCCGAACTTTTTGGCAAACTCCACCGAACGTGCCTGCATAACCTTCGCCCCCGTGCTGGCCAGTTCCAGCATCTCGTCGTACGAGATCTCGCTAATTTTCCTCGCCCCAGGTTCGGTCCGCGGATCCGCCGTATACACCCCGTCCACATCGGTATAAATCTCGCACCGGGCGGCCTTGAGAACCGCTGCCAGTGCAATCGCCGTCAGATCCGACCCCCCACGTCCCAAGGTGGTGATCTGACCCTCCATCGTCTGACCCTGGAAACCTGCAACAATCACCACCCGTCCCTCCCGAAGGTGACCCTGCACCGCCGCCGGGGTGACATTCGCGATCCTCGCCTTCGTATGCGTCCCGTCGGTCACAATCCCCGCCTGCGCACCCGTCATCGCCACGGCTTCTACCCCTCGGGCTTGCAGGGCGATGGCTAGTAATGCGGTTGTGGTCTGCTCCCCCGTCGCCAACAAAAGATCCATCTCCCTCTCGCTCGGTTCTGCATATACCGCCTTCGCCATTTTCAGCAAACCATCCGTCACCCCACTCATCGCGGAAACCACCACGACCAAGCGGTTTCCCTTGCGACGGGACTCCGCCACCCGGTCTGCCACTTTCTGGATTCTCTCCAGATTGGCCACCGACGTTCCCCCGTACTTTTGCACCAATAATGCCATCCCCTGACCCTAGCGGGTCGGCGGTCAGGATAGAAGTTGGGAGATTTGTCCTTTTTTTAGAAACCGGACTGGGGTCCCTGCACAACTTCAACTTCAACTTCGAATCAATGTTTGTTATAAATCCCTTATGTCCGACCTCCGCACCCAAAGCCTCGATTCATTCCAGTCTTCCGGAAAGTCCTACCACTTCCAGAGCCTTCCCAAACTAGGCCAACAGCTGAAGGTTGATCTCTCTCGGCTCCCCGTCTCCCTCCGTATCGTCCTCGAATCCGTCCTTCGTCACTGCGACGGCTTTAAGGCCCGTCCCCGGGATGTAGAAAACCTCGCCCGTTGGAATGCCCAAAAGCCCGCAGCCGAAGAAATTCCCTTCACCGTTGCCCGCATCGTCCTGCAGGATTTCACCGGCGTCCCGCTCCTTGTCGACCTCGCCGCCATGCGTGATGCCGTCGCCCGCCTCAAAAAAGATCCTAAAATCATCGAGCCCCTTGTCCCCGTCGATCTCGTGGTCGATCACTCCGTTCAGGTCGACGTCAACGGGACAAAACAGGCTTTCATGCTCAACATGGAGTACGAATTCAAAAGAAACCGCGAGCGCTATGAGTTCCTCAAATGGGGCCAGCAGGCCTTTGAAACCTTTGGCGTTGTTCCCCCGGGAATCGGGATAGTCCATCAGGTGAACCTTGAATACCTCGCCCGGGGTGTCTTCACGCAGAAACAGGCAGATGGATCCATTCTCGCCTACCCTGATTCTCTCGTCGGCACCGATTCCCACACCACCATGATCAACGGCCTTGGAATCGTGGGGTGGGGAGTCGGCGGAATCGAGGCGGAAGCCGGCATGCTGGGCCAACCCCTCACCTTTCTCACCCCCGAAGTCGTCGGCTTCTATCTGACCGGCGAACTTCCCCCAGCCGCCACTGCCACCGATCTTGCTCTCACCGTCACCCAACTTCTGCGCCAACACAAGGTCGTCGGAAAATTCGTCGAGTTCTACGGACCCGGCGCCGCCAAACTCACCCTGCCCGACCGCGCCACCATCGCCAACATGGCTCCCGAATACGGCGCCACCATGGGCTACTTTCCGGTCGACGAGGAGACCCTCGCCTACCTCCGGGGCACCGGTCGGCCGGATGATCTCGTGAAACTGGTCGAAGACTACTACCGCGCCCAAAATCTTTTTGGCATCGCCACGAAAAAAGATGCCCTGTCTTTCTCTTCTGTTGTGGAACTCGACCTGGCCACCATCCTGCCCAGCGTCGCAGGGCCCAAGCGCCCCCAAGATCGCATCGAACTAACTCACCTCAAATCCACTTTTGGATCCCTTCTTTCCAAATCCATTGCCGACGGCGGCTACGGAAAAAATTCCAACCAACTTACCCAGACAGCCAAGGTCAGCATGACCGACGACGAACAGGAGATGGTTTCTGACCGGCCAACTCCGGATTCCGTGCCCGGAAAAGCCGATCTCAATCACCCCGGCACCCTCCGGAACGGATCCGTGGTCATTGCCGCCATCACCTCCTGCACAAACACATCGAATCCCTCGGTCATGCTCGCCGCCGGACTTCTGGCGAAAAAAGCCGTTGAACGTGGCCTGACGGTGAATTCCACCGTCAAGGCATCCCTCGCCCCCGGATCCCGCGTCGTCTCCGATTATTTGAACGCCACCGGCCTTCAACCCTATCTGGATCAACTCGGATTCAATCTCGTGGGTTATGGATGCACCACCTGCATCGGAAATTCAGGTCCCCTCCCCGCCCCCGTGGAAAAAGCAGTCGTCGAACACGATCTGATTGCTGCCAGTGTTCTCTCAGGGAACCGGAACTTTGAGGCCCGCGTCCACTCCTCCGTCAAAGCCAACTTTCTCATGTCCCCGCCTTTGGTTGTCGCCTTCGCATTGGCCGGCCGGATCGATCTTGATCTATCCCATGATCCCCTCGGGCTTGGCAAGGACGGCAAGGCGGTTTACCTCCGTGATCTTTGGCCCACCCGGGAGGAAATTGGCCAAGCTATGAAATCCGCCCTAAAACCCGAGGTCTTTCGCCGCCTCTACCGCGATTTCTCCGAGCAAAACCCCGCTTGGAATGAGATTCCCAGCAAACCGGGACAAACCTATGCGTGGGAC
>Ga0214917_10007780_pt1 | contig 10723 bp, 9 predicted proteins | sample LL_1208_BB_MetaG_FD_177983 | JGI IMG/M metagenome (GOLD analysis project Ga0214917, IMG submission 177983) | Freshwater microbial communities from Lake Lanier, Atlanta, Georgia, United States - LL_1208_BB | ecosystem: Environmental > Aquatic > Freshwater > Lake | place: USA: Georgia | collected...
AGAGGAGGGGAGTCCTCTCAGGGTTAGGCCGAAGGCCATGTTTTCAAACACCGTCATGTGGGGGTAGAGGGCGTAGTTTTGAAAGACCATGGCGATATCCCGGTCCTTGGGGAGAACGTCATTCACCGGCTTGCCGTCGATCGCAATGGTGCCCGAGGAAATCTCCTCCAGACCAGCGATCAAACGCAGGGTGGTGGATTTTCCGCAACCGGAGGGGCCGACCAAGACAAGAAATTCCCCTGGCTCCACGCGAAAGGAAACGTGATCCACGGCCAGCTTCCCCGCAGCCTTTTTTTCCCCGGGAAACGTCTTACACAAGTCTTTCACCTGAACGGTTGCCATGCTGACCTGTTAGCCTTGCCTAGCTCCGGGGGAAAATCGAGGGCGATTCCCAGAAGATTTTGATATGGAGACAGGAAAAAATGACATTTCCCAATCCTCCCCGCTCTGTGATTCTTTTCCGGTGAACTTGGAGTCAGCCAGCCCCGTCAGGAAACATCTTCTCGCACTGGTGCTGGTGCTCGGATCCATGCTTGGGGTGAGTTGGTCGGAAACCGTTGCCTACTGGCGTTTTGATGGGGATGGGTTTCCTGCGGGCACATCCGCTCCGGCGAATGCGGATTCCTTCAAAGACAGTTCCGGCAAGGGCAACACCATGAGAAGGGCCGAGGGTCCCAATCCGAATGAATACTCCTCCAACGTCCCGGCCCCCGAAATACCCGCCTTGGGTAAAACAAACGAAATCTCCCTGCGACTGCCGGTCAAGGGGGAGTGGCGGGACATTTTCACCACCCCCGTTTGTGAGATCAACACAACCGACTTTAAGGAAATGACGATCGAAGGGGCCTTTCAGTGCGAGAGCGCGGGAACCTTTGGTGGAATCATCACCAAAGACGGTCAACCCAACCCCTCCTCACCGTATCCCTTTCTGCAAATCGCCTTTGCCCGGGAGGATGCCGACCCTCAAAATTTGGGACTACATCTCCTGGCCCAGTGGACCGATGGCAGCGGAAAAGAGCGCATTCTCCACTCCTTGGCGCCTCTGACCAAAAACCGCTGGTACGCCTTCGCCCTGGTGGTGGATAAGAACACCGCTTCCCTGTTTCTGCAATCGGAGCCCGGCAAACCTTACCAACTCGAGCAGACGATCCCGGTGGAAGGTGGGGCCCTTGCACCCGGGATGGGGACGTGGGTCATCGGCCGGGGGTTCTGGGCCGGGAAACTGGACAATCCCTTCTGCGGCTGGATTGACGAGGTCAGGATCTCGGACCAAGCCCTGCCGAAGGAAAAGTTTCTTTTTGCCAAGCCCTAGGCAATTATCCGCTTCGCTGTGAGATCCATGTTGCGGGCTTTGTTTGCCACCGTTCTGATCCCCTGCGCGGGCATGGCTCCGGCCGCCCCCACCAACACCGTTGAGGTGGGCGATCCGACGATCGTGCGGGAGGGCGATTGGTACTACGTTTTTAGCAGCGGGGTGGGAGCCTCCATCCGGCGCAGTAAGGATCTGGTGAACTGGGAACTGCTGCCCCCGGTCTTCCCCGCCGATGTACCTGCCTGGGTCCGTGAAAAAATACCCTCGGTGACCCGGATTGTCTGGGCTCCGGATATCCTGAAATTTCAAAACAAATACTGCTGCTATTATTCCTATTCGACGGGAGTGGGGAGTCAGAGGTCGGTTATCGGACTCGCCACGGCCGAGTCTTTGGATCCCGACAAACCTGGGGCAACGTGGAAGGACCAGGGCTTGGTGGTGGAGTCCACGCCGAACAAAGATCCCTACAATGCAATCGATCCGGCGATGGTGCTGGATGAGTCTGGCAAACCGTGGCTCGTGTGGGGCTCCTTTTGGGCGGGGATTTATTTGGCGGAAATCGATCCAGCTACGGGCAAGTTATTGGAGGGGGGAAAAAAGCACCGGTTGGCTGCCAACCCGTCGGTGAATATTGAAGGAGCCATTCTTCGCTTTCACGAGGGCTTTTACTACCTCTTCGTCTCCCACAACGATTTTAAGAACTACAACGTCAAGGTGGGGCGTTCGAAACTGATCACCGGTCCCTACATGGACAGGCTCGGCAAGCCGATGACGGAGGGAAACGGGACCCCCTTGATTGCCGCGTACGGGGAAATCGTGGGTCCCGGCCACTGTGGGGTGCTGCTGGGGGAGTGCCCGTGGTACGACCTGCTGGTGCATCACGTGTTGATGGAGGGTGCGCGGGACGGAAGGGCCACGCGGGATTTGCAAGTACGACCAATTTTTTGGGCGCCGGACGGTTGGCCTCTCGCGGGTGAGGTCATCCAGCAGACTCCTCCTGCGCCGCCCAAACCGTTGGAGGGTTGGTGGTCGCACCGGGTCGGGTTCGGGGATGTGCACCGGATTCTCTTTCGCGGCAACGGCACTCTCTCGGCCCGTTCCGGAGCCCAAGGTACCTGGAAGGTGGACGGCAAAACCCTCACCATGCAGTGGCCACGGCCCGAGGGGGGGGATGCGGTGGACGTTTGTATTCTCCATCCCGACGGCAACAGCTACGTGGGCCGCAACGCGGCAGACACTGACATCCGGGGAATACGGGAACCGGTCACGGCGGATCGCACACCATGAGCACCGTTGCCAAAAAGAAGGCTCCTCCGCTTCTTCCGCCGGAAGCCCACGGCCGACCCGACTTTTCCCCGCTCTGGGAACTGCCCGATCCGACCATCTCCAAAGACGGGGACTGGTATTATGTCTACGCGACAGGCCAGGGGATCGAGGCTCGCCGGAGCCGGAATCTGATCGATTGGGAAGTGTTGCCCTCCGTGTTTCCCGACCCCGTCCCCGCTTGGGCCAAGGAAAAAATTCCCGGGGCCGACTCGATCTGGGCTCCGGATATCCGCAAGATCGGGAATCGCTGGCATCTGCACTACTCCGTTTCCACCTTGGGAAGTCAAAAGTCCGTCCTGGGATTGGCCACGGCCGAAGCCCTCGATCCGGCCCATCCGAAAGGGGGATGGAAGGATCAGGGTCTCGTGCTGGCCTCCGAAACCGGAAAGGATCCCTACAACGCCCTCGATTCCAGTGTTTGCCTGGACGAGACGGGACGGCCTTGGATTGTCTGGGGCTCCTACTTTTCCGGCATCTTTCTGGCGGAGGCGGATCCGGCGACCGGCAAACTTGTGCCGGGAGCCCGACATCATCATGTGGCCACCCGGGCCCCGGGCAACGGTCACCAAGGGAATCCCGGCCCGGGAATCGAAGGGCCGGTTATTGTCCGCAAACACGGCCATTTTTATCTCTTCGTATCCCTGGCGGATCAGATCAACTACCACGTGGTGGTTGGGCGGGCAGACCGCATCACTGGCCCTTATCTGGACCGGATGGGAAAACCCCTCATGGGCGACGGCGGCACCCCGGTAATCGCACCCTACGGAAAATACCGGGGCAACGGCCACAACGGGGTTCTCATCGATGAGTGCCCCTGGTTCGATATTTTCGTCAACCACACCCTGATGGAAACCAGTCGGGATCTCCAAGTCCGACCTATGTTTTGGTCGGAGGACGGTTGGCCTTTAGTGGGGGAAGTTCTCGTCAGCCCTTATCGCGAGGTGAAGCCAAACATGGTGGGCTCTTGGATTCACCGGGTGGCTTGGCAGGACGCGCCGAAGGTGGAATTTCGAAAAGACGGGACCCTGCGGGACCGCCGCGGGGCACAGGGCCGCTGGGAACTTCACGGACGCAACCTGGAATTGCACTGGTCGTCCGGCCAAAAAGAAAAGTGTTTCCTTCATCCCGATGGCGACAGCTACGTGGGGAGGGATGAACAGGATGCGGATGTTCGCGGGATCCGTGCTTGAAAAAGCGGGAGATTCTCACTGGCCGTCTACCCCTGCTGGATGCCGGCGCTGACCCGTGGGTGCTTCGCCACCACGGCGAATTTCTCTACTGTCACAGCAACGGTACCAATGATGCCATCTGCGTGCGGCGTGCGCCCAGTTTGGCTGAATTGGCGGGGAGGGAGTCGGTAGAGGTGTGGCGGGGACCGGAGGGCGGTAAGTTTTCGAGAGAGCTTTGGGCGCCGGAACTCCATGCCACCGATGCGGGATGGGTCATCTATGTGGCGGCTGACGACGGAAAAAATTCGCATCACCGCATGGTGGCCTTGGTTCGGCACGATCCCGATCCGGTGGGGCCTTACGAATTCCACGGGCCGCTTGCTCTCGAACCGGATCGTTGGGCGATCGACGGTTCTCTCTGGCGTCACCCCGAACGCGGATGGTTTTTTGTCTGGTCCGGCTGGGAGGGGCATGAAAATACCGCCCAGCATCTTTACCTCTGTCCCATGGCGGATCCGCTCACGCCTTCGGGGCCTCGGGTGCTGATTTCTTCCCCGCTCCATGCCTGGGAAAAGCTTGGTTCCGGCGGACCGGACGGCCTTCCCACCATCAACGAGGGACCGCAAGTCCTTATCAAGGGCGGCTGGATCCACGTGATTTATTCGGCGGCCGGGAGTTGGTCGGATCATTACTGTCTGGGTCGGCTTTCACTTCCTCCAGGGGCTGACCCGCTGGATCCGGGCGCCTGGCGCAAGGTGCCCGACCCGGTGTTTGCGTCGACCGAAAGCATCCGGGCTCCCGGTCATGCCTCCTTCACCACGGATGCCGATGATACCGACTGGATCGTGTACCACTCGGCGCGTCATCCGGGGTCAGGCTGGGACCGTCAGGTGCGGGTTCAGCCTTTTGCCTGGGAGGGGGTTTTTCCGATTTTCGGCGCTCCAGGAGTACCCCCACCTGGATCTGTTTCCTAGGTTGGATTCCGGTTGAAGATCCATCCCGAAGTCCCAGCCCCGCAAAAGAGTCAGCGGCTGGGCCGGTTTTCGAGCAGGCGCCGACGGTAGTCCCGCGGGCAGCACCGGTAGCGGCGCGCAAAAAGCCGGTTGAAGTTGGATAGGTTGTTGAAGCCGCTGGCATAGGCGACTTCCGAAACCTGCGCCTCATCCTCGATCAAGCGCCGGGCGGCCCGCCCTAGCCGGACGTTCACCACATAATCCTGAAAGGTGGTGCCCATCTGCCTGCGAAAAAATCGGCTGAGGGACCGCGGGTGCATCTTCACCCGGCGGGCGGCCTCCTCGAGGCGGAGAGGTTCCGTCCAATGATCCTCCACGTAGTGGAGTAACTCATGCATTTTTTTGCCCGTTCGCTCCTTGACGGGTTCTGTCCGGTAACCCTCGCTGGCCAGGGGCCGTCCTTGGCCCGACTTCGCCAACCGGTCGAGTAGTTCCAGCAACAACCCGATCCGGAGAATTCCGGGACGAACCGTGTAAATTTTGGCCATCAAGGCTTGCGCCTCCTTGGCCGTTTTTCCATGGAAAGAGAGGCCGCGCCGGGATTCGTCCATCAAGCGGCGAATTCGGAAACATTCCGGCGTGGACCAGAGGTCTTGGCCGAAGACATTCTCCCGAAACTGGATGTAGCGGGAATGAGCGTGTCCGGGTTTCCAGTTCCGGTAGAGATGGGGCAGGCCGCTGCCAAAGAACGCCAGATCGCCGGCGGCAAAACTGCTCCAGGAGTCCCCCGTCATCCGCTGGCCTTCACTGGAAAGGATCCAGGTGATCTCGAATTCCGGATGGTAGTGGTAGGGGCATTCGAATTCGGGCCCGCGGAACTCGAGGCAGGCGAAGGATCCGCCATCCTTGGAACGCACGTTTTCAAAAATCGGCCTCATGCCGACCTATCGTATCTGGCACATAAAAAGCGAAAAAGGCGAAAAAAAAGTGATCTTAGCATCAGAAAAAGGCATCTGGCTTGTAGTGGCCTGGGTTTCCTGGGTGGAGAATCAGTCTCCGATGCTGTTTTGCTAAGCCATATGGAGTTGCTCCTTTCTTCCGATTTGCCCGCAAAGGTTTTGGCCGATCTTCGGAATCTGGGCATTGAGGCGGAAATTGACACCGGGGCCTCGTTGGAGAAAAGCGTCCAAAGGGCAAGGCGGGAACAGACGGTTCTGATGGTGCCAGTGCAAAGCACGGATTTTCAGCCGGAGGTCCTGCGGCGTGCCCCGGGCGTGATCGCCCTGGGAAAAAAGGCGTTTGATCGATCCGGTCTGGCCGGTTCGGTGGCGACGATTCTTCGGGGGTTCTATCCGGAACAGTACCTCAACCATTTTTCGGTCCTGCATGGATCGGGTCCGAGCCAAGCCGTCTTTCGGGCCTATGAAAATCTTTCGATGCAGGAGGGCATCACCATTCCCCGCGGCAGCCATGAGCAGTTTTTGCACTACGGCAAAACCGGGGTGGAAGAGTTGCACCGGGCGGGAATCCTGCTGGGGGGATTTACGCGGACAGGCCGGGGTTATTTCGTGGAGCGGCGGGCCGCCGGCTTTCACATCTTGGGCCTGGTTCTGCAGGGGGTGTTGGAGGTTCATCCCGAGGGGCAGTCTTGTATTCAACATCGCGTCGGCTCCTGTTTTTTCATTCCCGCAGGCTTTCGCGGTTTTTATCGAGCCAATCGGCCGGCGGAATTCCTCTGGTTGCACATTCAGCCGGGCGCTTTCGGTCTCCCGGCGGGCGGACAGGCCCGAAAAACGAATTCATTTCGGGCCGCAACGTTCATGCAAACTGCGCGATGTTTTTTGGAGGAAAGCCGTAACTCGGAGTCGGATCGTTCCCTGGTACTGCAGCGCCTGGTACAGCTGATGGAGCTGCAAATTTACCGTCTGGTCCGTAGCTTTGGTTTTGACAAAAGCGGGGACAGCGGGCGGGAGAAACTTCATCAAGTCGTCCAAAAGATTGAGGAGGACATCTCCGCGGAGTGGTCCGTGCCCAAATTGGCCCGCATTGCGGGTCTATCCGTTTCCAAACTGTATCGCGAAATCCACCAGCATTACCAAAAAAGCCCCGGTTCCCTGGTGGAGGAGATTCGAATCCGGCACGCCACGGAGCTGTTGTCGCATTTTGACCACAAGCTTCAGCAGGTGGCGGCCATGACGGGCTATGCCGATTCATTTTCCTTCTCCCGCGCTTTCAAACGCGTCATGAAGGTCAGCCCAAGCGAATATCGTCAGATGACCCGTTCCAATCAAAAATAAGCCGAATGCCCCCGCCTGCTCCCCGGAATCAAAATCGGACATGCCGGCATAAAAAAGCGACATTCCAAAAGGCGTTGAAATTCCCCAAGATCACAAAGTGATCGATTTGCTTTTTCCCCCATCCTTCCGCCCCATCTTTCTTTTGGGGATCGGTCATACAGGGTCGGGATGTAGCCAAAGGTGATCCTCCGCTGATATGTACAGGACCTTTCCCCATGTTTTCTTTGGGTGGACTCGCCGGGCAGGAGTTCTCTTTTTTGTGCTGATGGCTTGGATGGCCACGGGTCTGTCGGAAAATACACCCATGGATCCGTCCGCATCCGGTGCTCCTCCTCCTTCCGGGACAGTCCCTCATTGGAAACTTTTGACCGATAGGGCAGGTGGCGCGAAAGGTGCCATAGTTTTGAAGGATGGACGATTCCTGACCACCAGGACAGAGCCGGATGGGACAGGAAGTCAGGTCATTCTCAGTCAAAGCCGGGACGGTGGAGCCACCTGGGAGAATGCCACAACGATCTGCCGGAGCGGAGCGGATGTCAGTCTGGGCGATGGACATCTGATCGAGACCCGATCCGGTCTGCTGCTTTATTGCTACCGGGAAAACCGATTTGCCGGGTCGCGCGCCGCCGAGAGATCCTACGCGATTCGCGTGGCCCAAAGCACCAACGGAGGAGCCGATTGGACCTGGCACTCGGATGTGATGACTTCCTGCGCCCAGGGGTTGGAGCAAAGAACCAGTGGCGGCTTGTGGTCCAGCTACCTCCTCGAACTTCGCGACGGCACCCTGCAGTGTTATTTCGACGACGAGTGGACCCCCAACACCCAAGGCAAGGTCAACCACCAGTGGGTGACGATGAAAACCTGGAATCCGGGCGAAGGGAGGTGGACCCGGCCGGTGACCGTGGCCCGGGCGATTCGCGAGGAGGATCTTTCCCGTGACGGAATGGCAAGTGTGGTCGAAACCGCCCCGGGCCAACTTTTGGCGGTGTTTGAGAGCGTTGCCCCCGCCGCTCCCCATCCCAACGTATTGCGTGTGGTCCGCTCCACCGACGGGGGAGCGACCTGGTCCTGGACCCAGGTGCAGGACAATCTTCTCTATGCGGCGCGTGGGACCAGCCACATGGCCTTGGCGCCATGGATCGCACGGCAGGAGGACGGAAGGATCCTGTGTGTTTTCGCAACTGACGAAGATGCTTCCGAGCCATCCACTCCCGGCGGCAATCCTAGCCTGATGAAAATCCGGCTGCGGGGAATGTTCAGTGAGGACGGTGGGAAAAGCTGGTCTCAACCCGTGGTCATCGAATCACGTGACCGCCACGCCTACATGCCGGGCGTGCTTGCTTTGCCCGGCGGGGATTGGTTGGTCTTATACAATTGTGCCGATGAGAAGGCGTATACCTGTCTGAGAGGTTCGGCGCTCCCGTGAGCGGAACGGCCCGAGTCGCCGTCTCGGGAATTGCTCTTCTCTCGGCGTTCGTGCTTCTGGGTCTTTTCGGGTCGGGTTGGAAGGGGAAGCCGCATTCCGGGGTGCAGGAACTGCGTTGGTGGAACATGTTTGCCGGTCCGGATGGGGGACGAACCCTCGGATTGGTAAAAAAATTCAATGCCGCCAACCCGGATGTGAGGGTTTCGATGCAGCGGATGGATGCGGGTCTCTACTACAACAAGCTTTTTGTCGCGGGGTTGGCCCGTCGTGGCCCGGAGATATTTGTGGTGCATGCCGATGTTCTTCCGCGCTTCGCACGGGCTAACTTGCTGGAGGATCTCGGGGTTTTGCGGGACCGGGACGGTTGGGCTTCGGGGGATTTTGATTCTCAGGTAGTGAATGCCGTCACTTTCGACGGCCGAATGAGGGCGATCCCGTGGGACATTCATCCCGTGGGCTTATATTACAATGCCGAGCTTTTCCGGCGGGCCGGAGTCGTCGATGAGACAGGTCGGCCGCAGCCACCCACCAACCGGGAGGAATTTCTGGAGGCCATCCGTAAAATCAACCAATTGGGGGAAAAGGGTTTTGCGTTCACCTGGTTGCGAACAAATCTTTATACCATCATGCGGCAGTTCGGGGGGCGTCTTTTTAGTGAGGATGGGCGGCGCTGCACCTTGGATGACCCGCACAACATCGAGGCCCTGCAGTTTTGTGTCGACCTGATTCATCGGGACCATCTTGTGGCCGGGCCCCAGGGAGGGGACCCCTTTGCCGGGTTCCGACAGGGACACATCGGCATGGTGATGGAGGGGATCTGGATGATTGCGGATTTTGGCCGTGCGGGACTCGATCTCGGTGTGGCTCCGGCTCCGCTTCTCGGAACTGTCCCCGCCGTTTGGATGAATTCCCATTGCCTGGCCTTGCGCCCCGGTTTATCCCCTGAAACTCGCGAGGCGGCATGGAGATTTATCCGATTTCTATCCGACGAGGGACTGGACTGGGCGGGAGCGGGTCAGATTCCGGCCCGGATCAGCCTGCGTCGGACCTCCGTCTTTGAAGCGATGGCGGCCCAATCTGTCTTTGCGACCCAAATTGGGCATGGCGTCTATCCGCCGAGGATTCCCATCAGTTTTGAATTTACCGGTGAATTCGACCTGGCGGTGGAGCGGGCCCTGCGGGGAGAACTGGATCCGGCGACTGCGTTGCGGGAGGCCACCGTACGGGTGAATTTGGCCTTGGACCGGGATCGCAAGGCGAATCACGGATTCGGGAAAACCCCATGAAGGCAAACGGCATGCAGAGCCTCTACGGGTGGGGGATGTTATCTCCTTTCCTTGCGCTGTTTTCCGCTTTTGTGGTGGCTCCCTTGGGGTTCGGACTGGGACTGGGTTTTTTTTCTTGGGACATGTTGGGAGGAACTCCGGCCGCGTGGATTGGTCTGGGTAATTATGCCGAGGCCGCCGCCGACCCCTATTTTTGGAAATCCCTTCGCGTGACGATGGTCTTCGTGCTTTTTACCGTTCCTTTGATGGTGGGGCTGGCCACGGCCTTGGCCTTTCTTCTGGATCGTGCAGGGCGGCGGCAGGGGATTTACCGGGTTGCGCTGATTCTTCCGATGATGATCAACCTCACCGTGATCGGGATTCTCTGGCGTTGGTTCCTCAATCAGGATTTCGGTTTGTTCAATGCCTGGCTGGGCACGGTGGGAATCAAGGTTCCCTGGCTGGGCGAACCGGGTTGGGCCATGACCGCGATTGTGGCCATGACGCTTTGGTGGACGGTGGGGGGTCCCTCCATCATCCTGCTGGCCGGTCTGCAACAAGTCCCCCCGCAACTCCATGAGGCTGCCGCGATCGACGGGGCGGGACCCTGGCGGACATTTTTTTATGTGACGCTTCCGGTGCTTCGACCGGTCTTGTTGTTCGTGGTGGTCACCCAAGTGATCGCCTCGTTTCAGGTGTTCGGACAGACCTTGATGGTCACACGGGGTGGTCCGGCCCTCGGCACCCGGGTTTTGGTGCAATACATCTATGAGACCGCCTTCACCAATTACCGGATGGGGTATGGTGCGGCCATGAGCTGGCTCCTGTTTTTGGTGATTGGGGCCGTTGCCTGGGCCGTCTTTCGTCTGCTGAGGTCGGAATGAAATCCCGGCTCTGGATCGGCGAACTGATCTTGGCGGCGGTGGCCATCAGTCTTCTCTTTCCGGTCCTCCTTCTTTTCCTCACTTCCTTCAA
>Ga0214917_10007781_pt1 | contig 10723 bp, 10 predicted proteins | sample LL_1208_BB_MetaG_FD_177983 | JGI IMG/M metagenome (GOLD analysis project Ga0214917, IMG submission 177983) | Freshwater microbial communities from Lake Lanier, Atlanta, Georgia, United States - LL_1208_BB | ecosystem: Environmental > Aquatic > Freshwater > Lake | place: USA: Georgia | collected...
TAGGCCGCGGTGATCGGCGCGAGGCCCGCCGAGAGTCCGAACGCGATCGCGCGCGCGACGGTGAGCTGGTTCGCGTCGTTGACGAAGCCGTGCATACCGACGAAGAGCGCCGAGGAGGCGAGTAAGATCGCGAGCGTCCAACGACGCCCCCAAGTATCGGCCGCTAATCCTGCGAACACGACCATCACCGCCGAGACGATGAAGCCGATCGAGAGAATCAGCCCGATGCGATCGAGCCCGATGCCGAACTCACCGATGATGCCCGGAATCGCATAGCCGAATAGCGACTGGTCGAGATTGCTGACCGTCCAAGCGAACAGACTGAAGGCGAGGATGCCGACCCAGGCGGATCGGCGCTCGTCGGTCATTTCGGCACGACCTTGAAGCCGAGTTGCATGTAGATGCCAGCGACGTCCGAATTGCCCCAGCGCTCGACGACCTTGCCGTTTTCGAAGCGGTAGATGTCGGTCGCGGTTACGGCGAACGGTTTGCCGGTCGGCGGATTTCCGGCGACACCGGTCGTATCGAGACTTTTGAGGGTGGTGCGGACGATCACATAGTCGTCGGCACAGAGAATCAGATCGTCGTCGAGCACGCGCTCGGGGTTGTTCTTCTTCGAAGATGCCCACATCGCCGCCATTTGCGACGATTTGACCCGCATGACGCCGGCGCCGCCCGCATCGCTGTTGTGCGAGATCACTTCCGGTGCGTAGAACTCTTCGACCCGCGTCGCGTCGCGGTCCATGAACAGTACTTTGTGAATTTTGAGGTAGGTCTGCAGGTTCGTCTCGTCACCTTTGCAGGCGATGACCGGTGCAGCGATGGCCGACGTGATCGGCAACAGCGTAGCGGCGGCGAGTGCCGCGAAAGTTGATGTGCGCATGTGACCCCCGATTGAAATTATTTACTACGGATTTTTTTGAAATCGAACTTTTGACCGGCGACCGTGACTTCGTACATCAAGCCGCCTTTGGCGATCGTGAACACGGCGACGCCTTTGTAAAATTCGCCGGCCGTGGTCGCATCGTTCTTGCCGCCGCTCGCCGTGGCACTGGCGCCGGTGGTCGACGCCGTGGCGTTGGCTGCCGAGGTGATCGCGACGGCACCGACGCCGGCGCCGAAGGCGAATTCACCAGAGGTGAATTCGTCGAAGGCGCGCTTGTCCTGCAAGAACACGATTTGGCTGAAGGCTTGTCCGCCGGCCTGAAAGCCGAGACTGACTTGGGTCATCGTGACATTGCCGATGTATCGACCCTGCTCGTAGACGCGACCTTTGCCGTGCGCGCCGCCGATGCCGAGACCACCCTTGCCGATGGTCGGAAAGACCGCATAGCCATAGCTGTGATCGAAAAAGCCCGCACTTTGTCCCGCATTACGGAACATCGTAATGGTGTCCATATATTCGTCGGCTCGTGCGGTCGTCGGTGCGACGAGCACGGCCAATGCGAGCCAGGCGCAGACGAAGAGGGACGTGAGACGTTTCATGCAGGCGCTCCTCGGCGGTGAAAACTCGATACCCGAATGCTAACCCGTTCCGGGGCAAATCGTTAGACTGCGCACCGGACATTTGACAGGGGAATGAGCGTGGTCGAATTCGGGATCGTCATGGAGGCCTCGCCGGGCTACACCGCACCCCTCGCGCGCGACATCGAACAGTTGGGCTTCGACGTCTTATTGAGTCCGGACACGCAGAATTTGAGTCCCGATCCGTTTTCGCAATTGGCGCTCGCGGCGCAAACCACCACGCGTCTGAAACTCGGCACCGGGGTCACGAACCCCGTCACGCGCGATGTCGCCGTGACGGCCTGCGCGCTGGCGACGTTGCAGGCCGAGTCGAACGGTCGCGTGATCTGCGGCATCGGTCGTGGTGATTCTTCGGCCGCGCACATCGGCATCCGCAACGGCACGACCGCGCAATTGAAGACTTTCGTGCAGCGCTTGCAGGCGTATACGCGCGGCGAGACCATCGATCGCGATGGCACGCCGTCGCGCTTGCGGTGGTTCGATTCCTTGCAACCACCGCCGGTCGTGGTGGACGTCGCAGCGACCGGCCCGCAAACCATACGAATGGCGGTCGACGTCGGCGACCGCGTGAGTTTCGCCGTCGGTAGCGCGCCCGAGCGTATTCGTTGGGCGATGGACGTCGCGCTCGAGCGTTTGCGCGAGACGGGTCGTTCACGCGATAGCTTGTCGATCGGAGCCTACGTGAATTTGGTGTGCGATCCGGACGAGCAACGTGCGATCAATCTCGGCCGCATGATCTCCGGTATGGTCGCGCACTTCGCGGGCATGAAAGATGCACCGCTCGATCATTTGCCGCCGCAGTTGAAATCGCTCGCCGCACACATGCAGTCCGGCTACGACATGAAGCACCATGCGCAGGAATCGGGCAGTCACCTGCAAGCGGTGCCGGACGAATTCGTCGATTGGTTTTCGATTTGTGGGCCGCCGGCCAAATGTCGCCAGCGACTGCAAGAGTTGCTCGACATGGGCCTCGATCACGTTTATCAACTCGGCGGCTCACCAGTTGCACACCCGCACGGTGCGCGCCAGGCGGCGATGGTGGAGCAGGCGCGGTTATATGCAACGGAAGTGATCCCGCACTTTCGCTAAGTCTTTGCGGTCGGCCTCGGCGCATCAACCTAGCGTGGAGAGCACTTCGAGCGACGCACGTTCGGCGGACTCCATCGCCGCTTCCATGCCGCGCGCGCCGATCGCGGTGTGTTCACCACAAAAGAATAGGCGACCGTGCGGCTGGGCGAGCACGTGCGCGAAGTCGCGCACTTGTCCAGGCTTGAAGATCGCCCACGTGCCGCCGGCGAACGGGTCTTGCTCCCAAGAATGTACGGCGGCGACTTCTAGCGCGCCGCGTGCCGCTGGGCGCAAGCGTACGTACTCGTCGACGATTAACCGTGCGGCCTCGGCTTTCGAGTATCGATCGACGTAGCGCGCTGTTTGTCCGCTGCACCAGACGGTGAGCGTCGTGACTTTACGCGCATCGTTCGGATCGCGATTGACGAGCACCGAACCGACGATGCCGTCGGACCACAGCGCCGGCGAAAGACCGTCCTCGCGCCAAAATTCCCGCTTCGGCACGATGTGGAACTGCGTGATCGGTTTTGCGCCGAGCGTTTGGATCGCGCGCCATTGCGCCACCGGTGGTAACGGATCGATCGCGACGTTGCGCAGTACCGGAAACGGCACGGAACAAATCACCGCGCGCGCGACGTGCTGCGAGCCGTCGGCGCAGACGACACGCATACCTTCCGCTTGCTGCGCGATCGCGACGACCCGTCGTCCGAACAAAAGATCACCACGCAGTCGGCGTGCCATTGCACGCGGTAAATTTTGATTGCCGCCGCGGAACATGCCGATGAAGCGATCGTTCGCACCGGCGGCGCGCCGATTGATGTTCGACCAATGATCGACGAATGCGAGTTGCAACAGCGAAACGTCGTGTGCGGTGACACCGTACGGAATGTTGGTCTCGTAGCCGAGTGCGATTTGTGCATCGCTCGCGCCGCGTGCGCGCAAGAAGTCGTACACCGAAACGTCGAACTCGGCATGGCGCGGGTCGTGCCAATTTTCGAGATCGGGAAAGGGCGCGTGGCGACGCACGATCGAGCGCGCCCACGCACCGGGTAATAATTTTTTGTCGGTACCGGTGAACGGGTTGCGCGGATGCTCCGGCCAATCGGCGATCGGAATGCGTTCGCCACCGAGGTAGAACTCCTGCGTATCGGGGTAGGCGTCGTAGCGCGGCGCGACATCGTCGAGTGTGGCGCCGTATTTTTTCGCCGCCGCGAGGATGCGGCCGTAAGCGGTACTGACGGTGTTGCCGCCAACCTCCGGATTGCCCGGTAAATCCAGCGAATAGAGCCGACCACCGACGCGCTGGCGACCTTCGAGCAGCGTGACGCGGAGGCCATTTTCCTCCAGCGTCAGAGCGCTTTCGAGGCCGGAGAGACCGGCGCCGACGACGATCACGTCGGCGCGTGTGTCAGAGAATTTCATCCCGTGAGCTTACAGCGGCTGCGGTTAAAATCCTTACCATGGTACGGGCCCCCGATTCGAACGTCGCGCCGCTTTCTGCAGCTGCGGTCATGGAACTCGCACGCATCACCGGCGTGCCGGTCGATGACGCGGCGATGGCCGCGCGGATTGCGGCGGGTGCCGCCAATGCAGTGGCGGCCGTGCGCGAGGGTCTCACGATCGTGGCGACGAACGGCGTCGTGCCGTTCGATCACGACACCGACCATCTCGCAGCGCTCGAGCGACTCGCGGACGATGCGCCGTGACTGACCTCGCGAGCTTGTCGCTCGAACGGGTCGCCGCCGGTTTGCGTTGCGGCGAATTCAGCAGCCTAGAAGTGACGCGTGCGGCACTCGCGCGCGCCGATCGTGCGCAGCAGCGCAGCAATTGTTTTCTCGTCATCGAACATGAACCGGCACTCGCCGCTGCGGCTGCAGCGGATGCGGCACGCGCAGCCGGTCGCGCGCTCGGTCCGTTACACGGTGTGCCACTCGCTCACAAAGATATGTTCGCGCGCGCAGGGAAAGTGGTGCGTTACGGTTCGCGGGTGCGAGCCGATCATGCGCCTGCGGCGCGTGCGGTCGTGCTCGAACGACTTGCGCAAGCGGGCGCGCTCGACATCGGCGCACTCGCGATGGCGGAGTTCGCGCTCGGCGCGACTGGTCACAACGCCGCCTTCGGCGATTGCCGCAATGCGCACGATCCGGCGTTCATCGCCGGCGGCTCATCGAGCGGTTCGGGTGCCGCGGTCGCGCTCGGTGCGGTGTACGCGAGCATCGGCTCGGACACCGGCGGCTCGGTGCGAATACCGGCGGCTGCGAACGGCTGCGTCGGTCTCAAGCCGACTTACGGACTTTTGCCACGCACCGGCAGCATGCCGCTCACACCGTCGATCGACGTACTCGGCCCTATCGCACGCAGCGTACGCGACCTTGCGATCGTGCTTCAGATCGTCGCGGGTCACGATGACGACGATCGTCAAAGTTCACGGCGTACGCCACCCGATTATCTCGCTGCGACGACGCGGGGTGTGCGCGGCTTGCGCATCGGTATACCACGGACGGAATTCTTTGCTGCCGACAGTCGAGCGGTCGGCGACGCGCTGCTGCATGCGCGTCGCGTGTTCGAGGACGCCGGCGCAGTGTGTGGCGAGATCGAGTTGCCGCCGGTGGCGCCGCTCGCCGAATTGAGCCGGGCGATCGTTTATTCGGAAGCGACGGGCTTGCATGCGCCGTGGTTGCGCGAACACGCCGAACGCTACACACCGCAAGTGCGCGTGCGGGCGAGCACCGGGCTCGCGATCCCGGCGCCCATTTATTTCGAGGCCTTGCAACTGCGTGCGCCGTTGTTGCAGCAATTCGTAACCAGCGTCTTCGCGCGCTGCGACGTGTTGTTGACACCGTTGCTACCGATCGAAGTGCCACGGCGCGACGAGACGGACGTCGGTGGCGGGGCGCGGATGTGGGAGCTGCTCGCCAAACTCGTGCGCTGTACCGCACCGTTCAATTTTTTGGGGTTACCGGCGCTCGCGGTGCCGGTCGGGCAGGACGGCAACGGGCTGCCGATCGCTGCGCAGCTCGTCGGTCGGCCGTTCGCCGAGGATCGCTTGTTGCAGGCAGCGGCCGTGCAAGAGGCCGCTTGGCCGGCGCGTGTGCCGGTCGCTCCATAGACGATCCTCCGTACGAATGCGTACAGACCGGGCGCGGGGCAGCTCGTAGTCTGGCGCCGTGCGTCGACCACTCCCCCCTCCTGAGGTCGGTGCACAACTGCAGCCCCGCCGTCGTGCGGGGCTCTTTTTTTGACTCGCCATGCTGCGGGGCGTGTGGCAGTCTGCGGGGCGTCATGCAGGTCGAGGATTTTCCGCCGGAGTGGGCGGCAGAAGCGGCGCACGTGTGCGCTTGCAGCGAGTTCGTCGGCGAATCGTTCGCCCGCGATGCAACGCTATGGCAAGACCTCGCCGACGGCGCAGCACTCAAAAACTTGCGCAGCGACGGCGGTCGGGCGTGTTGGCCCGCGCAATCCATGCCGGACGTGCAAGAGCCGGAATCGGTTTGGCAAGCTTGGTTGCGTCGCTGGCGGCGTCGCGAGATGGTGCGCATCGCTTGGCGTGATCTCGCCGGACACGCAACAGTCGAGGAGACGCTCGCCGATCTTTCGGCGTTCGCCGACGATGCGATTCGCTATGCCTGTCGGCACACCGAGCACGCGCTCGCCGCGCGTTACGGCATGCCCGAGTACGCGGACGGCACGCCGATGCCGCTGGTGGTCGTCGGCATGGGCAAGCTCGGCGGCGGTGAACTCAATTTTTCCTCCGACATCGATCTCGTGTTTTTATTCCCGGGCTATGGCGAGACGGTGCATGCCGCACCGATCAGCCACGATGAATACTTCGTGCGCTACGGCCAAGCTTTGTTGCGTTTATTGTCGGCCCCGACGGTCGACGGCTTCGTGTTTCGCGTCGACATGCGTTTGCGACCGTTCGGTGATTCCGGTCCGCTCGCCTGCGGCTTCTCGGCGTTCGAAGATTATCTGCTGCAGCACGGCCGCGATTGGGAGCGTTATGCGTGGGTGAAGGCGCGCGCCATCACTGGTGCCGAGGCTTACGCTGCGCTTTACGACGAGGCCGTCCGGCCATTCGTGTATCGGCGCTATCTCGACTTCGGTGTGTTCGAAAGTTTGCGCGAGATGAAGGCGTTGATCGAAAAACAGGTGGCGCGGCGCGATCTCGTCGGCCACGTGAAACTGGGTCGCGGTGGCATTCGAGAGATCGAATTCGTCGTGCAGGCACTGCAATTGATTCGCGGTGGCCAGGACCGACGGTTGCAGAATCCGCGGCTGCTCGAGGTCTTACCGTTACTCGGTCGCGGTCGGCTGTTGACTCCGCAGGTGGTCGAAGCGCTCGGCGACTCCTATCGATTCTTGCGCACGCTCGAGAATCGCTTGCAGATGCTGCGCGACGAACAGACGCATACCTTGCCCGAGGATCCGCACGCACGGGCGCGGCTCGCGCGTGCGATGGGCGAACGAGGTTGGGATGCATTGATGCACACCACCGAGCGGCATCTGCAGCGCGTGCAACGTGAATTCCAGGCTTTGGTGTTCTCGCCGGTCGACGAACGCGGCGAGGGCGCGCCGGCGACTGCCGGTCAGACGGATTCGAGCGCGATCGGCTTCGCTTGCGTGTGGGACGAATCACTCGATCGCGAGGCACTCGCCACGTCGTTGTCGGCGGCGGGTTTGAACGCAGTCGAGGTCGGCGGTAATCGCGAGCTCGCACAGTTGTTGCTCGATTTTCGCAGCAGTGCGCTCGTGCGCCGACTCGATGCGCAATCTTTGCGCCGTCTGCAAAAGTTGCTGCCGCAGCTGCTCGCCGCTCTCGGACTCGAAGATGACGCACTGGTGATGGTGCGTCGTATGTTGCGTGTGCTCGAGGCCATCGGCCCGCGCTCGGCGTATTTCGCCTTGCTGTACGAAAATCCGGCGGCATTACAGCGTTTCGTCGCCGTGTGCCGTGGCGGCGACTTTTTGGTCGCGCAGCTGGCTGCGCATCCGTTGTTGCTCGACGAACTGCTCGACGAGCGCACGCTCGCGGCACCGCCGACGCGTCGCGAATTGACGGCGGATCTCGACGATCGACTCGCACGGGTCGACGTCGCTGATCCGGAGCGGGCCGTCGAGGCGCTCGCGCAATTCAAGCGAGCAGCGATGTTTCGCGTCGCGATCTGCGATCTCTCCGGTCAGTTGCCGTTGATGCGCGTGTCGGACCGCTTGACCGACATCGCCGAACTCGTCGTCGAACAGGCGATGCGCCAAGCATGGCGACAGATGACCGCGCAATTTGGCACACCACATTGCCGCGAGACCGATGGGCTACCGCGCGAGGTGCGCATCTGCGCGATCGGTTACGGCAAGCTCGGCGGTATCGAACTCGGCTACGGTTCCGATCTCGATTTGGTTTTTTTGCACGACTCGGCGGGCGACGGTCAAGAGACCTCCGGCGAGCGACCGATCGACAATCAAATATTTTTCGTGCGGCTCGCACAACGTATCGTGCATATCCTCACCGTGCATTCGGCGGCAGGTCGACTCTATGAAGTCGACGTGCGGCTACGGCCGAGCGGCAAGGGCGGCATGTTGATCACGCAGATCGACGCCTTCGGGTCCTACCAACGCGAGGAGGCGTGGACGTGGGAGCATCAAGCCCTGCTGCATGCGCGCGCCGTCGCGGGCGCCCCCGAATTACGCGCGCGTTTCGAGGCGCTGCGTATGCATACGCTCGAGCGGTACGTGCGACGCGACACGCTGCGCACCGAGGTGCGCGACATGCGCGAACGTATGCGACGTGAGCTGTCGCGCGCGCAGCCCGGACTGTTCGACCTCAAACAAGACCGCGGCGGTATCGCTGACATCGAATTTCTCGCCCAATATTGGGCGTTGCGGCACGCCGAGCGGTATCCGGCCGTCGCGTTGTATTCGGACACCATCCGCCAACTCGAGACTTTGGCTTCGGGCGACCTCGTGCCGCAAGCGACCGTCGACGTATTGGTCGATGCCTATCGCCGCTATCGCGCTCGGGGCCACCGACGCTCCTTGCGCGACGAACCGACCGTACTCGATCAGTCGGAATTTGCCGCCGAGCGCGCGCGCGTGACGGCGCTTTGGGATGCGGCATTCGGCGACGCGGTATAATCACGCGCATGAAATCCGCCCCGCTCATCCAGCCGAACGCGCAAAACGAATACGTGGTCACGAGCGAAGATTTGCCGCTGTCGTGTCCGATGCCACAAATGCAATTGTGGAATTCGCACCCGCGCGTGTATTTGCCGGTCGAAAAAACCGGCTGGGCGAAATGCCCCTACTGTAGTGCCGAGTTTCGTCTGCAGCGCTGAGGCGGGCGGCGGCGCCGGCGTCAGGCTGGCTTATACGACTGGTACGATTTTTCTTCGACGATGCGTGAGCCGAGCGCGACATTGATGCGTTTCTTTATCGCTGCGCGTTCGTCGTTCGTGACGTAGACGGCGCGCGCGAGCTCGACGAAGCGGGCGTCGAATTCTCGGGCGCGTTCTTTGTCGCGGATGTCGTCCTCGATCACCCACAAAGATTCGTTGACACGTTGCAGTTCTGCTTCGTCGGCGGCCAGTTCGGGTATCGCCGCACCGCTGTCGCGCCAGGTTTTCTCGAGCAGATCGAGTTCCAAGCGCACGTTCGCGACTTTGACCGGATCGGTCATGCGCGCGGCTTTGATGCGCAGGATGGTGATTTTGTCGAGCAGTTCGCCCGGGGAGATCGGTACAAGAATGTCTTTCATGGTCGGCATGCTAACAAGTGGCGCTTTGCAAGGCATCGAGTTTCGCGCACACCTCGGACGTTTCGATGAGCGACATGACCTCGGGCCGTTCGAGTTTAGTCGTCCAGGGTAAACGCTCCGGCGTCGAGTCGGCGTAGTGCGCGGCAGCGCGCGGATAGGCATCGATGCACCACGCGCGCGAAAGATAAGGTCCGCTGCGTGCGGGGTTGGTCGCCGCATAAAGTCCGATCACCGGTGTGCCGACCATCGTCGCCATGTGCACCGGGCCCGTGTCCGGTGCGAGCAGTGCGCGTGCCCGCGCGAGTAGGGCCAATAATTGCGGTAGCGTGTCTTTGCCGACTTGATCGACGAGCGGCACACCGGCGTGGCGCGCGATCGCATCAGCCATGTCACGCTCGATGCGCGCCGGACCACCGGCCAAAATGACCCGCATGCTGTGTGCGCGCACGGCGTGTGCCGCGACCGCGGCGTAGCGCTCGGGTAGCCAGTTACGGCGTGCGTGGCTCGAGCAGGCGCTGATCACCAGCGTTCCCGGCGAGCTGCCCGGTGTTTCGGGAATCAGTTGCGCGGCGTAGTCGAGCGCGGCGGCGGGTAAGGGCAGATCCCACTGCAAGCGGAAATCCTCGACGCCGAGCGCACGCGCGAAGCCACGGAAACCGTCGAGCACGTGCTCGCGACCACCGGTGGCGATGCGCGCGTTGGTGAACAGCCATTGCAGCTCGCGCGAGCGCGGCCGATCGAAGCCGAGTTTGATACGCGCGGGAATCACGCTCGCGACCATGCTAGCGCGTAGCGAGCTTTGTAGATGCAACAGTAGGTCGAAGCGTCGGCCCGCGAGCCGACGGCGCAGCGCGATCAGGCCCCCGAGACCGGCGCGTTTGTCGACGGTGATAAACTCGACGCCGGGCACGAGGCTCATCAGGCGCGCTTCGACGTGACCGATGACCCAAGTGAATTTGGTGTCGGGCCACGCGTTTTGCAGGGTGCGCAACAACGGCACGACGTGGCAGGTGTCGCCGATCGCCGAGAGCCGCAGCAGGCAAACGTGATCGGGTGGCGTCTTCGGCAACATGGGGCGGTCCGGCGTGAGGGCGACGATGCGTAGCGACTGGCGGAAGCCCGCGCCCGGGGTGTTGCGGGTCGAAAACGGGTCGGCCGTGATGCTATATGACCCGTTCCTCGCCGGCAATTTGACGCCCGCTTGGTTCGAGCCGCGGCATTGGCAGAAGCAAGGCGCCGTCAGCGGTGCCGCGCGCGGCCGCGGCGCCACGCTATTCTTTCGCGTCGACGGTGGCGAGTACGCTCTGCGCCATTGTCGTCGCGGCGGTCTAGTCGCGCGTTTGCTCGGCGATCGATATCTTTGTCTCGGCGAACATGCCGCTC
>Ga0214917_10007782_pt1 | contig 10722 bp, 14 predicted proteins | sample LL_1208_BB_MetaG_FD_177983 | JGI IMG/M metagenome (GOLD analysis project Ga0214917, IMG submission 177983) | Freshwater microbial communities from Lake Lanier, Atlanta, Georgia, United States - LL_1208_BB | ecosystem: Environmental > Aquatic > Freshwater > Lake | place: USA: Georgia | collected...
CCAGCTTTAGCGTGGCCAATGGGGAATTCACCATTGAGATGTCCGCCGAATCCCTGGACAAAACCTCGGGTTGGTCTGTAGGTGCGCCCCTCAACCTCGAAAAAGCCTTACGTGCCCACGACCGCCTAGGCGGCCACATCGTGTCCGGCCACGTGGATGGCCTGGGCCAAGTGCTCAGTTTGGAGCAACGCGGCGAATCTTGGGAGCTTTTGGTGCTGGCACCGCCAGCCTTGGCGCGGTTTATTGCCTACAAAGGCTCCATCACCGTCAATGGCGTGAGCCTGACTGTGAACCTGGTGCGCGACGTGCCTGAGGGCTGCGAACTCAGTATCAACCTGATACCGCACACCTACCAAAACACGGCTCTCCACGCCCTGACTGCTGGGGCCAAGGTCAACCTTGAAATTGACCTCATTGCTCGGTATGTGGAGCGCATGCTGTCCGCGTCGGAAGACGGTGCTCAACCCCTAAAAGCAAAAAACTCCCAGAACCCTTAACAGGTTGCTGGGAGTTGCTAATTAAAAGCTCAGCTCTCAGACAGAAAGACTCTTAGATTAATTAATACCGTGCAAGCACCTTCAATCCCACTGCCTTGATGGCACCCACAACCTTATCCAGGGTCTCGTTAGCGCCCGGGCGAGTGATGATGAAAAGGGTTTGTTCAATTCTGCCCTCGTGTCCAATTAAATTGACTTCGCCTCTGTCGGCTGCTGACAAGACAGAGCTTACAAAGCCGATAGAGCCGGGGGTCATTGCAACCTGTTTAGGTATGTCAGTTGCAACTTCCATCACCTTTGTGCTGCTGGCAAAGTCTTTGCCACCCAGAACTTTTTGAACAATTTCAGTACGCATGGCACCTACGGGGCTTTCAGAAATCACGACGACAGGTTGGTTGGGTCCACCTACCTCACTCCAGTTGGTAATTTTTCCAGTGAGCAGCCCTTCTAGCTCCGCTTTTTTGAGGGTCTTTAAAGAGTTGGAAGGGTGAACAATAAAAAGTACCTGAGCCCGTCCCAAAGGAATAACCTTAAGTTCGCTCTCTTTGAGAACTAAGCCTCGGAAGTTGGGTGTTTTTCCAATTTGATCCACCAAATCTTTTACAGGGGCTGACGACATCGCGATATCTGTATTGAAACCAATCAGATCTGTCAGGCCTTTGCCGGAGCTGCTTGGGTTGATTTTGAGCGTGTGACCCGACTGTCGCTCTATTTCTGCTTTGTATGGGGTAATCAGCAAGCTGTTTACGGTGGTTGATCCGCTAATTTCAACTGTCTCAGCATGAGCTGCCCCCATATTCAGGCTGGCCAAAGCAATTAATGCTGAAAGCAAAATGTTGTTAAATTTCATAAAGCTTCTCCAATGTGTTGAACTAAAACAAGTTTCATAGTGACCAACTGTAATGCTCTGAGTCAATTTATTGACAGACGCTTAACAGTTCGACTATTATTGAATTATTGAATTATTGAATTAAACTTTAGTGACACACATCAAAACTCAATGGAAAAAGAAGTCGCTACACAAGTTTTTGAGTCCCTGTCGTCTGGTACCAGGCTAGATGTCTTTCGCATGCTCATCAAGCAAGGACCTACGGGCATGGTGGCTGGAGAAATAGCCACCAAACTGGGCCTAGCGCCCACCAATTTATCCTTTCACCTCAAAGCAATGTCCCATGCCGGATTGGTCAATTCGGTCCAAGAAGGCAGGTTTCTTCGTTACACAGCTAATTTTGAATTGATACAAAACTTAATCGGTTACCTCACCGATGAATGTTGCTCCGGCCATCCCGAATGGTGTGAGCCCATTTCGTTAGAGGCACAAGACCAATCCATACCCTAACCAGCAACCTCAATTGAGGTTGCTGCTCACCTTAACCTGACATGACCACCAACATCCTGATTCTTTGCACCCACAACTCCGCTCGCAGCGTCTTGGCAGAGGGCATGCTGAACCATTTGGCGCGCCAACTGGGTAAAGACGTTAAAGCCTTCAGCGCTGGCAGCGCCCCCAGCGGTCGCCTCAACCCGTTTGCACTTGAAGCGCTGCACAAAGCCGGTGTGGACACCACGGGCTACAGCAGCAAAAACTGGGATGTGTTCACCACACCAGACGCGCCTCCCCTGTGCATCGTGATCACCGTGTGCGACAGCGCCGCCGCCGAGGCCTGCCCCGTGTTTTTTGGGGGTAATGGCCACCCCGTCAAGGTGCATTGGGGCTACCCAGACCCCTCACTTACCCAAGGAAGTGACGAAAACAAGCAACGCGCCTTTGAATTGACCCGCCAAGCCATTGCCTACCGGCTCTTGCAACTGCTGCAGTTGCCTTTGGGCAGTATGGGTAAGCCCGAGCTGCAAGCTGCTTTGACCGCTATTGCCCGCAGCTGATGCCCTTTTTCAGCGTCTCACTTGCTCGCAAACTGCTGGCCGAGCTGCTCGGCACGGCTTTGCTGCTCACCATCGTCATCGGCTCGGGCATCATGGCCGAACGTTTGTCGGGTGGCAACGTGGCCATTGCGCTTTTGGGCAACACCGCTGCCACTGTATGCGGGCTTTACATATTGATAGAGGTGTTGGGGCCCATCAGCGGGGCACACTTTAATCCGGCTGTTAGCGCCGTCATGGCGTTCAGGCGGGAGCTTTCTTGGTCTGAACTGGCTTCTTACATTCCGGCGCAGCTTCTGGGCGCCATGCTGGGGACTTGGCTGGCGCACCTGATGTTTGACATGACGGTGTGGCAGTTTTCTACCCATGTTCGAACCGGACTCGGCCAATGGGTGGGCGAAATGGTGGCCACTGCTGGGCTGCTGTTGGTGATTTTGCGCGCCCCTGCGGGCCGGGCATCTTCTATGGTGGCGGCTTACATTGGTGCGGCCTACTGGTTCACGTCTTCTACCTCGTTTGCCAACCCCGCCGCCGCCTTTGGGAGGATGTTCAGCGACAGTTTTGCAGGCATTACACCAAGCAGCGTACCCGGCTTTGTATTGGCCGAACTGCTAGGTGCTGCGCTGGCGGTGGTGTTGAACCGCGCCTTGACCACAAAGCGCCCTGCAAACTGATCGGCCCATGGGATTCTCTCGGGGGGATCTGCGAGAATCAAAAACATGAACGCAGTAGCCATCTCCCCTGTAGAAGACATTGTGGCCGAGATGCGGGCCGGCCGCATGGTGATTTTGGTAGATGAAGAAGACCGCGAAAACGAGGGCGACTTGGTGCTTGCGGCAGACCACGTGACGCCTGAGGCCATCAACTTTATGGCGCGTTTCGGGCGTGGACTGATTTGCCTGACCCTGACCCGAGAACATTGCGAGCGGCTGCAACTCCCCCCCATGGTCTCGCGCAACGGCACCAAAATGGGTACTGCTTTTACCGTTTCCATTGAGGCTGCCGAAGGCGTCACCACCGGTATTTCAGCGGCCGATCGCGCGCGTACCGTTGCTGCGGCGGTGCACCCCAAGGCCCAAGCCAGCGATTTGGTGCAACCCGGGCATATTTTTCCCCTGCAGGCGGTAGACGGTGGTGTGCTGATGCGGGCTGGCCACACCGAAGCGGGTTGCGACCTGGCTCAAATGGCGGGCTGCTCGCCTTCTGCCGTGATTTGCGAAATCATGAAGGACGACGGCACCATGGCCCGCCTGCCCGACCTGATGGAGTTTGCCCACGTCCACGACCTCAAAATTGGCACCATTGCCGACTTGATTGAGTACCGCAGCCGCACCGAGTCGCTCATCAGCGATCTTGGCCAACGCCCGCTCAAAACCGCCTACGGCAGCTTTACGGCCCGCGCTTTTCGAGACCAGCCAAGCCGCGGCGTACATTTGGCTCTGGTATGTGGCACCTGGTCAGAACAAGACACTGTGCTGGCGCGTGTACATGAACCACTGTCGGTGCTGGACGCACTTGAGCATGGCCGCGCCATGCACTCTTGGAGCCTTGATGCCTCATTGGCCCGCATTGCCCAAGAAGGCCGAGGCATTGTGGTGCTGCTCAACTGCGGCGAATCAGCCGAGCAGTTGCTGGCCCAGTTTGAAGGCAAGGCCCGCTCCAGCCATGCCCCTGAGCGCGGTCGCATGGATTTGCGCAGCTACGGCATAGGCGCCCAAATTTTGCGCACTTGCGGCGTGCATCGCATGCGGCTCTTGGGTAGTCCGCGCCGCCTGCCTAGCATGGCAGGCTACGGACTGGAAGTGGTGGAGCATGTGGCCCAAAATGGACTAAAGGCCACTTGACACACCACAAAACCCTTTCCACACCACAACCTTAATTTTTCAAAGGACGCTTTTCCATGTTTGGCGCTCAAAAAGGCGAATTGAATGCATCGGACCGCAAGCTAGACGGCTCGGAGTTGCGTGTGGGCATCGTTCAGGCACGCTTTAATACTTCAGTGACAGAAGCTTTGGCCCAAGCGTGCCGCCAAGAGTTGCTGGCTTTGGGTGTGACCGAAAAACACATGGAGCTGGTCAGCGTGCCTGGCGCGCTGGAAATACCCGTGGCCTTGCAGGCCATGGCGGAGAGCAACCGCTACGACGCCTTGATTGCCCTAGGCTGCGTGATTCGCGGCGAAACCTTTCATTTTGAGCTGGTGGCGCAAGAATCCGCCGCTGGCGTGACCCGCGTGGCACTGGACTACCAGCTGCCCATTGCAAACGCCATTCTCACCACCGAAAACATGGCCCAAGCCGAAGCCCGCCAAACCGAAAAAGGCCTGGAGGCCGCCCGTGCAGCCGTGGAGATGGCCAACCTTTTGAGCGAACTGGACCGCTAAATTAAATTGCCAGATCCCAATAGCCAGATTTCACCCGGACACCTCATTACCCATGTCGCCAGACCCTACAGACACGCCAGACCTTTCAGAACGACCTGAACTTTCGCAACCTGCGCGTCCCCGCTCCGCCGTGAAGAGCTCGTCCAAACCCGCACGCGGGCGGGCCCGGGAATTTGCCCTCCAGGGCTTGTACCAACACCTGGTAGGAAAGCAACAGGTTCAGGCCATTGACGAATTCACTCGCGATTTAAGCGGCTTCAACAAGGCCGATGCTGCCCACTACGACGCCCTGTTGCATGGCTGCGTGGACCAGGAGCAAGAGCTGGACGCGCTCATTACCCCCCTGCTCGACCGAAAATGGACCGAAATTTCGCCCATAGAACATGCGGTGATGTGGATGGGCGCTTACGAATTCAAATACTGCCTCGATGTGCCTTGGCGCGTGGTGCTCAATGAATACATTGAACTGGCCAAGTCTTTTGGAGGTACCGACGGCCACAAGTACGTCAACGGCGTGCTCAACGGTTTGGCCCCCACTTTGCGGGGCCCAGAAATAGAACAAGACCGCAGTCGGCGAGAGGTATGACCCGCATCACGCAACGAGCCCAGCGCATTGAGCCGTTTTATGTGATGGAAATGGCCAAGGCTGCCTCCGAATTGGCGCAACAGGTGGCCCACAGCGCCAAACCCATGCTGTTTTTAAACATTGGGGAACCTGACTTTACGGCGCCACCGCTGGTTCAAGAGGCAGCTTACCAAGCCATTGCCCAAGGGCGCACCCAGTACACGCCCGCCACCGGCTTGCCGGCCTTGCGCGAGCGCATCAGCCATTGGTACAAGCAACGCTTTGGGCTTGAGGTGTCTGCTGACCGCATCGTGCTGACTTCTGGTGCATCTGGGGCTTTGCAACTGGCTTGCCTGGCGCTGGTGGAGTCCGGCGACGAAATCCTCATGCCCGACCCCAGTTACCCATGCAACCGGCACTTTGTGGCCGCTGCGGACGGGCGTGCGGTGCTGATTCCCACCAACGCGCAAGATCGGTTTCAGCTCTCGGTCGCAAAGGTGCGAGAGCATTGGGGACCCAACACCCGCGGGGTACTGCTGGCATCGCCCTCCAACCCTACAGGCACCTCTATTGCCGCGGCTGAACTGCGCAAGATCCATGATCATGTGTCCGCTAAAGGCGGCATCACCATGGTGGATGAAATTTATGTGGGCCTGAGCTACGACCCTTTGTACGGGCAATCTGCCTTACAACTGGGGGAAGACGTCATCAGCATCAACAGTTTTTCCAAGTACTTCAACATGACCGGTTGGCGGCTAGGCTGGTTGGTGGTGTCGCCCAAGCTAGTCGACGTGGTGGAGCGGTTGGCGCAAAACCTGTACATCTGCCCCAGTACCGTGGCCCAGCATGCGGCGCTGGCGTGTTTTGAGCCTGAGAGCTTGGCCATTTACGAAGCGCGGCGACAGTCTTTTAAAGAGCGACGCGACTTTTTTATACCAGCCCTGAACCAACTGGGGCTGACCGTGCCCGTCATGCCCGATGGTGCTTTTTATGCTTGGGCCGAATGCACCCAAGCCTGCGAGCGGCTGGGGGTGGCCAACAGCTGGGATTTGGCCTATGCCCTGATGCGCCAAGCCCATGTAGCTGTGTCGCCGGGTCGAGATTTTGGCCAGGCGCAAACCATGAACTACATTCGGTTTTCTACAGCCACCGCGCTGCCCGAATTGCATGAAGCCGTGCGTCGGCTCCAGGCGGTATTGAGTTGATTGACTGTTGATTTTCTTGACTTACGGAAACGTTTTATGAACCAAGACTTGTCCATTTTGAATATGGTGCTGCACGCCAGCTGGGTTGTGCAGTTGGTGATGGCTATTTTGTTGCTGATGTCGGTGTCCAGCTGGGCGGCCATTTTCAGAAAATTGTTTTCGCTCAAGCGCGTGAAGAGCCTCAACGAAGACTTTGAGCGCGACTTTTGGTCCGGTAAAAACCTCAACGAGCTGTTTGCCGCTGCCACTCAAAACTCCAGGTCTGCTGGACCCATGGAGCGCATTTTTGCCAGCGGCATGCGCGAGGTGCAAAAACTGCGCGAACGCCGTATTACAGACGCGCCTAGCCTGCTCGACGGCGCCCGTCGCGCCATGCGCGCAAGCTTTCAAAGAGAAATGGACTCGGTGGAATCCAATTTGTCGTTTTTAGCCACGGTAGGGTCGGTATCACCCTACGTGGGTTTGTTTGGCACGGTGTGGGGCATCATGCATGCCTTTACGGGCTTGGCTTCAATGCAGCAAGTGACTCTGGCCAGCGTGGCCCCTGGCATTGCCGAGGCATTGGTCGCTACGGCCATTGGCTTGTTTGCGGCCATCCCAGCCGTGGTGGCCTACAACCGCTTTGCGCGTGATGTTGACCGCGTGGCCATCCAACAAGAAACCTTTATTGAAGAATTTTCCAACATCTTGCAGCGCAGCGTGGGTAACCAAGCCAATGCGTCGCCCTCGGGCCGCTAAGTCCAACCCAGCCAGGAGCGCAAGATGCCAGCCGTAGCGAGTAGAAGCCGAGGTCGCCGCACCATCAATGAAATCAACATGGTGCCCTTTATTGACGTGATGTTGGTACTGTTGATCATTTTCATGGTCACCGCCCCCCTGATTTCACCCAGCATGATCGATTTGCCCAACATGGGCAAAGCGGCCAAACAACCCGACCAAGTCATCCAAGTTGTGGTGACCAAAAAAGAAGCCTTGGAGCTTAAAACTGCCAATGCCACCCGCCCCATACAGCTGCAAGACTTGGCAGCTGCCGTGCGCAGCGCCCAAGGTGCGCCGGGCAGTGCTGCTGCAGCGAGTTCTGCCGTGGTCATCAGCGCTGACAAATCCGTGAAGTACGAACAAGTGGTACAGGTGATGGATACTTTGCAGCGCGCCGGCATTCAGCGCGTGGGCCTGTCGGTGCAATTAGCACCCTAAGAAGTATCGCTACCTGACTACATGAACGCTCTCCCGCAACGCCTAGAATTTGCCCCGCCACCCGCCCCAAAGCGTTGGTCGGCTTGGGCACTGGCGGTGTTGGCCCACTTGCTGCTTTTGGCGGCGCTGACTTGGGGCGTGCAATGGAACAAAGATCCATTGTCGGTGGATGTAGAGGCTGAACTGTGGTCTGCAGTGCCCCAAGCTGCTGCCCCCAAATTGACGGAACCCACCCCAGAGCCCACACCTGAACTCACTCCTGATCCTCCTCAACCTGAACCCAAACCAGAACCTCTACCTAAGCCCCGTGCTGAGCCTGAGCCCGTCGTACCGCCCAAAGTAGACATTGCCCTTGAAAAAGAGAAATTGCGCCAAAAGGAACGTGAAAAAGAACGCGAGAAAAAAGAGCAACGCGAACGCGAAAAATTAGAACGCGAAAAGAAAGAAAAACAGGACCGGCAAGAGCGTCAAGAACGGGACAAGCGCGAGGCCGACAAAAAACGCGCTGAAGAGCAAAAACGTCTGGACGAACTCAAGAAAAAAGAGCGCAAAGAAGCCGAAATGGTTGCCAAGCTGCGCGAAGAAAACCTCAAACGCATGACCGGTCAGGCTGGCGTTGAAGCTCCCACGGGCGCTACGGGTGCAACGGGTACCGCCCTGCAAGCCTCAGGCCCGTCGCCCAGCTATGCAGGACGCATTCGGGCGCGTATCAAACCCAATATTGTGTTTTCTGAAGAAGTTTCCGGCAATCCCGTGGCCGAAGTTGAGGTGCGTGCTGCTCCCGATGGCACCATAGTGGGCCGCAAGCTCATCAAGTCCAGCGGTGTTGCCAACTGGGACGAAGCCGTACTCAAGGCCATTGACAAGACAGAAATCTTGCCTCGTGATACCGATGGCCGGGTTCCCTCGCCTTTGGTGATCAGCTTTAGGCCCAAGGATTAGACCTTTGGATTAAGACCTTTGGATTAGGCCGCCTCAACCGTCATGTGCACTGTTGATAATTCTTTTTTGAATAGCACTAAACACCACGGAGCAAGACATTGAGCGAGGGTCCCAAGCGCAACCACCAGCGAATCGCCTTGAATTTGCGGGCGCACGTCACCCTGCCGGGCATCACCTTGGATACAGCGCGTGTGGTGGATTTAAGCCTAGGTGGCGTTGGAGTCCTGACCGAACGCAGCCTTCCCGTTGGCTCCCGCTGCAACGTGATTTTCAGACTCACCATGCCCAATGGCAAACTGTTCACCGTGACAGCAGTGGGCAAAACCATGCAATGCACTTTTTCGGGAAGCCAAAGCGGTTTTAAAACCGGCGTGTCATTTGTAGAAGTGCCCGAAATGTCACTGGCCGCCATTGGGCAATACATTCAGGATAAGAACAAGCCCAATAGGTAAAGCTTATCTGATCAAGTCTTTAACCGTTGCAATCGGCAAGAACATACATAAAGGTTGATCAGGCAGGGGAACAAATCCGTGATGCGCATAAAAACCAGCAGCGCCCTCATCTTTGGCGTCCACTACAAAAGCATATGCCGCGATCTCTGCAGTAGCTGCTCTGCGCAAGGCATCAGCCAAAAGTGCAGCGCCTAGGCCCTTGCCTTTTAAAGACTGATCCACAGCAAGTCGCCCCATGCGTACCGCTGGTACGCTTGGATAGCGGGGAAGTTTTTTAACGACCGCTTCGGGCAAATCAGCCAACAATACGCTGGCCGAAGCCAAGGTGTAGTAACCCGCAATTTGTCCAAGTCCATCGGTGGCAACAAAGCAAGCTGTCACTCGGCGCTTGATATCTTGGCTTACTTGGTTTCTAAAATACCGATCCAGTGCTTCAACGCCACTTGAAAAGCTTGAACGGTCGCTAGAAAGGTTTAGTGAAGCAACAGAAAACTTTTCAGCCATTTGACAACCAACTTCCCTGTTGCTTAGGCTGACAAAAGTTTCTGAGCTTTAGTGAAAGCACGCTTGAGTGCTGCATTTGGCTTATTGGGCGCAATCAGGGCATTGGCAAACGCCTGCTGATCTTTAACAGATAAGTGCACAAGTTCGGACTGGGCAATGGCACTGGTGGCAGCCATCTGTAAGGCATGAATCACAAAGTCCGTCATGGTTCGCCCTTGAATCTCGGCAGCACGCTTCACGGTCATGTGCAAGTCTTGGGTGATTCGAGCCTCCAGTCGTGCAGACTGAGTCTTTAATGATCGTGGCGTAGCAAGGGCTCTTACAGTCATAGCGTTTCTCCTAATGTCTGCAAAATTGTACGGCAAATTGCCGTAAAAATAAACCGAGACCAAAGAGCTAAGCCTGCTTACTCGTACACCACCTGCGCCTGCCCCTGATCGGCTTGCGCCATCCAGCTGGCTAGGGCGGCATCGGTGGGGAAAAATTTGGCCTGTTCACCCAACTGAATTTCGGCCTGCGCCTGTTGGGGCCGGTGCACCAAAAACCTAACGCCTAAGCCCCGCAAAAGCTCACCGTGTTCGGTCATTTCTTTGCGTGGCGGGTGGTCTGACAACAACCGTTGCACATCGGGCGCATGACCGTTGACCTTGACGCGCAAAAACTTGCCAAAGCGGCAGCGGGCGGCGGGCAAATCCCAAACTTGTTGTATGTTCAACTGCAATCCACCCGAAAAACGGTCAGGCTGCACCTTGCCCATGACGATGATGAGTTCGTCTTCTTTAAACAGGTGTTTGTGGGCGTTCATCAAGGCTTCGTCTACCCTCGCATCGATAACGGCCGATTTATCGTCAAGCTTGAACAAACCCAGCTTGCCCCGCTGGCCGTTGATGACCCTAAAGTCACCCACTACACCCACCAACAGTTGCGGCTCGCGCGTGTCAATCAAGTCTGCGAGTTGGCGTTTGGCAAAGCGGCGCACTTCCAGCTCCACTTCGTCAAACAAATGGCCAGAAAGGTAAAACCCAAGTGCAGATTTTTCATGGGTAAGACGCTCTTTGACCCCCCAAGGCATCTCCTCCACCAAATCGGGTTCTTGGGT
>Ga0214917_10007784_pt1 | contig 10722 bp, 9 predicted proteins | sample LL_1208_BB_MetaG_FD_177983 | JGI IMG/M metagenome (GOLD analysis project Ga0214917, IMG submission 177983) | Freshwater microbial communities from Lake Lanier, Atlanta, Georgia, United States - LL_1208_BB | ecosystem: Environmental > Aquatic > Freshwater > Lake | place: USA: Georgia | collected...
GGGTCGCGGTCGCCGCGCCACGCCGGCACCGTGATCGACTCGGCGCCGTTCATATCGGCCACGCGACGCACTGCGCGTTGCGCGTGACGATCACCGTCGCGTTCGCCGCCCCACAAGGCCGACTGACGACCCGCATCGGCGATGAGCTGTTCGGGCGACAACCGCACCGACACGACACCGCTCGTCGGCGTGTCGTGCAGAATCCAGGCGTCGAGTTGCCAGCGCAAGGTTTCCACCACTGCACGAGCCGAAAAACCCTCGGCGCGATACCACATTCGCTCGCTGCGCTCACCATGGTCGGATTCGAGCAACAAGTGCAGTCGCACCATCGCCAACCCTTGTGTCGCAAGATGGTCGACCAACTGTGTGGCGAGTGCTTCGGCGGCATCGACCACCGCGTCGCGCGACTCGACTGGCCCATCGAACTGCAGCAAGCACACACGATCGGGCGGCGGCTCAACGGCAAGCGGTGGATGACGGTCGAGCCCACGCGACAACCGCGACAAGTCGCGCCCGAAGGCCCCGAAGCGGGCGATGAGATGGGCTTCATCGAGGGCGGCGACATCACCGAAGCGATACAAACCGAGACGCTCTAACAACGACACCATGTCGCGATACGAGGTGATGTCGTCGGCACCAGGCACACCCGCCCCGACTGCACCGATGATGTCGACGCAGTCAACGAGCGCGCGCACTGGCGCGGTGGCGAGCCAACGTATCGACGCTTGTGGTGGAACCACGAGTGGCTCGCTCGATACACATGCATGTTGTGCGGCGATTGCTGCCGCCAAGCGACCATCGGCGATGCCCACACCGCAGCGTGTGCGTTCGTTGGATGAGTCGGCGATTACGCGCAACGCATCACTCACTGCAGCGTGCACGAGAGTTGCCAGTGGTTGGTCGCCACCGACGTATCGCGACGGCCCACGTGTGGCGAAGATGATCACACCGGGCGTGGTGACTTCGACGAGTGGCGCGTGCTGAACAACACTCTGCACGACGGGCTCGAACGCACTGCGGGCACTGCGCCCGAGCGCGGCAGCAAGTGCCGCCCACTGCGCAACGCGAACGACTACGACACGCGTGGGAGCATCGAGCACGACGACACCGTCAGCACGGCAGGGTGATCGTCTGTTCGCGTGGCGAAGAACATCGTCGGCCATTCACCCGCACCTGCACGGTGCGTTGGGTGATGTGTGCCGCGCCGCGTTCGATGCCCGACCACGCCACGGTGTCGGCATGCACGTCGATGTCGGAGGTGAACACACTCGTTTCACCCGTCGACGTCGGCATGACGACCACGATCAGCACCGCTTGGCGGGCCATCACGCGGGTTTGCAACCGTCGGGCGTCACTCGCACTCAGCGATGCGGGTGGTGCAACGATGAGCACCTCGAACCCTTCGACGAGAGCAGCGACGGTGGCAACCCACTCGCGGCTGGCACGCGGTGGTTGCGCCAACACGATGCGCTCGACGGCGACACCGGCTTCGATCGCCGCAGCGACGCCAAGGTTCGGCACACCAACGACCGCCAACCATGACCCGGCACGCGTGGCAGCGGCACTGAGGGCAAGTGCCGTGCTCAACGCGGCGTCACCCGTGCAGGCAACGGTGCGGCCGCGCACGAGACCGCCTTCACCAAACAACGGGGCAAGCGGGGCGACGACGGGCAACGGGGCGCGCACCGTGGGGGCGCCGAGACGAGTTCGCAGGTCGGTAGTCACCCCCTCACCATAGCGAACAGGTGTTCGCCCCCACAAAGGGCCTGATTTTCTGCGGCCAAGGGCCGCGGTGGGTCTACGCGGTGACGTGCAGCAGGCCGTAGACGAGCGACTCTTCGAGCGCGCGCCACGAGGCTTCGATGATGTTGGACGACACGCCGATGGTCGTCCAGGTGCGGTCGCCGTCGGTGGCGTCAATCAGCACCCGCGTGACCGCCCCGGTTGCCGACGACGAATCGAGGATGCGCACCTTGTAGTCGGTGAGGTGCACGCGCGAAAGTTGCGGATACTTCTTGGCCAGACAGGCGCGCAACGCCGTGTCGATGGCGTTGACCGGACCATTGCCCTCTGCGGTGTGCACTTCACGCTGCTCACCGATCCACACCTTCACGGTGGCCTCGGTAGTGAAGGTGCCGCTGGTTGATTCGTCGGTGATGACGCGCATCGACTCGACGTTGAAGAACTCCTGCTGCCAGCCCGTTGCGCGACGCATCAACAACTCAAGCGAGGCATCAGCGGCCTCGAAGTGATAGCCCTCGAACTCAAGGCGCTTCAGTTCGTCGAGGATCGCGCTCAACACTGCCCCGTCGGCCCGCAACCCGAGTTCTTCGGCTTTCATCGCGATGGTGGCCCGACCGGCCATCTCTGACACGAGAAAGCGCGTGCCGTTGCCGACCAAGTCGGGCGACACATGCTCGTAGGCATCTTTCGCGCGCGCGATTGCCGACACGTGCAGACCGGCTTTGTGGGCGAATGCGGAAGCGCCAACGTACGGCGCCTGTGGGTTGAGTGGTCGATTCAGCACCTCAGCCACATGGTTGCTCACCGCGGTGAGGCGCTCGAGGTGACCGTCGGGCAGACAGGTGTAACCCATCTTCAACTGCAGGTTCGGAATGATCGTGGTCAAGTTGGTGTTGCCCGTGCGCTCACCAAGACCGTTGAGCGTGCCCTGCACGTGCCGCACGCCGGCGCGCACCGCGGCGAGAGAATTGGCGACCGCGCAACCTGTGTCGTCGTGACAGTGAATGCCGATGATCGCGTCGTTGCCGACGTGCTTGGCGACTGCGGCAACGATCGATTCCACCTCATGCGGCAGCGAGCCGCCGTTGGTGTCGCACAACACGAGGTGTGTGGCGCCGTTGACGATTGCGGCCTCGAGCACACGCAGGGAGAACTCGGGGTTGTGCTTGTATCCGTCGAAGAAGTGCTCTAAGTCGACCAGCACCATACGGTCGTGGCTGCCGAGATACTTCACCGAGTCGGCGACCATCGCGACACCTTCGTCAAGCGTGGTCTGCAGTGCGGTTTCGACGTGGTAGTCCCACGACTTGGCCACGATGCATACGGCCGACGTTTCAGCGTTGATCAGGTTGCGCAGCGTGGCGTCGTCGTCGACCTTGCCGGCGGGCCGACGCGTGCTACCAAAGGCAACGAGGCGCGAGGTCGTGAGCGAGAGCTCGCGCTTGGCGCGGGAGAAGAACTCCTCATCTTTCGGGTTGGCACCCGGCCAGCCACCCTCGATGTAGTGCACACCAAGGTGATCGAGTTGTTCGGCGATACGCAGCTTGTCGACAACGCTCGCCGACACGCCCTCTACCTGCATGCCGTCGCGCAGCGTGGTGTCGAACACCTCCACATGGTTGGCGGGCAGCACGAGACGGGCAGGCACGGTTCGCTCGACTCTTACTTCGCCAACTCGCACCAGTGGGAATACTTCTTGTCTTGCCCGCGCACCGCGCGGCGATACGCCTGGCCGATGGCCATCGTCTTGGGGCCCGGGCACGGAATCGGGCGATCATCAACCTCGCGCACCGAGCCAACCTCGGCCGCCGTGCCGCAGACGAAGATTTCTTCAGCGATGTACAGATCGCTACGGGCAATGTTGTCGACGCGCACATCGAAGCCGAGGTCGCGGGCGATGGTCATCACGCTGTTCTGGGTGATGCCTTCAAGTGCTCCGGCCGACAGCGGCGGGGTGAGAATCTTGCCGTCGCGCACGACGAAAATGTTTTCGCCCGTGCATTCGGCGACGAGACCGTTCGGCGCGAGCATGATTGCTTCGTCGTAACCAGCCTTCAACGCTTCAACTTTGGCAAGCGACGAGTTCACGTAGTTGCCGACGGTCTTCGCGGCTGGCGGCATGATGTTGTGGTCGTGGCGTGTCCACGACGAGATCTTGGCGCGCACGCCCTTTTCCAACGCATCGTCGCCGAGGAACGCACCCCACGGCCAGCACGCAATTGCGACATCAACCTTGCACGGCAAAGTGTTGAGACCCATCTCGCCGTAGCCGTAGTACGCAAGCGGCCGCACATAACACGACGCAAGGCCCGTCGATCGAACGGTTTCCTTGGTCGCAGCCACAAGCTCATCGACTGAATATGGCATCGGCATGCCGAGAATCTTCGCCGAATTATGCAGGCGTTTGATGTGGTCGGTGAGGCGGAAGATTGCCGGGCCGTTGTCGGTTTCGTAGGCGCGAATGCCTTCGAAGGTGCCGGTGCCGTAGTGCAAGGTGTGGGTGAGCACGTGCACTTTCGCGTCGGCCCAGTCAACAAGCGAGCCGTTCATCCAGATTTTCGGCGTCGTGGTGATCGGCATCTGCGGCTCCTGCGGTGTGCTTTGACGCTATCGCTGCAAGCGACGGCAGATTTCGTCACCGACGGCAATCGTCGAACCCGACGGCGCATCGGCACACGCTGCACGAATCGCGTCACCCGCAGCGGTCTCACCAAGATGATCGAGCATCAACGCCGCCGACAAAATCGCCGCGACGGGGTTTGCTACGCCCTTGCCGGCGATGTCGGGTGCCGAGCCGTGCACTGGCTCAAAGAGCGACGGACCAGTGCGCGCGGGGTTCAAATTGGCCGACGACGCCAACCCAATGCCACCGCTCACTGCCCCGCCGAGGTCGGTGAGGATGTCGCCGAACAAGTTGTCGGTGACGATGACGTCATAGCGGTGTGGGTCTTGCACGAAATAGATGCACGCAGCATCGACGTGGTTATACGCCGTACCAACGGCGGGAAACTCTGCCGCGACCGCATCGAACGTGCGCTGCCACAGGTCGCCCGCAAAGGTGAGCACATTGGTCTTGTGCACGAGCGTCACGTGGTTGCGCGGTCGCTTGCTCGCCAACTCGAAGGCATAACGAATGCACCGCTCGACTCCGTGGCGCGTGTTCACGCTGCCCTGTGTCGCCACTTCATGCGCAGTGCCCTTGCGCAATACGCCACCTTCACCCACGTATGGCCCTTCGGTGTTCTCGCGAATCACGACGAAGTCGTGCGGCTTGGTCTGGCCCGGTGCGGTACCAGCAAAGGGTCGCTGATTGATGTAGAGATCGAGACTGAATCGCAACTTGAGCAAGAGGCCGCGCTCGATGACGCCCGGTGGCACTCCGGGGGTTCCGACCGCGCCGAGCAGAATTGCATCGAAACTGCGCAACGATTCGAGCGTGTCGTCGCTCAGCACTTCGCCATCGCGCAGATAGCGCGCACCGCCGAGGTCGTAGAACGTGGTGTCGAGTTCAACGCCAGCGGCGCGCACGACCTTCAACGCTTCAGCGAGCACTTCGGGGCCGATGCCATCGCCACCGATTACGGCAACGCGATGCGAACGACCAGATGTGGCACGTGTCATTGGCATCAAGGCTACGAGTGCATGGATAGTCTGACGCCGTGCCGACGCATCGTCTCTCACGTAGCGCTTTCGAACGCCTGCAGGCCGAACATCTCGATCTCACGACGCGCGGTCGCATCGAAGTGGCACAAAAAATCCAACGTGCCCGCGAGATGGGCGACCTCAAAGAAAACGGCGACTACCACGCCGCCAAAGACGAGCAAGGCCACATGGAAGGCCGTATCCGCCAGCTCGAATCAATGCTCGAGAACGCCGAAATCATTGAGGTGTCGGCGACTGGTGTAGTGGGCTTGGGCTGCGTCGTCGCCATCGTCTACGAAGGAGACAGCGACGACATGGCCGAGCGGTATCTCATCGGCCATGTGGAAGAAAAGCCCGCCGACCCAAGCGTGTCGGTGATGAGCCCGAGCTCACCGCTCGGAGCCGCCCTGCTCGGTGCAAGCAGTGGTGCCCAGGTCAGCTACGAAGCACCGAACGGCAAGCTCACCGTGCGGGTGCTGAGCGTCGAGTTTTAACGGGCGAGTGTTGGGTCGCAGCACATCATGATTCGACGTTCTCACGCCGCGACGAAAGACTTTCCGCAGGGCCACGAGGTTGAGTTGCCGGGTCGTGGTCGCACCTTCGTGCGCGAGGTTGCGGGCCCGGCGGGTGCTCCGACCGTCATCTTGTTGCATGGTTGGACTGCGACCGCCGACCTCAACTGGTTCACCTGTTTCGAGACTCTCGGTCGCCACTTTCGCGTGCTCGCCCCTGACCACCGCGGACACGGTCGAGGTCTGCGCCCCAGCGGTGGCTTTCGACTTGCCGATTGTGCCGACGACGTCGCCGCGATCGCTGATGTGTTCGGAGTCAACACCTTCATCCCCGTCGGCTATTCGATGGGTGGCGCGATCGCGCAGTTGCTCGCGCAGCGTCACGAGATGCGCGTGCGCGGGCTGGTGCTCGCCGCCACCGCCGGATACTTTGCATCATCACGCGACGAGCGCCTCAACTTTCTCGGGTTGAACGGGTTGGCGCGATTGTCGCGGCTGATGAGCGCCCAGACACGGTCGTGGTTGACCGAACAGATCTACCTGCAGCGCAAGACCCAGAGCCTCGCCGACTGGGCGGCCCGTCAGATTGCCAGCCATGACTGGCGGCATGTGCTCGAGGCCGGTAGCGAGATCGGCGCGTTCGACTCGCGCGGCTGGCTCGGCGACATCGATGTTCCGTCGGCGATGATCATCACGACCAAAGACCAAGTCGTACCGACTCGCCGCCAAGAAGAGCTTGCGGCGTCGTTGCACACGGCGACGGTGACGTACCGCATCGATGCTGGTCACGACGCCGTCTTTGCTGCACGCGACCAGTTCGTGCCGATGCTCGTCGACGCCTGCCAACATGTGGTGCGTGGCGTCGCTGCGGCGTGACGAGCACCGACTGCAATCGTTCATTCGTCTGACCTACCGCTGTTCACTCGCCTGAATCGAGTCGCGCCACAGGCGTTCGACGGCTTCGGCCAGCGAACCCGTGGCCTTGCCCGGATCAGTGATCGTCTCGTCGGGCGTGTCAGCAAAGCGCAGCACCGAACCGACACCTGAGTCAGTGACCACGACGACGAGTCGCACACGTCGTCGCTTCGGGTGCTGGCTGGGCGCGGTGTCGTCGTCACCATCGTCGCTAATCGGCGCCGCCCACCCACACGTCAGCACCGCCGCGGCGTCGAACATGCGCGCCACCGAGCTGGTGCGAGCTTCGAGCAGTTCGTAGACGTCGCCGTGCTCGGCGAGAAACGAGATACGCAACGCACCGTCGGCATTGGCCGAAATGCCCTCGCGGTCAACGATGTTGATGCCATAAAGCCGGGCACGACGCAAGTCGAAACCAGGTAGCGAAAGGTGCAGGCTGTGCTCGACGCACGCAGCCAGATCAACGGCGGATGTGGGTTCGGGTGTGGTTGAAGTTTCCATGCCCCTAGGTGTGCGCGTGCTGCCAAAAACGGACACAGTTTCCGCGCTCGCCCGCAACGGCGACCTACAGTCGGGTGCGAGATGTCGCAGCGCGAACTCACCCGCATGATGTGGCGCGAGTTCACTCGAGCGTGGGCAGGTTTCGTTGCGTTGCTCGCCGCGTGGATGCTCGTCTTGCCGTTGTTCGCCGGGCCCGACGAGCCCGCCAACTTCATCAAGTCGGCGGCGGTCGTGCGCGGTGAGTTGGTTGGTGAGCCGATTGCCGCCAGCGTGTCAACATCGTTTTGGTCGACTTATGTCGACATTGATCCGCAATTCGGTGCCGCACAACTCGTGCCGTGGTGTTTCGTCGGTCAGCCGAGTGTCGCTGCCTGCGACAAACCGCTCGAGTCGCTCACACCTGTTGAACCATCGCGCACCGACATGGGTCGATATCCACCGCTTGGGTTTGTTCCTGCTGGGGTCGGCACCTTCGTCGGTGCCAGCGATGCCGGGGTGCGGGCAGCCCGCATCACCGCGGCCCTCGCGTGCGCCGCATTGCTCGCACTCGCCGCGCTCACCTTGCGGCGGCGCGGTGGCTCTCTCGTGCCGTTGCTCGCCGTTGCGACACCCGGTGTGTTGTTCTGGTCATCGGTGTCGAGCCCGAGTGGCCTCGAAATCGCGGCTGCCATCGCCGCGTGGTCAGCCCTCTGGGCCTCAGTGCGCGAACAGTGGAACGACCGGTTCGCCACCATCGCCTTTGCGTCAAGCGCGGCGCTCTTGATCGCCGCACGGCCAGCCGGCCTCGTCGCCGTCGCGGTGATGATTGCCGCAGCAGCCATCGCCAACCATCGTGCGCTCTGGTACACCGCGCGACGCGAGTGGTATCTGCCGGTCACGCTCGGCGCAGCCACCTGCCTGAGTGCTGCCTGGTACGTGGCGGTGTACGACGCCAACTTTGGCGTGCAACTCAACGTCGAAGGTCGGGTCACTTCACTGAGCACGATCGCCACTCGCTCGTTCAACGATCTGCCACGTCTCATCGGCGAATGGGTTGGCAACTTCGGCTGGCTCGATACGCCGAGCCCGGTGTATGTGGTGTGGGTCTTCGTCGCCTTGTGGGCGGCGCTCGTCTGGCGAACGGCAACCTCCACACATCGACGTCAACGAGTGGCGCTTGGTGTTGTTGCGCTCGCTACCCCACTGTGGTTGGTGGCATTGAACGCGAACTACCAAGATCTGCTCGGATCATTCGGCGCACAGGGCCGTCACCTGGCTCCGCTTCTCGTCGGTGTGCCCCTGGCCGCCGCCCTGACGTATCGCATCGGTCGTCGCGACTCGCTGCTCGTCGGCGTCACCATCGTCGTGCACGCGTGGTGTGTGCTGGTGGCACTTCGTCGCTACAGCCTTGGCGCAGGTGGCGACGACGTGCTCGGCTTCCTCCGCGAGCCCGTGTGGTCACCCCCGCTTGGCATGACGCTCACGCTGGTCGTGGTGGCGGTGGCGCATCTCGTGGCGTGGTTCGCACTGCGCGCGCCCACCGACGGCGTTCGGCGCTCGCCCACCGACGGCGTTCTGCGCTCGCCCGCAGGCAGACTAGAACGGTGACTTCGCACAGCCTTCCGCAAAAAGTGTGGGATCGCCACGTAGTGCACCGTGACGACAACGGCAACGAATTGCTCTACGTCGACTTGCACTTGGTGCATGAAGTAACGAGCCCTCAGGCCTTCGACGGTCTGCGCATCAATGGTCGCCGCGTTCGCCGCCCTGATCTCACCGTCGCCACCGAAGACCACAACGTGCCGACCAAAGACATCCATCTGCCAGTTGCCGACCCGATTTCTGCCAAACAACTCGACGTGATGCGCAAGAACGCTGCCGAGTTCGGCATCACGCTCTACAAGATGGGTGACGCTGGTCAAGGCATCGTGCACGTCATCGGCCCCGAACAGGGTCGCACGCTGCCGGGCATGACCATCGTGTGCGGCGACAGCCACACTGCAACGCACGGTGCGTTCGGCGCGCTCGCCTTCGGCATCGGCACGTCAGAGGTCGAGCACGTGCTGGCCACGCAGACGCTTCCGCAATCGCGACCCAAGTGGATGAGCGTGTCGGTCGACGGCACGTTGCCTGCAGGCGTGACCGCAAAAGACATCATCTTGGCGATCATCGGTCGCATCGGCACCGGTGGCGGCATCGGTCATGTGATTGAGTACCGCGGCTCGGCGATTCGCGCTCTGTCGATGGAAGGTCGCATGACCGTCTGCAACATGTCAATCGAAGCCGGTGCCCGTGCCGGCTTGGTGGCACCCGACGACACCACGTTCGCCTACCTCGAGGGTCGTGCCCATGCGCCACGCGGGAAGAAATGGGAAGCCGCACTCGACGACTGGCGCACGCTGCGCAGCGACGAAACCGCGCACTTCGACAAGAGCGTCTCGCTCGATGCCGCGACGCTCGCACCGCACGTCACATGGGGCACCAACCCCGCACAAGTGGCGTCGATCGACGCCCATGTTCCGTCACCTGACGACTTTGCCGACGCGACCGCGCGCGACAACGTTGCCCGTGCGCTCGACTACATGGGTCTCACTGCTGGCACACGCATTCGTGACATCGCCGTCGACACCGTCTTCATCGGCTCGTGCACCAACAGCCGCATCGAAGATCTGCGCGCCGCCGCCGATGTGGCCAAAGGCCGCAAGGTGAAGGTGAAACGGGCAATGGTGGTGCCCGGCAGTCACGCCGTCAAACAACAGGCTGAGCGCGAAGGCCTCGACCGCATCTTCATCGACGCGGGTTTCGACTGGCGCGAGCCGGGTTGCTCGATGTGTCTGGCAATGAATCCTGACAAGCTCGCCCCGCAAGAGCGCGCCGCATCGACCAGCAACCGCAATTTCGAGGGTCGTCAAGGTCGCGGTGGGCGCACGCATCTCGTGTCGCCCGCAGTTGCCGCAGCCACCGCACTCACGGGTCACTTCGCGACTCCGAAAGACCTCGCATGAAGCAGGTTCGCATCGTCTCGGGTCGCGCGGTGCCACTCAAGCGCAGCGATGTCGACACCGATCAGATCATCCCTGCCGAGTGGTTGAAGCGCGTCGAACGCACGGGCTTCGAGAAAGGGTTGTTCTCAACGTGGCGCGACGATCGCAACTTCGTGCTGAATGACGAACGTTATGCCGGGGCGAGCATCCTCGTGGCCGGGCCATCGTTCGGTGTGGGCTCATCACGCGAGCATGCCGTGTGGGCACTGCAGCAATACGGTTTCGACGTGGTGATCGCGCCAAGTTTCAGCGACATCTTTCGCAACAATTGCACCAAAAACGGGCTGGTGCCCGTGGTGCTCGACCAGGCAAACGTCGAAGTGTTGTGGGCAGCGATCGAAGCCGACGCGCGCACTGAAATCACCGTCGACATCGAGCGACTCGTC
>Ga0214917_10007789_pt1 | contig 10719 bp, 8 predicted proteins | sample LL_1208_BB_MetaG_FD_177983 | JGI IMG/M metagenome (GOLD analysis project Ga0214917, IMG submission 177983) | Freshwater microbial communities from Lake Lanier, Atlanta, Georgia, United States - LL_1208_BB | ecosystem: Environmental > Aquatic > Freshwater > Lake | place: USA: Georgia | collected...
GATCGTCGCTTAACCATATATTTGTTGGATCTTTCGTTCGCGTAAGTTCGATTGGCAACCACGAGCAACGCTTCGCGATCGCCGCCCACAATTTGTCGTATGCCCAAGCCACATCGTCAAACGGATAAAAACCAAATTCGGCGATCGCTCGATGGTTTGAAGACATATCTCGCTAACACCCTATTAAAGTCGCGTGGCATTGATTGACCTTGGGGTGATTTGTCGTAAAGTCGTCATAGTGAAAATTCGGCCTGCGACCTTTATCGGCTTGAATAACAGGGCCGTAAATTACACAATGGTGCTGATATTTGGTTTGGCACTTTTTTTACTCAGCAGCATCCAACTGTTCGACGCATTGGCGATAATTGCGGTGGTGACGACCCAGGTGACACTTGGCGGATTAATCTGGCGTAAAATTCGCGGTGCAGGCCCACTTGAACATTATGAGTTTTTGGGGATGGGTAGCGCAACCGGGTTTTCGCTCGCGTTACTTTCGAGCCAGATTTTTCGTGGGGTCCTTCCGCGGTCGGTCGCGTGGCTGGTGCTTTTGGTCGTTGCTCTTGTCTTGCTTCGTATTTTTTATAGAGCGCCCGTCGGTGAGACAAAGCTTGAAAATGAGCAACCAATAAATAGAAACCCCAGGTTCGAACTTCTCGTTATTTGTTGTGGCACTCTGGTTGCGCTCAGCACGTCTTGGTATTGGCTAGTGCCGACCGCATTGGTTAGCACTGGTTTCGTCGCGTGGCTGTTGTTGCGCGAAAACTTTGCGGCACTCGGTGCAAAAAGTTATTGGGCCTACAAAGCGATTCTTATTCCGCTTGGTTACTACGCCGTTCGGGCATTGCTGAACTTGACGCATGTCGAGACGATTAGAAACCCAAATTGGTGGAGCCTGCGTTTCGGGGTTCTGCAAGACCCTGATGTTGTTTTCAACGAATCAATGATTAATTCTGTGCAAAGGTTTGGCGCAAGTGACAATATTTTCTTCGCGGGATACCCACTGCAATATCACTGGCTTTCTTTCGCGTGGGAGGCAACCCTCAAATCAAATCGAGATTTAGCGCCCTTCGCAATATCCGGAATCGCAGCGCCAGCGATCGTCTATTTCGCAATTATTTCTCTTGTCTATTATTTGGCCAGACGGCTGAGCAATAACGCATTTGCGCCGCCTGCGACCGTTGCGGTCATCTCAATGATGTGCGCCGGACCTATTCCATTGTTTCGGGCCTTGAACCCTTATTCATTTTCATACAACTTTTCTCTGATTTTTATTTTTGCAATAATCATTTTGTTGCTCGAAATCGATCGACGATATTCGCTGATTGGCGTCGTTGCCTTCGGCATTTTTGTGTTTGTGGCCATTGGTTCAAAACTCTCAAATGCCGCAGGTATCGCCGCAGGTTTGCTTGCACTCGTCGTCGCAGCATTGTCTGGACGATTCAACTTTCAGAAAGTCTTTACATTTTGTTGTGTTGCAGTCTCAGCAGCAGCACTTTTTTGGCTGTTCGCTTATCGGGCAAGCGGTGCAACAAGCCAGACGACCATACGGGTTGATTTTGGTGAGATCTTTATTCAAAAGGCGAATTATTCATGGTCAAGTTCGAACTTGGTGTTGATTCTGGGTTTCATATCCGTAGGCATTGCAACTCTCTATCCACTAACCGGTTTTTTGCTTAGAAGCCCACAAACAGGAGCATCTCGACGAATTGTTAATTGTTTTGCGATCAGTGGTGGTTTAAGTCTTCTGGTGTTTGCTGTTTTTCTTGCCGATGATTTGGAGAGTTCGTCGTATCTTTTGTGCGCGGGTTTGGCTATTTTGATTCCGTTCTCGATTTCGAATTTGTTTAATGGTGCCGAAAAACAACGGCCGTCAAGCCCGACGGCAGTATTACTCGCGGTTTTGGTCGGTCTAGTGAGCGCATATGTGTGGCGCACCCTCTATGAAGAACTTGATGCGAATGAATTGTCAACCCAGACCAGGCAATCACTGATTCTCGTGATACCGATGCTGGTGTCGATTGCATTTGCGCTTCTGGCACTGTTGATACTGCGGCGTGCTCGTTTCGCCATAGTTGCTTTCGCAATCACCATGATTTCAAGTTCAGCGGGCAGCTTCATTGCGAATGCGGGTTCGTTTTATAGCGCTGGTGTGGCGAGTCGTTCGGGGTCTACTGAAATCGCCGAGCCGATCATCGGATCAAATGAATATCGCGAGCTTCTTTCTTGGGTTAAAGATCACTCTGCAAATCGAGAAATCATCGCCACTAACCGCCAATGTCTAGAAGTCAGATCAAATCCAAAAGAATGTCTGGCCCTGTGGAGCCTGACTTCGGCAATCACGGGTCGACAGAACTTGGTTGAGGGTTTATATCCACCAAACAGCGAAAGCCAAAATAAAGAGCGTGACAGACGAATGTCGATCATCATCGGATTTGTCGATAACCCGAGTGACGAGAATCGTGATGCACTAGTTGCTTATGGCGTGAAGTGGGTGATTGCTGATCGCGCAATTACGAACACTGGCGATTGGCAACCGTTTGCGACCGTCAGATTTGAAAATTCCGCCGGCTCAATTCTCGAACTCAATCCCTAGAACTAATTAAGGATGCAGACCGCGCATGCGATGCGAATCGGCGATGGTCTTGATGCCGAGCACCGATGCCGCCAACCGATATGGCAACTTTTGCTCGACTGAGAACGAGTGCAGACGTTTGAAAGCCGATTGCATCAGAGAAATGACCTTTTCGTTGACTTCGTCTTCATCCCAACTTAGGTGTGCAAAATTCTGACATTGTTCGAGATAACTGCAGGTCACACCGCCAGCGTTGGCATATACGTCCGGCACGACGATGACGCCTCGATCAGTCAAAACCTCGTCAGCTTTTGGTGTCAGCGGGCCATTCGCACCTTCGACCACAAGTTTGGCCTTTATCTGCGAGGCGATATGTTCGTCGACTGCATCGCCAAGGGCACATGGCATCATGATGTCGCATTCAACAGCGAAAATTTTCGTCGCTCCGTCAGAACCCACGCCAATAATTTCGCCAGCGCCGGTTTCGACAACGCTTTTCGCGCCTTCGCGCATTTTGCGATCGATCATCGCAATGTCAAGACCGCCAGCATTATGAATTGATCCACCTACGTCGGCGACGGCGACAATCTTCGCACCGCGCGCGTGCGCGAGACGCGCCGCCCACGCACCAACTTGTCCATAACCTTGAATCGCAACTCTCGAACCAGCAAGCGTCAAACCCATTCGCATACCCGCGAGAGCCGCGGCTTCGACTGCACCCCGACCGGTTGCCGACTCGCGACCCAGCGAACCTCCGAGTTCTATTGGTTTGCCGGTCACCACGCCAGGCACGATGTGCCCGACGCTCGCTGAATATTGATCGAGCACCCACGCCATCACCTGGGCGTTCGTGCCGACATCTGGTGCAGGCACGTCTTTATCTGGGCCGAGAAACGGAATCAGTTCAGAGACATAGCGTCGCGTGACTTTTTCGAGTTCGCGTGGCGTCAAAGTTTTTGGATCAAGGGCAATGCCGCCTTTCGCACCACCCAGCGGCAAATTCATGATCGCAGTTTTAAGTGACATACCAATCGCCAACGCGACAACTTCATCACGAGTCACCCCAGGGTGATAGCGAATGCCACCTTTCGCGGGACCGCGAGTCGTGTTGTGATGAACACGCCAACCAACAAGATGATCGCGCCGTCCATCGTCATGACGAAACGGAATCGAAACTTCGAGCACTCGACGCGGAGCAATAATTGTTTCAATCAATCCATCCTCAAGGCCAAGCCACTCGCCGGCCTGACGGACACGAAATTCTGCCGACTCGAGAGCGAGCTCTTTGGGCGCATGCTGCGGGGACATGCGTCTATTCTGCCTCAAACAATGGTGCGCGTGGTAACGCGATTATCAACACAGGGTTAAGTTTGCGCAAATGAAACGCAACTTCTCGCCGATCGCGAATTATTTCAGTGGTCGCAATCTTGGCCACTTGCCGATCTTGTCGAGACCTGCAACGGTGCTGGCCATAGTTTCTGGCGTCACAGGGTGGCTGATCAAATATCCTTGCGCTTTGCTGCATTGCAGATCACCGAGCGAATGAAGTTGTTCAACAGTTTCGACTCCTTCGGCGACGACATCTAATCCGAGAGAGTCGGCCATTGCGATGATTGTCTTGACCAGCGAACGAGCATTTACGTCGACCGCCAATTCACTAATAAAAGTTCTGTCAATTTTCAATCTGTGGATAGGGAACCGCTGCAAAAAACTCAGCGAAGAATAACCGGTGCCGAAATCGTCGATTGCAACGCGCACACCGAGTTCAGAAAGTCTGCGCAGTGTGTCAAGAGCCTGCTCGGGCTGGGTGATCATTACGCCTTCGGTTACTTCGAGCCACAACTGATCTGCGGGCATCCGTGATCGCGTCAGAGCCTCGTTAACCACGGCGACAAAGTTGGGGTCGTGAAGTTGTCGTGGTGAAACGTTCACCGACATTGACGCATCACGACGACAAATTCCTTGATTGATCCATCCGCGCAAATGTGTAAGTGCCTCAAGCAACGCCCACGCGCCGATCGGTACGATGATGCCTGTTTCTTCGGCGATCGGAATAAATTCTGCAGGCGAGACATTGGTGCCGTCATCCATGTCCCAACGCATCAGCGCTTCGAAGCCGATGACATCACCCAGATTAATGTCGATGATCGGCTGATGGACCAGTCGTAATTCGCGTCGCTCGAGAGCACGGTACAACGCGGTTTCAACGGCCAATCTTTGGTTAACGCGCTCGAGCATCGATTCGTCGAATATCGCCACGCAGTTTCTTCCGGCGTCTTTCGCCCGATACATCGCCGTATCCGCGTGCCTCAACAAATCATCTGCCGTCGCGGTGATTTCGCGGTCAAATATCGCGACGCCGATGCTGGCCGAGACGAAGACATCACCTTGACGCAATGCGAGTGGTTCGTGAAAACTTTCAAGCACCATGTCGGCCAGCAAGACGGCATCGCTCTGGTTGCTTGAATTCGCATCGAGTACGACGAATTCATCACCCGAAATTCGTCCGACGATGCATCGCTCAGGCAAAGCCACGCGCAATCGGTGGGCGACTGAAACCAAAACATCATCGCCTGCCGAATGACCCAAACTGTCGTTGATATTTTTGAATCGGTCGACATCGATGAACAATACAGTTGGCGTATAGCCGTTAAATCGGGAATTTTCGATCGCCGCCGCAACGTGTTCGATCATCAAACCACGATTCGGAAGGCTCGTCAAAGCGTCGGTTTGGGCAGACTCGATAAGTCGGGCTTGAAGCGAAGAGTTTGCCCTGACTGCAAAAATTACCCGCGTAGTCACAGCCAGCGCTAACACAAAAATTGAAATTGCTCGAACCGTACGATCGGTTTCGTTTGTCGGGTTGGTCAGTGCCAAAACAAGGACAGGCACAACAAGCGACGTGGTTGTCAAAATGAGTCGACTCAGTAACGGCTGTTTGAGTCGCTTTGCCGAATGCGATGCCAGTGCCGAGACGCTCGGGTGAAGTACGGTGGCTGAAACCAAGAACAAACTCGCGACATACGGAGCATTTGCTATTCGTGTCGCTATTTCATATCGCCCAGATTGATTTGTCGCGTATAAAAGATCACCGATCAAAGAGCAAATGATTGCACTGCTCGCAAGCCAAACTGCCGGGGTCCTCTTGGTGTCGCCGAACAAAAGAGTGGCCAACAAAAAAATTACGATTGCGCTTGTCGCCAGGGTCGCCCCACGAATCGCGGTTACCGACACGACATCTTGAGACAGATCTCTTGCCGGGTTGAGAAATGCGACCCAAATTAGAAACCACGAGCCTAGACCGATAATCAATGAATCAAATATGACGTTGATCGGGTCGCGGCCGAATCGTCGCTGCACGGTTATGAACAGTCCGACGACCAAGATCAGCTGAACGATCAAAAAAAGCGTCTCAGAAAGTGCCTGGGCAAACACAGTATTTGAGTCGCGATTGTCGAATATCTGGGCGACAATCAGTGCAACGACCAACAACAACAACGTAAGCCAAACACGACGGTCAGGTTTGTTGAAAAATACTCCAACGACAACCGCGACAAAAACCTGCACGGCGGCGATTAGGTAGATCACATCGTTCGACAAGACAGCGAGCTCGAATATATGCATAACTGTTGCGACAAGGGCGAGGCCAATCATCGCGCCTGCCGCACGAGAAACGGCTTTTGACATCACGAAAACGGTACTACAGATGTTCTAAACTTTCAGGAGGCGGGGTTGGTGTCCCAAAGTCGGCGTGTCGCGCCGAGAAAGAACCTTGCCGATGTTTGTCACTCGCCACTCGAACGTTGTAGATCCAGCGTTGCGCGAAAAATTATGGCGACTGTATCGCACCTCATATTTGCCGACCGCCGAGGCGACCGTGACGCACGAGATGCTTGACCAAGACGAGTTCAATGAGCAAATCTCGCGCGACTCAAATCGAGTTTGGGTCGTCTGGTGCGATTCGTTACCAGTTGCAATGACTCTCGTATCGACAGATGTGCGTGCAACTCGATGGCTAAGTGATATCTACTTTCAAAAGCAATTTCCTGATCGCTTTCATGCGGGACAAGTTCACTACATCGTTTGGGTTGTTGTCGATCCGGTTGCCGACGCAAAAGGCGCCAACGTCATGCTCGCACGTCAAGCGCTGACCGCCGAGGCTCGTGACGGCGCCCTGTTGGTCTTCGACGTGCCAGAACTTCACCAACCATCGGCCAAAGGTGGCGCAGCAGAACTTCTTTTTCGCATGGCCCAGTTGGTCGGCGATGTCGAACTTCTGCCGCTTTCAACGCAACGTTATTTCGCACTCGATTTCGCTCGAATTCCGGCGCAAGAAGATCACCAAATTTCGACCCCGCAGAACCTGATTAACTACTCATAAATTGTTCAATCAGCACGGTTCTCGCCACAAAATTCATTTTTGGACGACTTGAATCAAGATAGTCTTTAGCCAGAGATGAGTGTTTCTGTAGCCGCTGTGACGGTTGTTGTACCTGGTTCACATTTGATGGCAAATTTGTTGGGTGAGCGCGATTCGCATCTTCGGCTCATCGAAGATGAATTTCCGAATACTACGATTCGTGTTCGCGGCAATGAGGTTTCTATTTCTGGCAATGAAACCGACACTGTCTCGAAGTTGTTCGAAGAGCTCACATCGCTTCTGCAGGGCGGTGAAAGCTTAAACACCGTCGTGGTTGCGAGAAGCATCGAAATGTTGCGGTTGCATGAACGACCGAGTTCTGTTTTGACCCATGACATTATGCGCGCGAGTCAGGGCAAGCCGGTTCGCCCTAAGACTTCGGGCCAGAAACATTATGTCGACGCGATTCGCGAGAACGTAATCACCTTTGGTCTCGGCCCAGCCGGCACCGGCAAAAGTTGGTTGGCGATTGCGATGGCTGTTCACGCTCTTCAAACAAAAACTGTCCAGCGGATAATCCTTACACGACCCGCGGTTGAAGCCGGCGAAAGGCTCGGGTTTTTGCCCGGCGATTTGATGGCCAAACTCGATCCTTACCTTCGTCCGCTTTACGATGCATTGCATGACATGGTTGGTGCCGAAGGCGCCCTGAAACTAGTCGAGAAACAAATTGTCGAAGTCGCACCACTTGCTTATATGCGCGGCCGCACGCTGAACAACAGTTTCATTATTTTGGATGAGGCACAGAACGCGACACCCGAGCAGATAAAAATGTTCTTGACGCGCATTGGGTTCGGCTCGAAAGTTGTTGTCACGGGAGACATGACCCAGGTCGACATTCCAGACAACCGCAGTGGGCTTTTCGGTCTTGAAAAAGTTCTCACCGGAATCGAAGGGCTCTCGTTCGTGCATCTTGGAGTTGCAGACATTGTGCGCCACAAGATTGTTTCTGACATCGTCGCCGCATACGAACAGAGAGGTTCGAGTGCGGTGAATCATCGTGCTTGAGCCGCACATCAAACGCGACGGTCCGCGAAAAGTAGGCGGCGATGGCGATATCGAGGTTTTTTGCGCAGATGAGCAGACCGATGTTGCGGTCGATGTTGCGCGTTGGCATCAACTCGCGAAAAATGTGCTGATTTCTGAAGGAGTGCGAGGTGCAGCCGAACTAACCCTGATGTTCGTACCCGAGTCGGCGATCGCCGGATTGAACGAAAAATACATGGGCAAAGTTGGTCCGACAGATGTGCTCTCGTTCCCACTTGATGCCGTTGAGACTCTTCGAACGCCAGGGCCAGGCGCGATATCGCACGGACCCGACAAGTCAAACGTCGACTTGAACGATCTGCCGATCTTGCTCGGCGATGTTGTCGTTTGCCCGTTTGTTGCACAGCGTCAAGCGTCATCTCATGCCGGCAACTTAGACGATGAATTTGCCTTGTTGGTCACTCATGGTGTGTTGCATGTTTTGGGTTACGACCACGAGCAAGAGAGCGACGCCATAAAAATGCAAACGCGCGAACGTGAGTTGCTCGAACTGCATCATTGGCGTGCACCTATGCCTGATAGTTTCAGCAAGGTTTACGAATGATTTTTTCAAGTGCGCCAACGGCCGCAGATTATTGGATGCTCTTTGCGATCTTTTTGCTGCTAATCACGCTCACTGGTTTGTCGCTTGCCGAGATGAGTCTTTCGCGAATCACCAAACAGAAAGCCCAAGCACTCTTGGACCAAAACGGCAAACGCGCAAAAATAATCTTGAAACTCGCCGAAGACCCAACCAAGTGGGTCAATCCGTTGTTGCTGACCGTAAATATTTTTCAGACCGTTCAGGCGACATTTACAGGCATTGTCGCGGGTCGACTTTTCGGTGCGCCGGGTGTCGCTATTGGTGTGACGCTAAATGTCGTTGTGTTTTTTGTATTAGCCGAAGCCGTACCCAAGACCTATGGTCTCATTCACCCAGTGCGTGGCGCAACGGTGACCGCGTTGCCAGTTCATGCGCTGACGAGTTTTTATCCGTTGCGCATGATCTCTCAAGGATTGATCAAGCTGACCAATGTGATCGTTCGTGGCAAAGGACTTGCGGCAGGGCCGTTCATCAGCGAGCAAGAATTTCTCGGCATCGTCGAGGCCGCCGCGCAAGACGCAGTAATCGAGCATGAAGAACGCGAACTCATTGAATCGGTGATTGAATTCGGTGACACCGTGGTTCGCGAGATTATGGTGCCAAGACCAGATGTAGTGACGATCAATGACGACTTGATCATTTCTCAGGCGATCGACATAATTGTCGAACACCAACTCAGTCGTCTTCCCGTGTTGCGAGCAGACGACGATGACCAAGACGATCTAGTCGGTGTCGTGTACGCAAAAGATTTGATAGCCGCAGAAAGAGCGGGTCGCGGCTCTGAGTCGATAAAGACGGCTTTGCACACGGTTGAGGTCGTGCCCGAAATGAAACCGGTCGCTGATTTGATGCGCCAGATGCAGCAAGAAAAGTTTCACTTGGCGATGGTTGCTGACGAATATGGACTGCTGGCAGGTCTCGTGACACTCGAAGATTGCCTCGAAGAATTGGTCGGTGAAATCGGGGATGAGCACGACGAAGACGACACTTCGGTGCAAAGACAACCAAATGGTGACTTGCTCGTTGCGGGCGTCACAACTATTGACAAACTCAATGAAATTCTTGAAACCAAGATCAGCACAGAAGATTACGACACCATTGGTGGTCTCGTATTTGGCGAACTCGGGCATGTGCCCGAAGTTGGCGAGTCGGTGCACCTTTACGAGTTGGTGTTTCGCGTCGAAGAACTTGATGGACGACGAATTCAAATAATTCGAATTTCGCAAGCCAAAAAATAAACGATTAGTCTCGCGTCATGGAGATTTCGCTTCGAGGCAAAACTGCGATAGTTACCGGCGCTTCACGGGGTATCGGCAAGGCGATCGCTAAATCTTTTGTTGATGCCGGTGCACAAGTAATGCTTACTTCGCGCAAACTCGACGCTCTTTCGGCGGCCGCCAGAGAAATTGATGGCGAGACCGAGGTGTTCGCCGCGAATGCCGGCGACATCGAACAAGCACAAGCGTGCATCGACGCGACGATGCGACGCTTCGGCAAGGTCGACATTTTGGTCAACAACGCGGCGACCAATCCTTATTACGGAGAAACTCTTGGCGTAGATTCGGCACGGTTTGACAAAACATTTCAAGTCAATTTGAAAGGTCCATTGTTTTGGAGTCAGGCCGTCTATAACGCGTCAATGCAAAAGAACCCCGGGGTCATTCTTAACATTGCGTCAGTCGGAGGTTTGCGCGCCGAACAAGGTCTTGGTGTTTACAATTTGACCAAAGCCGCCGTCATTCACTTGACGAGTCAATTGGCTTGTGAGTTGGGCAAAACGAGGGTTGTCGGCATCGCGCCAGGTTTGGTCAAAACACTCTTCGCTTCGGTTCTGATCGAAAACTTCGGCGACAAACTCGCTGCTGCACTACCAACCAAGCGTCTCGGTGAGCCCCAAGACATCGCCAACTTGGCGTTATTTTTATGTTCTGATTTGGCTTCGTGGATTACCGGCGAAACTTATGTGATCGATGGTGGTGCCGGCGTTCGCTCGGGCACGATGTAAACCTTCGCCGCCCGCAAAAAAACCGGGCCCAACGTCACCAATGCAATTAGCAAGACGAGACCCGATGCGAGATACGTTGCTCGCAAGCCGAA
>Ga0214917_10007790_pt1 | contig 10719 bp, 8 predicted proteins | sample LL_1208_BB_MetaG_FD_177983 | JGI IMG/M metagenome (GOLD analysis project Ga0214917, IMG submission 177983) | Freshwater microbial communities from Lake Lanier, Atlanta, Georgia, United States - LL_1208_BB | ecosystem: Environmental > Aquatic > Freshwater > Lake | place: USA: Georgia | collected...
TGCTGATTGGAATCGGGTGCGTGAAGTCCGCGAGGTGGTCAAAATCCCCGTGCTGGGCTCAGGCGATGTCAAAGATGCCGCCGAAGCGCTCCGTCGCCTCGAGGTCTACAATGCCAGCGGGATTATGATTGGCCGTGGTGCCATGGAAAATCCGTGGATTTTCATGCAAATCGCCCAGTTGCGCCGTGGCGAGGCGCTGTTTGAACCACAACCGAGCGACAAATGCGAGTTCATGTTGCGCTACCTCGATATGATGATCGAAGACGCCGGCGAACGGATGGCCCTCAACAAAATCAAACAGCTGATTGGCCAATTCGGGGTGGACTTGCCGTATTCGGCCAAATTACGTGAATTAGTACATCGTGCTGATTCGGTGGGAGCGGCCCGGAGCCACATTGAAGCCTTTTTTGAGCCATATATGACGGTGCAGGCCTAAGTTTTTGCAAAAAGAATGACGGTGACAAGGAGGTCACGATGCGCTACGGCGTAATTGGGGGTGGCGGTATGGCGAGTTACCATGCCCACAATATCACCCTGATACCCGGTGCCACCTTGGTGGCGTGTGGTGCCCCAGAACTCAGCGACGCGATTCGGGCCACGGCGCAACGGGTGGGGGCGCCTTGTTATGCGACTGCTGCCGAGGTGTGTGCCCACACCGACATCGATGCGGTGGTGGTTGCCACCCCGACTGATACCCATGCCCACCTAGCCATCCTCGCCATGCAGGCAGGCAAGCATGTATTGGTTGAAAAACCGTTGGCACGCAGTGTGACCGATGCCCAGCAAATGCTCGCTGCCGCCCAGCACTACGGTGTGAAGTTGATGTGTGGCCAAGTGGTGCGCTACTTCCGTGAATACGCTACTGCCCACCAGCTGATTACCCGCGGTGACATCGGTACCGTGGGGGTGGCGCGCACTAGCCGGTGCGGCGCCTACCCCGCCGCGCATACCTGGTACGCCGATACGGTACGCAGTGGCGGCGTGGCGCTCGATTTGTTGGTGCACGACCTCGATTGGTTGCGCTGGACCTTTGGCGAAGTGACGCGGGTCTATGCGCGGGGCTTAATCGACCGCGCTATTCCCGACCGCGATACGGTGATGGTGATTTTGCGCTTTGAAAGTGGCGTGATCGGCTATGCCGAGGCCAATTGGTCATACCCCAACGGCTTCCATACCTCGCTTGAAGTGGCGGGGAGCAACGGGCTGGTGGCGCACCGCAACGACGATGTCGTCGATATCACCTTGCGCCCGCAGGCCGCGAGTGGGGCGCGGCTGGCACATGATCCCTTGGCGCTCGAAGACCCCTATCTGGCCCAATTAAGCGACTTTACGCAGTGGTGTGCTGGCGGTACGACGCCCCGCAGTACGGCACGTGATGGCTACGAGGCGTTGCGGTTGAGTTTGGCGGTGCTCGAAAGTGTCCAGACGGGTCGCCCCGTCCTCCTGCAAGGAGTTGCATCATGAACAACGCCGTATTGCGTGTCGGAATTGCCGGGGTGGCCCATGGTCACGCCCATAGTTATATCGCCGAGACCCGTCTGATGACGAGTGCCGCCGTGGTAGGGGTGTGGGACCCCGATATGGCGCGGGCACAGGCCTTTGCCACCCATTACAATGTGCCGGTGTTTGCTGATCTGAATGCGTTGTTGCAGGCCTGCGACACACTGATGATTGCCGCCGAAAACGCCCACCATCACCCGATTGCCATGGCGGCAGCGGCGGCAGGCAAGCCGACGCTGTGCGAGAAACCGCTAGCGACCACTGTCGCCGACGCCCACGCCATGGTGCAGGCCTTTGCCGCCGCCAAGGTGCAGCTGGGTACTGCCTTCCCGGTGCGCTATAGCCCGGCCGTGCGCCGCCTGCGCGATACGGTGCAGGGTGGGAGCCTCGGTCAGACGTTGATGGTGCGGGCCACCAATCGGGGCACCTACCCCGGGGGCTGGTTTGGCGATCCGCTGTTAGCTGGTGGGGGTGCGGTGATGGATCATACCGTGCACGTCACTGATTTGGTGCGCTGGATTTGGCAACAAGCAGTGACCGAGGTCTATGCCGAAGCAGCTACGCGGCTCCACGACATCCCCGTCGATGATTGTGGCCTGATGTTGTTGACTCTGGCCGATGGCATGGTGGTCAGCCTCGATGCCAGCTGGTCGCGCCCCGCCGAGAGCTACCCTACTTGGGGGGATGTCACCATGGAAGTGACCGCCCAGCACGGGATTGTCAATCTCGATGTGTTTGGGCCGCGGGTCGAGCTGTATCAAAAAACAACCGGGCGCGGGCATTGGGTGGGGCACGGCGTGAATTTGGATGGGCTGATGATTGCCGATTGGTTGGATGCCGTGCGCCACGATCGTCCCGCGCCAATTAGCGGGGTCGATGGGCTGCGGGCGGTGCAGGTGGTCGATGCCGCCTATCGCTCGGCGGCCAGCCACCAGCCCGAAGCCGTGATGGATGGAGACTAATTTGTGGTTGTTTGTGTACCGACTGCACATCCCTCATGCGGATGTGCAGTCTTTTGGTATCAGGCACAAAAACGAATCGAGTACAATGGGGGTATCTATGTTGATGGAAAGGCCCAGCATGCAAATCCTCATCCCCGATGCGATCGAACTCACCTTCCCTGCTAGTGCAGTGGATAGGTATCACGTATACGACGTCACCGCACCATTTGAACCGGCGCATGCCGATGCGCAAATGCTGGTGTTGTGGGGCAATAGCGCCACAAATCTGCACTCAGCGGTGAACGATTTGCCCAACCTACAGCTGGTTCAGACGCTGGCCGCTGGCCCTGATGCCGCCTTAGCGGCTGGATTTGCGCCCCACATCACGATTTGCTCGGGGCGGTCGTTGCACGACGGCCCGGTGGCCGAGCATGCCTTGGCGATGCTGTTGTATGTCATCCGTGGGCTCGACCACTTTGTGGTGGCGCAACAGGCTCATGTGTGGGACACCCGTATCGGTAAAGATCAAACCATGCCTGCTACTCGTGGCTTGTACACCTTGGCTGGCTCAACGGTGGTCATCCTTGGTTACGGCTCGATTGCGGCGGCATTGACGCCGTTGTTGCAGGGGCTGGGTGCCACAGTGATAGGGGTGGCGACAAGTGCCGGGATGCGTTATGGCCACCCAGTGAGTGCGATGGCCGACGTGGAGCAGGTATTGCCGCAGGCCGATGTGGTGTTGTCGTTGTTGCCGGCCTTGCCGACTACGGAGCGGCTGGTTGACGAGGCGTTTTTGGCGCACCTCAAACCAAGTGCCGTGTTTGTGAATGTAGGGCGTGGCAAAACGGTTGCTGAGGATGCGTTGGTTGATGCATTGAAAACGGGGCGCCTACGGGCGGCGGCGCTGGATGTGACCTATGTCGAGCCATTGCCGGCGACGTCACCACTATGGGATTGTCCCAATCTGCTGTTGACACCGCACGTCGCTGGCGGCCGCCCCCAAGGGGCGGCGGCGTTGATCCAGGCACAAGCGGATGCCGTGCGGGCCGGACAACCAGCGCGCAATGTGGTGCGCTAAGCTTATTGGTTGTTTTTTTCGATTTCGGCGCGGCGCAGGCGGTACAAAATTTCTTCTTCGACGCGGCGCACGCCACCGATGCGGTCGGCAATCACCCCAAACAAAAAGATGATGAAGCCGATGATGAGCAAGGTGCTCCCGGCTACCAAGGCTTGGTCATTGGTGGCGACCAAGCCATATGAACGCGCCACATAGACATACAACGCACGCCCCAAAAACACCATCCCTGCCAATAGGAAGGGGATGGCGAGGTACGAAAAACTTTTGAGGGGCTCGTAGGTAGCATAAGTGCGGGCAATGGTGGCTGCTTGGCGCTTGATGAAGTTCCAATTGCCGGTAAACAAGCGTGATTCACGGGTGACCAAATTGGTTTTGATGGGTACATGGTGGATTGCCAACTTGCGTTTGCCGGCTTGGATGAGGACCTCGATGGTATACGAAAAATCGCTGGTGACAAAGGTCCGCAAGGCCGCTTCGCGCGAGAGGGCGCGGAAGCCACTGACGGTATCGGGGACATCGGTGCCCGATGCCCAGCGCACCACGCCACTGCCCACATATTGCAAAAACTTCTTGAGCGGCGAGAAATGTTCGAGCTGTTGGACTTGACGATCGCCCACCACCATATCGGCTTGTTTGGCCAAAATAGGCGCCACGAGGCGGGGGATTTCGCTACCGGGGTATTGGTGGTCGGCGTCGGTATTGACGATGATGTCGGCACCGAGGCGCAGACAATTGTCGATGCCGGTCTGGTAGGCATACGCGAGACCGCGCCGCGCTGTGTGACTAATGACATAATCGACCCCGGCGGCGCGGGCGACGGCTACCGTGTCGTCGGTACTCCCATCATCGATGAGCAGTACTTCGACTTTATCGATGCCCGGGATGTGGCGGGGGATATGGCTCACCACCTCGGCGATGGTTTCTGCTTCGTTGAGTGCTGGGATTTGGACGATGAGCTTCATGACAATCTCCGTTTGTGCAAAAAATCAAATCACCCGATCATTGCCACCATCAATGGGGATTTGGGCGCCAGTGGTGCGGGCAAATACGTCGCCACATAGTGCCACCACCAGCGTGGCCACATCGTGGCTGGTGATGGTGGTGTGCAAAATATTGTTTTTTTTGTAGTCGTCGATGCTCATACCGTAATTGGCTGCTCGGCTGGCAAGTACATCGTCGCTCCAAATACCGGTATCAAATACTTGATTGGGGTGCACCACATTCACACGAATGCCCGCCGCGCCCCATTCGAGCGCCGCTACCCGCGCCAGCTGGGTGATGGCGGCCTTGGAGGCCGAATAGGCGGCTGCCCCTGGCCCGGGTGCCGGTACGTTTTTTGAACCGATAATCACTACCCGCCCACCCCCATGTGCCAAGGCAAGGAGCGGCTGACATTCGCGCATCAGCACCAGATTGGCATCGAGATTGATAGCCATGGTGCGGCGCCATTCGTCGCTGGGCAGCGCATTGATGAGGCGACTTTTGGGGAAGATGCCGGCGTTGAGTATGAGGATGTCGATACCGCCAAAGGCCTGCACCCCTTGGTCAATCGCGCCCCCAAGCGCTTGTTCGTCGCTGATGTCGCAGATGATGGCACAGACATCGGGGCGCGCAAATAGGTCACTGAGGCGGGGATTGATGTCGAGGGCGATCACGGCGGCGCCTTGGGCTAACAAAGCCTCGACGCAGGCACGGCCAATCCCCGAAGCCGCCCCGGTCACCAATGCCACTTGGCCACTCAAGGGTGGCGTTTGGCCGAGGAGCTTGAGCTTGGTCTGCTCGAGTTCCCAGTATTCGACGGCAAACAAATCGGCATCAGGTAATGGGTGGTAGCCACCTAGTGCTTCGGCATTGACGATGACGGGAATGCTTTGACGATAGACAGCGCCGGCAATCAGGGCCTCGCGCACCCGTCGCCCCACACTCAGGACGCCCAATTCGGGGTCGAGCACGATCCGGGGCGCGGGGTCGAGCATGGTGAGGGGTGCTGGTGCATCGGCGCTGTATTGGGCAAACCATTGTTGGTAGCGTGCCACGTAATCGGCTACATCACGCCCCACCAAGGGAATCTGGCGCGTGCGGATGATGTGGTCGGGCGTGACACAACCGCGTTGGGCGATACGTGCGCAATCAGGGCGGGCCACAAACGCCGCCCCAGCCGCATCGGTTTGCGGCATCAAGACGACTGGGGCACCGAGGGCCTGGGCGATATCGTGGCGTAATTGGGCCCTGGCTTGACGGGCAACGGGTGGGGTGAAAAGCGTGGGGGTGGCTGGGGGAATTCGTTGCGCTACGAATTGTTCGGCCACGTTGACATAGTGAATCATGCGGTCGTAGCTGGTCCGTGCATCGTCGCCCCAGGTGAAAATACCGTGGTTGAGCAAAATCAACCCCTCGTGATGGGGTTGGAGTTGGCTGGCGAGTTGTTGGGCACAATGGCGCGCCAAGGCAAATCCAGGCATCACATACGGGACAACCAAGAATTTGTCGCCGTAGAGTTGTTGAATATAGTCATTGGCGTGCGGGGTATCAAGGATGGTCAATACGGCATCGGCATGGGTGTGATCGACATAAGTATAGGGGATGATGGCGTGCAAAATCGCTTCGACCGAAGGGGTGGGCGCACTGCTATCGGTAAGGGCGCAGCGCATGGCATTGACCATGGCGGCGTCACTAAGCTCGGCTAATTGTCCCATGCGGACTAATGGGTCGAGCCGACAGGGGGCAAAGCCGCGGCGGTCGATGGTACCGAGGTCATGACCACTGCCTTTGATATATAAAATTATCTCGCTGTCACCAAACAAATTCTGTTCGACGATTTTGACAGAAGTATTGCCGCCACCATGGAGTACCAAGGCGGGGTCGGCACCGAGTAAACGCGAGGTATAGATGCGCAAATCAAGCGCTGTGACACATTGATTGGCCGTGGCATCATTCCAGCGATTGTGCATGATGGTATTCCTGTAACAATTGTTTCCATAATAACATATGGATGAAGTAGAGCCGCAGCCTGCTGCGGCTCTACTTCATCCACGGCGCTATGCGCCGTGACCAATCGCCCATGCGCGGATTATCTCGTATAATCAATGCTGTGAAACAGACAACGATTTTTTTGACCATCTACATAATGCTTTGGAGCCTCGTGGCTTGTAGTCGTCCGGTCACTCTGCCCGCCTTTGCCACCCCTACTGCGGTGTTAGCGGGCGAGGTCCTCGGTGAAACGGTGGTCACGACGCCGGTACCACTCACGCTCGTGCCGTGGCAATCTCTTGACGGCAGGGTGCAGTTGCGTGTGCCACAAACTTGGCGCATCGAAAGTCATAGTGATGCTGGGCGGCTCTTGTGGATTTGGAATGCGCCCAACCAACGTGGCTTGATTTCGTTGTTGCTGATTGCGAGTCCTACTGCGTTGGAGTCAAGCGCCCTTCAAGAATTGTTGCTCCAGACCGTCAGTCAATTAGGTGCTACCAATCAGACAGACATCCGTAGCGATGCCCAAGGGCGGATGGTGGTTGAAGCCAGCGGGAGCGGCACCAATCGCGAAGGGCGCCCAGTGCCAATGTGGCTCCGTGTGAGCGTCCAACAATTCGCCGATAGTGTCGCTATTGTGGTGATGAGTGTGCCCGAATCTGATCTGGCCTTGATTCAACCGGTGGCTGACCAGATTTTGGCGACGGTCAATGTGGCACCGTTGCCGACGCTGACCCCCATCCCGAGCGCTACGCCGGCTCCGTTTACCAAAGACACCTTTGACCAAGATGATGGTAAATGGTTCGAAGGTGACGATTTACGCCGTGCCATTGCAATCCATGATGGCGTTTATCGCATGTATTTGCGCATGGTCGATAGCTACTACCTCAGTGCACCTGCCGAAATAGCCCGGCTCGACCAACACATCAGTGTCGATATGGCGTTTGAGGGTTCGGCGCGCATCGGCACCGCCTTGCGCTTCCATGCCCGTCCTGACGACACCCGCGACTATGTGGTCTGCTGGATTAGCCCACTGCAACGCTTCGGTTGTGTGCGCTCTGATGGTGATAAATGGCAAACGATGTATGATGTCACCGATAGTACTAGTATTAAGCCAACCGAAGTCAATCACGTCGAATTTACAGTGCAGGGCGACCAATACACCTTTACGGTCAATGGGAGTGTGCTTGCCACCTTTGCCACTACCATGCCCGAGCCCGGGGTACCTGGCTTATATGTCGAAACCTTCGACGCCGCCGCTGGTGGGCTGTTTGATAACGTCGAAACATCGTGAAGGCTATACAAGGGAGTTGCCGCCGATGAACCTGCATACCCAAAACACATCTAATGGAATATTGCACCCCGATGATAGATTGATGCATTCGGCTCCCGCCAATGATTTATGCAATCGCTTTCGTAGCAACGCCAAAAACGACCCCAACCTCGAACAATACACGGTGCTTGTGCGGGCCGCCTATGCCATCGCCCACGCCGCCCACGCCCACCAAATCCGCGAATCGGGCGAGCCGTATGTCAATCACCCCGTGGCGGTGGCGATTATTTTGCTGGATCTCGAAATCGACGCCGAGACGGTCATCGCTGCGCTACTCCATGACGTCATCGAAGATACTACGATTACGTACGACCAAATCGAAGCCTACTTTGGCAGCGATGTCGCGACGCTGGTCGATGGGGTCACCAAACTGTCAGAGCTTGAAGTACGCCCCAAAGAAGAAGCCCAAGCCGAAAATTACCGCAAAATGTTTGTGTCGATGGCCAACGACCCGCGTGTGGTACTGGTCAAACTGGCTGATCGCCTACATAACATGCGCACAATTCATGCCACCAAACCCGAAAAACAACGCCGCATCGCCCGTGAAACCATCGAAATCTACGTGCCCCTCGCCCATCGTCTCGGGATTAGCCAACTCAAGTGGGAACTCGAAGATCGCTCCTTTGCGGTACTCGAACCCGAGCATTACCAAGAAATCAGCCGTCAATTGGCGATGCGCCGTGATGTGCGTGAACGCACCGTGCAACGCGTGGTCGATCGCCTGCGTGACCTGCTGGGGCACGAACACATCAGTGGCGAAGTGTCTGGGCGCCCCAAAAACATCTACTCGATTTATCGCAAAATGGCGCGCAAAGGGGTACGCCTCGAACAAATTTACGACCAATTGGCGGTGCGGGTCATCGTCACCACCATCCCCGAATGCTACCAAGTACTAGGATTGGTGCATACCACGTGGCCCCCCGTCCCCGGTGAATTCGACGATTACATCGCCAATCCCAAAGAGAGCCTGTATCGCTCGTTGCATACCACCGTGTTGATTCCCGGCGGGCAACCGTGCGAAGTCCAAATTCGTACCGCCGAGATGCACGAAGTGGCCGAGCATGGCATTGCCGCCCATTGGCGCTACAAAGATGGCTACAAACGCTCCGATCAAAAATTCGACGACAAAATCGTCTGGTTGCGGAGCTTGATGTCGTGGCGCAACGAAGTAGCCGACGGCAGCGAAGTCGCCAGCGACTTTGTCGAGCGCTTCAAGACGGACTTCCTCGAAGAACAGGTTTTTGTCTTTACGCCGCGTGGCAAAATCATCGACTTGCCCGTCGGCTCGACCCCCGTCGACTTCGCCTATCGCATCCACTCCGACGTCGGCAATAACTGTGTCGGGGCGCGAGTGCATCAGCGCATGGTATCGCTCGATTATCAACTCCAGACGGGCGAAATGGTCGAAATCATGACCAAGCGCACTTCCAACGGTCCCAGCCGCGATTGGTTGAACTTCGTCAAAACAGTCAGCGCCCGCAATCACATCCGGCGCTTTTTTAAGCGGGCTGATCGTGACGAAAACATTGCGGCCGGACGTGACATGCTCGAAAAAGAGCTCAAACGGCTCGGCTTGGTGGTGGCCCTCGAAGACTTGGCCACTTTGATGAACATCAAACCGGTCGACGAAATGTTGGCCTTGATTGGTAGTGGCGAATTGTCGGCGCGCACTGTTGGCCAAAAAATGTTGGCCAGCCAGATGCCCGAAGATGTGATTGTTGATCCGCCTACCTCGACTTCACCGAGCAAAATCAGCGATCAAACCAACGCCGATATTCGCGTGCGCGGCATGGATGGGCTGCTGACTCGCCTAGCGCGCTGTTGTAATCCGGTGGTGGGTGAACCCATCGCCGGTTATGTGACGCGCGGGCGTGGGGTGACGGTGCATCGTGCCGATTGCCACAACATCCTCAACGAACCTGACCGCAATCGGATTGTGGGGGTGGCGTGGGGCAGTGTGGCACCCAAACATGGGTTTTTGGTGCCGCTCCAAATCGAATCGTGGGACCGCGTCGGTCTGTGGCGCGACATTTCGAGTACCATTGCCGATGCCGGCATCAACATTGATGTGGTCGAACAAATGCCTACTCGGCGCACCAATCGCTCATACCTGCGGGCGGTGATTCGCGTCCAGAGCGTCGAACAACTGACGCGCCTGCTTGACCGACTCAACCGTCTGCCCGATGTCATCGAAGCCCGCCGCGAAACGGGCAGCATCACTTCGTCGCGGTAAGTAAGGGACCTGCGCCGGCGGTAAATCCAGCAAATTTGGCTGATTCACCGCCGCGCTGGATATTTTTTACCATAAAATTACATAATTACGAAAATATGATATAATTATAGTGAATCAAAAAATAAAAAAGGAGTGCGTATGTCCAAAGTATTGTATGTAGACATGGACAATGTGTTGGTTGACTTCCGGTCGGGGATTGCGCGGTTGCCAGCGCATGTGCGCAAAGAATACGAGGATGTGAGTGATGCGCCGGGGATTTTTGCGTTGATGGACCCGATGCCAGGGGCGGTGGATGCGTTTCACGAGTTGTCTGGCTTGTTTGACACCTACATTTTGTCGACGGCGCCGTGGAAGAATCCGTCGGCCTGGACAGACAAGCGCGTGTGGGTGGAGCAACATTTGGGACATGCGGCCCACAAACGCTTGATTTTGTCTCATCACAAACAGCTCAATCGCGGGCATTTTTTGATTGACGATCGTCCCAACAACGGCGCCCGCCACTTCCGCGGCGAGGTGGTTAAATTTGGGCTCAAGCAATATGACGATTGGCCGATCAAGTCATACGCCGGTTGGCCCGACGTATTGGCCTATCTGCGCACGCAGGTGTAGATGTGACACAAATATCCCCCTCCGATAGACGCATCGGAGGGGGATTGGCTTTAAT
>Ga0214917_10007791_pt1 | contig 10718 bp, 5 predicted proteins | sample LL_1208_BB_MetaG_FD_177983 | JGI IMG/M metagenome (GOLD analysis project Ga0214917, IMG submission 177983) | Freshwater microbial communities from Lake Lanier, Atlanta, Georgia, United States - LL_1208_BB | ecosystem: Environmental > Aquatic > Freshwater > Lake | place: USA: Georgia | collected...
CTCAATGAGGCTTGGGAAGGCAAACTTAATGAAGCCCGTGAACAAGTTCGTGCTGAATTACGTGAAGAATTCGCACAACGCTATGAGCATGATAGAAGCGTGATGGTTGAAGCCCTTGATAAGATGGTAACAGAAAGTCTACATACAGAAATTGCTGACTTTAACGAAGAACGTAAATCATTAAGTGAGGAACGTGTTCGTGCCAAAGTTCAGTTACAAGAAAGTGCAAGAAAATTTAATGATTTTATGGTAACCAAACTAGCTGAAGAAATCCGTGAGTTACGTCAGGATCGTAAAGCTCAAATGGAAAATCAGAATAAATTAGAAAAATTTGTTGTACATGCGTTAGCCCGTGAGATTAAGGAATTTGCTACGGACAAGCGTGCTGTTGTAGAAGCAAGAGTTAAGTTAATAGCAGAAGGCAGAACAAAATTAGAACAGTTAAAATCTAAATTTGTTAAAGAAAGTGCCAGTAAACTTAACACAATTGTTACATCACATTTAAAGGGTGAATTGTCACAATTAAAAGAAGATATTAAATCAGCCAAAGAAAATAACTTTGGGCGCAAACTCTTTGAAGCTTTTGCTAGTGAGTTTAGTGTAACTTATCTAAATGATAAGGCAGAAACACGCAAACTTTTAACAAAGTTAGAAGAAAAAGAAGTACAATTAGCAGAAGCAGCAAAATCTATCAACGAATCTAAAAAATTAGTTGAAAGTAAAGAGCGTGAAGTTCGCATGATTAAAGAAACCAATGAGAGAAAGAAAATTTTAGGTGATTTACTTGCTCCATTGAATAAAGAAAAAACTCAAGTCATGTTGGGCTTACTAGAAAGTGTACAAACACCTAAACTAAAGTATGCTTTCGATAAGTATTTACCAGCGGTTCTGAATACAGGTTCTGAAAAGAAGGCTGAAAAAACCTCATTAACAGAAAGTAGAATTGTTACAGAAGTAACTGGTGATAAATCTGCCAAGGTAGAAGTAAAAGAAGAATTCGAAGGGCGTGATAACGTCATCGATATTAAGCGTTTGGCAGGGCTTTAATTTATAGACATAATTAGGAGAAAATATAAATGTCAAAAGTACTCTTAGAAAGCCGTTGGGATGAGACCAAAGACGCCCTGTTAGAAGGCTTAAAAGGAACTCGCCGTTCAACAATGGGTGTTATTCTAGAAAACACTCGCAAATCACTACTCCAAGAAAGTAGCGCAGGTACAACCACAGCAGGTAATATTGCTACACTTAATCGTGTGATTTTACCAGTAATCCGTCGTGTGATGCCAACAGTTATTGCTAACGAATTAGTTGGTGTTCAACCCATGACAGGACCAGTTGGGCAAATTCATACATTGCGTGTTCGTTATGCTCAGTCATTGACTGATACATCAGCGGCAGCAACAAGTGTAACAGCAGGTGAGGAAGCATTATCACCATTTAAGATTGCACAGGCATACTCACGTACACCATCAGGTACAAGCACATCATCAAGCTATACAGCTAATGACACAGCAGCACTTGAAGGTAATGGTGGTAAGCAAATTTCTGTACAAATCTTAAGACAAGCTGTTGAAGCTAAGTCACGTAAGTTACAAGCAAGATGGACATTTGAAGCAGCACAAGATGCTCAAAGCCAACATGGTATCGATGTAGAAGCAGAAATCATGGCAGCTTTAGCACAAGAAATTACTGCTGAAATTGACCAAGAAATCTTGTTATCATTACGTACTTTAGCAAGTACAGAGTTTACATACAACCAAGCTACTGTATCAGGTACAGCTACATATGTTGGTGACGAACATGCTGCTTTGGCAGTTCTAATCAACCGTGTTGCTAACCTAATCGCACAACGTACTCGTCGTGGTGCTGGTAACTGGGCAGTTGTATCAAGCGCAGCATTAACAGTGTTACAAAGCGCAACAACATCAGCATTTGCACGTACCACTGAAGGTACATTTGAAGCGCCAACAAATACAAAGTTTGTTGGAACATTAAATGGTGCTATGCGTGTGTTTGTAGATAGCTATGCTCCAGACACAACACCAGTACTAGTTGGTTACAAAGGTTCAAGTGAAACAGATGCAGCAGCATTCTATTGCCCATACATTCCATTGATGAGCAGTGGTGTTGTTCTAGATCCAACAACATTCGAACCAGTAGTCAGCTTTATGACAAGGTATGGCTACATCGAACTCACTAATACTGCCTCAAGTTTCGGCAATGCCGCAGATTACGTTGGGGAAATTGCAGTGCAGAACTTGACCTTTCAATGAAATCAAGTACTTGCGAACGTTACTTCAAGTAACAGTTCAACAAAAGGGCACTTCGGTGCCCTTTTTTATTATTTTTATTAGACTTGTGATAAATAATAGAAAGTATGATATTGGAGAGCACATGTTTAATAAAACCAAATATACAAAAACTTATTATGAAATAGTTGATAGGTCAAAAAATAGGCAACTAACAGAATATAAAGAAAGGCACCACATTATTCCACAATCATTGGGTGGAAGTAACAAAAAAGAAAACTTAACTTACCTTACCGCCAGAGAACATTTTATATGTCATTGGTTACTTATTAAAATGACTTTAGGTTCGGATAAAGCCAAAATGTTGTACGCATTAAATATGATGAGAGTGAAAAATGATTTACAAGAAAGATATTCTACAAAAATAACCTCTAGGGTATATGAAAATTATCGTAAAGAATTACGTAAAATAATTAGTAAAACAAATAAAGGTAGAATTCCTTGGAATAAGGGCGGCGCCGAACTAACGGATCAACAAAGAGAAAATATAAAGCAGGCAGCATTAACTAGAAAGGTTGATCCTTTAAGGGTCGCTGAAGGTCAAAGAAAAAGAATAGAAAAGGTAAAAGGACAAAAAAGAACCGACGCTACTCGTAAAAAAATGTCAGAGTCGCATATAGGTAAAATAAAAGGCCCCCAATCAGATGAACATAAACTTGCTATTAGTTTGGCTAGTAAAGGAATAAAAAAGAAAGAAGGTCACTCTGATAATGTAAGAAACGCAGTAAAAGGTAACATAAGCATTAACAAAGACGGACTAGAAAAGAAAGTAAAGAAAGATGCATTACAGAGTTACTTAGATGATGGTTGGCAACTTGGTGGCAAAAAGCGAAAACTAGCATAAATAATATATCAACTCAATCGGGATGGGAAGATTTTAAGCGCACTTCGGTGCGTTTTTTTATGGATAAATACTATATGTACGAAATTTTGTATACTTTAGTTGCTACACACATTACTATAATTTGTGTCACACTTTTCCTTCATCGTGGTCAAGCACATAGAGGAATTGAATTTCATCCATTGGTAAGTAATGTTATGAGATTTTGGTTATGGCTTACTACAGGTATGGTAACAAAAGAATGGGTAGCAGTTCATAGAAAACATCATAGATATTGTGAAAAGTTGGGAGACCCACATAGTCCACATGTTTATGGGATATTTAATGTATTATTTCGGGGAGCTTGGCTATATGCTGATGCCACAAAAGATGCTAAAATGATAGAACAATATGGTGTAGGTACACCAAATGATTGGATTGAGCGTAATTTATATAGCAAATATACTATACATGGAGTATTATTATTACTTATTTTTAATACCATCATTTTTAATGGTTGGGGTATTATCATATGGCTTATTCAAATGGCTTGGATACCATTTTGGGCTGCGGGAGTTATTAATGGTCTTGGACACTGGGTTGGTTACCGCAATACTAATACTAATGATAAATCAAAAAATATTATTCCTTTTGGTTTAATTATAGGTGGTGAAGAATTACATAATAATCATCATCAAAACCCAGCAAATCCAAAGCTTAGTATGCGTTGGTTTGAAATTGATATAGGTTATAAATATTTACTGTTGTTTCAATTTTTAAGATTAGCTAAAATTAAATAGTCAAGTCTGTGTCTACTGTAATATTTAAAATTGAGGATTTGCTATCTTTAATTCTTTTGTAATGTAATTTACTACAGTTAGCGCAAAATGTTTTGAGATTGCTTTTGTCTTTGTTTTTTTTATTACCATCCTTATAAATTAAACTTAATTGGCATTTATCTTCTGCTTTAAAACCGCACTTATCGCATTTATTTTTTTTAGATTGTAAAAATTCATAATTTTTACTATACTTGCCTTTAGCACAACTAGCACAATATTTGTGCCATTTTTGAAAACCGTGTTTACTTTTTCCGTTAGGCTTTACCAATGATATATTACACAGTTCACAAAGCTTTCTTCTAGGTTGTCGTATTAACATCAAGTATTTACGACAGGAAAAAAGATACAGTTGGAACTTTTTTCACAAATTTATACAACACAAAGTTGATAAATATAAAGTAAGGACCCTAAAATATGTCATCAGATCCATTTAATGCACCCGGAGGTTATAGCGCAGGAATTCCCCCAGTTCCAGTGGTTGATGCCAACGGCAATGTTATAACCAATGTCAACACAACAGGCAATGTAACTGCTCAAGATATTTACGCTAATAATTATTTTTATGCCAATGGACAGCCTTTTGTATCAGGCACACAAGGACTACAAGGGGTTCAGGGGGTTCAAGGATTAGGGTCACAAGGTATACAAGGCATTCAAGGTATCTCAGGAGCATTTGCTGGTCAAGGTATACAGGGTGTACAGGGTGTACAAGGGGTACAAGGGGTACAAGGGGTACAAGGTCTTTCAGGAGCATTTGCTGGTCAAGGTATTCAAGGTATACAGGGTGTACAAGGATCAGGTACACAAGGTATACAAGGTATTCAGGGCTTAGGATCACAGGGTATACAAGGTCTACAAGGTATTCAGGGCTTAGGATCACAGGGTATACAAGGTATTCAGGGCTTAGGATCGCAAGGTGTACAGGGTATACAAGGATCTGGTACACAAGGTGTACAAGGTATTCAGGGCTTAGGATCACAGGGTATACAAGGTATTCAGGGCTTAGGATCGCAAGGTGTACAGGGTATACAAGGATCTGGTACACAAGGTGTACAAGGTATTCAGGGCTTAGGTTCACAAGGTGTTCAAGGTGTACAAGGTCTTTCAGGAGAAGCATCAGCACAAGGATTACAAGGATTACAAGGAACATTTGGTATTCAAGGACTACAAGGTTCAACTGGAGCAGGTACACAAGGTATTACAGGCAGTCAAGGCATACAGGGAACACTAGGCATACAAGGCATACAAGGTATTACAGGTAGTCAAGGTATACAGGGTATTACGGGCAGTCAAGGTATACAGGGAACATTAGGCATACAAGGTATTACAGGCAGTCAAGGTATACAAGGCATACAGGGTATTACAGGCAGTCAAGGCATACAGGGAACATTAGGCATACAAGGTATTACAGGCAGTCAAGGTATACAGGGTATTACAGGCAGTCAAGGTATACAGGGAACATTAGGCATACAAGGTATTACAGGCAGTCAAGGTATACAAGGCATACAGGGTATTACAGGCAGTCAAGGTATACAGGGAACATTAGGCATACAAGGTATTACAGGCAGTCAAGGTATACAAGGCATACAGGGTATTACAGGCAGTCAAGGTATACAGGGAACATTAGGCATACAAGGTATTACAGGCAGTCAAGGTATACAAGGCATACAGGGTATTACAGGCAGTCAAGGTATACAGGGAACATTAGGCATACAAGGCATCCAAGGTATTACAGGCGGTCAAGGCATCCAAGGTATTACGGGCAGTCAAGGTATACAGGGAACATTAGGCATACAAGGCATACAGGGAACATTAGGCACACAAGGTATACAGGGTAATACAGGCAGTCAAGGAATTGAAGGTAGTCAAGGAGTTCAAGGTACACAAGGGTTACAAGGGTTGTTTGGACTTCAAGGTGTACAAGGGCCACTTAATGTAATTGGTGGTAGTAATACTGAAGTTCAATTTAATGATAACGGAAATTTAGCTGGTTCATCATCTTTTGTATTTGATAAAACTGCTAATTTACTCACAATTGAAAATCTAGATATCACTGGAAACATAACAAATGATTTAATTCCAAACGCTGATATAACATACGACATAGGATCTCCTACATATCGTTGGAAAGATATTTATCTATCTAATGCTACGATTTACATTGGAAATGCTGAGATTTCATCAAATGGAAATTCTCTTACTTTAACTTCGCCTGAAGGAAGCGCACTTACCGTTGAAGGAAATGCAGGTAATGGTACAATTTTAACAGAAAATATTAGTGTAAATAACGAATTTTCAGGCAATACTGCTAATTTAAGTGGAAATGTTATAGTTGCTAATTTGACTGTAAATGTTGATATTTCAGGGAATACAGCTAATTTTAGTGGTAATATTACAGCAAATAATGCTAATTTAGGTAATTTGATAGAAGCTAATTATGTTAATGTAGCAAGTAACATTATAGCAAATAATGCTAATATAAATTTAGAACTATCAGGTAACACAGCAAACTTTACTGGCAATCTTGTTGCTAATAATATCAGTATAAATTTGGAATTATTTGGTAACACAGCAAACTTTACTGGCAATGTATCGTTACAAAACTTATCAGGTAACACAGCAAACTTTACTGGCAATGTATCGTTACAAAACTTATCAGGTAACACAGCAAACTTTACTGGTAATCTTACAGCAAATTACTTATTTGGCAATGTTTCTTCAGTACAAGGACTATCACCAATTAGTTTACAAGGACTTACAATAAGTCAAAGTAATATAACAGGTGGAAATTTAACAAATACAGTTTCAAATGTAACTGGTTTATTCTTTGACACTGATACAGGATTTAGTGTTACAGATTTAGCAAATGGTAATGTTGTTGTATCATTGGGAAGTACTTTTAAGACTTGGGAAGTAAATGGTCAGCCAAGTCTAGTTGCTGTCGGTGAAGACACAGTAGAATTTATAGCTGGTAACGGAATTACAATAACAACTGATCCAAATGCAAATCCACAGAGCATAACTTTTGCTGCTACAGGTGGAGGCGGTGGCGGAGCAAGTATTAGTAATGGCAATAGTAATGTAAACATTGCGAGTGCTGATGGTAATATAACTTTTGCCTCAAATGGTGTAGCAAATATAATGACAATAGCAAATACAGGGGTTTATATTCCAAATACATCAGGTGGTGCTACAAATATTCAACTTGGTGATCCAACACAAGGAAATCTAGTGAGCAACGCAGTAACATTAAGTAATTCTTCAACAGTTTCAAATGCTATAGCACAATTAAACAATATATTAGGAAAATTGGTACCACCAAGTCCACCTAACTTCCCTGCTAGTCAAACATTAAGTATATCATCTTTGTCAACATACCGTATGGCAAACTTCACACAAACTGATAATACACCTGGAGCCAATAAATCTGTAGCAGGTGGTACTACAGTGACTTCTGTAAGAAGGGCTAGTTCTTATACGACTTCAAATATTGCGAATGCTGGCCCAGGGGATCAAGGAACAATTACTGTATTCTTAAATGGCAGTAATGCAGGTAATAGAACATTAACAACAGCATTAAATGGTAATGGAACATATAGCAATTTAATTATCTTTAATAATTATGATTATAGTGTAGCAAATGCTAACATTACAGCAGGCTTTTGGTCAGTGTTTTCATCAAGAGCAAGTGGTACAGTAACAGAAGGATGGAATGAAGTAAAAATAGCTGATAGTGCTACAAGCAATACAAATACTCCAAGTTGGTATTATGATAGTAGTGCACCAGGTACTCCTGCGTTTAGTAATGTAAGTTTCTCAGCACCAGGATCACCAACTTATACATATTCAAGTACAGTTCCTCATTATCCAAATACCAATCAATTTACAGCAAACTTTGAAGTTAACAGATTAAGCGGGAATATGTATCCAACAAGTGATACTTTTATTACAGGGACAGCAGCGGGGGCATTTGCTGCTCCAACAGGTGTTACATATGCTACCGCAGGAGTTAGAACACCATTAGCACAAAATTTATATGTAAGTTCAGGAACACAAGCAGTATCAACTGTAGCAAACATTACATCAGGATTTGGTGCTAGCAGTAGTAGCCCAAGTGTAAGTGCTAATAATAGTTACAATGTTGGAACACAAACACTTTCTCCAGGTGCCAACGTGCTTTACAAAACAGGCACAGCTAGCACAATGGAAGAAGCTAATATTGTTATAACAGGTACAGTTGGTGTAGGATCAGGATTGGCATTTAGAATAAGTAATCCAGGATCTACAGACACACCTACATTTAGTGCTAGTGCTAGTGCCTTTAATAGTCAAACAGGACCATTACAAACTTACGATGCTACAATAGTAGCAGCAATAATGAAGCATGATATTACCAATTACGCAACTGGTTATTTACCAATTGGTCCAAACTTAAGTAGCGGTAGAGGTGGATCGCAATATTTTACATTTAAATTTGTAAGAACTTCATTGTCAAAATTTGATTTTAAATGGACAGGTACATTGGCAGGATTATGGTTAGCACTACCAGGAAGTACAATAGATTCCACTTCAACATTAAATGGTTGGTTAGATTTGAGTTTAGCATATGCTGGATCAGGTGTGCCAGGTGCCAATACAGGAGCAGGTGGTAACGGTAGTAATGGGTGTGCTTTAGGTGGTGTTGCTCCATTAAATTCAGCACAAACAAATAAAGCAATTACAGCAACATTTGGTACAGTAAGTTCATCAAGCACAGCAACTAATGAAATTTATGTTCGTATCAAATTAACAAGTGGACAGAGTATCACAGCATTTAGTTTACAAGCAGCAAGCAATTAAGGATAATAAGTAATGTCAATTTCACAAAGTCAAAAACTAGACCTTCTCTACAAACAGGCATTTGGTGTTACAAAAACTGACACTGAAGCAATCAAGAGCCCAAGTAATGAATCTATCCCAAGCCCATTATTAATAAGAGGTGACACAGTTTGGGTAGATGCTGACCAAATTCCTGGTATAGCAGCAGCAACTCCAGGAATAGTAGAAGCTTATACAGGGACAGGTGCTATAGAATGTGTAGCAGACACAACTACAGTACCAATTGGAGGTATATATCCAACATGGTTGACAAACTTAACATATTGGATTCCTCAAGAATTTGGTTCGACATACTTAGTTAAAACATATGTTGATAACCCAGGTGCTACAAATCCAGAGATTACAGGCACACAAATTTCTGATGCTGGTTCAGGTGGAACAGGTGAATATTGGTTTAATTACCAATCAGGGGTATTAAATTTTATTGGCAATACGATTCCTGCTGCTCTAACATCAGGTAAAGTAATCTATGTTGTTGGATATCGCTATATAGGTACAGTAGGTTTGTCTGGTGGCGGCGGTGGACAAGGATTACAGGGTATTCAAGGTATTCAAGGTATTCAAGGCTTACAGGGCTTATCTGGTAGTAATGGTACACAAGGTACACAAGGCGTTCAAGGGTTACAAGGTGTTCAAGGAACGTCAGGTATAAATGGTACACAAGGTACACAAGGCGTTCAAGGGTTACAGGGTGTTCAAGGAACGTCAGGTATAAATGGTACACAAGGTACACAAGGAACACAAGGATTACAAGGTATTCAGGGTACACAAGGTACACAAGGTACACAAGGTATTCAGGGTACACAAGGTACACAAGGTACACAAGGCATTCAGGGTACACAAGGTACACAAGGATTACAAGGTATTCAGGGTACACAAGGTACACAAGGTATTCAGGGTACACAAGGTACACAAGGTACACAAGGTATTCAGGGTACACAAGGTACACAAGGCATTCAGGGTACACAAGGTACACAAGGAACACAAGGAACACAAGGGCTACAGGGTGTACAAGGCACACAGGGACTACAAGGTGTTCAGGGTACACAGGGAACACAAGGGCTACAGGGTGTACAAGGTACACAAGGCATTCAGGGTACACAAGGTACACAAGGAACACAGGGACTACAAGGTATTCAAGGAACACAGGGTACACAAGGGCTACAGGGTGTACAAGGTAGTCAGGGAACACAAGGTGTTCAGGGTATGCAAGGTATACAAGGACTACAAGGTACGCAAGGTGTACAAGGTACACAAGGGCTACAGGGTGTACAAGGTACACAAGGCATTCAGGGTACACAGGGTACACAAGGGCTACAAGGCGTTCAAGGTACACAAGGGCTACAAGGCGTTCAAGGTACACAAGGTACACAAGGTACACAAGGCGTTCAAGGTACACAAGGTACACAAGGTACACAAGGACTACAAGGCATTCAGGGCACACAAGGTGTTCAGGGTACACAGGGAACACAAGGGCTACAAGGCGTTCAAGGGCTACAAGGCGTTCAAGGGCTACAAGGAGTTCAAGGTACACAAGGTGTACAAGGAGTTCAAGGTACACAAGGTGTACAAGGAGTTCAAGGTCTTCAGGGCGTTCAAGGTACACAAGGTACACAAGGTACACAAGGTACACAAGGCATTCAGGGTACACAAGGTACACAAGGTACACAAGGCATTCAGGGTACACAAGGTGTACAAGGAGTTCAAGGTACACAAGGTGTACAAGGAGTTCAAGGTCTTCAGGGCGTTCAAGGTCTTCAGGGCGTTCAAGGAACACAGGGACTACAAGGCGTTCAAGGTACACAAGGACTACAAGGTGCACAAGGTACACAGGGACTACAAGGCGTTCAAGGTACACAAGGCGTTCAGGGT
>Ga0214917_10007792_pt1 | contig 10717 bp, 5 predicted proteins | sample LL_1208_BB_MetaG_FD_177983 | JGI IMG/M metagenome (GOLD analysis project Ga0214917, IMG submission 177983) | Freshwater microbial communities from Lake Lanier, Atlanta, Georgia, United States - LL_1208_BB | ecosystem: Environmental > Aquatic > Freshwater > Lake | place: USA: Georgia | collected...
CCGAGCTGGGCGCCGGGCAGCAGAGCGGCCATGCCCAGTTGGGTGTAGGAGGGCAGCACCCCCAGCAGGGCATCCACCCCCAGGTGATTTAAATAAAAGGCGTCATCTTTACTGGCACTGGGGGGAGGACTGGCCGAGGGAATCGGTGGGTGTGCGCCGATCCGGTGGCCAACCTTCCCGAAGTGGTGGCCTCAGAACGTGTCGGGATGCTTTTAAGCATGCAGCCATGACAGACCAAGATGACCTCGCCCTGGCTACAATCAGTACGCGCGAACAGCGGGATTAAGTATCCCGTCGGCGACTACCACTATTGAGCTCCTGAGGAAACAAGATCCATAAGGCGGGAATAACTGTCAACAACATCGTATTTGACAGAATTCGATTCGAAAGAACGACTTATCTCGCTGAAAAATTGCCGGGCGCATTGAATCTTGGCCGCCTCGATTGCTCGCAGCTTCATCGAAGACATGGTGCCCTTGGTTTCTGCTACAAAATAAATGTGCTTAACACTCCCAGTCTTGAACGAGATTGCCCAGTCGGGATTGTAGTCGCCGACCGGCGTTGGGATAAGGAATCCACGTGGCAGCTTTGCGTAGACGACAACTTCACTGCTTGCATCAAGATCCCTCACGAAATCCCTCTCAACATCTGAATCCGTTATCGCGTAGTCATAAATGTGATTCGTCAGCTTTGAGGTTGCACGGGAGAACTCTTGACCGGCCTGGTTTGCAGTGAAAATATCAACATCGTACCTATCATCGACTGCGTCGTACACCAGACGCTCGATCACCATGGCCGCCTTCTGCTCGGCAATAATCCGTGAGGCCTCTGTGATGAAAGACTCAGGGTTCGTCGTGAACTGTTGAAAAACTCCAGGAGCGATCCGAGCGAGGATAGTAGCTGTTGTGCTTCGAGTCAGATGTGCGATCTCGGCCACTTTCCCCACGAGATCGTATTTCACTAGGGAGTGGATGGAATTTCCTTGTTCCGTCGTCGTACTTGTGACTGTGAAGGCATCACCATCACGAAGCTGGCCGTCAGTCAATTGTTCGATCTGCACGCCAGCCTGAATGGTGTACTGCAAGGGGGTGACGCGCAGCTGGTTATCCAAAGCGCCAACGCACTTACGTATCAGCTCCTCTGAGTCAAACTCCACCTTATAGATCGCTTTGCGATTGATGCGAGCCCAAAGCTCCTGGAACTCTTTCTTCTCGAAGTTCGAGTTGAGAGGATTGGTCTTGGGCTTGCGACCATCATCAACCTTAGGCAGTTGAGCATCACTGAAAACGCTGTCGATAAGCTTAAACACCAACTCTTCGTGAGGCTTTAGCTCTTCTGGCAAGTCCGCTAGCGCCCCTGATGCTTTGGCTACGTGATAGGCATCCGCGATCTGATCCGCGTCGTCCGTATAGTCATTCTTGACCAAATATCGGTAGATCTGTTTAGCCATAGCAGAGGTAACCTCAACGGACCCGTGCTCGGTCGTGAATGTCTTGCCCGTGAAATACTCCTCATTGGCCTGCCGCGGTCGCGAGGACAGGGACTCTGAGATTTCCCTCTGGAGGCTGGTCACAAAGTCGTTGTAACTTTCGCTCGCCACTACGGTCAACACGTTGATGTCGTGGACGAGAGCCGGATGATCCATCCTGTCCCCATGCTGGTTGACGCTCAATCGCAAGCCTCGTCCCACCTCTTGGCGACGCATCACGACGTTGTCGCTGTGCTTCAGCATGCACAGAGTGAATACATTAGGATTATCCCAGCCCTCACGCAATGCCGAGTGGGAGAAGATAAAACGAGTTGGCTCGTCAAAAGAGAGGAGCTGCTCTTTTTTCTTTAAGATTAGATCGTAAGCATCAACATCCTGAGAGACCGAGACCTTCTTCCCAGTCTCAGCATCAGTTTCTTGCTTGATAGCTCCATTGATGTCTCGGCCGCTCTTCTTGTCCTTGGAAAAGTAACCATTGTGGGTCTGAACTGGATCGATGGCCGCGAGATACTCCCGATAGGCCTCATTATCAACAGCAAGCTCTGAGAGATACTCAGTCTTCAGCAATTCGTATTCTTCTTCGAAGACCCGAGCATATTCACCTTTCTCGTCAGCCTGTTTGTAATCTCGGTACCTTGCCACCTCGTCGATGAAGAACAGAGAAAGAGTCTTGATTCCCTGCGCAAACAACCGCTTCTCCTTGTCGAGATGCGCCTTAATCGTTTCACGAATCTGGATGCGGCGGATATCGCGCTCGGAGACATCACCATTCGCCTCACCAGCCCGTAACACGACGCCATTGGTGAATTCGACCGTGTCGTTGACGGCGTCGATTTGGCTAATCGTAAAGCCGCGGTACTGATCCAGCTCGCCAGACTTCACGAACAGGTCATCGCGGAATTCAAGCCGGCGGAGTTGACGCTTGATCTCGCCTGACTTGAGCCTTACCTCCAGCTCGATGCGCGCCACAGGAGCATTTGTCGAGATGTCGATACCCTCTAGATAGAGATAAGAGTTTGTTCCGGCTAGCCCGCGAGTTTGGATACCACGCACGGCAATCCTTTTGACCAGCTTCTGGTTGTAGGCGTCTAGCGCGTCAAGCCGGTGAACACAGTTGTGCTGAGTACGGTGGGTGGCTGAATACCGAATAATGAAAAGTGGATTAAATTCTGCCAGAGCTTTTAGTGTTGCATCGCCCTCCATCTTTTGCGGCTCGTCCAAGACCAGGATGGGTCTATTTGACGCTATGACATCTATTGGTCGGCGCGACTGAAAATCATCAAGCTCCCTGAATATTCGACGGGCTTCATCACTGGCATTCTTCTTGGTGGCAGCATTGAATGACTGAATATTGATAATCATCACGTTGATGCCAGCATCAGCTGAAAATCCTTCGAGCTCGTGTAGTCGCTTCGAGTTGTAGATAAAGAACCGCACCTTTTTGCCATAGCTTTCATTGAAGTGGTCGGCCGTGATCTGCAGCGACTTGTAGACCCCTTCACGAATGGCAATAGACGGAACCACGACGATAAACTTGGACCACCCATAACGCTTATTCATCTCGAAGATGGTCTTGATATAGCAGTATGTTTTTCCTGTACCGGTCTCCATTTCCACATCAAGATGAATGCGAGCTGCGCCTAGGGCTTCCTTCTTGTAATTAGCCTTGACTGGTAGCCGATTGCCCTTAACATCTAAGGTTGTAAATTCCGTCATTGACCTGGAAACTGGTAAGTTTAGGCGCCTTTGTACCCTCTGGATGTTGTTAAGGACTTCTGTGTCAGTAATGGTAAGGTCGGCGTTTTTAAAACCTTCCTCGAACAAGCTGGCCTGGTTGTTCTTTCCGGGATCGATGCGGTAGGGGAAACCAGTTATAGTGGGCTGACCGGAGAAGCAGTCCACCACATCGTGGACAGCATTGGTCTGATACTGCTGAACTTTAAACTTGAGCTTCATGGCAGACCTCAAAGCGCCTTCAATTCTGTAATCGGCGAGAGTTGTCGGAAGATTTGTTCAACATTGATCTTTACCGCGTCCGAGACGAAGCCGTTATCCCGAAACACCACTCTTAGGGGCTCATAGCTAGCAATCTCCTTAACCAGAGACTCGGTAATGTCAGACTCAAAGCAGGCGATAAGAGTGTTGTCCTCGACAAAGAAAACAACCTTGTCCTGCAATGTTTCTCGGCGGATGGGCAGTGTCAAGTCAACACCCCAATCGACCAATACCTGAAATAGCAGGTCCTCAGCTGAGCGATCTTCCTTGACATTGTTGACCATCTCTAATACATCTGTCTGCATCATCTCATCGGGTCGATAATAAACATCTTTCATGTTCGACGTATCAACCTTGAATACCCTAAAGCCGACATCTCGATTCCAGTTAGAGTGGCTTTTGCTTTTGAGTATCTTTGTGCCAGCTCGACGAATACGCTCTTGAGCAAGCTCAGAGATTGTGGTATAACCTGCAGCTTTCGCTTTGGAATCTTCCGGGACCACCTCGTCAAGTTGAACAAGAATAAACTGCCTAGCACCGCCATCTTCAGCATTCAACTCTAGGATAGATTGTGCTGTCGTTCCAGAGCCAGCAAAAAAATCCAGGACTTTTGCTTCTGGTTGATCGTAGGTTACCGCTTTACAAAGAGTACGGACTAAAGAGGTAGGCTTCGGGTTGTCAAACAGGCAGATTCCAAATAACGCTTCAAGCTCAGCTGTAGCATCCTCATTTGTTCCAACATCATAAGTTGCCGGAGAGAGGTGATTATGCATCTTCTTAATCTCGCCTCCAGACTTGATATGATTAGGCCGAAAAGGAGCCTTCGATATGGTTATACTTTCTCCAGCTTTAACAATTTCGTCAAGTCGTGCTTGCCCATATCTGAATTCACCCTCCAATCGAAACGGTGCAACATTCGTGTGGTTCTCTATTCGCAATGGGTCTAGAAGTCGAGTAACAATATTTCCTTCACTCATGTCCTCGGGGGAGTACCCAGCAGAATTCTCTGCAAAATAAACAGATCCAGCCGGGAATTCAAGAATGCCTAGCGAGTTTCCGGCATTGTTAAACGGGTATTTTTTGCCGGCCGTTGTGACGTCTACAGAAAACGGAGGGGACTGATCACGCTGCCGGCAAAGGCATACGACGTATTCGTACATCGAACCGACATTGCCATGCAAGAATGATGGTTTCTTTTTCTTTTGACGAAGAAAGTTCGTCACAAAGTTCTTTTCTCCAAATACTTCCTTGGTCACCTTGAGCAAGTTGTCAAGTTCGTCGTCGTCTATGCTTATGCAGATGACTCCACGCTCAGACAAGAAAAACTTGGCAACTCGGAGACGCGAATACATCATGCTTAGCCAGGCAGAATGAAACCGCCCATTTGACTCAGGATTCGCAACTAATCGCCCCCCAGTATCATCCCTCTGCCCGGTTTCACGAAGAAAGGAGTCCGCCCCAACAGCATAGCTATCCTTATAGATAAAGTCGGTACCAGTATTATAGGGAGGGTCGATATATATAAAATCAATTTGACCAAGATATGCATCCTGAAGCAGCTTAAGGGCTTCTAGGTTATCGCCTTGAATAAATAGATTTCTGGTCTCGTTGAAGTGTACGCTTTCGTCGATTATAGGCCGAAGTGTTTTGCTAATCGGTGCATTTGAGAGTGCAAGTGCCTCCCGTTTCCCTGGCCAATCTAATCTATACCTCTCCTGGTGACCCTCTACGATTTCATCGCTCAACTCTTGGCGGAGCTGATCAAAATCAACCGCCAGGCGGACTGCGCCTGTCACCTCGTCGCGTGCTTCCGTCACGCAGGCGGGGAATAGTCCGCGGATCTTAGAGATGTTCTCCTGAATCAGATCTTGGCTGTGCATCTTTAGCTTGTTCATGCTGTTTTCCTAGAAGTTAGTCCTGGTCTTGATGGGATTACCCTGCAGATAATCGTTCAAGTTCTTGTTTGGTCGACCGTAGCTCGGCATTGATTGCTACTCGCTTATTGAATTGCTTTTCTCGTGCCAAACGCGTCTTGATACGCATGACCTCATGGACCTTTGCCTTGATCGCCTCAGCCTGGGCGATGCGGTCCTCCAGTGACACTGGCTGATCCGCGACCGCAGGGGTGATCGGGGAATTCATGATTCCGCTCACCTTGCCAACCAGCTGAGCCATCTGCCGCCTTACCAGAGGCTCAAGAAGCCGTTCGTACAGCGTGTCCATATTCAGTGCTACGGGGAAAGCTGTGCGCTGCCCACTCGCTGGCAACCAATCACTCAGAAAGTAGTTGCCGAGGACGAAGCGGCTATTGTCGGCTTCGCTTGGTCGCTTGTAGGCAGCGGCTAGCATGACATGTTCACCATTGGATACCTCAAAAAAGAGCGGAAAGGGAATGGCTTTGTCGATAGCACTCAGCACCTTCTGATTCAATGTGACGCTGCGTACGGCAATGCGGAACACCTGAATTTCACTCACCTGATGCGTCGCTTCAAGATTCACCGTCTCGGGAGCAAGCTTGTAGGCCCAGACAATCTGGTCAACCTCTCGTACGAAGATCGACTTCAGTGCTGTGTTCGCCTCAGCGTGCTCGTAGATCTTGCTCTTGGGGATGACTCGGCCGAATGCAGCGGCGCGTGGCCATTCGTAGAGAGTCATACGTGACCTCCTTGTACTACCAGAAACGCAATCAGCTCGAAGTCTTCCAGCCCTTGGATGATGTTTGTTAATGCTGTAGTACTTCCGCCGCTAAATAGGCTGTCGATATCTTTTTCTTCCTTGACCTCGACCATAGAACGGATAGCGCTTGAGAGAAGGTCTGAATAATGATCCATCTTGCGCCCGTCATCCGTCCATTCATTGAAAATGCGGCAGACGTCGCGAATGGGCTCGATGCGCCCTTTGCAACTGGATCGGATCAAGTCGAGCAGGCGCTTGACCTCTGTATGGTCAGCGACGATCTGACCGTCTTCAGCAATGTAGACAAGGTAGAACGGATGCAGCCGGTTCTGCTGGTTGATATTGACGCTGTCGTGGATGTTCTTTAGCGCAAAGATGACGCCTGGCTGGAGGCCCATCTCCGGCAGTGCTGGCACGACAGCGTGCATGCCGAAAGGCACGGTATCGAGATCGCCATGTTCCTTGACGTAATTGAGCAGGTCCATTCGGAAATCGTTCAGCCCGAGATCCGTAATAGAGATGCCGGCCTTGACATCTTCCAGCTCGATGACCTCGTCCTGGAGCCGCTTGAGTTGTTCCTTCCGGTAGGTTATCTCGCTTGACTTGGCAGTAAGCACATTATCGTCGCCTGTGGCGGTGATATCCGTGATGACCATTCGGTTCTCGACACGTTCTTTGAGGTTGATGTACTCATCGAGCGTGATGTCTGGCCAGTAGTTAACAAGCTGAATCTGGCTATTGGGTGAGCCAATCCTGTCAATCCGACCGAACCGCTGGATAATCCTGACTGGGTTCCAGTGGATGTCATAGTTGATTAAAAAGTCACAGTCCTGTAGATTTTGGCCTTCGGAAATGCAATCAGTCCCGATCAGGATGTCGAGCTCCGCTAGCTCGTCCGGCAACACAATGGCCTTTTCTTTCGATCTTGGTGAGAACAGGGTAAGGACACCCTGGAAGTCATACGCCTTCTTCAGCGTGGTCTTGGGTGATTCGGAGCCTGTAACCCTCCCAACGTGGAGTCCCAGCTGCTGTGCGAGGGACGCCAAATTGGCGAAGAGGTAATTTGCAGTGTCAGCAAAAGCCGTGAAGATCAGTAGCTTGCGGTTACCTTGGTTCAATGGAGCATCAACCTTCTGCTTGATCAGTCCGAGCAGATGTTGCAGCTTGGAGTCGTCGCCAGGTTCCACCTTCTCCATTGATGCGATGAGGTCCTCGATCAGGACCAGATCAGCAGCCAGGTCATGCTTCCATGAAGGCAGATCCATATCCGCAAGACTGATCTTTACTTTCTTGCCTACCGTGAATTCATCAAGGCCAGACAGATCTTCGTCTTCCGGATCAAACTGACTCGACTGGGCAAGGAAGTCACTCACTTCGATATTACTGCCTGTCTTTTCGAAGGTCTCAATGGCTTCCAGGTTTCGCGAGATATTGCTGGAAAGTGCCCTGAGCGTGAGCCGAAAGGCTTCAACTGAGCTCTCCAGGCGCTTGAGCAGATTAGTTGTCATGAGGGCTTGTAGGCTGCGCTCTCGATCAGCTTGCTTTAGTTTTCCTCTTCCGCCTTCAACTTGTGTGTCATATATCTCCTCGTATTTGCGAAGCCGACTTGGTAGTACGTAACTGATCGGCGCATAGACGGCCAACTTGAGAACGGAGAGTTGGGCGAAAATATCATTCAGCCCCATCACGTCAGTGCGGTCTGTGATCGGGCAGTGAAACGAGAGTGGCTTTAGCCGCTGTGGAAACTTGCCGATATCCTTGGTGTCGTAGAAAGTCTCAATATGTTTTCTTGAGCGTGCTATCGTGACGGCATCAAGAAGTTCAAAGAAATCGAAGCTAAGAGCATTTAGAATTGAAGCGGCTGTCCTCTCTTCGGGAGACTGATATGACCACTCGTTGAATGCTCTCTGGGCCTGACGAAAGATCTCTTCTATGCTGACTTCTGTCTTGAGATGCCTGCTAAGTTCATCAGACTCTCCCTCGTAGGCAAGCGCAAGTTGGTTGCGGAGATCCGTGAATCGATTGTTTACTGGAGTCGCCGATAGCATCAAGACTTTTGTTTTGACTCCTGCTCGTATCACTTTGTTCATAAGCTTCTGATAACGCGTCTCTCGATCTTTGTAGATATCGTTATTGCGAAAGTTGTGCGACTCGTCAATCACGACCAAATCATAGTTGCCCCAGTTCACTCGGTTCAGCGGGATTCCGTACGACTCCCCGGAGCTACGAGAGAGGTCCGTGTGGTTCAGTACATCATAGTTAAAGCGATCCTTCGCAAATATGTTCGTTGTCAGATTCGTGTTGTAGTTGCGCCAGTTATCCGCGAGCTTTTTGGGGCACAGCACCAAAACGGATCTATTCCGTAACTCGTAGTACTTAATGACGGCAAGTGCGGTAAAGGTCTTACCAAGGCCGACGCTATCTGCAAGAATGCACCCGTTAAAAGACTCTAGTTTGTTGATTATTCCCGTTGCAGCGTCTCTTTGAAAGTTAAAAAGCTTCTGCCAGATCTTTGTTTCTTGATATCCAGTTCTGTCGTTTGGGAGGCTGTCGGCGTCCACCGTCTCCAAGAAGTCCCTGAAAATATTATGCAGAATCAGGAAGTAGATCTTCTCGGGAGAATTTTCTTGATATACTGATTCTATATGATCGCAGATAGCTTCAGTTACGTCCTTCACTTTTTCGGGGTCTTCCCATATTTGCTCAAAGAGCTGAAGGTAGACCTGTGTGTGGCTAGGCTCGCTGAACCTGGTAACAAAGTTCGAGACAGCATCGCCTTTCTGGTAGCCCAAGTCAACCATCGTGAATCCGCTGACCGGCATATATGCAGCACCCGTCCCAGGCTGTGAGACGTGGATAAATTGCTGCATTGGGGCGGGCGATGTGTTTGAGCTGAACTTGGCCTTTTTGCGTATCCACTCGGCGCATTCACGTGCCACAGCTCTTTGTGTCAGCTTGTTGCGTAGCTGTATCTCAAATTCGGTTCCGTATAGCCCCCTCTCCCTGCTGTTCCTGGGTATGTGAAACTCTCTATGCTCTCTTTTTAGCCTGTCTGTCGCTTGAGAAGGTATAAATGTTGGCGCTGTGAAAATAAATCTCAGCTCTTCGATTGCGCTTAGCTCATGCCTGAGGGCTTCGAAGGCATAGATCGAAAAACATGATGCGGCAATTCTTAATCGACTTCCTTCCCCGAGGGCTCTCTTCAGGTCTTCGCCTAGCAAGGCCGAGGAATTATCGATTATCTCCATTTAGAACCTCCACTGGTGGCTTTGGTTAAACAAACCCATTCGCCAAACTTTCAAATATTTTCGACATATGGGGACTGCTGAGCCGTCGTCCAGGCTGACAACAGCACGGAGGATCTCTCCTCGATGGGAAGCAGCGTCGCCGCAAGCCCGACTGTCGGCTGGGGTGGTTATCACGGTAACTGCCAGGAATGATGACACCCTTTGGAAGCTTTTTATGCCTCCTTTGCCAAGGCTACTTGGAGCCTTGTTTGCTGGGTTGCTAATGGTTCATTAATCCACACCAAATCAGGTTGTTTCCAGCAACGAATTGATTTGCTCCAGCGATTTGGATTTGCAATGCGGGCTAGCTCATATTTAGGTTCATTGCAAGTAAGCAAGATCCTTTTACATTCCTCAGCACTTAAGCGGTGGGCCACCTGGCGGCTACTACCTTTACGGCGATCTATACCATTGCCAGCAGCTTTAAATTCACGCCGCCAACGTTTAAGGGTGCGCAGGCAGATACAGGTCACATTGCAGGCACGCACAAGGCCGGCGCCTGCAGCCTTGGCCTCAGTAATCAGCTCAATCACCTTCTGCCGGCAGGCGGCGCTGGTTAGCTTTCCGCGACCTCCGAGCAGTAGGCCTCCCACTTTTTTTGCAGCACCAGCAAGGCCGCCATCTCCGCCAGGGCCTTCTCCTTGCGTTGCAGTTCCTTCTTTAGTGTTTTTATTTCCCGCTGGTCCTGGGCGCGGAGCTTTTCAAGCTCCTTTTGCTCCGCCATTGTTAGCACTGCGTTTGCATCAAGTGCCTCCGGCACGCTGGCCAAGGCCAGGTAGGCGCTGTTTGGCGCCAGCGGTCTACCTGTTCAAGGAACAGACCCCGCTCTCTGCAGTAGCTACTGAGCTCAGTGGCATTGAACCCAGCTGTTTCAAGCACCACCGTGAATTTATCGGCAGCACTCCAGCGATCTGGGTCTTTCTCTGATGCTGGCACCACCTCTCCCTGCAATCGCCAATTGCTACGCCATTGATAAAGCGTTGAACGATGAATACCTAATTCCTTAGAAATTTGAGGAAAATCCTGCCTATTTGGCGGGCTCATCCTTTTACGTACATCAGCTTGAACAGCACTTCAAGATGAACAGCCCAGCTGTAAGCAGTCATTAAGTTGCTCCATTAAGCCCCCAAGGATTCAATTAACAGGCGTCATCTTTACTGGCACTGGGGGGAGCGGGTCATCACGGGAGTTGGCGTTGTAGCAGTTGAAGCTGAAGCTGGGCGGCGGCGGATTCCAGGCCGGTCATTACCGGATCGGCGACGGTCTGCGG
>Ga0214917_10007794_pt1 | contig 10714 bp, 9 predicted proteins | sample LL_1208_BB_MetaG_FD_177983 | JGI IMG/M metagenome (GOLD analysis project Ga0214917, IMG submission 177983) | Freshwater microbial communities from Lake Lanier, Atlanta, Georgia, United States - LL_1208_BB | ecosystem: Environmental > Aquatic > Freshwater > Lake | place: USA: Georgia | collected...
TTACCCCTGCCGTTGAGCCGGCGTACGCAGACAAGCGGAGCCAGGATGGCGAAGCGGAGGCGCTCTCATCAGCGCAGTCGGAGTCGAGTGAGCGGAGGGCTGGAGGCCCGCAGCGAACGTCCGGCGAAACGGTACGGGGTGACCCCGAGCCGGGTTGGGCGCGTTGACGGAAAGCATGACAGGCTGGAGCCTGTCGTACGGCAAGCGAGACGCTTGCCCCACAGGACGGCAAGTGCCGTGCCGAACAGGATTGGCCGGAGGCCCGCAGCGAACGTCCGGCGATGGAGCGTGGGCAGCCCCTTGCCGGGTCGGGCCGTCGAGGGATTCCTTTATGTTACGCTGCCCTCATGCCCCGCTGGATCGCTCACCTCGTCGTCGTGGCCGTCTTCGCCGGGCTCATCGCGGTGGCGTTCGCCCGCGTGAACTATGCGTGGAACTGGGCCGGGGTCTGGGAGTATCGGCAGAAGTTCGTGCAGGCCTGGCTCACCACCGTGGCGATCAGCCTTGCCGCCCTCGTCGTGAGCACGCTGATCGGGAGCCTCGCCGCCCTCTGCCTGGCGTCGCGACGACCGCTCGTCGAGGCCATCGGCAGGGTGTACGTCGAGCTGATTCGCGGCACGCCGCTGCTCGTGCAACTGCTGCTCGGGTTCTACGTCGTCGCAAGTGCGGTCGGCCTGGAGAACCGCTACGTCGTGGGAGTGCTCGTGCTCTCGCTGTTCAGCGGTGCCTACATGGCCGAGATCTTCCGGGGTGGGCTGGCCGCGATTCCCCGCACGCAGCGCGACTCGGCCCGGGCGATCGGGCTCACGCCGTGGCAGACGCTGCGGCTCGTGATCCTGCCGCAGGCCCTGCGGCTCGTGCTGCCGCCCGTCGCCGGCCAGCTCGTGTCGCTGATCAAGGACTCGTCGCTCTTGTCCGTGATCGCGATTTCCGAGTTCACGCTCAACGCGCAGGAGGTCAATGCGTTCACCTATTCCACGCTCGAGAGCTACCTGCCGCTGGCGGCCGGGTACCTCGTGCTCACGCTGCCGCTGTCGGCCCTGGCACGGTGGCTCGAGTCGCGTGTGCGGTTCGAGGCCTGACATGCTGCTCGACGCCCGCGATCTCGTGCAGCGGTTCGATGGCACGACCGTGCTCGACGGTCTGTCGCTCGCGACCGGCGACGTCCAGGCGCTCGTGCTCATCGGCCCCTCGGGCGGCGGCAAGACGACGCTGCTGCGCATCCTCGCCGGCCTCGACGTGCCGGCGGCCGGCGGCGTCTCCTTCGACGGCGTGCCCCTGCCCCGCGACGAGGCGGCCCTCCGCGACTACCGCCGGAGCGTCGGCACGGTCTTCCAGGCCTACAACCTGTTCCCGCACCTTTCCGCGCTCGACAACCTCCTCCTGCCGCTCGTGCACGTGCACGGGCTCTCGCCCGCCGCGGCGCGCGACCGGGTGCGCGAGCCGCTCGAGAGGTTCCAACTGGCGGCCCACGCCCACAAGCGTCCGGCGGAGCTTTCCGGCGGCCAGAAGCAGCGGATCGCGATCCTCCGGGCGCTCGTCGTGCGCCCCCGCCGCCTGTTCCTCGACGAGCCCACATCCGCGCTCGACCCCGAAATGCGGGGCGAGGTGCTCGCCATGATCCGCGAACTCAAGGAGACGGGGGTGGAATTCGTCCTCGTCACGCACGAGATGGCGTTCGCGCGCCGGATCGCCGACGAGGTCGCGTTCGTGGGTGACGGCCGTGTGCTCGCCGCCGGCCCGGCGGCGGAGATCTTCGACCATTGCCAGTCGCCACGCGTGCGCGACTTCCTGTCCCGTACCCTGATCTGACCTCGTGAGCGGAGCCCCTCCATGCTCGATCCCGACGTCCTGCAGCACCTCGCCGCGAACGCGTTTCGCGGCTCCCTCGTGGCCGACGCCCTCGCGATGCCGGTCCACTGGTACTACGACCAGCGGGCCCTGCTCCGCGACTATCCGGAATTCGCCACCGCCGAACCGCCTGGGTACGTCGCGCCCCGCAGCCCGCACGCCGACAGCATCCTCTGGCGGTCGAGCTACGTGCCGCTCAACGAGAAGGGCGACATCCTCCGGGAGCAGGCGCAGTTCTGGGGGAAGCGGGGCGTGCATTACCACCAGTTCCTCGCCGCCGGGGAAAACACGCTCAACTTCCGGCTGGCGATCGAACTCGCGGCACTCGTCCGGCGCGACCGCGACTACGATCCCGAAGCCTGGCTCGACCGCTACGTGACGTTCATGCTCACGCCGGGCAGCCACCGCGACACGTATGTCGAGGAGTATCACCGGCACTTCTTCACGAACTTCGCCTCGGGCCGCAAGCCGATCAATTGCGGCGTCCGCGACGTTCACATCGGCGGACTCGCGCCGGTGCCGGCGCTCGTCGCCGCACTCGGCCCGAAGCATCCGGAACTGCGCCGGATCGTGCGGGTTCACGTGGGGCTGACCCACAAGGACGACGAGGTCCTCGACGCGGCCGACGTCCTGGCCAGGATGCTCGTGCGGGTGTGCGGCGGCGACGACCTGCGGGCGACGATCCTCGACGAGGGCCGCGACTGGATCTCGGCGGCGAAGGTGGCCCGCTGGGAGCGCGAGCCCGATCACGTGGTCGTGGGCGGCCTGCTCTCCCCGGCCTGTTACATACCCGACGCCTTTCCGGCGGCGCTGTTTCTCGCCTGGCGGTATGCCGGAGACCTCGCGGCCGGCGCGGCCGTCAACGCCAGGGTCGGCGGCGACAACTGCCACCGTGGTGCCGTCGTAGGGTCGCTCCTCGGGGCCGCCTCACCGATTCCTCATCGGCTCGCGGAGGGGCTGGCCGCACGTGGTACAGTTGACGGACTCTTTCCCCCCGCCCCCCCTGCCGTTCCCGAGGAATCCGTCGCGTCATGAATCCCGCTGTCATGGTCGGCGAGGAGAGGGTATCCCGGCCGTTCGCCTCCCTCTCGCAGCCGCTGGTGCCGACGAGGACGCCGCTGCTCTCGGGGGCGAATCCGGAAGCGAAGCGGGAGGAGGTGCGGCGCTATTTCCATCAGACCTGCGAACTGTATGACCGTCTCTTCGCCCTGATCCGCGACGACGCCTCGTATTTCGAGCGTCACGAGCCGCTTCGTCACCCGCTGATCTTCTATTTCGGCCACCCGGCGGTGTTCTACGTCAACAAGCTCGTCGCCGGCCGGATGATCTCCTCGCGGATCGATCCCCGGCTGGAGTCGATGCTGGCCGTCGGCGTGGACGAGATGTCGTGGGACGATCTCAACGCCGCCCACTACGACTGGCCTTCCGTGAGGACGGTGCGGGAATACCGCAACCGGATGCGTCGACTCGTGGACGACTTCATCGGCACGATGCCGCTGGAGCTTCCGATCCGGCAGGACTCGCCCGCCTGGCTGATCCTGATGGGCATCGAGCACGAGCGGATTCATCTCGAGACCTCGAGCGTGATCATGCGGCAGATGCCGCTCGACGAGCTCCGGCACGGCGACGAACTCACGGACGAGGAGCGCCGGCTCTGGCAGACCTGCCCGGACCGCGGCACGCCGCCCGCCAACGAGTGGCTGCCCTTTCCCGGCGCGACCGTCCGGCTCGGCAAGCCCGCCACCGACGACACCTACGGCTGGGACAACGAGTACGGCGTCGATGAGGTGCACCTGCCGGCCTTCCGGGCCGCGCGGCGGCTCGTCTCGAACGCCGAGTTCCTCGAGTTCGTGGCCGATGGCGGCTATCGCGACGACTCGCTGTGGACCGACGAAGGCCGCGGCTGGCTGCACTACACGCGGGCGGAGCACCCGAAGTTCTGGGTTCGGCGGGGCGACCGCACCCTGCAGCGCAATCTTCTCGACGAGGTGCCGCTGCCGCTCGACTGGCCCGTGGAGGTGAACTGCCTCGAGGCGCAGGCCTACTGTACGTGGCTCGCGCGGCGCACGGGGGAGCACGTCAGCCTGCCGACGGAGGCGCACTGGCAGGCGCTCCGGGCGACGGTCCCCGGCGACCAGCCCACGTGGACCACCGCCCCGGGCAACGTCAATCTCGAACGCTTCGCGTCGAGCTGCCCCGTCACGGCGTTCCCGCAGGGGGACTTCTGCGACATCGTCGGCAACGTCTGGCAGTGGACGCGGACCCCGATCATGCCCTTCAAGGGTTTCGAGGTGCATCCGCTGTACGACGATTTCTCCGTGCCGACGTTCGACGGCCGGCACAACCTCATCAAGGGCGGCTCGTGGATCTCGACGGGCAACGAGGCCCTGGCCAGCGCCCGCTATGCGTTCCGCCGCCATTTCTTCCAGCATGCCGGCTTCCGCACGATCGTCGAGGAGCCGGGCAGCATCGCCGAGACGGCGGGCTCGCGGCTCTACGAGACCGACCAACTCGTCACGCAGTACCTCGAGTTCCACTATTTCGATGCCGCGTCCGCCGGCGCCGCCGCCCCGCTCGGCGTGCCCAACTTCCCCCGGGCCTGCGTCGAGGCGGTGATGCCGCACGTCCCCGCCGACCGCCGCGACCGATGCCTCGACATCGGCTGCTCCGTGGGACGGTCCGCCCTCGAGTTCGCCCGCCACTTCTCCCACGTCGATGCGATCGACTTCTCGGCCCGTTTCATCCAGGCCGGCGTCCGGCTGCAGGCGGGCGACGAGGTGCACTACGAGGTCCCGACCGAGGGCGAGTTGACCGTTTCGCGGGCGATCTCGCTCGACCGTCTGGGGCTCTCCGCCGTCGGCGACCGGGTCTCGTTCCTGCAGGGCGACGCCTGCAACCTCAAGACGATGTTCACGGACTACGACCTCGTCTTCGCCGGCAATCTCATCGACCGCCTGTACGAGCCCGGGCTGTTCCTGTCCGGCATCGCCAACCGCATCCGCGCGGGCGGTCTGCTGGCGATCACTTCGCCCTACACCTGGCTCGAGGAGTACACGCCGAGGGCGAAGTGGCTCGGCGGCCGTCGCGAGGGAGGCGAGCCGCTCTCGACGTTCGACGGCCTGTCCGCGTCGCTCGCGGGTGGCTTCTCGCTCGTGCACCGAGCCGACATCCCGTTCGTGATCCGCGAGACCGCCCGCAAGCACCAGCACTCGATCGCCGAATTGACGATCTGGCGCAAGGCCTGATCGGATCCTCGTGAGCCGTCGTTCCCCCCCGCTGACCCGCCTATGGCAACCAACCCCTTCGATCCCTGCAGGCAGTGGCTCGGCATCGACGCCGTCGATCTCGGCGATCCCCACCGCGTGCTGGGCATTTCCCCGGCGGAGTTCGACAGGCTGGCGGTGCTGCGGGCGGCGGAGTCGAGGCTCGCGAAGCTGCGCGGGGTGCCGGCAGGTCCGTTCAGCCGCGCCCGCGACGCACTGATCGCGCGGGTCGAGGAGGCCCGGGAAACCGTGCTCGCCCAGATCGCAGCCCGCACCACGGCCACCCTGTCGATGCCGCCCCCTCCCGGCCACGCGGCGTCGCGACCGCCGTCCACCGCCGTCCCTCCGCCGATCGTTCCGCGCGTGCCGGCCGGCCCGACCACGCCCAGGCCATCGGCGGCGGCCGCCGAGTGGCCGAATCAGGCAGGCCACGACCAACCCACCATGCCGGTGGTCCGGGTCGGGTCGCAGGCAAACTACCGTCGCCGATCGGGCGGCAGCGGCATGCTGGTCGCGCTCATCGTGGCGCTCGCCGCGGCGGCCGGGGGACTCGCCTGGTACAAGTTCCGCCCCGACGCCGGTGGCCACAAGGCAGCACCCCGTGAGGTCGCGCGGGTCGAGCCGGCCCCTCCGGATCCGACACCGGTCGTGCAGCCGACGCCGGTCGCGCAGCCAGCGCCCGAGGAGCCGGTGCGTCGCCCGAGGCCGCGACCAGTCCGCGAACGCGACGCCGAGACCCGGCCGCCCGCGGCACCCGAACCCGCCCCCCCGTCGCCGACACCGGTGCCTCCGACCGCGGCCGAGACGCCGGATCCGCCTGCCGATCGCCCGCCGGCGATGCAACCCGCTCCGTCCCCCACCCCCGATGCCCCGATGGACGAGGGGCCGCGTCTGGAGGAGGCGCTGCGGACGGTCGCCACCGCGCTCCGCGAAGCCCGGTACGACGCCGCGGCCGCCGGCGCCGCCGCCGCAACCAATGCCGCGATGACCGCCGATGGTCGCGCGCGAGCCGAACGGTGGGCCGAACTCGTGACGTTCGCGCGGGGCTTCGCCGACTACCGCGAGCAGGCGTTGGCGACGGTGCAGGCGGGCACGGATTTCGACGTCGACGGCAAGAAGATCGCCGTGGTCGAGATCGACGAGCAAAAGTTCGTGTTCCGGTTCGCGGGAAAAAACCGCACCGTTCCCCGCGACAAGATCCCGGGCGGGATCGTGATGGCGATCGTCGAGGGATGGTTCGACGAGACGCCCGCCAACGACCTGTTCATCGGCGCCTATCACGCGACGAAGGAGGAGCCCGATCTCGACAAGGCCCGCGCCGCGTGGGAGCGGGCCCGATCCCGGGGCGCCGACGCCTCGCTCCTTCTTCCGCTCCTCGACGACCCGCTGCTCGCTCCGGCGCCGTAGCCGGGCTCAATACATCGCCTCCAGAATCGCCTGCAGCCGCGGCGGGGCGAGTTCCACGGGGTTGCCCCGCATGCTCGCGCCACCCGAGTGGTGCGCGAGCCACTCGACGCGGTCGCGCGACAGGCCGACGTCGGCGAGCCGCCGCGGCACGCCGGACTCGTGGCAGAGCCGCTCGATCCGGCGCACGAACGCCTCGGCGGCGACGGCGTCGTCGGCTGCGGCGGATGGATCGACCGTGCGTTCCAGCCGCGCGAAATCGACGGCCGCCGCCGGGGCGTTCACCCGCAGGGCGGTCGGCAGCATGACGGCGCACGCGAGGCCGTGGGGCGTGCCGCACTCGATGCCCAGCGCCGCCGCGACACCGTGAGCCATGCCGAGGCCGGAGTTTGCCAGCGCCACGCCCGACAGGAACGCCGCATGCGCCAGTGCCGCCCGGGCGTCGACGTCGGCTCGATCGGCGAGGGCTCGCGGCAGCGCGGCGAGCGCCCGCGGCAGGGCATCGAGGACCAGCGCCCGCGGCACCGGCCGGGCGAATCGGCACACGAACGACTCGATGAGCTGCGTGATGGCGTCCAGCCCCGCGGCGGCGGTCGTGGCGTGGTCGCAGTCCACGCCGAGTTCCGCATCGATGACCGCGGCCCGCGGCACCATCAGCGGGCTGCGCATGCTCTTCTTGAACCGACGGCGGGGGCAGGCGATCACCGCGTTGCGGGTCGCCTCGGCGCCGGTGCCCGCGGTCGTCGGGACGGCGACGACCGGCAGCGGCCAACGCCCGATCGTGCGCTGGCCAACCCCTTCGAGGTGCTCGACGACGGCGGTCGCGAGCCCCTCCGCGCCGGTGAGGGCGGGATCGACGTTGGTGGCCATGGCCGCCACGGCCTTGGCGAGATCGATCGCCGAGCCGCCGCCGACCGCCACCACCACGGCCTCGTCGCGACCGTCCCGGGGCAGCGCCGCGAGGGCGGTGGCGACCTGGTCCACCGTGGGCTCCCCGGCCGACACCGCCACGAGGGCCGTCTCGATCCCCGCAGCCGCAAGCGATGCCTCGATCCGCGGCCGTGCGGCCGACTCGACCAGGCTCCGCGTGCCGCCGACGAGCCAGGCCCGCCGGCCGAGCAGCCGCACCACGTCGCCCAGCTCGGCCACTCGGCCGGCGCCGAAGCGGACGATCGGCGGCATGGAGAGGTCGTATGCCGGCAGTTCCGCCGGTGGATGCGAATCGTGCGCCATGGGCCGGTCTCGTGGTGCGGGGGTGATGTCGGGCGGGGCTACACTTTAGACTCCCCGCGATGACTTTAGACTCCCCGTGATGTCCTCCACCCTCCCCACCATCGAGATGCCGACCAGCCCCGGACCGGTCCGGGGCAGCATCCGGCCACCCGGCTCGAAAAGCATCACCAACCGCGCGCTGGTGTGTGCCGGGCTCGCCCGGGGCACGAGCCGTCTGGCAGGCGTTCTCGACAGCCAGGACACCCGCGTGATGGTGGCCGGGCTCACCGCCCTCGGGCTGCGGGCCACGGCTGACTGGGAGCAGGGCCGCGTGGTGATCGATGGCGGCGCCGGCGGCATCCCGGCGGCGGCCGCCGAGATCGACTGCGCGGCCAGCGGCACGACCATGCGATTCCTCTCGGCGGTGTGCGCCCTCGGCGCGGGCGTCTACCGGCTCGACGGCACACCCCGCATGCGGCAGCGGCCGATCGACGACCTGTTGGCCGCGCTGCGGGCCCTCGGCGTCGAGGCATCGGCGGAGAGCCCGGGCGGGTGCCCGCCCGTGAAGATCCGCTCGCACGGGCTCGCCGGCGGCAGGGCCGTCGTCCATGGTGGCACGTCGAGCCAGTTCGCCAGCGGGCTGGCGCTGGTCGCGCCATGCTCGCGGCTGGGGCTGGAGATCGAATTCTCCGGGCGGCTGGTGTCGCTGCCGTACCTCGAGATGACGCGGCGCGTGATGGAGGCCTTCGGGGCGCGGTGCGACGTGGTCGACGAGCGGACCTGGCGCATCCCGCCCGACGGCTACGCCGCCTGCGACTATGCGATCGAGCCCGACGCCTCGGCGGCGAGCTACTTCGTGGCGGCGGCGGCGATCACGGGCGGCAGCGTGACCATCCAGGGCCTGTCGCGACGCAGCCTGCAGGGAGACATCGCCTTCTGCGATGCGCTCGGCCGAATGGGCTGCGCGGTGACCTGGGACGATACCGGGGCGGGGTCCGCGACCGTGAGCGGCCGGGCGGCGCGCGGCATCGACATCGACATGAACGCGATCAGCGACACCGTGCCGACGCTCGCCGTCGTGGCGCTGTTCGCCGAGGGCGTCACGACGATTCGCAACGTCGCGCACATCCGCGACAAGGAGACCGACAGGATCGCCGATCTCGCCCGGGAACTTCGTCGGCTCGGGGCCGGGGTGGAGGAGTTTCCCGACGGCCTGCGGATCGAACCGCGGCCCATGCGGCCGGCGGAGGTCACCACCTACGACGACCATCGGATGGCGATGAGCCTGGCCCTGGCGGGTCTCGTCGTTCCCGGCGTGCGGATTCTCGACCCGGGCTGCGTCGGCAAGACGTTTCCCGGCTACTGGCGGAGCTTGGCGACGCTGGCCGGACTCGACACGAGCGGATGGCCGTCGCTCCTCCGTGCATGACGGAACGGTCGGGACCGGCCTGGCCTCAGCGGAAATCCACCCACGACGACTCCGACGACGTGTCGTCGGCCGCCTGCTGCAGGGCGAGTTCCGCCCGCTGGATGAGATCCGCCACCCGCCGCTCCTGCACCCGTTCGGACGGCGGCACGGCCGTCGACGGATCCGCGGCGATGAATCGCCCGCCGCAGTGCTGGCAATACACGCGCTTACCGAGCAGCGTCACGCGGATGGCGAGCAGCCGCCCGCACACCGGGCAGCCTTGGTGGAACGAGACTGGAATGTCGTGAAACTTGTTCATGGTTTCGCCGTTCAATCCGGAAGTCCGACGCCCCGACGGCCTCCCAATGTACGACGGACGGACGATCCGGGCAATCACGCCCGCATGAGGATTTTGCAAGCCGCCCAAACTCGTGTACCGGCGGCCGAACTGCTAGGATTCATCCAACTTCGGGGTTGTTCCGCCGCTTCTCCGCACTGCCTGGTCGCGCAATGCACCGTCCCTGGCTCGCCCCCTTCATCATCCTGTTCTGGTGCGTCACCACGACCTGGCTGGTCGTCGCGAAGATTCTCCCCGCCCTGCTGCCCGGATCGCCGCCGGGATACCAGGCGCTGTACGCGTCGAACAACCGGCTGATTCCCGTCGCCTGGAACGTCCTGTGGCAGGATCGGCCGATCGGCTGGGCCGTGACCGACTCGCAGCGCGGCTCGACCGGCGAGGTGACGGTGGAGACGCTGCTGCATTTCGACAGCCTGCCCCTCGACGAACTGTTGCCGGCCTGGACGCGGCCGCTGATCGGCCGGGCGATCGGCCGGTCGTCCGCCTTGAATCTGGAGGCCCGTGGGAGACTGACGATCGATCCACGGGGCAGCCTGCGCGCGTTTCGCTCCACGGTCGATCTGCCGGGGGGCGTCGCCCCCGTCGTCCTCAACGGGACGGTGGACGACGGGCATGTCAGGATCGTGGTCCGGGCGGGCGAGATGTCCTACGAGACCAGCCGCTTCCTCCCCACCCACATCATGATCGGCGACGAGCTCTGCCCCCAGGCGACCATGCCGGGGCTGTCGCAGGGGAAACGCTGGACCGTCCCGGTCTACAACCCGCTGCGCGGAACGAACGGGGCCCTGGAGGTGCTGCATGCCGAAGTCGTGCGTGAGGAGTCGCTGTTCTGGGAGGACCGGCTCGTGCGGGTCGATCTCGTCGTGTACCGCGACGACCCGTCCGAGCACCACGAACCGACGGCCCGGATCTGGGTCGATCGCAGCGGCCGCGTGCTCCGGCAGGAGAGCCGGATGTTCGGCTCCGCACTCACGTTCCAACGGCGTTCGGACGAGGCGGCCGAGCAGCTGGTGACCACCCTGCGCCGCGAGCAAGCCCAGGCACAGGACGCCCCATGATCGAATTCGACCACGTCACCCGCACCTACGGCCCGAAGCTGGCGGTGTCCGACCTCTCGCTCGCCATTCCCCGGGGAGAGTTGTTCGCGCTCCTCGGCCCCAACGGCGCCGGCAAGACCACCACGATCAAGATGCTCGTGGGACTGCTGCAGCCGTCGCG
>Ga0214917_10007795_pt1 | contig 10713 bp, 10 predicted proteins | sample LL_1208_BB_MetaG_FD_177983 | JGI IMG/M metagenome (GOLD analysis project Ga0214917, IMG submission 177983) | Freshwater microbial communities from Lake Lanier, Atlanta, Georgia, United States - LL_1208_BB | ecosystem: Environmental > Aquatic > Freshwater > Lake | place: USA: Georgia | collected...
TGCATCAACATTGAAGCCGGTAAAGAAGTCATGGCTGAACTTGAGCATGCATTCAAGTTCAATGACGCCGTGTTGCGCCACTTGACGGTTCTCAAGAAAAAGGCTGAAACAGCGCCTTCTTCCATGATGAAAACAGTCGAGCGCGAAGACGCTCGCAAGGCGCAACAAGCGGAATTCCAAGCCTAATCGGCGCTTGAGGAGTGAAACCCGGACCCAACCAGTTTTATTTAACGGCTCAAATTGCAGAGGCTCAGGCCATGCGATTTACACCTGCCGGAATACCCAGCTTGAGTTTGATTCTGGTTCATGAATCAGAAGTTCAAGAAGCAGGGCAAGCCAGGCAGGTCAGAGCTGAGATCAAAGCAGTGGCTTTTGGAGCTGTTGCAGAACAACTGGCGGTTCAGACATTGGGTTCCAACTGGAATTTTGTGGGGTTTTTAGCTCAAGCACGTTTAGGCAAACAACTTGTATTTCACATTCAACAGTTCAGATCAGATTAAAGGAGTCCATCATGCCCGGACCAAAACGTTTTAACAACAAAGACAAGCGCCCCAAGCGCAACACGCAATCCTTGCTTTTCAAGCGCAAGCGCTTTTGCCGCTTTACCGTTGCCAACGTCGAAGAAATTGACTTCAAAGATATTGATGTCTTAAGAGACTTCATTGCTGAAAACGGAAAAATCATTCCTGCGCGCTTGACCGGTACCCGTGCCATTTACCAGCGTCAGCTCAATACAGCCATCAAACGCGCGCGTTTTTTAGCTATGTTGCCCTACAGCGACCAACACAAAATCTAAGGAGTTCAACCATGCAAGTGATTCTTCTTGAGAAAGTGGTGAATCTGGGTAATCTGGGTGAGATTGTTCGTGTCAAAGACGGTTACGCCCGTAATTTTTTAATTCCCACTGGCTTGGCTCGCCGCGCCACCGACAGTGCCAAAGCTGAGTTTGAGGCCCGCCGCGCTGAGCTCGAAAAAGCAGCCGCAGCCAAATTGGCTGAAGCCCAAGCCTTGGGACAAAAGTTGGCTGGTACCACCATCAAACTGACCCAAAAAGCCGGCGTCGATGGCCGTCTGTTTGGTTCAGTGACCAATTTTGACATTGCCGAAGAGCTCAACAAATCAGGATATTCTGTGGCGAAATCTCAGGTGCGTATGCCCAATGGTCCCATCAAGTTGGTTGGTGATAGCGCCATCAGCGTGGCTTTGCACACCGACGTGGTGGTTGAGGTGAACGTTAGTGTTTATGGTGAAACTGCTTAAAGCAGCTAACTGCTGATTAATCAACACCGAACCCATTAAAAAGCCGCCTATGGCGGCTTTTTTTATGTGATGTTTGGGTGAATGAGGTGTTTATGGGTTGTGTTCGTGGTGTGCCCAGCTTGTGGACATCTTGCCCACAGAAAATTCACACTTATCCCCAAGATATCCATAGACCGACCTCTGGAGTGCGCGTAGCATCACCTTAAATTAGGAATTTCGAATGTCAGCTGTGATGTCTTTGCAGGGCGATGGTTTGAGTCATGACCCACAAATCGCCCAACTGCGCACCCCTCCGCACTCCATAGAAGCCGAGTCCAGCGTCCTGGGAGGCTTACTGCTGGACAACTCCACCTGGGACAAGGTGGGCGATTTGCTCAAGGAAAACGACTTCTATCGGTACGAGCACCGTTTGGTGTTCGGTGCCATGGGCAGCTTGATCAATGCCAACAAGCCCGCTGACGTGGTGACCGTGTTTGAGCACTTGCAGGGACAAGGCAAGTCGGACGACGTTGGGGGCTTGGTGTACTTGAATGCGCTGGCCCAGTATGTACCCAGCACGGGCAACATCCGTCGTTACGCCGAAATCGTGCGCGAGCGCTCCATATTACGTCAGTTAGTTAGTACCAGCGACGACATTGCGACCAGCGCTTTCAACCCTAAAGGTCGCTCGGTGGCTTCAATATTGGACGAGGCCGAGCAAAAAATCTTCAATATCGGTGAAGAGGGCTCTCGCATGAAGCGTGGCTTTCAGGAAATGAGCACTTTGGTGGTCAACCTGATGGACCGTGTGCAAGAAATGGCAGACAACCCCAACGACATCACGGGCGTTCCAACGGGTTTTTATGACCTCGACCGAATGACTTCAGGTTTGCAAGGGGGTGATTTGGTGGTGCTTGCAGCGCGTCCTTCCATGGGCAAAACGGCGTTTGCCATCAATATCGCCGAGCATGTGGCCATGAACGAGGGTTTGCCCGTTGCGGTGTTTTCTATGGAGATGGGCGCTGCACAACTGGCCGTGCGCATTGTGGGCTCTATTGGGCGCATAGACCAAGGCCACCTGCGCACCGGCAAGTTGACAGACGAAGAGTGGCCGCGCCTGACCGAAGCCATTGAAAAACTTCGCGACATTTCTTTGCACATTGACGAAACCGCTGGCCTCACGGCTGCGGAGCTCAGAGCCAGCGCGCGCCGCCTGGCCCGCAGTTGTGGCAAATTGGGCTTGATTGTGGTGGACTATTTGCAGCTTATGAGCGGATCGAGCTCGGACAATGAAAACCGGGCTACCGAGTTGGGTGAAATTTCACGTGGACTGAAGATGCTGGCAAAAGAGTTGGGTTGTCCGGTCATTGCCTTGTCTCAGCTCAATCGCAGTGTGGAGACCCGGCCCGACAAGCGCCCCATGATGAGTGACTTGCGGGAGTCTGGCGCCATTGAGCAGGATGCCGACATCATCATGTTCATTTACCGAGATGATTACTACACCAAAGAGGCTTCCAAGGAGCCCGGTGTAGCAGAGATCATCATTGCCAAGCAGCGTAACGGTCCCACCGGCATGGTGAAGTTGGCATTCTTAAAGCCACTTACCCGTTTTGAAAACCTGGCCAGCGGGAGTTACGGTGATTATTAAAATTCGAAGGTTAAAGCAGGTCCTTTAAAGGACTTCGCTGGCAAAGTCTGCCAACCGCGAGCGTTCACCGCGCGCTAGTGTGATGTGACCGCCATGAGGCCAACCCTTGAACTTGTCCACTGCAAAAGTCAGCCCTGAGGATCCCTCAGTCAGGTAAGGCGTGTCAATCTGGGCCAAATTACCCATGCAAATGATTTTGGTGCCTGGGCCTGCGCGGGTGATCAGCGTTTTCATCTGCTTGGGCGTCAAGTTCTGCGCCTCGTCAATGATGAGGTACTTGTTCAAGAATGTACGGCCCCGCATGAAGTTCATGCTCTTAATTTTGATGCGGCTTCGAATCAATTCACTCGTGGCAGCCCTGCCCCATTCACCTGCACCGGTGTCGGTTTTGCTCAGAACTTCTAAGTTGTCATCCAGCGCGCCCATCCAAGGGCCCATTTTTTCTTCTTCGGTGCCTGGCAAAAAGCCAATATCTTCACCCACGCTTACAGTGGCGCGGGTCACAATGATTTCGGAGTAACGGCGGTCGTCCAAGGCTTGGGTCAAGCCGCAGGCCAAAGCCATCAAGGTTTTACCTGTACCTGCGGTGCCGGTAAGCGTGACAAAGTCCACTTCCGGGTCCATCAACAGGTTCATAGCAAAATTTTGTTCGCGGTTGCGAGCCGTCACACCCCAAATGGCATTTTTTAGGTGGGTGTAGTCTTTTAAGGTTTTCAGAACAGCGGTTTTGCCACGAATTTCAGAAACCCTTGCGTACAAGCTGGGCTCGCCCGGCGACTCAAAAAATACAAACTGGTTGATCAGCAAGCTCGGCACAATGGGCCCGCTAATGCGGTAAAAGGTGTGCTGACCTTGCTGCCAGCTTTCAACCGATTGACCATGTGTAGACCAAAAATCCCCTGGCAAGGCCAATGAACCGGAATACAGCAGGTCGCCGTCGTCTAAGGTTTTGTCGTTTTGATAATCGTCTGTCGCCAAGCCCAGGGCGCGGGCTTTGACCCGCATGTTGATGTCTTTGGATACCAACACCACCTCACGGTTGGGGTGCTGTTTGCGCATGGCTTCAACCACGCCCAAAATTTGATTGTCCGCCTTGCCCTGCGGCAGGCTCATGGGCAGGCTGTAGTCCAGAGGCAGGGTTTGGAAGAGCAAGTTGCCAGTAGCCTCACGGTGTCCGGTGGTGTGTAAGGCCAAACCCGCAGCAATGTCTGCACCTTGTGCACCAGCTAAGGCATCCAAAAGACGGCTGGTTTGGCGGGCATTGCGGGCAACTTCCGTCATGCCTTTTTTATGACTGTCGAGTTCTTCCAGAACAATCATGGGCAGGAAAATGTCGTGTTCCTCAAAACGGAACAGGCTCATTGGATCGTGTAGCAACACGTTGGTGTCCAACACAAACAATTTGGTAGGCCCAGTACCTTTAGATTTCAGTGCTCTCACTCCTGTTTTGGTTTTGGAGAGGGGGTGCAGGTTCGACGCGCTGGGTTGGGGGGCAGCATTGGGTGCAGTCGCTGTTTTTCTTCCATGGGTTTTGGTACTGACCTTATTAGTGGGGCCAGCGTCTTCCTGGAAATCAATGCCAGAGGCATGGTTCAGGTCATCTCTGGCATCTTGGGTAAAGCTGGCACGAGGGGAAGTAGACGCAGATCCGGACGCGCCAAGTTTGGACTTGTGGCGCGCAGGGGCATCAAAAGCTTCTGGTACCAGTAGAGCGGCGCGTTTGGTCGGGGCTGGAGGAAGTGGCATGGACAGTAAATCTGAGGTTGGAATAAAAAAGCCGCGGGCACCATCAGCGCCCGCGGCTTGTCTCTTGGGAGATACACACAATTAGAAACTTGGAACTCTTATGCATGAAAAATCATTATGCATGAGCCTTGTGAATGTCCCTAGCTTGGCTTTACTATGCCAATAGATGAAAAAAAATTTCAGGCAGAAGCCAATTTTTTGAGAGCTTTAACGGCTTTGAGAACTTCTTCAACGTGGCCAGGCACCTTGAGGCCACGCCATTCTTGCTTTAAAAGGCCATCAGATCCAATCAAAAAGGTGCTGCGCTCAATGCCTTTCACCTTTTTGCCATACATGATCTTGTTTTTGACCACGCCAAACATGTGACACATTTTTTCCTCAGTGTCCGCAATGAGCTCAAAAGGCAGCTCCAAGTTGGTTTTAAAGTCTTCGTGAGACTTCATGTTGTCACGCGAGACCCCAAAAACCGTAGCACCAGCTTTTACAAACTGTTTGTAACTGTCACGGAATTGCATGGCCTCAGTGGTACAACCAGGTGTGTTGTCTTTGGGATAGAAATACAAAACAACGGTCTGGCCCAAATGAGACACATTGGAAACCTTGATGCCACCAGTGGCATTGGCTTCAAATTCGGGTAGGGGTTTGTTGACAACGATCGCCATAATTTGAATATTGAGTAACAGGTAAAAGCCCTGCTCGTAGCGCAATCGAAGATTTTATCCTGTTTTTACCCCAAACTACAAAAGCAATGCCACCACCACATGGCGGCCCTCTGCAGACAAAATATTGAAGGTTCTGCATGCAGCTGCAGTTGTCATGGTTTCCAAGCCAATCCCATGAGCCATCAATGGGCTGTAAAGGCGGGGATGGGGAAACCGTTGCTTCGCCCCTGTGCCCAGCAAAACCAACTCAGGCTTTAAATCGCCCAATACTGAAAAATGCGCTGGTTGCAGTTCATCAAACCCAGATGCTTGCCAAGCTGAATAGGTTGAGTGTGAGTCAATCACAACGTTGTACTTCAGCAATTTGCCGTTCACGCTGATCCATCCAGGGCCATAAGACGTGATGGTTTGCGCGGTGTGAGCGTCGGCTTGTAGCTTCATGAAGGTGCTTGAATTGTGTTCAAATTATAAGTTTCCTCTCTAATTGAAAGCATAGATTGTCTCTGTCAACTGTTCAAAAATCGTCCAAGCTCGCCAACGTGTGCTATGACATTCGTGGGCCCGTCATGGAGCGGGCCAAGCAGATGGAGGAGGACGGCCACTCCATCATCAAGCTCAATATTGGCAATTTGGCGGTGTTTGGTTTTGAAGCGCCAGAAGAAATTCGCCAGGACATGATTCGCAACTTGCCCGGTGCTGCGGCGTATTCCGACAGCAAGGGCATTTTTGTGGCTCGTAAAGCGGTGATGCAGTACACCCAAGAGCAAGGCATTAAGGGCGTGGTGCTGGACGATATTTATTTGGGCAATGGCGCCAGTGAGCTGATTGTCATGGCCACCAATGCGTTGCTGAACGATGGCGATGAGATGCTTCTGCCTGCTCCTGATTACCCATTGTGGACCGCTGCGGTGAGCTTGTCGGGCGGAACACCTGTGCACTATTTGTGTGATGAATCCCAAGGTTGGATGCCAGACCTGCAAGACATTCGCACCAAAATAACGCCACGCACCAAAGGTATTGTGGTCATCAACCCCAACAACCCAACAGGCGCCTTGTATTCAGTGGAGTTGCTGGTGGGTATTTTGGAAATCGCACGCGAACACGGTTTGGTCGTCATGGCCGACGAGGTTTACGACAAAGTGCTGTTCGACGGCGCCAAGCACACCACCATGGCCAGTTTGTCTGAAGACGTGGTTACCCTGACCTTCAACTCGCTTTCAAAAAGTTACCGCTCTTGCGGCTACCGGTCTGGCTGGATGGTTATCTCAGGCGATAAAAAGCGCGCTCGTGACTACATTGAGGGTCTGAATATGCTCTCTTCTATGCGCCTGTGCGCTAATGTGCCCGGGCAATGGGCTATTCAGACAGCTTTGGGTGGCTACCAAACCATCAACGACCTGATTTGTGAGGGAGGTCGGTTGCGCCGTCAGCGCGATTTGGCCTATGAGTTGATTTCAGCCATCCCCGGGGTCACATGCCACAAACCCAGTGCAGGTCTGTACATGTTTCCCAAGCTTGACCCCAAGATGTACCCGATTGAGGATGACCAGCAGTTTGTATTGGAACTGTTGGAGCAAACCCGTGTATTGTTGGTTCAGGGCACCGGGTTCAACTGGCCGCAGCCCGATCACTTTCGCATTGTGTTTTTGCCGCATGAGGAAGATCTGCGAGAGGCCATCAACAGAATCGCCAAATTTTTAGAGCTTTACCGCAAAAAACGCGGGAGCAAAAAATGATGAAACCTATGCAAGTGGGCCTCATGGGTATGGGCACTGTGGGCACGGGCACCTTTGAGGTGCTCAAGCGTAACCAGGAGGAAATTAAGCGCCGTGCAGGTCGTGGCATTGAAATTACCATGGTTGCCGACCTCAATACCGCTCGCGCCCAAAAGCTGGCGGGCCCTGGGGTTCAAGTTGTCCCCAATGCTCAGGCCTTGATTGACAACCCCAACATCGACATTGTGGTCGAGCTGATTGGGGGCTATGGCGTAGCGCGCGAGTTGGTCATGAAGGCCATAGCTGCGGGCAAACACGTGGTCACAGCCAACAAGGCCTTACTTGCCGTGCATGGCACTGAAATTTTTGCTGCAGCGCACGCAAAGGGGGTGATGGTGGCTTTTGAGGCGGCTGTGGCAGGGGGGATTCCGATCATCAAATCCCTGCGTGAGGGGTTAACCGCCAACCGCATCCAATGGATTGCAGGCATCATCAATGGCACCACCAATTTCATTTTGTCTGAGATGCGAAGCAAAGGCTTGGACTTTTCGGTGGTACTCAAAGAGGCCCAGCGTTTGGGCTACGCCGAGGCCGACCCCACTTTTGACATTGAAGGCGTGGACGCCGCCCATAAAGCCACCTTGATGTCCGCGATTGCGTTTGGTATCCCCGTGCAGTTTGACAAGGCCTATGTGGAAGGCATTACCCAACTGGAAGCCCAAGACATTCAGTATGCCGAGCAGTTGGGTTACCGCATCAAGCTTTTAGGTATTGCCAAGCGGCGCGAAGCAAATGCCAAAACCCACTCTCCTGCGGGCGTGGAGCTCAGGGTGCACCCCAGCCTTGTGCCTACCTCACGCTTGATTGCCAATGTGGAAGGTGCCATGAACGCCGTCATGGTTCAAGGTGATGCAGTGGGCACCACCTTGTATTACGGCAAGGGCGCGGGTTCTGAGCCCACAGCCAGCTCTGTGATTGCAGATCTGGTTGACATCACGCGCCTGCATACCGCAGACCCCCAAAACCGCGTGCCTCATTTGGCCTTTCAGCCCGATGCCATGAGCGATTTGCCGGTGTTGCCCATGGACGAAGTGGTGACCAGCTATTACCTGCGCTTGCGTGTGGCGGATGAAGCCGGTGTATTGGCCAAGGTCACGGGTATTTTGGCCGCGGAAAACACCAGCATCGATGCGGTGTTGCAGCGCGAGGCCGACCAAGTTCAGCCGTCCGAGCTTGGTGCCACCTCTGTGCCCCAAACCGACTTGATTATTCTGACCCACGAGGCGATGGAAGGCACTATGAACCGAGCCTTGGCGTCTTTGCAGGCTTTGCCCACAGTCCTGAAGCCCATCGTGCGCATTCGCAAGGAAGAGTTGGCCTAATGAACTACCTGAGTACCCGCGCCAGCCGCCCATCGGGTACTGGCAGCGTGCCCCTCAAGCGGTTCTGCGAAATTTTGCTAGAGGGTCTTGCCCCAGACGGCGGCTTGTACCTGCCCGAGTCATACCCCCAGGTTTCTGTGCAGCAGCTTGAGGAGTGGCGGCAATTACCCTATGCAGATTTGGCGTTTGAAGTTTTGTCGCTTTACATCGACGACATTCCCGCTCCAGATCTGCGCGCCATCTGCTGCGCCACCTACACAGAAGCCGTGTTTGGCTCGCCCCAAATTGTTCCGCTCAAGCCCTTGGGTGCGGGTACGTCTCTTTTAGGCTTGTCCAACGGACCTACTTTGGCTTTTAAAGACATGGCCATGCAGCTGCTAGGCCATTTGTTCGAGTACGAGCTGGCTCGGCGTGACGAGCAACTCAACATTCTGGGCGCCACCAGCGGCGACACCGGCAGTGCGGCCGAATATGCCATGCGTGGCAAGCAGGGCGTGAGGGTTTTCATGACCAGCCCTCATGGGCGGATGAGCCCCTTTCAGCAGGCGCAAATGTTCAGTCTGCAAGATGCCAATATTCACAACTTGGCCATTGAAGGAGTTTTTGACGATTGCCAAGACATCGTCAAAGCCGTCTCCAATGACTTGGAATTCAAAAGCACGTACAAAATTGGAACTGTCAACTCCATCAATTGGGCACGTCTGGTCGCTCAAGTGGTGTACTACTTTGCCGGTTACTTTCAAGCCACTCGTATCAGCACCGAACGCGTGAGTTTTGCGGTGCCTTCTGGCAACTTTGGCAATGTCTGTGCCGGACATGTGGCCCGCATGATGGGGCTGCCCATTGATCGTCTGGTGGTGGCCACCAACGAAAACGACGTGCTTGACGAATTTTTCCGAACGGGTGTTTATCGGGTCCGGGGAAGTACGGATACCTTTGAAACATCCAGCCCCTCCATGGACATATCCAAGGCGTCCAACTTTGAGCGCTTTGTGTTCGATTTATTAGGTAGGGATGGTGCCCGCGTGCAGCAATTGTTTGGGGTGGAGTTATCCCAAAATGGCTGCTTTGACCTAAGCGCCGACCCTAGGTTTCAAGAGACCAAGCTGCAGTATGGCTTTGTCAGCGGCAAAAGCACCCATGCCCAAAGGCTACGCACCATCCGCCAGACCTATGAGCAATGGGGCCTGATGGTTGACCCCCATACAGCAGACGGACTTAAGGTGGCTCAAGAGCACTTGGACCCCCATGTGCCCATGATTGTTTTAGAAACAGCGCTGCCCATTAAATTCGCTTCCACCATAGTGGAAGCTTTAGGCTGCTCGCCTGAACGTCCTGCCGCATTTGAAGGGATTGAAGCCTTGCCCAAGCGTGTTCGTCTCATGACTGCGGATGTAGAGCAGGTCAAGCAATTCATTGTTGAGCAGTGCAAGTAAATACATCGCGTCCACCTTTGAAGTCATTAGACGCGGCATTGGCGGAGCTGTTGGCCCATGCCCAGCCTCTCAAGGGTATTGAGGAGGTCAACACCTTTGACGCTGACGGCAGGGTCTTGGCTAGCGATGTGCTCTCACCCTTGCAAGTACCGCCCTTAGACAACAGCGCTATGGATGGTTACGCCGTGCGGTGCGCCGACACCGCCACGCCCAACGCTGTGCTGCAAGTTACCCAGCGTATCCCCGCTGGAAGCGTGGGCACTCTTTTGGCTGCTGGCCAATGCGCGCGTATATTTACTGGCGCCCCTATTCCTCCCGGATCGGATGCCGTGGTGATGCAGGAAGACTGCATGGTGTTAGACCCATCCGACCACCCCATACCTTCCATCCAGGTTCGATCTTCTCCAACTGCTGGCCAATGGATCAGGCGCGCGGGTGAAGATGTCACCCAAGGCGCCCGAGTGTTGTCTCGGGGGCAGCGTTTAAGCCCAGCCTCTTTGGGACTGGCAGCGAGCATGGGACTGAGCACTTTGAGTGTGGCTGGGCGCCCCAAGGTGGCGCTTTTTTCAACAGGAGATGAACTCGTCATGCCCGGAGACATTACGCCAGAGCACATGCCAGTGGGCGCCATTTACAACTCCAACCGGTTTTTTCTGCGCGCTTTATTGAATCGCTTGGGTTGCGATGTGACTGACTATGGCATCCTGCCCGATCAACGTGAGGCCACCCTAAACGCCTTGCGCGACGCTGCGGCCCATCATGACCTGATTTTGACCAGTGGCGGCGTGTCGGTGGGCGAAGAAGACCACATCAAACCCGCACTTCAGCAGTTGGGGCAGTTAGACCTTTGGCAAATCGCCATCAAGCCAGGTAAGCCTTTTGCGT
>Ga0214917_10007797_pt1 | contig 10712 bp, 6 predicted proteins | sample LL_1208_BB_MetaG_FD_177983 | JGI IMG/M metagenome (GOLD analysis project Ga0214917, IMG submission 177983) | Freshwater microbial communities from Lake Lanier, Atlanta, Georgia, United States - LL_1208_BB | ecosystem: Environmental > Aquatic > Freshwater > Lake | place: USA: Georgia | collected...
TGGCACCAGAAGCATTCAAGAGAGTAGACGCAGATCCGAGTTGTGACTTAATACTGAAGGCAAAATTTTTGTCTTGGTTCACTTGTGGGTCATGTGCGACAAGCGAAATATCACCTTTGTCTGAGTGAGGCTCTTTGAGAGATGTAATTTCACACTGATTCAAAATTGCGTCAACGGCGGGCACTTCAAATGTTGCTTTAGCCTGACTTATTGCCGATAAAAGGTCCGCGGCAGCGGCGGCAAGCGCTCTGCGGTTGATAATTCTCAAAACAGCATTGTTGTCGTCTTTGGTGACGCTGATATTCGCGTCGTCTAGGACATATTCGAATGTAAAACTCTTTTGCTGTCGAATTATCTTGACGATCGGGTAATACGACGTTGGGTTGAGAGATAAGTCTGCGTTTGCTGCGTGTAATTTGCCGTCAGCAAGCAATTTAAAAAAGGTGTAGATCTCACTCCACTCGCCACGGTTGCCTGAAAGCATCTGTCTAGCCTTCGAGGGCGCGGAGTAAATTGCGACCCGTCGCTTGAATAGCGGGGATTGCAACTGAATTTCCGAACTGCTTATAAGCGTGCGAGTCGGCCACGACAATTTTGAATTTGTCTGGGAAGCCCTGTAACCGAGCCCACTCTCTTGGCGTCATCTTGCGGATGCCTTTTTTATTGACAGTCCCTTTTATATGAGTAATCGGCTCAAAATTTGAGATTCGATTATCAACGACGAGGTTTCGCTCACGACCCATGCCGCCCACAACAATCGCATTAGCTACGCCATCGTTCGGAATAATTTCATAGCCAAAACCATGGCCTTTTGCTTCGTGTCGAGCGCGATGGTTAACCAACGTGCGCAGGTATTGATTTGAAAGGTAATACTTCACTGAAACTTCTTTGTTTTCCAGAATGTCGGCAATAGTTGTGTGAATACCTAAAGGTTTTGGATATGAAAATCGACTTGCGGCTGCCTTGTTTCGGAAGCCAACAATGAAGATTCGCTCACGGTTCTGCGGCACACCAAAGTCGCGTGCATTCATTATTTGTGGATCTGGCACGTAGTAGCCGAGATCTTCGCGGAGGGTATGCAGGATCACATTTAGTGTGCGACCTTTGTCATGGCCATAAAGACCTTTTACGTTCTCAAGAAAGAATGCATCTGGATGTTTCTCTTGCAAAATACGAGCGACGTCAAAAAATAAAGTACCGCGCGTATCTTTGAAGCCACCTTTAAAACCGGCGATTGAAAATGCTTGACACGGAAAGCCAGCAACGAGAACTTCATGTTTTGGTACTTCTGTCTCATTGACTTTGGTGATGTCACCAAAAGGCATCTCACCGAAATTTTCGTAGTAGCTCTGCTGTGAGTGCCTGTCCCATTCTGAGCTAAAAACGCACTTGCCACCGAGTTTTTGAAACGCTATGCGCATACCACCGATGCCAGCGAATAAATCAATAAAAGTGAACTTGGGACTTTGAGTTGGCGCGAACGGGACGTCCCAAACAAATTTTTTAAGGTCTATTTGATGAATCACTTCTTCTAAATCACCAAACGAAGAACGCCTAAATTGTCTTTGACTTTGCAAACTCTCAGACTGAAGATAGTGAGTAATGTTTGCAATCGTTTCATTTTTGAGGTTACGCACAGCAGCTAGTTCTTTTAGATCGCTGAACCTGTCAATTTTCGATGCTCGATCGTCGTAATTCGGCCGCACAGTTAGTTTTTCCACCAGACGAACATAGACATTAGGTGTAGCAAGGTTAGACCAATTTTGACGGCCTGTGTTTGCCGCCCGTCTTGGCATAGTCTGAATCAGGTATGAAAATTAAAAATGCTTTGCAGGGCACTTTTTTAGTAGTTGTACTCGCTTTTAGCGCATGTTCAGAAAAGCCAGACATCGGAAGTCCGACGACCGAGTGTCCGCAATCTGACACCGCCGACTTAACAGCGATCACCCAAGAGCGAGCCGATATGCTCATCGGTTTCACAGAATCTGATGCTGAGTCGTGCGCCACAAGTCTTGGCTGGGCATTTCGAGTGGGCGAGCGCGATGGCGAAAGTTTCGCCGTTACAGCCGACTATTCACAACAACGCGTCACAGTTTCGGTAACTAACGACTTAGTCACCGCAGTTGTCGTCGGCTAACTAAAGTCGGGAAATATGTTGCCTTTAGCGCCGCGTACTCAAGCTTGGTGGCAAGGTTCAGTCAATGAGTTTTTGACAATTGATATTGATCAAGTGATAGGACAACTAGCTAAACGTTCTGGTGAATCGGGTTTTGAAACGACTCGGGACTCATTTGTGTCATGGCAAAAATCTCTATCGATTATGAAGTCGAGTCTGCAAGCCGTTGTTGTAAATCAGCTTTCCGCCAAGTCATGGCATGTTTTTTTTGAGTTCGAAATTCCTCGCAGGCAGAGTCGACCCGACGCGATTATTTTGACCCATAATCAAATTCTTATTGTTGAATTCAAAGTTGGGGCAAGGGCTTTTGACCGAAAAGATAAATTTCAAACCTGTGATTATGCAAAAGACCTTAGGGACTTCCACGAAGGATCAAACGGTTTAGAGATAATTCCGATCCTGCTGGCTTCCGAAGCCCCTGACGTCCCGTTTGTTGATTACATCGACGATCGCCTTGAAAGTTGTTGTCTGACAAATTCGACAAATTTCAAAGAGGTACTAGAAAAATTAACAAGCCGATCGAATACGGGGCCATTGATAGATGCTGCGATTTGGAGCCAATCTCGATTCGCTCCAACACCAGACATTATTACTGCGGCACGTCATATTTATCTAACACATTCAGTTTCAGAGATTAAGCATCACCGCGCAGACAACCTGGACTTGACAATTTCAGTTATTCAGGAAGTTATAACTGATTCTCAGAAAAATTTGAAGAATAACATCTGCTTTGTAACGGGTGAACCTGGTTCGGGAAAGACACTTGTGGGTCTAAGTGCGACTCACGCGGTTGGGCTGGATTCAGTCAGCACGATACACGGCACATATTTGAGTGGCAATCTTCCACTAGTGAAAGTTCTTCGATATGCCATCGCAGTAGATCACGCAAAGCGGGAGAAACTTAATTACAAGGAAGCTGAGAGAAGAACTTCAACATTCATTCAGCCTGCACATGCGTTCTTTGGAGAGCTTCACAACAACGGTGCAGTGCCGTCTGAAAGTGTTCTCATTTTCGATGAAGCACAGAGAGCTTGGGATGCAAAGCACAACGAAAAAAACTCAAGTCATGGGGTTCTGGTTTCCGAAGCAGACTCAACACTTTCAATAATGGAACGTTTAAATTCAGGTTCGACGATTGTCGCCCTTGTAGGTACGGGTCAAGAAATTAATCGTGGAGAAGCTGGCATTAAAGAGTGGATTAAGGCTCTAGACGGGCGTCCTAATTGGGGTATTTTTGCGCCATCAACTAAAGAATTTCCGCCAAGTTTAAGTGCGCGAGTACACGTTAGACCAAACTTAAATTTGCCGAAGAGTGTTCGAGAAGTTAGGGGTCGAGGGTTATCTCAGTGGGTAAATTATTTTCTCGCTGGAGATTTCGAAAATGCACTTGAATTGTCGCGAGACCTGGGTGACTTTACCTTGATGCAGACTCGTTCACTTGATCACGCGAAGAAGTACCTCCGAGATCGAGCAAGCATTGATCGGCGAACTGGGTTAATTGCTAGCTCGCAAGACCGGCGATTACGAGCATTTGGGATTGAGCGTTCAACCCATTTTTTACGAGGTATTGATTTTGCAAAGTGGTTTGTACACGACGAAAAAGACATTCGATCCTCCTATGCGTTAGAGGTTGCAGCATCTGAGTTCGAATGCCAAGGTCTAGAGATTGATTGGGTTGGCATGTGTTGGGGTTCAGACTTGTTATGGAGAAATTCAAGTTGGTCAGCTAGAAGATTTAAGGGAACTAAATGGCAAATCGATAGTGACTCAACTATCGCACTTAATCGTTATCGCGTTTTATTAACCAGAGCAAGATACGGGATGATTATCTGGATTCCGAGTGACCCAGAATCTGAAAAACAATATGTAGATAGTTCGGATTTGGACGAAGTCTCTAGGCTGCTTTTGAGCGCTGGTGTTAAGTTACTTCCGGAAAGCGAACTTACATTAAACGAATAGTTGTGTAGATGTTTGATTGACCTATGTTTTATACTTTCAGTCAGTCGAAGGTATCGACCTGCAAATCTTTATCGTCTAAAGTTTAATTTCTCGTTACGGCGAGGTGGGCTGCGTTGACAAGGCTGGCACAAGAGGTGAATCTTGGTTGCGATCAATCACGGCCCAAACTATTTTTACTCGATGGTCGGGGAGTACGCATTCGAAACCAAGAATCGGAACTCCTTTGTGACCTGGGGGCTTAATCGGATACAAGAGGACAACTGCACGGTTTTTAGACTTCAAGTCGGTGAAAGCCTGAGGAATTTCAGCCAAGCTTTTTGCTTCAATTTTTGCTAGTTTCATTTCATTATCCGAGAGAACCCATGCGGGTAATCGATCCTTTGAACCAGCGATCGTGTTGAGTCTAACGCCAGGGTATTTCCAGTTCGTTCCGATAACTCTGAATCCTGTGCCGTCCGAGAGATTCCACTTACCCCCGTCACCGTCAGCCTGAAGCTGAGGCATGAGAATTGTCCATGTCGTAATTTTGCATTCGCTACCTTTAAGAAACGAAATAAACAGCGCTTCGCTCGCATCGCTGCTTGGTTCGCTTGGCCGGCGAATCGACGAAAGTAAATCGACCATCTGGTCGTGTTGAATATTTGGGATATATTGAAAGCTTTTTTTACCGACATTCACAGATTTAAATTCGTAGTTAGACAAAAGCGATTTCCAGCGACCCTCATTATGTTTTAGGTGTTGGGCGTCGATGCCAAACACATTGTTCTCACGACTTCCGCTATAGGTCATTGCTACCAAGCGTGCATTCCACATTTGATTTCGAGCGACTGGCTTGAGCCGGGCATCTACCGTAGCGATGAGTGGTCGAATTTGAATTGGTGTTATTCGTGAACCATCTGGGTTGCGTAGTTCGTACCACTCGCGAAACTTTCTGCGTAAAGTTTCTTCATCGATACATACTGACTCAAAAAAGCCATAAATATCAACAGGTATCGGGCGCGCGGCCTCATTTCGTGATATCCAGAGTCGAACTAGATCTCGATACCCAGCTCTATATCCAAACCAGCGGCCCATCTGCATCAGAGCAGCTTCATTGGTCGACTTTCTTCGGAAATAAGTAATTGTCAGACCTTCAATGGTGTAACCACGTGACAGCTTCATTCCGCCAATCACAATTTTCCACACGTCCATCGTCTGAAAGTCAATCTGAGCAGATTCTTTCTCTCCGTTGACAACAAGTACGGGCCCATGGCCGTCAAACGGTTGATCGATTCGCTGAATCGTTTGGGAAATGTACTGAGATAGGTCATCAAAATTGTCGGGGAAGTGTGCGCGAGAGTCACGTTCGGGGCTCTTGATCCAGATGTCATTTTCGTAAAGTGTTTTCAAACGATTTAGCCCCTGGATTGACGCGTAACCACCTTTGGACCACATGGACAGAATGCGATCTCTCGCGTTATTCATATCCGATATGAACGTGGAGTCGGAGTAGAACAGCGTGTGGTGTCGTTGCTTTGAGGAATAGGCGCCAGTCGATTGTCGATAAAGCTTCAATGCGCCTGTAACGACGAACATGTCAAGAGCAGTCTGAAGCTCTACCTCATCGGCGTCACGTTGACTCACAATATTGCGAATGTGAAGATCTTTCTTTGGTTGTGGTTGATCATCTGGTATTGGTAGAAGTTCATCATCGAGGTCGTGAAAGTCAAGAATTCCCATATAGCCATCTGGGCGTGCGAGTGGAAGAATAAAGTCTCGCGGGTAAATGTCGTTAGCATCTTTTGGGTCAGTGAAGCAGTTTGCTGCTGGAGTTGCAGTCACACCTACGTATTGAGAATTTGGAAGTACAGTAAGCAACTTAATTAATTGCTCATTGATTCCTTTACGAGTCTTAGTTTTTCTTGGATCAACAGTATTTATTGTTGCTTGATCTGATTCGTCGTCTAAAATTAATACGCTTAATTTTTTTCTATCTTCTGGGGTGATGCCTTGTTCAATCCCTCTAATGAGTTGAGTAAGGCGTTGCTTATTTTTCTTAATGACAACAACTCGGCATGACGAAGGATCATTCACCCATGCAGGTGGGAAAGCGTTGCCGATCGGGCGCTTGTAATCGTTGCGAAGAGTCGTTAACCGCTCAATATTTCTCGGGAATACACCTGGGCGAGGACTTGGGTGCTCTATGAATGATTCCCAGTCTTTAGCAAACTTATAACCCTCGGCAGGTTCGTGTACGTCTGGGTCATGGACTAGAACCGCCTTGCCCGCCACTTCTTTATCAAAGCGTCTCTGCGTTTGTCTGCGCAGCAAGTCAGTAAGGCCGCCGAGCACAATAATTAGTTTGTAGCCAACATCAATAGCTGTTGCAATACTGAGATTCATCATCGTGGTCTTGCCGCTTTGCACATAACCCACAACCAAACCCCTACCAGCGAAAGAACGATTAGCGTTTGGATCAGACGCCCAATGTGGATCGGCCAAGTTGCCGATTACATACTCGGTTGACTGCCGTACCAGAGCGACGTTCTGGGGTGACCACCCAGCGGATTGGAGATACTGCTCGAGTGACTCGGCATAGTATCGAGTCACTTTCCGGCGGTCGTCGTTATACCAATCAACATGCCCCGTCCTCGCGAAGCCTCTGTTCGCATCGTGTGGAACAGGGAACTGGTGGTTCACGACCTTTTGGCTTGCTGCACTTAGATTCAAGAGCTCAAATATTTTTTGCCGTCTTTCAAATGTGCACGGGACGGTTTCTCCTGCCCAAGGTGTCGAATCTCCAACATTTCTGCTGTCAGCATCACTTAGCCAATGGAAGAACAACAATCTGACTACATCGTTTGGGTTCTCTTTTGTATTTGCGATTCGGTGAGCCACTTGCTCAATGAAATCTGAAGCATCTGTATCAAAGTCGTAAAAATCTAGTGCATTCTTTACTTCCTTCAGATACCCATCGGGGCTTGGTTGCTGGTTTGAGATTCTTCTCTGCACTTTCTCAAGTTGTTCGAGGTTCAGATTCGTCACGGAAGGACCTGCATATACTCTGGGGAGCCTTCTTGCCATCCAAGGTCGGAAACATCAATTGAATACATCACAGACTCAATTCGGTTTGACACTGATCCTAAACTGTCAATCAACATTTGCGGCACAATACGTGGGCACGCATCGTCAACAGGTACGAGTCGCGCAAAGTCTCTTACGACAAACGTGGTCTGATAGTAGCCCATATGATTTTCACGCCAACCTACTTGAGCAAGACGTTGCTTAAGGGCGCTCTGGAGTGACACATCACGTTCGAGTTGTTTGAGTAAGTCTCTAACGGTAGAGGCGAGGCTAAAAGACTTTGCTGCAAGTTTTGGTGCAATTGCGAATTGATTTGAAAGGATATACAAAGGACGATTTGGGGATGGTAAAAGCTGATCGATCGATCCAATTGTGTGCACGCGACGGTCCGATGTCGTCGTTTTCACCTCAATATCGCACAGTTCAAGACAAAAATCGTGTTCGGCACGAGTAGTTCGATGCCACGCATCTATTGCAAATGACCAGTCATATGCGGCGGCAAGTAGGCGTAATAAATGAAGTTCACCGAGTAGGCCAACTTGGCGCTCCCGCGATAGGACCGACTGTTGTTCAATTAGCTCACCCCATCGTTTCCAGGCTTCATCTACTGCTGCTTGTGCTGTGTGGCTACCTCGCTGAGTGAGCTCAAGAACTTCGACGGCAAAATCGTAAAAGTAACGACGTAATTCAACGCTTGCAGTTGCAAGCACAAGTAGATTGGATCCTTTTGCGTCCTTAGTTAGTCTCATCGAAATCGCCTGAGGAAGAACTGCGGGCAACGCAGCCGACTGTTGTTCAATTTCCACGGCTAGCTCAGTGCGGATAGCATCAAATGAAATCCATGCATTCTGACCGCCAGCAATCAGCATCCGGAATGAGTTTCCCTCGGAAATCAGGTCTTCTAGATTTGGCCAGCTTATGACCCAGTCACGTGCGGAGTTGCTCATTAGAGAAGAGCCTTAAAGGAGCTATTCATCATCTCTTCAACCTTTTCTAGTCGAGCGCTTGTTCGATCACCGAAGTGATCACGTAGACTGTGAAATAAGAGTGAAATTGCGATTTCAATTCCTTTTTCCCCACCTAAAGCACGCCTTAAATTTCGACGCTGGTATTCGTTGATAATCAAGACTTTACGTTTTCGGTCAACACGAAAAATAGTTGTGTCTGGGAGCTTTGCCCACTTCAGTTTTATTCGATCTCCTTTTGGGAACCCAGATTTTTCGAGAACCTCACGAAATTCCTGAGACATCCCAGCTCCTGGCAAGGGAAGACTTGGTAGCTTTGGTTCACTTTGACTGGGTGTTCGGAACACCTTTTGTGCTGTGTCTATCCACTCTGGATACGTAGTCCCATCTTTTGCAACCGCGGCACGTAATGCCTGAACAAAAGATATTGGCACCATAGCCTTATCTTTTGTATAAACAATCTCAATAATCTTCTGCAATTCTGGTGTAAGTGTCAGCTCCATTCTCGCGAGCGCAAGATGGGCCTCTGGGGTGCGTATGTTGCTCCAGCCGCCAGCAATCAAGAGTCGATCGTTTAGATAAAAGAAAAGGCCTTGGCTATCAATCGTGTTAGTTCTTCCACCAGATCGTCGGATCTTGTATTCGGGAGCCTTGGTTCGAGGTGGCCAGATATGCGCAACTACGCCAACAGTAAGTGGCTTCTCGCTTGGGCCACGCATAACTCTAAGTGTCATTTTTTTGGGCCAGCCACGTGCTCCTGACTTAGGATAATTAAATGGATTTATTGGACTTACCGCAATTTGGTGAACGATTATCTTTTCCTGTTGAACCTCAATTGTGATTGTGCATTGATTTTTTTCGATAAATCTGTGAAACACAAGTCCGAGATGAGCGTCAAGATCAAGAAGCGCTGTTTTCAGGTATGCCTCAACGTTTTCCTCACTCCTGAGAAAGTCTTTTACATCACGCCACTCAACAAGAGTTCCATTATCTGATTGAAAACCACTGCCTTTTGCCTTCATAGCACTCTCAAAGGCGGCTCGTGCATCGACTGGTTCGATGACTCCTAGTTGCTGTTTAGATAAATCGTTTTTTACAAGTTCGCGACCATGAGGCGACTTCCCACGGACTTTGGAAACAACCCAAAGTCGTTCTGCTTGTGAAAGCGATGAAGTCTTAAGACCTACGCCGTACATTCCGATGTCACTTTTTTTATGAGGATTTTTGAATCCGAAACGCATTATTTTGTCAAAGATTGCTTGATCAATACCGTCACCATCGTCAAGTACTTGCAGAGACTCTAAGCGATTTGCGGTCCGGCCAAGCCGTACGACAATCTGCTTTGCCCCGCTATCAATCGAGTTATCGACTAGTTCTGCAACAGCGCTCGGTAACGGGTATTCACTCTTGGTGAGAATCTCAGGAAGTGAGGGGTCGGGCGGTAGTGGTACAAATTTCGAAATCCGAAGTTTGGCCCTTTGAGAGTCGGAAAACTGCACGTTACAACCTTTGAGTCAATTGTGGTTCTTTCCAAACCGTATCAAATAGTTCCCGTTTAAACGAAATTTGAAAGTAGCAATCATGTTCCGTCACGAATTCATGTGCCAACGGGAACAATGCAGAATCTGATGCTGAGTCGTGCGCCAAGAGTCTTGGCTGGGCATTTCGAGTGGGCGAGCGCGATGGCGAAAGTTTTGCCGTTACAGCCGACTATTCACAACAACGCGTAACGGTTTCAGTCACCAACGATTTGGTTACCTCTGTTGTCGTTGGCTAACAAGCCGCTGCAGCCGAGATGTAGCCAGCAACTAGTTCGAAGTACCACCGTGCATCGTGTCGTGCAACTGCACTGGTGGCGTCGACTTTTTGCGACGTGCACCAATATTGAGCAACTCGACGAAAACTGAAAACGCCATACTGCCGTAGATATAACCCTTGGGTATTTTCTGTCCGAAACCTTCGGCGATCAGCGTCATACCGATCAATAACAAAAAGGCGAGCGCCAACACCTTCACCGACGGGTGACGATTAACGAACTGATAAATCGGCGACGACGCCACGAGCATCACACCAACAGCCGCCGTAATCGCAATAACCATCACCGGCACATATGTCGTCATACCAACAGCGGTGATAACCGAGTCGATCGAGAACACCAAGTCAAGAATCAACACCTGGGCGATCACGGCACCCAAAGTTGGCGCAGTGCGCGACGACGCATGTTCGATCTCGCCCTCGAGTTTGTGGTGAATTTCTTTGGTTGCCTTATATATAAGAAACACTCCGCCGACGAGCAAGATCAACTCTTTGCCGCTGAACCCGAGATCGCCAATCGTGAACAATTCTTTTTTGAGGCTGATCACCCAGCCGACAGCCAGCAACAACAACAGTCGCATGCCACCCGCAGCCAAAAGACCGATACGTCGCGCTTTGCCTTGTTGATCGGCCGGCAATTTCGAAGCGAGGATAGAAATAAAGATCACGTTGTCAACGCCGAGCACAATCTCGAGTGCGAGCAGTGCAGCGAGCGCCGACCATGCGTCGGGGTC
>Ga0214917_10007799_pt1 | contig 10711 bp, 6 predicted proteins | sample LL_1208_BB_MetaG_FD_177983 | JGI IMG/M metagenome (GOLD analysis project Ga0214917, IMG submission 177983) | Freshwater microbial communities from Lake Lanier, Atlanta, Georgia, United States - LL_1208_BB | ecosystem: Environmental > Aquatic > Freshwater > Lake | place: USA: Georgia | collected...
GTTGGGTTTAGGGGGGATGATGATGAATAATTTTGATGAATGGCTTGCTTTTGGGCGTGATAAGGGTTGGGTTAGTGATCCTGTTTGTGATATTCATGCTGGTTTGCCTTTGACTCCTGAAGAGGAGTGGGCTTTTGATCAGGGTGCTGATCCTTGTATTCATGTTTTGCGTTTGTATGAGGATATTCCTCATGATTGATATTGTTATTGATAATGTTGTTGCTGATTTGGCTCGAAAGAGTCGTTTGGCTGTTTATTATGATGATCCGGTTTTGTGGTGTGAAGAGGTTTTAGGTGCAGAATTGTATTCTGCACAGAAGGAGATGTTGCGTTCTTTAGCGGCTAATAAGCGTACTGCTGTGAAGTCTGCACACTCTACTGGTAAGAGTTTTACTATGGGTTTGGCTGCTTGTTGGTGGGTTGCTACGCGGGGGCCTAATAGTTTGGTTGTTTCTACTGCACCAACTTACGCTCAGGTGAATAAGATTTTGTGGGAAGAAATCCGTAAACATTATATTGAACATAATTTGCCGGGGAAGATTACTCAGTCTGATGAATGGAAGTTGCCGGTTGAGGGTGTTGATGAAAAGGGTAATCGGCGTGTTGTTGAGAAGCAGGTTGCTTTTGGTCGGCGACCTGCGGATATGGATATGTCTGCGTTTCAGGGTTTGCATAGACCTGATGGTGTTTTGTTTTTGATTGACGAGGCTGTTGGTTGCCCTGAAATGATTTTTACTGCGGCTGAAGTTAATACGACTGCAGATAATTGTAGGATTCTTGCTATCGCTAACCCTGATGACTATCAGTCCGCTTTTGGAAAGATTTTTAAGCGTAATGATCCGACTTGGAATAAAATAACTATTTCTGCGTTGGATACACCAAATTTTACTGGTGAGAAGGTTTCTGAGAAGTTGGCTAGTTTGTTGCCTCAGCCTTCTTGGGTTGAGGATATGAAGATTCAGTGGGGCGAGGATTCTTCTAGGTTTAAGTCTAAAATTTTGGCTGAGTTTCCAGATGAATCTGATTCTATGTTTTTTACGCAGAGTGTTATCGATAAGGCTGTTGATTGCGATATTGAGGATGATGCTTCTGTGCCTTGTGTTTTGGGCGTGGATATTGCTCGGATGGGTGATGACTATAGTTGTGTTTATGTGAATCGTGGCGGCAGGTTGCGTTGTTTTGATTCTTGGAATAAAGTGCCTTTAACTGAAACTGCTGATAGGGTTCATGCGGCGGCTTTGGCTACTGGTGCATCTGAGGTTCGTGTTGATGGTTCTGGTGTGGGTGCTGGTGTTATAGATATTTTGGTTAATGATCCTAGATATTCTTATTCGCCTTATAGGGTTGTGGCTATGATTGGTTCTGGTAGGAGTCCGGATACTTTACGCTGGTTGAATGCCCGTGCTTTGTATTTTGATCAGTTGCGTCAGCAGATGGCTGATGGTAGTTTAGATATTGATTTTGATGATGAAAAATTATTGGATGAAATGCTTATGATTAAATATAAGTTTAGTCCAAAGGGTGCTATTCAGATTGAATCTAAGGATGATATGCGTAGTCGTGGAATGAAATCGCCAGATAATTTGGATGCAGCGGTTTATGCTGCGGCAGATATTTCTGGTTTGATTGATGGTTCTTTGGCTGGTTTGTCGGTTGGTGATGTTATTACTGTGGATCCTTGGGATATGCTTGATTTGAATGAGCGTAGGGGAATGCCTATATAATAGTTTTTGGGCTTGAAATGGTGTCGATTGCATATTAAAACCGCTTGTCGGAGTATGTAAGACCACAGTTCGATTCTGTGCAGGTCCACTGCCACAGTATGGCAACTAACTGTGGATAACTCCGCCTGTTGTTTCGTCATCAGGAGTAGTTGCAGGACTGGCTAGCCACTATTGGGCTGGAGTCAACTCTCGAAGTTGGTAGTGCAAATCTACACAGTCCACTATAAAAATCAGATTTTTTTATGATAAACTATGTTTTATGGATGAAAAAATTAGTTTTGAAGAATTAAATGAACGTTTTTTGGCTTTAGATGCCGAAAATTTCAAATTATCTGAGGCATTAAATAATATTTCTTTGATGCTCGATGATCGCGGTTGGAATCCGATCACTGCTCAAACAAATGATGTTGGCATGTCTTTGAATAACCTGCACACTGCTTCTAAGCAGTTGCGTGAACTTTCTGTAGGTAATCCACTAATTAAGCGTGGATATAAATTGCGATCTTCTTATGTTTGGGGTCGCTCTTTTATTATGCCTAAAGTTTCTAATCGAGTTAAGACTCGTATAACTAATCCTGTAAATGAGCGTTGTCTATTTTCTCCAGCAGCATATGAAGAACTTGAGTTGAGTGCCTACACTGATGGAAATGTTTTCGTTTTAGGTAATGTTTCTTCTCAGCAGTTTATGCGTGTTCCAATTTCTGAAGTTAGTGGAGTTATGACTGATCCAGATAATAATGAAATTATTTGGGCTGTTCGTAGAACTTGGAATCGTGTTTTGGCTAATAATAATGCCGAAACTATTGTTCGCTGGTATTACACTGATGTTTATCCTGATAATGCTCCAAAGAGTCGCAGTATAAGTAATCCGGGTTCTGGAACAATTGAAACCGTTGATTTGAATTATGTTATGTTCCATCAGGCTTTCAACAGTCATGTTGGGTGGACTTTTGGTGTACCTGATGCCTTACCTGTTATTGCTTGGTCAAAACTTTATCGTGAATTCTTAGAGAATGGCTCTATTATGACCCGTGCATTAGCACAGTTTGCATATAAGATTTCATCTAAGCGTTCATCGGGTGCAACTAATGCTGCTGCTAAAATTGCGGTTGCTGATGGTTCGCGTGTTGGTGCTACAGCCGCTATGGGTGCAGATACTGATTTGACACCTATTTCTCGTGGAACTGCCTATGATTTTGAGGCTGGTCGTTCTCTTGCTTCTATGATTGCTTCTGGCCTAGAAGTTTCTATTGTTGCTTTGCTTGCTGATCCGGGCACATCGGGGGCTTATGGAACAGCACAAACTTTGGATACTCCAACAATGAAGGCTATGGAAGCACGCCAGCATGTTTGGTCTTTGTTTTATAAGCGTATTTTCCGTTTTCTAGGTGCTCCGGCAGATGTTAGCATTACTTGGCCTTCAATTGAAGTTGAGCCTACACACCGTATGGTTCAGGCTTTGGCTATGGCTTGGGAAACTGGTGTGCTTTCGCCTGAACAGTATCATGCTGCTGTGATTGATTTGCTCGATATTCCAGCAATGGGTTCTATGCCACCTGAAGGAATTATGATTCCTAATAACCTTAATTTCAAAGATACTAAATCTAATGATGCTCAATCTACTGGCACTGTTGTTCCTTCGCAGGGAAATACTGGTGCTGTAGGTAAGTTATCTGATGGTGATAATCAGTTGAGAGATCAAAACTTGTAATAATGTATGGTATTATTACTTTGTAATGTTCCTACATTTTTTGGAGTTATATGTTAAGGCTTGATGAATCTGTTGCGTTTGATGCACAGTCATCCGGAAACAAGTGGTCTGTAAAAGTTATTGAGGCTGGTTGGGGTTCTTCAGGTTATTATGGCCCAGACATGCTCGAAAAATATGGCCCTGAAGTTTTTAAGGCTGGAACAAAAGTTTTCATGAATCACCCTAGTTTGAATGAAACTACTGATCGCCCTGAGCGTGATGTTCATCAACTAGCAGGTAAGTTAGTTAGTGATGCAACCTTCAAAGAAGGTGCATTGTATGCTGACATAAAGTTTTACTCACATTACGCTCCTATCATTAAAGAGATGGCTAGTGATGTGGGTTTATCAATTCACGCTCTTGGACAAGCCTATGCAGGTGAAGCCGAGGGTCGTAAAGGAATGATCATTGAATCACTAATAGCAGATCCGCTTACTAGTGTTGATGTGGTTACTGTAGCCGGAGCCGGTGGAAAATTTATTTCACTGCTTGAGAGTTACACTCAAATAGAAGAAGCCACAATCGTGGCTGAAACTGACAAGATGGAAGGAATAGCAATGTCTATTACTAAAGAGGAATTTGAGTCAGCAATCGCTGATCTTAAGTCTACTTTCGTTGAGGCAATTAGCCCGGTTGTGGAGTCGGTTTCGATTCTAGCCGAGGCTGCAAAGCCAGCCGAGATTGTTGATGGCGAACAGGCAACTGTTGACGCTATCGATCCAGTCGAGGTTGCTGAAAAGTTTAACGAATCCGGACTGCCTAAAGTTGCACTTAAGCGTGTTGCTGAGGCTCTAAAGTCTGAAAATAACACCAAGTCTGTCGATGAACTACTTGAGGCTGAGAAAGAGTATGCAAACGCTCTTCGTGCTTCTGTAGTAACTGAGGCAGCAGTAGAGTCAGTGGTTGTTGGACATGTCCAAGAAGCCGCTAAGTCTACTACACTTCAAGATGAATTCGACGCTATTGTGTCGAGGCACATCACTAAGTAGAAAGGCTAACTCATGGCTATAAATGAGGTTTATAATAAAGCAGAGTCCTTGGAACTGCAGGTTGGTTCAACAATTAAGTCAGGTTGGCCTGTAGTTGTCGGTACTCTTAGTGGTGTCGCAGAAATGGATGCTGCTCAGGCTTCTGACACTAACTACTACACCACTGTAAAGTTCAATGGTGCATTCCGTTTTGATATGACTGGTGCATCACCAATTGCTCCTTTGGCTACCCTTCAGGCTCAGGCATTGACTCTTGGACAGGCTGTTTACATCACATCTGCTGGTGTACTAACTACCACAGTTGGAACAAACACTTTGTTCGGCCACGCTATCCGTGCAAAGACTGCAACTACCGCTGTTGCAGGAAACGTAGCATTTATCCGCCTATACGGTTGCTAAGAGAGGAATAAGTTATGTCTATTACAACCCGTCAATTAGAGGCAGCAAAAGTTTGGGATGCTGCACTTCGTGGTGATCGCACCGCACAGTTGAAAGTAAAAGAAGGTATTTCTACTTCTGATTTCCCAAGCCAGATCAGTCCAGTACTAAACAAGATTCTTCTTGAGCAGTATGCTGCACTTCCAAAGGTTTGGGATTCATTTGCAACTAAATTAACCGTAGATGATTTCCGTGCACAGAAGTATTACCAGTTCCAGTTTGACCAGAGCGTTATCGCTGATTCAAATGGTGGAGAGTCCTTTATTCAGGGTGCTCTTCCAAATGTTGGTGAGTATGACGAGTATCCAACTCTGTCTTTCTCAGCAAGCGATCTTTCGATCTCTGTTAGAAAGTCTGGTGAGAGAATCCGTTTCTCATGGGAAGCAATCATCAATGACAATAACTTCAGCGTACTAGACCGCCTACCATCAGAGTTGGCCCTACACGCTGCAGGTCTAGAAGACATGGAAGCAACCAAGCAGTTGGTAACTTCTGCTGGTCTAAACACCACTAACTTCAAGACCGCTAACCAGAACATTGGTGCTTCTGGTGTTGGAGCAGGTTTAAACCCAACTCTAACTCTAGATAATTTGCAGAAGACTCTTGCTGTAGTAAACACACAGACCTACAACGGAAGACAGATTACTCCTGTCCAGCGTTGGGCTCTAGTCGTTCCGCCAGCATTGGCTCTAACTGCTCGTAACATTTTGTCAACGACTGAAATCCGTACTACTGTTGGTAATGATGTTCTAACTAGAATGAGCGATGTTGCCAGCAATATTGAACTTGTTGTAAACCCTTGGATTAAGAAGATTTACAACAACTCTGCTGCTGACACCATGTGGTTCTTGATTCCAGTTCCGGCTGCATCATTGAACCCTTCTGTTGCTCTAACATTCCTTCGTGGATACGAAACCCCAGAACTTCGCATTAAGGATAATGCAAGTTACACCCTAACCGGTGGAGAGGTTCCTGTTCGCGATGGATCGTTCGACAACGATGACATTCAAATGAGAATCCGTCACCTTGCTACTGGTGCATTCCTAGTACCTGCTGGAACCTTTGGTTCTAAGGGAACTGGTGTTCAGTAAGCATTGATCTAAAGATTATTCCCTCAACCTTCGGGTTGGGGGATTTTCTTTTTATGCTATACTATTTATGCAGTGTTCTCTCCTTCGCTGCTGTTGTGTCTGTAGAGCCGCCTCGTTGAGTTATCCGGGGCGGTTTTACTTTTGTGATAAAATAATATAAATAGACTTGGAGTTTTAAATGGCTAAAAATTATCCACTCAGGATTGAGGCTGGTGCAACATATACTCGCCAATTTAGACTAACTAATAAAGCAGATGGCTCTTTATATAATTTCACTGGATATACAGCCAAAACTCAGATTCGTAAATATCCTTCTGCTGCTCTAGCACTTGAAGTAACAACTACCATAGATGTGCCTACAGCAATTATTACTATCACTATTACTGCAGTACAGACCGCAACATTAACTGATGATAAATACTATTGGGGTATGGAGATTGCTGCCGCTGGCGGTGAACCAACTATTCGTTTAGTAGAAGGTGAAGTTTCTGTAACGCCACAGGTGGTTTACTAATGTCTGACGATATCATAATTGAAATAGTCAATGAGCCTGATGATGTTATTGAGATCTCTCATGTTGATGGCACTGCTACAGAAATTTTTTATGCTATAGGAGAAACTGGTCCACAAGGCCCACAAGGTGTTCAAGGCCCAACTGGCCCTACTGGACCTCAAGGTTCCACGGGTGCTACAGGCCCGCAAGGACCACAGGGTATTCAAGGAATTCAAGGTCCACAAGGTGAATCTTATGCTCCGGGTGATCCTATCTATGTTACTGTGCGTAATGCTACTGGATCAGTAATTCCAAAAGGATCTATTGTCTATACTTCAGGTGCTAATGGAACACATACTCAAGTAAGTTTGGCTAATGCTTCTAGTGATGCGACTTCAGCACGAACTCTAGGTTGGGCTGTTAATGATATTGCTATTAATGCTGATGGCTTTGTTTGTGTTGAAGGCTATATTGATGGAATCAATACTCAAGGCATAACTGAGGGTGCACAACTTTACCTATCTTCTACAACTTCAGGTGGTTTTACTGCCACTAAACCTAAAGCACCTATTCACATGGTTTATGTTGGTGTATGTAGCAAGGCTTCCGCGGGTAATGGTCGAGTATATGTCAAAGTTCAAAACGGTTATGAATTAGATGAACTTCATGATGTTAGCATTACTACTCCAAGTGATAATCAAGTTTTAACTTATGAAGCATCAACTGGTCTTTGGAAAAATAAACTAAATCCAGCAGATGGTGTAACTAGCATTACCGCTACCACACCCTTAACTGGCGGAACTATTACCTCTACTGGTTCTATTGGTTTAGATCAAACCGCTTTAAATATTACTCCATCTCAAGTTACTGGAACAGCAGTTATTACTACTGATAGTAGATTATCTGATTCTAGAACCCCAACTGGAAATGCTGGTGGTGATCTTACTGGAACTTATCCAAACCCCAGTATTGCTGCAGGTGTAATTGTTGATGCTGATATTAATGGTACTGCAAATATTGCTCAATCAAAAATTTTTGGTTTAACAACATCTCTTTCAGGTAAAGCCAATCTTGTTGGTGGAAACAATCTTTCTGGAACACAGGCAGTAACTTCTGGTAATATTTCTGTTTCCAATACAACTGCAACGCTTGCAGTTACAGCAACAAGTAATAATAGAACGATAACTTTAGATCCAGCAAATGGTGCGGTTGATGCAACGAATACTGCATTACATCTAAACAGATCTAGTGCTTTATCTGTTGCTGTTGGATTAAGTTCAGATTCACGATTAAGCGTTGGTCAGGGTGGTGCTACTCCACCACCAAGTATTTTCATGGCCGCTAATGGTGGAACCGGTTTGACCAGTGTGCCTGTAGCAATTATTCGTGGTGCTTTAAATCAAAGTGGTGATTTACTACAATTACAAAATAATACACCAACAACTTTATCTGGATTTGATTCCGCGGCTAACTTATTTGTTAATAATACTTATTACGGATTTAGCATAACTTCACCTTCTCCTGCAAGTACTACTTATTGGAAAATTGCTACCTTACCAATTTCCACTGGTGGAACATATGATCACATGATAATTGATGCAGTTCTTGATGATGGTTGGGGATCAACAAATAAAGCAAATGCAAAAATATTACTTGCAAATAGAAATGCCTTTACATATCGTTATTATTTAAATGGTCCAGTAAGAAGTAGTGCTCGTATTGTTACATACACTGAAACAGATGGTTCAGTATCAGTATATTTACAAGCATCATCGGGACAGTATACAGCATTTTCTTATAACATTATTCATAATATTGCTGGTTCTGGTGGATCCACAATAATAAAAAATCCAACCTCTACAACAACAGCACCTACTGGAACATTGTCTTTTGATAGCGGAAACATTGCAACTTATGTTCCTGAAATGTATATTCCATATTCTGGACAACCTATTATTCGAGGTCTTGTAAATAGCACTGGTGTTGTTAGTGGATCTCAATTTGTGAGAACTGGTGGAGTATCATCGCAATTTTTGAAAGCAGATGGATCAATTGATTCAAGCACTTATTTAGCAACTAATGCTAACTATTTTGCTGGACATCATCCAGAAGGTCGCATTATGTACAATGCGTACCTCACTAATGACATAGCAAATGCTAGACTTCGTGGATCAACAATAACAGTAACTCAAAATGGTGTGCCATATAGCATGACGAATACTGATATTGATGCCATGTTTGATGGAACTGCTAGTTTTTGGAACATAAGTCCTGCATCAGGATTTAATTATCCGCTTGTAATAGAATTTACTTTACCTAGAACACTTACTTATGGAACTTGGATTGGTATTGGATTTGGTGCATCTTCTTGGTATGCACAAAGCGTAAAAATAGAAGCATATTCTTTAAATAGCAATTCATGGGTAACTGTATTCAATACAACAACTAATACCAGCGAAGATATTTTTACTTCAACTAGTGCAATTTCTGGTGGAAACTCATTAGGTATCACTCAAATTCGTTATACTATATCCAATCCTGTTGGATCTCAATTAAGAATTGCACACCTGTGGGCATATAATTATGCTTCAGATATGTGGTCGCAGACAATGATGCCCCGTGCCGGTGGATCATTTTATAATCCAGTAACTGTTACAACTGCATCAAATGCTGTTGTACTTGCTGTGCGTGGTGCAGGTAGTGGCGGATCTAATAATCAAACAACAGATCTTCAAAGATGGCAAACTTTCGATGGAACCAATACAACAACAAGATCTTTTGTTGCTTCAGATGGTTCTATTACTGCTCCAAACTTTAATGGTATTTCACCTAATGCTGCTTATGATGTCATGACATCTAGGGCCGCTAGCGGACAAACTGGAAATCTATTTGTATACCGTGATTCAGGATCAACAACAATTGGTGGTCGTAACAGAAACGCACAGATTTATACTGGTTCAACTTCACCGATAAATAGTAGCGTTGGTGGAACAATTCAAAGTATTGCTGCAACAACTAACCCACTCGTAACTATGGCTTCTAACCATAACCTTGTTGCAGGTGATCTAGTTACATTATCTGGAACTACTGGTGGAGTTTATGATGGTGTATTCGTTGTTTCAGCGAGTACGCCAGCAAGCACAACATTCAATATAACAACAACTATTGCTACTGGACAGGCTGCTGCCGGTGGTACAGTTACTGTCCCTGCTCAAGCGTCTATTACTGCTCGTTCTGGTGCTACTGTGCCATTGAATGTTCGTGGAGCAACAAACCAAACTGCATCTTTCCTTGAAGTTCAAAATAGTGCGGCAACGACATTGCTTCGTGTAAATACAAGCGGATATGTTGTAGCACCATTGGGTATACTTGTTGGATCTGCGTTAACTACAGGTACTGGATTTAATGGAACATCTGTTTTAGGTTTAAGCAATGCTACAGCCCCAACTGGCGATCCAGTTGGTGGTGGAATTCTTTATGTTGAAACAGGTGCTTTAAAGTATAAAGGAACATCTGGTTCTGCTGCAACAATAGTGAATGCTAATGGAACTTTACCGTTAGCAACATCTACAGTACCCGGTGCAATAGAACTATTTGATAACACTATTCAAACTACTGCAGCAAATGCTGTAACCACAACAGCATCAAGAACTTATGGTATTCAATTGAATGCTGCTGGACAAGCAGTGGTAAATGTGCCTTGGTCTGGCGGAACATTTACTGGCGGCACTTTAAATAGTGAATTAAAATTAGTTTCTGGTGATACTACTGTTTATCCATTAACATTTATAAGTAATAATAATCCACCAAACGCTAATGCTGGAACCTTGGATTATGATGGCGATAAATTTAATGCAACTACTTCAGGAACATCCACCGGTCGTATGATGTTAAGGGCAAGTGCTATTGCCTATTCAAACGCTAATGCAACTGCTGCAACTACAAATACTTCTCAATCTATTTTTCAAGCGGGTGCTAGAACGCTAACTCTTGAAGCAAATAAAACTTATTACTTTAGACTAAGTTTAGGTTTTACTATTTCATTTCCAGCAGGAGGCCCTTTTGCTGTGCAACTAGTTCCAACTTTCTCTAATGCACCACAAGATATAAACTATACTGCACAGCATTTCTCGACAACATCAGTCAATAACTTTAGAATTACAAGTGTTTCGGCATCTACAATTACTGGATCATTTACTGGTGCTGCAAGCAATCAAAACATTATT
>Ga0214917_10007800_pt1 | contig 10710 bp, 9 predicted proteins | sample LL_1208_BB_MetaG_FD_177983 | JGI IMG/M metagenome (GOLD analysis project Ga0214917, IMG submission 177983) | Freshwater microbial communities from Lake Lanier, Atlanta, Georgia, United States - LL_1208_BB | ecosystem: Environmental > Aquatic > Freshwater > Lake | place: USA: Georgia | collected...
AAACAGGCAAAATATTAGAATGCTGGCCAAACGAATTTCTTATCGAGGCAAAGTGCAAGGGGTAGGTTTTCGTTATGGAGTCCGTCAAATTGCAGAGGGGTTTGCGGTGTCAGGTCATGCGAGCAACAAGGAGGATGGCACCGTTGAGGTTTTTCTTCAGGGGGATCGAGAAGAGGTCGAGGCGATGGAAAAGGAAATAGGAGAAAGTCATCTGGCTGGATTTATTCGTGAGGCGACGGGGTGTGAGGTGGAGGTAGTATCCGGAGTGAAGGGATTCCAAATCCAGTGAGTGCAGCGGTTCAGACGATGGGATTGCGTAAGGAGTTTTCGATGGGGTGGTTTCGGGGGCGGGTGCTGGCTCTCGAGGGATTGAACATGGAGGTACATCGGGGCGAGGTGTTCGGGCTTCTGGGTCCGAATGGGAGTGGAAAGAGTACTGCCATGAAGATGATTTTGGGGTTGTTGCGACCGACCCGGGGTCGGGCAGAGGTTTGTGGATACCGTGCGGGAACAATTGCGGCACGAAGGCAGATCGGATTTCTGCCTGAAAATCCTTACTTTCCCAATTTTTTAAATGGGGCGGAGTTGGTGCGTTACTACGGAAGATTGAGCGGAATGGGGGGGCGATTATTGGAAAAGAGAATTCAGGAATTGTTGGAGATGGTGCGACTCGGTGGTGAGGCCGGGAAACGGCCTTTGCGAACGTATTCGAAGGGAATGTTACAGAGAGCGGGTTTGGCGGGGGCGATGGTGGGAGATCCTGAAATCTTGATGTTAGATGAACCCACGGCAGGGGTGGACCCCGCAGGGTCGCGTGAGATACGGGATCTGATTTTGGAATTACGGCAACGGGGAAAGACGGTGATTTTCTCGAGTCATCTTCTGGAGCAGGTGGAGGATGTGGCGGATCGGGTGATTATTTTGCATCGGGGTCAAAAATTAAGGGAGGGAAGGTTGGATGATTTGCTGACGCGGAAGAAAGAGTGGGAGGTGAATGTGCAGGGATTGAAAGAGGAGGATCGCAAGGAACTGCGCGGATGGCTGGAGAAGCGAGGGGTTCAGGTCGTTCGCGAGGGTGCTCCACGGGAGAGGTTGGAGGACTATTTCCTGCGGAGTTTACCTGAGGAGAAGCGGCGATGATGGGGTCGTTGCGGCGCATTGGGGCGGTGGCTGGGAATACGTTCTTGGAGGCGGTTCGACAGAGGGTATTTGCGGTTCTTCTTGTTTTCGGGCTTATCCTGATTTCCGGGGCAAACTACTTCACCGATTTCTCTTTTCAGGAACAGTTTAAGTTTCTGAAAGATCTGGGATATGCCGCGATAAGTTTGACAGGACTTCTGGTGGGATTGTTGGGGGCAACGCAGTTAATCCCAGGGGAGATTGAGCGGAGGACGATTTTGACGGCCTTGTGTCGGCCTTTGCGGCGTTGGGAGTTTATTGTGGGAAAATATCTGGGGCTTTCGATTTTACTGGCTGTGATGATTGGCGTGATGGCGGTTGCGGTCGCAGGGGTGTTGGGGTGGAAGGAGGCGCAGCTGATTGCTCGTGAGGGATCGGATCCCGCGGTGGCAGCTTCGATTCGGGCAGAGGCAAGAGATCCGCGATTGATTCAGGCTGTGATTTTGCTGGAGGTGAAGTTGGCGGTGGTGGGGGCGATAGCGGTTTTTTTCAGCACGGTGGCCACCTCCACGACCTTTGTGATGGCGATGACTTTAATGGTATATCTGATTGGTCATCTCCAGTCGGTTGCACGGGAGCAGTGGCTGGAATCTGGGGAGGTGGTGAGTTGGGGGACGAAGTTCTTTTTGGCGGGAGTGGCGTTCCTGATTCCCGATTTCAATCTCTACAACTTGATTGATGAAATTGTCGCTGGAAATGCGGTGGCGTGGCGCTCGACTTTAGAGGTCGTGGGATACTCGGGTGTTTATGTTGCTGTTTTGTTGGCAGCGGCATCGGTTGTTTTTGAAGGGCGGGATATTTGAGATCGTGGATGGCCGGCGGGTTGGCCTGTGGAATTCTGCTGCTTTGGGGTGGAGTCAAGATCACGTGGGAAAAAGCGATGACGCAGTCTCAAAGAAAAGCGACTTATGGGTTTACTGGACCCACAGCGGTTGCGATTCGGGAAAAGCTGGGGCAAGGGTTGGCTTTGGCGGCGTTGGGGGGATTTCGTGGTTTGGCAGCGAACGCGCTGATGCTTCAGGCTCATGGGGCGTGGGAGGAGCAGCAGTGGGTGAGGGTGAGGAGTTCGTTGGAGTTGGCGACTCTTCTTCAGCCGAGGGCGGCTGTTTTTTGGGACACGGCCTCTTGGCATTTGGCCTGGAACGCGGCTGTCGCAGCCGAACGATATAGTGGGGAACCTAGTGAAACGCGTCGGCGACTTGAGGCACGGCGCTGGGTGGAGGCAGGACGGAGTCTATTGGAGCGGGGAACCAAGGCGGTTCCTGAGCGGGCACTGCTTTTTCAGCGTTTAGGGGATTTGTATTGGCAGAGGCTGGAGGATTATCAGGCGGCGGCGGACTGCTATCGTCAGGCTATTGCAAAAGGAGACGCACCTCCTTATCTCGAACGCTTTGTTGGATATGCATTGGATAAGGCGGGCGATAAGAATGGAGCTCTGGCTTATTTTCGCGAGTTACGGGCTCAGATGGGTACGCCACCAAACCCCGAGAGAAGGCCGGAGGTGGTTGACCGTGAAATTCTAAAATTAGAAAAAGAGTTGTCGGGACAAGCCGCCCCAAAGAAAAAATGAAATACGGAATTTTTGGAGATGTGCACGGGAATTTGGAGGCGTTGGCAGCTGTTTTGGCCGATATGGAGGACCAGCAGGTTTCGCATCCACTCTGCATTGGGGATTTGGTGGGTTACAACGCCAACCCAAGTGAGTGTGTGGAGATTGTGCGGGCTTTAGGTTGTCCCGTCGTAAGGGGAAACCATGATGAGTTGGTTACGCATAAAAAAAATCCGGAAGCCTTTTCGCAGGATGCCCAAGCGGCGCTAAGTTTTTCTCGAAATCATTTAAGCCCAGCTCAATTAAACTATCTGCGTCGTCTGCCCCTCACGTATATGGACGAGGCGTTCACGCTTGTTCATGCCACACTGGATGGCCCTGAAAATTGGGCCTACATCTCGACCCAACTAGAGGCTCAAACCAGTTTTTTTTATCAAAAAACGCATCTCTGTTTTATTGGGCACACGCATCGCCCTGCTGCTTTCTTAAAGGAGAGAGAAGTGAGACCCATTGAGTTTCGAAAAGTGGATGTTCATCCAGAACGGCTCAAAACGGCTAGGAAATTTATGTTTAATGTGGGGTCTGTTGGACAACCCAGGGACGGGGATTGGCGCGCCAGTTACGCAATTTACGACTCCAAGGAGCAAACCGTTGATCTTAGAAGAGTAGGATATGAGGTTGAAAAGGCGGCCTCGAAAATCGTGAAATCGGGCCTACCGGATTCTCTTTCCGCTCGATTATTTCAAGGGGAATAAGTAAAAAGAATTGATAATAAGATACTTATACATACGCAAACTTTCTGTAACTTGACAAAGTAGTAATAGGCACTATTCATTTATTCATGAAAACCAGATCTCGCAAAAATCTTCGTTGGTCAACAGATCGTGTTATAGCCGAAATTCAGCAGTGGAAGGATAAAGGGGAGCCCCTGTATGCGAACCATGTCCGTCTGAACTTTCAAGAGCTGCTTGCCGCATCAATTCGTTACTTTGGTAGCTGGCAAGCCGCCCTCGATCAGGCTGGTATTTCCTATGTCGACGTACGCAAGTATAGGAAGTGGTCTAAAGAAGTGATTGTAGAAGAGATCCGTGATCTGGCTTCCAAAGGGTTTGACCTCTCCTTCCGATCTATGGCTCTTAGCCAGCACAACGCCATGGTCTATGCGGCGATTCGACCGAAATATTTTGGTAACTGGCGGGCTGCCTTGGAAGCCGCAGGATTAGCCTCTGAGGAAATCTATCGGTACCGCAGTTGGGATGAAGAGGGGATTTTGGAAGAGATTCGTCGATTGCAGACGGAAGGTGCTGATCTCAGCTCCAAATCGATGGATGAATCCTCGAACAAGTTGATCGCAACTGCCCGTCGCCGTTTCGGCAACTGGGGTCGCGCCTTGGAGAAGGCCGGAATCAACTACTCGGACGTTCGTCGTCGCAAGCGATGGACACGGGAAAACCTTGTGGAAGGTATCTTGGATCTCAAAAAGCAAGGAGTGAAACTGATCACCCCTGAAGTCAAACGTGCAAACCCCTCGCTCTTTGCGGCTGCCTGCAAGAAACACTTTTTCGGAACCTGGAAAAAAGCCCTTCGGGCCGCTCTCCGAACTGAAAAAGAGAATCATCAGGTCGAGCCTGGCTTGCCCGTGGCCGACGTGGCTCCCGAGGCAAGGTCTGTGGAAACCCAGCTTGCTGGGCTTTCCGCCTAACCCTCCCGCTCCTTCCCTCTTGCCGTAGGCTGGGCCAAGAGCCCATATTGTTCCCTCATGCAGATAAGGAAGGGCGTAAAGATTGCAGGAGTTGGACTTTGCCTTGTCCTCGCAGCATTTCATGCAGCCAATGCTCAGATCGATCTTCGTATTGAGACCCCCAAGACCGCCTATCTTCAGTTTTCCCCAATTCCTTTTACTGTCCGAATTAAAAACTTAGGGGCAGGGGAGTTGAAACTCTCAAGTGAAAGCGAGAAACCGTGGCTTGAGATGATTGTCCAGTCACGAGACGGTCTCCTCATCGCGCCCGAAAAGGTGCTTACGCCTCCCGACAAAACGTTGCGCTCGGGCGAGTCTATTGCCATTCCGGTTGATCTTGCGCCCCAGTACATGATTCGGGATACAGGGGGGTATCGCGCACGTGCGAGTGTGCGTTTGCCCTCAGGAGAATCCTTGATGACTGATTCGCTCAATTTTCTGATCGGGCGAGGGGAAGTCATCTGGAGTGTGCCACGGGGGGATGGGATCGAGCGACGGATCTACTCCCTTCTCAAATTTTACGAGGATCCCAATGTGGGGCTTTACCTGCGCGTCGAGGTTCCTGAAAAAAATCAGGTCTATCCATCCCGACGGCTTGGGGCCTACCTTCCCCTAGGAAAACCCACTGCTGAGTTTGATCCGCAAAATAATCTCCATTTGCTCTATGCCATTAGCGCGGGAACCTATCGCCTCACGGTGGTGAACCCAGATGGACAAACCCTACGGGAAGAGACCCGACAGCAGGGAGCGGAAAAGCCCGTCCTCCAAAGAAAACCAGACGGTGAAGTGTCGGTTCAAGGAGGCATTGTCCAACTGCCCTCCTCGTTACGAGAGCGTCTGTCCACTCTTCAAGCTAGAATCGGGACGGAAGCCCCGCCCAAAGACCCGATTCAGCCTTAGCGAGAGTTCGCTCCTGCGGGTTTGGGCCGGACTGGTTTCAGCAACCTCATTCCTGAAGGACCGAAGAGATTTTCATCGAGCGGGGGTGCCATAAAAATGCGATCCCATGTCCGCTCGAATGCATGCGCCGCGTCGGGAAACGTGCGCGAAACGTCTCGTGCCTTTTGATAAAAATCTTTGGAACGCCGATGAGCGGCCGATCTTGATAACGCAAACTGACTTCCTCCCACATATCGAACTTTTTCTGGGGCTGGCTCTCCCCAAAGAGTCTGAAAAAAACCCTCCAGATTTAACTCTCTACGCTCGGGATTCTTAGACCAGGTGACAAAAGAGGGGCGCCCTCGGGCATCATCCGTCTCCCAAAGAAAACCGAGCCACGCAAAATCGGGTTTCATATTCTGTTCGCCTTGGGCATAGCCGCGAATGATTCGATGTAGATCGGGCGCATGATCGAAGGGCCGACCTTGTGCAAATACGGTTAACTCTGCCAAATCGTCGTATCGCTCCACTAGATGGTGAAGCCATGCAAAATCATCCCGACTGTGATTCGCTAAAGGATGGGATCCGGGCCACAGAGTCTGATCTTCAGGGCTTTTATCGTAAATCGTGAGACGAATTCCACGGGGCAAATTTCGCGTCCAAGCCAAGTTCTCTCCATAACGGCAGACGACCACCTCCACCATCGGATTAGGCGCCGCCGGTGAGATCTTGAATGATAGTGATCAGGGGCAAGAAAAGCGCGACCACGATCGTTCCCACGACTAAGGCGAGCATAACGATCATCACGGGCTCAAGCATCGAGGTCAGTCCCGCGACCGCATTGTCCACCTCCTCCTCAAACACATCGGCGACTTTGGTCAACATGTCGGGCAGTTGCCCCGTCTCCTCCCCTACCTGAACCATTGAGACCACCATCGGAGGAAAAATTCCGCTCGCCTCCATCGGACTGACCATCGATTCCCCCTCCTTCACATTGTCGTGAATGTTTTCCACGGCGCTGCTGACGCGAAGATTTCCAGCCGTGTCTCTTGTGATTTGCAAGGCTTGCAAAATAGGGACTCCGGACGAGACCAGAGTTCCCAGAGTTCGGCTAAAACGTGCCACGGAAGTTTTGGTCAACATATCCCCGAAGAGCGGAATCTTTAATGTGTAGGTGTCAAGCGCCGACGCCACTCCAGGCAACTTCATGGCAAATCGTAGAGCAAAAACCAAAACGGTTATTCCAATAGCAATCAGGATGAAGTTCCCTTGAATAAAGCGGCTCAAATCCATGACGGCTTGCGTAATGAAGGGCAGGGGACGTCCTCCCAACATATCTTTAAAGATCGCTTCGAACTTCGGCACAATGAAAAGCATCAGAAAGGTCACGATGCCGACCGCAATCGTCAACACGACCAGCGGATACACCATTGCCGAGGTCACCTTGCCTTTGATCCTTTGGCTCTTTTCCGCAAACTCCGCCAGCCGCGTCAATACAACCTCGAGCACGCCACCCAACTCTCCCGCCTTCACCATGTTCACGTATAATTTGTTAAAGGCCTTGGGATGTTGCGAAAGAGCTTCGGAAAAAGTTGTGCCGCCTTCCACAGATTCTGCCAGCCCCGTCATGATTTTTTTTAAATTCGGATTCTTTTCCTGTTTCCCCAAGGTGCGAAGGCTTCGCAACAGGGGCAGGCCCGCACTGATCAGGGTCGAGAGCTGCCGCGTAAAGATGGTTAGAACCTTGGCGGGAACCTTCCCCGTGCCTCCTCCTCCACCCATCGAAAAATTAAGCGAAAACCCTTTCTTTTTTCCTTTGCCTGAGGCATCGGCAGTCGTCTCCGCAATGTTGGTTGGAAACTGTCCCTTCTTTTTAACCGCCGCCGCTGCGTCCGAAGCGTTATTCGCCTCCAAGGTACCCTGATGGGTTTTTCCTTGGGCGTCTACCGCAGTGTAGGCAAAGAGGGGCATAGGGGGTTAGGTGTACTTAAGAACTTCCTCGATGGTGGTGTGTCCCTCAAGGAGATTCCGTATGCCGTCCTGCCGCAGCGTGGTCATACCGAGCTCAATACCCTTCTGCCGTATGACCACCGATGGTGCCCGCTCATTGATTAACAGTCGGATGGGTTCCCTCACATCCAAAAGCTCATAAATGCCAACTCGGCCCTTGTACCCCGTGCCGTTGCACACCTCGCAACCCTTGCCGAAATAAAATGGCTGGTCTCCGACCTCTGAAGGCGTCATCCCCAACTGACCCAGCACTTCCTCCTTGGGTCGAAACGGAGTCCGGCACTCCTTACACACGCGCCGCAGGAGTCGTTGCGCTAAAACTCCCTCCATCGTGGCGGACATCAAAAACGGCTCTACTCCCATGTCCAATAACCGCGTCACAGCACCCGCCGCATCGTTCGTGTGCAAACTGGTCATGACCAAATGCCCCGTCAAACTCGCCTGAATTGCAATCTGTGCCGTCTCCAAATCCCGCGTCTCTCCCACCAAAATCTTGTCTGGGTCTTGTCGCAAAAACGCCCGCAACGCCCGCGCAAAAGTCAGACCGATCGACTCATTCGCAGGAACCTGGATGATGCCCTCCAACTCGTACTCCACAGGATCCTCCACCGTCAAAATTTTGGTATCGATCTGATTCACCCGGCCCAGGCAGGAGTAAAGAGTCGTTGTCTTGCCCGATCCCGTTGGCCCCGTGACGATGAAAATCCCATTCGGCTTCTCAATCGTTTCGCAAATATAGTCGTAAATGTGTTTTGGAATTCCCAGCTTTTCCAAATCCAAATTCACCACAGATCGATCCAACACCCGCATGACCACGCTTTCGCCGTACTGCGTGGGCAGGGTGGACACACGCAAATCGACCTGCCGCCCCGCCAACAAAGTCTGGATTCGACCGTCCTGAGGAACCCTTCGCTCCGCAATATTCAGATTCGCCATCACCTTCACTCGTGATGTCAACGGAATCGCTAAACGACGGGGCGGGGGAGCCATCTCATACAAAGCCCCGTCCACCCGATATCGAATCTTGAACTCCTTCTCAAACGGCTCGAGATGAATGTCACTCGCTTTGGCATGGATTGCCCGTGCAATGATCGTGTTCACATACTTGATAATCGGAGCGCTGCCCGCTTCGTTGAGATCTACTCCCTCAGATGCCAAAGTGCTCTCTGGCGCATTTTCCAGTTCTTTGAGCACATCATCGATATTCACCTCGGCCGATCCGTAGTGTTTGTCGAGAAGGGCCTGTACCTGTTCGGGAGGAGCCACCACTTGCGCGATCTCCCGCCCCGTTGCAAACCGCAGATCCTCCAGCGCCTGAACGGCCAACGGATCGGCAAGAGCCACCGTCAATGTCGTCTCGTCTCCCGCCACAGGCAACGCCCCCAAATTCCGTGCCGTGTGAGGAGGAATCTTCGCTAAAAGTTCAGGACTCAAATCCAGTCCCGTCAAATCCGCCAAGAGAGGAAGGCCCAGACTATCCGAGATCTTTTCCAAAATCTGAGGCATCTGGATGATTCCAAAATTCCCCAAAATCGTCTCCACAGATTTTCCGGTTCGGTTCAGTTCATCCGTAATCTCCTTGGACTGTTCCTCAGATAAAACATTCTGCTCCTGCAAAAAGGGAAGTAGGTGGCGTGCGTCCATGATTAATCCTTATCTCCCATCGTGGCCGAGATCACCTCTTCCGGAGTCGTCATCCCCGAAACCACTTTGCGGATTCCATCCTCCCGCAACACTCGCATGCCCAAATCTCGTGCCCGTTGCCGAATCTTCGACACAGGCACGCCTTCATTGATTAAGTGTCGAATCTCATCGTCCACGACGAAAATCTCAAAAATGCCCGCTCGTCCCCGAAATCCTGTTCCCCGACACCTGTCGCATCCGTGCCCTTTCGAAAAGCGCGCTTCGGCCAAATTGGCCGAAAGAAGATTTAGCGCCCGTAACTCCGCTTCCGTCGGTGTATAGGGTTCTTTGCAGTCAGGACAGATCTTACGGATCAGACGCTGGGCCAGCACTGCCCGAATTGAAGAGGAAACCAAAAACGGCTTCACCCCCATATCCACCAAACGGGTAATCGCACTGGGAGCATCATTGGTGTGCAGGGTCGAAAACACCAAGTGTCCCGTCAACGACGCGTTGATTGCGATTGAGGCTGTCTCCACGTCCCGAATCTCTCCCACCATGATAATGTTCGGTGCCTGTCGCAACATCGCCCTCAGCGCCGCCGCAAAGGTCATTCCAATCTCCGTATTCACCGCGACCTGATTGACCCCAGGCAACTGGTACTCCACAGGATCCTCGACGGTGATCAGCTTGCGATCGGGCTTATTGATCGTGTTCAAGCACGCATACAACGTTGTCGACTTGCCCGAACCCGTCGGACCCGTAACCAGGAAAATTCCGTCCGCGTAGTTGATGACCCGCTCGAGAATCGCTTGATCGTCCGCGAAAAATCCCAACTCAGGCAGGCCCAGCATCAGATTCTTTTTGTCTAAGATACGCATGACGACCGACTCGCCATGAATCGTCGGCACGGTCGAAACCCGGAGATCCAGCGTCGGCCCATCCACAGTGGCCAACGCAATACGCCCGTCCAACGGCAACCTCTTCTCCGCAATGCTGATGTTCGACATGATCTTAATTCGACTGATGATACTGGACTGAAGACGCTTGGGCGGGTCTTTCATCTCCTGCATGTTTCCGTCGATCCGATATCGCAGACGCAATCTCTTCTCCAACGGTTCAATGTGGATGTCGCTGGCTCGCAATCGATGCGCTTCCAAAATCAAGCCATAGACCAGACGGATAATCGGGGCGTCTCCCTCGCCCGCTTCATCGTCTCCCCCTGATCCGCTCGTTTTCAGTTCGAGCTCGCTCCCATCCATGTTTGCCATCAGCGAGGCCAAGGACTCATCCGTTTTTCCGAAAAACCGCACAATCGCTTCATCCAGCTTGGCCAGAGGAACCACCACTGGCTCCAGATCGGTCTTCAGCAGATATCGCAATGCATCCAACGTTTCGAAATCCAACGGGTCGGCAACCGCCACTTGTAATCCCGACGGCAGGCGTTTCAGGGGTAGGGCATGGTACCGCCGGCTTTCGGCTGGTGGGATTGTGGCCAGCACATCCTCGTCCACATGCTCAATCCTCGCTTGAAACTCCATTCCGCAATCCTTGGCTACGATTTCCAAAATCTGATCCTGGGTTAGCAATCCCCGCTTGCTGATCCCCTCCAACGTCGAGTGTCCCTGGATCGCCGCTTCTTCATGACAAGCGGTCATATCCTCCAGGCTCACGACCCCAGAGGTCTGCAGTAGCTCCAGCACGTAGGCTTCGTTTGAGATCATAGCTT